>Ga0316204_10000333_pt1 | contig 189101 bp, 184 predicted proteins | sample 6monrhotite_MG_2_FD_205661 | JGI IMG/M metagenome (GOLD analysis project Ga0316204, IMG submission 205661) | Microbial mat bacterial communities from mineral coupon in-situ incubated in ocean water Damariscotta River, Maine, United States -... | ecosystem: Environmental > Aquatic > Marine >... | reverse complement strand
TCATGCTCAGAACTTCCGAACCGTCAACGTCGGTTTCCGCCGTACTGATGTTCAACGCAATCGCCGTGTCTTCCGCGCCGCCGTCCGTCGCAGCCGTCAACGTCGGCGCATCCGCAACCGGCGTCACCGTCACCGGCACATCCACGCTGGCCGTGCCGCCTTCGTTGGTGGTCACCGCGAAGCTCAACGTCGGCGTGCCCGCGTAGTCGCCTTCCGGCGTCATCACCAGGGTGCTCAAGCTGCTCAAGTCCGCGCCGTCGATGGTCCAAGACCCGTCCGTGTTGTGGCTGCCCAAAGACAGGCTCGCGCCGTCGGGAACGCCTGTTACCGTCACGCTCGCGACCGTCTCGCCGCCCACCGGCGTCACCGTCACGCCCACCCCAACCGTGCCGTCCTCAACGCCGGAGCCCGAGCCCACGACCGCAACGCCCGGGGCGTCGCCCACCGGCGTCACCGTCACGCTCAGGTTCGCCGTGCTCGACGCGCTGTCGCTCACATTGCCCAGCGTATCGGTCGAGGTCGAGGTGATCGTCAGATCAATCGTGCCGTTGAAGTTCGCCACCGGCGTGATCGTCAAGCCGCTCAAGTCCGTCGCCGGATCCAACGTCCACGTGCCGTCGCCGTTGTCCGTGCCCGCGCTCAACCGCGCCCCCGTGGGAACGCCGGAGATCGTCATGCTCAGAACTTCCGAACCGTCAACGTCGGTTTCCGCCGTACTGATGTTCAACGCAATCGCCGTGTCTTCCGCGCCGCCGTCCGTCGCAGCCGTCAACGTCGGCGCATCCGCAACCGGCGTCACGCTGACGCTTAAAGTGCTCGGTGTTTGCGTCGTCGCCGTCGCGGCGCCATCAACCGCCGTGGCGGAAACGCTCAGATCGAACGAACCGCTGTAATCGGCCACTGGCGTGATCGTGAGGTTGGTCAAATCGGCGGTGGACAGAGTCCAGGTGCCGTCGGTGTTTTGCGTGCCCGCAGACAGCGTTGCGCCCGTAGGCACACCGGAGATGGTGATTGAGGAAATCGTATCGCCAGTATCGGACGGCGTCACCGAAATATCGAGCGCCACGGAGCCGTCTTCGCCAACCGTCGCGTCGGCAACGGAAATCGTGGGCTCATCCGCCGTTGGCGTGGGGGTGTCCGGAGTCGGCGTAGCCGTGGGTTCCGGGGTCGGCGTCGGGTCGTTCTCGGGCGGGGTTGGCGTTGGGTTCGGCTTAGGCGTTGGCGTCTGCCCGGGCGGGGTTTGATCCGTCGGGGTTTGCGGCACCGGAGCGAGACCGATGGCGGCAGCGTCCACGGCCACGGTAATGCCTTCATCCGTGGGCGTAATCTGGTCGGATTGTCCAGCGGCCGTATCGAAATTGGCGAGCGTCTCGTCCACCGTTTCTTGGCCGGCGGTGGTGTCGAAATCAGCGAGGCCCTCGGCTTGAATATCTGCGGCGGGCGCATCGCCGGAGGCGGTTTCAAAGTCGGCGAGCCCCTCGGCATCGACCTGAGCAGCGTCCCCACCCGCGGCGGTGTCGAAATTATTGAGATCTTCCCCTTGTGCATCGCCCTGTACGGCATGCCCTTGAAGGCCGAAGTCGTTGACGTTGTGTTGGTTCAACGGCAGATGACGCAGCGAGCTTGAGAACGTGTCGATCATCTGCTGGGTGCTGATGACCGAGCTTTCCAGCGGTGCCGACATGAAGCTGTTCACAACGGTGAATTCGTTGGCGCCGTTCAGCACCGTGACGCCGCCATTGTTGGTGACCACGACCTCGCCGACGAAGCCGTCGGATTCTTCCATCAAGACGATGTCGAGGGTCTGTCCATCATGTATATCCAAGCCCACTTGAGTGCCGCGAATACCGATGGTCGCAACGGGGGTGTGCAACGTCATGGCGTCGGGATCGGTTTTGGCCACCTGACCGGAAACGAAGGTGAACACACCTTGCATCACCGACATGGACACGGAGCCTTCTTGGGTACCTGGATCGTAGATCATTTCATCCAGAACCATGCGGCCGTCCTCGGCCATGGAGAAGGTGGTCTCGTCCGCCAAGATCACACCGATCGCACCGTCCGCGCCGGTTTCCAGGATATCGCCCTGATAAACCGGGTCGCCGAGCTTGAGTTCGACGCGCGTACCGTCCGCACGCACCGCCGTAACCGTGCCGTCGAGCTTTTCAATTTGACCGATGGGTTGTTCGGCGACGCCTTGCGCACCGGCCTGGGCGACCATGCCCGGCGTGGCGGAACCGGCCAAACGCGAGGCCAGATCCCCCGGCACCTCGGCGCCTTGATCGGACGCCAAGGTCGGTTGCGGATCGACCATGAAGTAATCCTTCACGACGACTTCGCTGCCGTCGGGCCAGCTCAACACCAGATCGGGACCATCATGCGCGTAATCGGCGGTGGCGGGATTGAGCCCTTCGGGCATCACAACCGTTTCGCCAGAGACCGCCTCTACGGCAAAGCTGGTGCTTTCGCCGGATGCGCCGCCAGATGTGCCGAGAGCGCCGTTGCCTTGATCATTGGTAGCCATGGTCCGAAACCTTCCGATACCGAAAAATCCATAGAGCCTGCGCCAAATCGGTCACTTGACCCAGCCTCTGAAACACAAAATGCCGCCCAAGAACTGGAAACCGACGTGTCGGTCTCTCTCTAGGTCGCGGCAAAAAGAACGTAAATGTATTGGTGTTCCTTAGGCTCAGCATACATGCGCTTGGATTCGTGCGTCAATATGAGCCCTCGTTTATGGCGATATAAGAAAAGCTGTTGATCTTGGCGTCACACCGACATGCACGATGGGTAACCTGCCATGATCAAACGGTTTTTCTTAAGGTTACGTTTTGCAGCTTGTGAAACAGATGGGCTTGGCCTGTGCGGTCGACACAAACCGGCTTGGTGCGCGAATTTGGCTCAAAAAACACGAGAACATTATAGACGCTCATATCCCCGGTTGTCATGTCCCCGGAGCAGCCGAAACTTCATGTGCCACGGTGGCAAGGAACGCCTTGTCCGTACCCGCATGAAGATAGGCAATGGCGCAACCCAACTCACGGTCTTCACCTTTGGGGCCCGCTGCCGGACACGCATCACGGTCCAATTTGGCGCGTGCGGGCTTTTCAATGAGGGAATCTCCGTCGAGCGCTCCCGGCAAGTCGGCTTCGCGTTTATAGGTTCGCGCTTCCTCCGCGTCGGTCGGCAAGGGGCGTTTCAGCACGATGTCCGGTCCGACACCGCGCGCCTGAATGGTGTGCCCGGACGGTGAAAAATAGCGTGCCGTCGTGAGGCGCAGCCCCCCTTCCAGCGGCAACGGCTGGATCGTTTGAACAGAGCCTTTGCCGAAAGATCTTCTGCCCATGATCACCGCGCGCCCTTGGTCGCGAAGCGCCCCCGCAACGATTTCCGAGGCGGATGCGGAGCCTTCGTTGATCAAGACCACCATTGACGCGCCGTTGGTCAAATCGCCCGGTTCGGCCGTGAAGACCCGGCCACGCTGGGCGTTTCGTTCGCGCACGGACACGATTTTGCCGCGCTCCAGGAAACTGTCCGACACAAACAGGGATTGATGCAACAGTCCCCCCGGGTTGTTGCGCAAGTCCAGCACGACGCCCTTGAAGTTGGGTCCCGCTTTTTTATGCAACTCATCGAAAGCTTGTTTCAGCTTCGGTTCGACCTTTTCGGTAAAGCTGGCAATCCGCACATAGGCGATATCGCCTTCCATGTGCCACCGCACGGAGCGGACCTGGACCACGGCCCGGACGATCCGCACATCGAAAATAGGCGAATTTTCACGCACGATGGTGAGTACGATGGGCTCGCCCGGACGCCCGCGCATGAGCTTGACCGCCTGGGCCAAGGTCTTGCCGCCAATCGGATTGCCGTCGATATGGGAGATATGATCCCCGGCGAGGATGCCTGCGCGAAACGCCGGTGTGTCTTCGATGGGCGAGACCACCTTGATCAGGCCGTCCTCCATCGTCACTTCAATACCCAATCCACCGAATTCACCCCGCGTGATGACGCGGCTTTCGCGCAGCTCATCGGGGTTGAGGTAGCTCGAATGCGGATCGAGGGTGGCGATCATGGCGTCCAGCCCCGCTTCCACAACCGCGCGCGGCTCAACGCTGCCCGGCTTGGCATCCAACTCCGTCACCCCTTTGATCGCGGCGTCGATCAGCTTGGCGCTATCGGTTTCGGTCACGTAATTGGCGCGCACTTGGCGAAAAGCATCGCGAAAATGTTCGCGCTGGCGCAAATTCGAAGGATTGTTGGAATAGGTCTCGTACGCTTTGTAAAAGCGGACCAGCTCTTTCTCCCCCTCCGGATCGGCAGGCGTCATCGAACCGAACACGCGCACCACCTGATCGATGGCGACGCGCCCGTCCGAACAGGCGCTCAGCGTCTGCAGCAGGCCGAAGGCCATGACCCCGCCCAAAACGAAGGCCATCAATTGACTAAAGCGGTTCATCCGTCGGCGGTGATCCTGGCAATCAGTTCGCCCTGCACGCGCTCCGCGTCATCGTTATCGATCTGGCATGTGCCGGCGTTCAGGTGACCGCCGCCGCCATATTCCAGCATCAAGGTGCCGATATCCGTCTTGGAGCTGCGATTGAGGACCGACTTGCCCACCGCAAACACTGTGTTGAGCTTGTTCAAGCCCCAAATTGCGTGAATTGAGATGTTGGTCTCGGGATACATCGCATAAATCATGAAACGGTTGGTGGCGTAGATGGTTTCATCTTCGCGCAAGTCCAATACCGCCAAATTACCGTGCACCGTGGTACAGCGTTCAATCTGGTCGCGGGCTTTGGCCGCGTGATCCATATAGAGTTCCACGCGCTCCTTAACGTCGGGAAGGTCCAATATCTGGTCGATGCTGTGGTCGCGGCAATAGTCGATCAGTTCCATCATCAGCTGGTAGTTGGAGATGCGGAAATCTTTGAACCGCCCCAATCCTGTGCGCGAATCCATAATGAAGTTGAGCAGCACCCACCCATCGGGATTGAGAACTTCTTGTTCATTGAATTGGGCGCTGTCGGCCTTGTCCACGGCGTCCATCATTTCGCTGGAGATGCCCTTAAATTCAACGTGACCACCATAATAATCGTAAACCACCCGCGCGGCGGATGGGGCTTCGGGATCGATCACATGGTTGGGCGGAATATCGTCAAGGCGGATCATCTCACTGGCGTGGTGATCGAACGCAATATGAACACCCGGCACATACGGAAGGTTGGTGGTGATGTCGTCTTCGGATATGAGGATGGTGCCATCCTGCATATCCTTAGGATGCACGAATTTGATGTCATCGATCAAATCCATTTCCTTGAGCAGCACCGCGCAGACCAGACCGTCAAAGTCGCTGCGCGTCACCAATCGAAATTTTTTATGGTCGCTCATCCAGGTTTATCCCTCAACAGACGTTTATGACCTCAAAGTCGAACCGCCCCCAGTGCCGACGCATCGCATTATAGTATATAGACCGGCACATACTGATTTACAGGTTCGAATTGCATTCTATCGGAATTCATCCAACACTCACAAGGCGTTCTTGCCCATGTCGGCTAGGATTTTACAAATTCAAGCGGCTTTGAGTTTTTCCAACGCCTCCGTGGGTCCGCCATAGGCATTTCACCAGCGTCTGAAGTGTCGATCCCCCCTAATTTCTTCATGTTATTGATCGAATTAAAATCATCATTTCCTTATTTGCTCAGTAGGTTGTATGTAGCTAACGTATTGTTTTATGGATCATTGCTAATGTATCACGCAAAACGCCATGGCAAGAAAATGATCCAGCAGAGGGGCCGCCTGGACTCGCTCTTCAAAATATTTTGAATTTAATCAAGCACACGTACCCTCGGTTGGAGAAAACCATGCTCGAAAATATGAAAATTGGATCTCGGATTGCGCTGGCCTTGGTGCTGCCGATCGCGGGCTTGCTTTTCTTTTCCGCTTACTCGATTTACGAAAAGCATTTGGTGTTTTCGCAGATGGAAGCCCTCCAGAAACTCGCCGATATCGCTCCGGACATCAGCGGAGTCGTACATGAATTGCAAAAAGAGCGTGGAACATCCGCCGTTTATATCGGTTCCAAAGGCAAGAGGTTTGCCGAGGACCTTCCCGTGCAACATAGCAAAACCAACACCGCCCTCAACACCTTGGACGCCGCGTTGAAAACCTTCAACGCGCAGGCCTTTGGCGAACCGCTCAATGCCAAGCTCGACACCGCACTCGGTGCCTTGTCCGAACTCAAAGCCGAGCGCGACGGTGTAAAAGACTTCAAAGTCAGCGTTCCGCAAATGGCCAAGTACTATACCGGAACCATCGCCAAGCTGCTGAGCATCGTCGAGGAAATGGCCGTCATCAGCACTGACGCCCACGTCACCAAAACCATCACCGCCTACACCAGCTTCTTGCAAGCCAAGGAACGCGCCGGCCAGGAACGCGCCATGGGTGGCGCAGGCTTTGGTGCGGGCAAATTCGCCCCCCCCGTATACCGCCGAATGACCGAATTGATCGCGGAGCAAAACGTATTGCTGTTTACGTTCGACATTTACGCCAGCGACACCCAACGCGCCGCCTTGAAAAACATCGTTCAGGGCAAGGACGTCGATGAAGTGAACCGCATGCGCAAAATTGCCATCGACAGCCTCTACACCGGCACCACCGAAGGCGTCGAAGGTCCCCACTGGTATACAACCATCACCCACAAAATCGAAAAATTGAAAAAGGTCGAAGACGTCATCTCTAAAGAACTGCAGGCGCAAGCCGCTCAGATCAAAGGGACGGCCTCGATGTCGTTCTATCTGTTTTTGGCGGCCACCGGCGTTCTGCTTTTGATCACGGCCAGCCTGGTGTTCGTGATCGTCACCGGCATCACCCGCCCGGTCGTGGGGCTGACCGCCGTCATGCGCACCCTGGCCGGTGGCGACACCTCGGTTGAGGTGTCGGGCACGCACCGGGGCGACGAAATCGGTTCCATGAGCCAAGCTGTCGAAGTGTTCAAGGAAAACATGATCAGCAATCTGGAAATGGCCGGCGCGCAAGAAAAAGAAAATCAGATCAAAGAAGAAAAACGCATCGCCATGGAAAACATGGCGGGCCAATTCGAAACCGACGTGACCGGTGTTCTCGGCGAAGTTTCTCAAGCGTCGAACACCATGCAAAGTACAGCCGAAAGCATGGCCGCCACGGCGGAGGAAACCTCCAAGCAGTCCGCCGTGGTCGCAACGGCGGCGGAAGAAGCATCGACCAATGTCGAAACCGTGGCGTCGGCGGCGGAAGAGCTGTCCAGCTCCATTTCCGAGATATCGCGTCAAGTCGCCCAATCCACGCAGGTTGCGGGCGCGGCGGTGAGCGAGGTCGAAGGCGCCAACGAAAAGGTTCAAGGGCTGGCCGATGCGGCTCATAAAATCGGCGAAGTGGTGGCGCTGATCACCGACATCGCCGACCAGACCAACTTGTTGGCGCTCAACGCCACCATCGAGGCGGCGCGCGCGGGTGAAGCGGGCAAAGGCTTTGCCGTGGTGGCGTCAGAGGTCAAAAACCTCGCCAACCAAACGGCGAAAGCGACCGAGGAAATCTCAACCCAGATCGGCGGCATTCAGGGCGCGACTCAGGATGCGGTGCAGGCCATCGAATCCATCGGCGGCATCATCGGTCAAATGAGTGAAATCTCCTCCGCCATCGCCGCGGCGGTCGAGGAACAAGGCGCGGCGACGCAGGAAATCGCGCGCAACGTCGAACAAGCCGCAGCGGGCACCGGCGAGGTGACGTCCAACATCTCAGGCGTCAATCAAGCCGCCAACGAAACCGGTCAGGCTGCGGAAATGGTGCTGAGCGCGGTGAGCACGCTCACAGCTGAATCCGACAAGTTGAGCCATCAGGTGCAGGACTTCTTGGCAGGCCTGAAGAAAGCCTAATGCCTTTGAGCGCTTACGAACTGCGTGCACCCCGACGGGGTGTGCGCAGTTCGTGCACGCACCACAACGCCAGTGAAAACAGCACCACGGCACCCACTTGATGCAGGCTGGCCAGCGCCACCGGCACCACCAACACCAACGTGGAAATACCCAAGCTTACTTGAACAAGCGCCATCAGGCCGAACAGCCCTATAGCGCGCCGCGTGCGCGGGGCCAGATGCTTGTCCACCGACTTGACCCAAAACACCAACACCAACACCACCGTCAGTTCCGCCAAGGTACGGTGGTCGAACTGCACCGTGGTGATGTCTTCGAACGGCGCCAGCCAGGCCGGGTCGTGATCGAACAGCCCGCCTGGGATCAGCGCGCCGTCCATCAACGGAAAGGTGTTGTAGGCGAACCCGGCGTCCAGACCGGCGACGAAACCGCCTGACAACGCCGTCAGGGAAATCAGCAAAAACAGCCAGAACGCCCACCGTCCCAAATTGCCGGGGTCTTGATGGTGCGCGTCATAGGGCTCGCGCTTGAGCAATCCCATCGCCACCCACAACAATGCCGCGATGATCAACAGCGCCAAGCCGAAATGTGCGCTCAAACGGTACTGGCTGACATCGGGACGATCAACCAGACCGCTCATGACCATGTACCAGCCCATCACGCCCTGACTGCCGCCGAGGATGAACAGCCCCAAAAACTTCCAAAACAAAGCATCCGACACCCGCACCCAGCGCATCACCAAAAAGGTCGCGAACGGCAAGAAGAACGCAAATCCGATCAAGCGGCCCCAAGCGCGATGAATGAACTCCAGCCAAAAAATACCCTTGAAGCCTTCCAGGGTCATGTCGGCGTTGACTTTATGAAACTCGGGAAAATGCTGATATTTATCAAACAGGTCCGACCAGTCGGCATCGTTGAACGGCGGAATCCAGCCGGTGAACAGCTTCCATTCAACCATCGACAGACCGGAATGGGTGAGCCGTGTGAGACCGCCCAGAACGACCATGAAAAACACCATAACCGCCACGGACAAAAGCCACCCCGCCATCCAATTGGCGCGCTTTTGATCGAGCCGAGCGCTCGCCGGTATCGTCGTGTTGGTCACGGTGCTCTCCCCAAGTTCGTCACTCTTTGTATATTGCCGCTCGTTTATACGGCAGGTCTTGGGGCCTGACAAATGATCCGCATCAACCGAACTTCATTTGTTGCACCACAGAGGACACAGAGTTTCCCGCTGAGAAAATCAAACGTCGCCATGACCGGACCCGATCCGGTCATCCACGTTTTTTTTCACGACCCCACCGAAGCAAAGCCATGGATACGCGGGTCAAGCCTGCGCATGACGACATGATGCGTTAGATTTTGTCGGTTTCCGCGAACCATACAGCAAATGATGACGCCCCGAAAACGGCTGTTTTCCAATATACCCACCCACCCCGTCGCTCCCACGCAGGCAGGAGTCTAGCTTTCCAGTCGGCTGGATTTCCGCCTGCGCGGGAATGACGATGGAATAACTCTGTGTCCTCTGTGGTGAACACCCCTTCCCCTCACCCCGGCGCATTCTCCTTCGCCCAGCCCCCCATCAACTCCGCAATATGCGCGGCCGTTTCGGCGTCGAGTTCGAGGTCGGTGAAGCGTTTGCCTTCTTTGATGCGCACATGGAACATTTTGAAGCCGCCTTCATAGACGGATTCGGAGATGGTGACTTCTTTGTTCCACGGTGCGTTGATGACTTCGATTTCGCGGCTGGCTTCTTTGGTGCTCATGATTTGTTTCCTTTAAGTGACGCGTTCCAGATAACGGGCGCGCAGCATCATGCGGTGTTCCGCCTCGCCTGCGCCGTCTTCGAACGCGGTGCGGGTGTGCAGGACGTTGTTGCAGATCAGGCCTTGGCCGGGGGCCATGCGGTGGCGGTAGATATAGGGCTCGCCGGGGCCGCCGTCGCCAAGCAATTCATCCATGAAGGCGACCGCCGCTTGGGTGGCGTCGTCGTCGGCCCAGACAATGTTGCGTTTGCGCGCGGTGTAGCGCATGTACAAGGTGTTGTCGCTTTTATTGAGCGAAAACACCGGCCCCGACACGTCGCCGCGCGTGACCTCGTCATCCATGTCGTTGCCGGGAATCGCCATCGCCTCGTCCGCGCAAAACGCCTCGACCATTGCCGGATCGCGTTCGCGCATCAGCAAATAGGCCATTTCCGGATCGAACAGCGCGTTTTCACCGCCACGGCTTCCGGCTTGGCGCACGCAATGCAAGACCATGCCCCGGATTCTGCGCGCGGGTGTGTTGTAATAGCCATCCGTGTGCCAACTGATCGGGCGACTTGTATAGGGAATGTACATCTTGCGCCCGGCTTCCAATCGCTCGGTCCCGGCGGCGACATGCAAAGGCGTGATGGCGTCTTCGTCGGCGTAAGGATTGTGATCCAGGTGATCCAGACCAAAGCAACGCCCCAGCGCACGGACCTGATCTTTCGATTCTTCGACGCCTTCAAGCGCCTGCCCCATATAAACCGCCATGCCGGCGCGGCGGATTCGGTCGCGAATCGCCTCTTGCTCGGCCTCCGTTGGATGTGCGGTGTCTTTTAATTCCACCACCAGCTCGTCCACGCGCGTCGGCATACCCGCCAGCTTGGCGTCGCGCCAATGCTCATATTCTACAGCGTTTTTCAAAGTAAACGGTCCCTGAGCACCTGAGCCGGGGGATAAAAAAATAGCCTCGCGGGCGAATTCTTCTTTTTGGCCGGGCTCTCTATGCGTGTGAATCATTGCAAATCCCTACTTTGTTTCTTTTTTCAACAGCACCAGTCCGTTAGGGGCAATTTTAGGCTCATTATACAGTTCGCAAGCACCCTTATAACGCTTTGATTTATATAAATATTTCAGAATTGGTGCGTTGCAGCACATTTCCTATTGGACATATTAGATTGCGGTAATATAAAATCCAGTCAAAATAACAACCACAAGCGTGGCGACACGCACACGAACTTACAGAAAACATTCTGAAGATCGTGCATAACAAAATAACAGGCGTTGGCTGAAATGGGGTAAAATCCCCACCAGCATAATCGCTAACAGACACGCCTGGTGTGTCCTGTTTAGACATACCGTTTTTTTGGCTGGGTTTCCGGCTTGGAAACGGGGGGACCTCTTTAAACTCCTGACGGTTCAGGAGTGGGGACTCTTGTGTGTCCTTTTTGGGATCGAACGAACTCTGCGGAGGAATGAAATAAAATGGCGACCAACAAACCCAATACTCCTCATCTTGATCAGCTCGAAGACGGCCCATGGCCGAGCTTCGTCACCGGCCTCAAACGCTTGGCTGACGACGAGGGCAAATCTTACGCCCCGATCATGAAGAGCCTGCTCGGCCAGCTCGAGCACTCCTACGACACCCGCAAGGGCTACTGGAAAGGCGGCACCGTCGGTGTGCGCGGCTATGGCGCTGGCGTTATCCCCCGCTTCTCGGAAGTTGCCGACAAGTACTCCGAAAGCTCTGAGTTTCACACTCTGCGCATCATGCCCCCTGCCGGCATGCACTACGATACCGACACGTTGCGCAAAATGTGCGATATCTGGGAAACGTACGGCTCCGGCTTGATTGCCTTCCACGGGCAGTCCGGCGACATCATGTTCCAGGGCTGCTCTTCCGACAACGTCCAGCCTGCTTTTGACGCGCTCAATGAAATGGGCTTCGACATGGGCGGCGCCGGCGCTGGCGTGCGCACCTCGATGAGCTGTGTTGGCGCGTCGCGTTGCGAACAGTCCTGCTACGATGAAGGCAAGGCCATGCGCATGGTCATCAACAACATGCTTGATGACATGCACCGCCCGTCCCTGCCGTACAAGTTCAAGGCTAAATTCTCGGGCTGCGCCAACGACTGCGTGAACGCCACGCACCGTTCGGATTTCGCGGTTCTGGGCACCTGGGCCGACGACATCAAGGTCGACCAAGGCAAGATCAAGGAAAAAGTCGCGGAAATGGGCCGCAAGGCGTTCAACGACCAAGTCGTGAACATGTGCCCGACCCGTGCACTGTCGCTCAACGACGACGACACCTTGGACATCGACAACGAAAGCTGCGTGAAGTGCATGCACTGCATCAACGTGTGCACCAAGGCGCTGTCCCCGGGTGACCAAAAGGGCGTCAGCGTCCTGATGGGTGGCAAGCGCACCCTCAAAATCGGTGACCTGATGGGCACCATGGTCGTTCCGTTCCACAAAATGGAAGACGAAGACGATTACGAATGGCTGGTCGAGCTGTCCGAAAACGTTCTCGACTTCTTTGCCGAAAATGCACTCGAGCACGAGCGCACCGGCGAAATGATCGAGCGCATCGGCCTCGTCAACTTCCTCGAAGGTGTTGGTGTTGACGTTGACCCGAACATGGTCAGCCACCCGCGCACCAGTTCTTACGTCCGCATGGACGGCTGGGACGAGGAAGTCGATAAGTGGAATGCCCGCAAAGGCGTGGCTGCAGCTGAGTAAGCTGAGCTCAACCCACTGTTTTAAAACAAACATCCGCTGGAGTTTCGTTGCGAAACTCCGGCGGGAGTTGACTGACACGAGAATACTGGAGGACTAACATGAGTGAGGCGCAAGAAGCTCCGCGTATGCCGGATGAATGCGGCGTCCCGGATGGCATGCAGTACATGCATCCGGCTCTAAAAAAGAACTACGGCAACTGGGACTATCACGATCGTCCGCAGGTCGGCGTTCTTCGCCACGTTGCTAAAGACGGCAGCGTCGTGTGGACCATCAAAGCTGGCACCCAGCGTCAGATGGACGTTTACACCATCCGCAAGCTGTGTGACATCGCCGACGAAATGGCCGGTGGCCACGTCCGTTTCACGACCCGCTCGAACATCGAGTACATGGTCGAATCAGAGGCGGAAGTTCAGCCGCTGATCGAACGCCTGGAAAGCGAAGGCTTCCCCGTCGGCGGCACCGGCAACTCGGTTTCGATGATTTCCCACACTCAGGGTTGGCTGCACTGCGACATTCCGGGCACCGATGCCTCAGGCGTTGTGAAGTCCTTGATGGATGAGCTCTACAAAGAGTTCAAACAAGAAGAGATGCCGAACCGCGTGAAGATCACGACCTCTTGCTGCCAGATCAACTGTGGCGGCCAAGGCGACATCGCGATCAACATTCAGCACACCAAGCCGCCGATCATCAACCACGATCTGGTGTCCAACATGTGCGAACGTCCGGCCGTTGTGGCCCGTTGCCCCGTGGCGGCCATTCGCCCCGCGCTGGTCAACGGCAAGGCGACGCTGGAAGTCGATGAAAAGAAATGCGTGTGCTGCGGCGCTTGTTTCCCGCCCTGCCCGCCGATGCAGATCAACGACCCGGAAAATTCCAAGATCGCCATCTGGGTTGGTGGTAAGCACTCTTCGACGCGTTCCAAGCCGTCCTTCCACAAGCTGGTTGCGGCAGGCATCCCGAACAACGCGCCGCGTTGGCCGGAAGCCACCGAGATCGTTCTTAAGATTCTCGCCGCCTACAAAGAAGGCGGAAAGCCCTGGGAACGCATGAACGAATGGATCGACCGTATCGGTTGGCCGCGCTTCTTCGAAGCCACGGGCCTGCCGTTCACCAAGTTCCACATTGAAGACTGGCGCGGTGGCCGCAGCACGTTGAACGCGTCCTCGCACGTTCACCTTTAGGGCACCGTAAGGCGCCTCAAAAGTCCGCAGACTTTCTTGCGGGGGCGGCATCGGTCGCCCCCGAAAGAAACAAGTGATACGAAATCCAAGGATTGTTTTATGAAGTTCGGTATTTTGATCAACGAAGGACCGTTCACGCACCAGGCATCCGACACGGCTTACCATTTCACCAAAGCCGCATTGGAAAAAGGCCATGAAGTACCGCGTGTGTTCTTCTATTACGACGGCGTGAACAACGCCAACAAGCTTTCCGAGCCACAAGCAGATGACCGCAATCTGGTTAAGCTGTGGGGCGAATTGGCCGCTGAAAAAGACGTCGATCTGGTGGTGTGCGTCGCCGCCGGCATGCGTCGCGGCATTAAGGACGAGAACTTGGCCGACGGGTTCCGCATTTCTGGCCTCGGCCAGTTGGTGGAAGCCGGCATGGGCTGCGACCGTCTCATGATGTTTGGAGACTGATCCCATGGCTGAATACGATTTTGATACTGAAGGCGTCAAAAAGACCTTCACCTTCATGAACCGCAAGGCGCCTTACGGCACCGTCTACGCTCTCGAAGTGTTGGAAACGGTTCTGATCTCGGCGGCTTTCGAACAGCACGCCAACATCGTCTTTGCCGACGACGGCGTCTACCAGCTCAAAGCCGGTCACGATACCGCAGGTATCGGCATGAAGAACTTCTCGCCCACGTTCGGCATCATCGAAATGGAAAAAGAAGATGCCGACGAAGACGAGGACATCGATATGGTCTGGCGCATCATCGTCGAGAAGGAATCCATGGAGGCCCGCGGGCTGACCGAGGACGATTTTAAGGTCGACGTTGAAGTGCTCAGCGCTGCCGAACTCGCCGACATTGTTGACGCATCCGATTGCGTCATCAGCGGCTAAGAAGGAGAGACGAAAATGCTTCACACCGTGAACAAGTCGCCCTTCGAGCGCAACTCGCTGGACACCTGCCTACGGTTAGCGAAAAAAGGCTCCGCGATTTTGCTCATCGAAGACGGCGTCATCGGCGCAGTCAAGGGCACCGTAGAATCTGCTAAACTCGAAGGCGCAGTGGGCAACCACCCCGTTTTTGTTCTGGGTCCGGACCTCAAAGCCCGCGGCCTTTCCGAAGACCAAGTCATCGACGGTATTAAAGTCGTCGATTACGCGGGCTTCGTGGACCTCGCTGAGGAACACGGCGCGCACAACGCTTGGCTCTAAGGCAACAATGTTCCGCCCCAAAGGGGCTGGTATTCGCCCGTACAGGGCATTGCTTCCCGGTCCCGCCCCCAGGGGACCGGCCAAAACAGGAGACTGAACTATGGGTGCATACACCGTTAACGGTACCGACTACGAACACGACGAAGAAGGCTACATCCTCGACGTCACCAACTGGAACGAAGATCTGGCCAAGGTCATCGCCGTCGATGAAGGTCTGGACATGACCGACGAGCACTGGGCCGTCGTCAACTTCCTGCGCGAATACTACAACGAGTATCAGATCGCCCCCGCCGTGCGCGTGCTGGTCAAAGCCGTGAAGAAAAAATTCGGCCCCGAAAAGGGTTCCAACAAATACCTTTACGAGCTGTTCCCGTACGGCCCCGCCAAGCAGGCTTGTAAGGTCGCCGGTCTGCCCAAGCCCACGGGCTGCGTCTAAGGCGTATTGATTTCCAGGGGCGGGCCGCCCGTTTCGGCCTCGCTGTTTCGATAAACCCGCCCCTGTTTTCACAAAAACAATAAAAACACGTATGTATTCGATGCAGGCAAATAAGCCTGAACGCTACCCGATTACCCAAAGAACCGTACTCTCGGACCTTTGTTTGACGACCATATTCGTTTTGTACTTTTGCTGAGTTATGACTTTAAGGACTGATACGCAATGTCGACCTTGTCGGTGATCTACGCGCTTCTCTTCTATACGGCGACGGCTTTGCTCGTCGTTGGCTTGGCTTGGCGAATCAAGATTTACGCCACCACGCCGACGCCGTTGAAGATTCCCACCATGCCAGCCCCTCTGACGAAGTCAGGCGCCGCCTTTCGCGTGTTTCGCGAGGTCGCCTTCTTCGAAAGCCTGTTCAAATCCAACCGTTGGATTTGGATATTCGCCGTGCTGTTCCATGCAGGTCTGGCCTTGGTGCTGCTGCGCCACGTGCGTTACTTCCAGGCCGACGTATGGCTGGTGATTAAGTTGATCCAGCCTTTCGGCATCTATGGCGGGATGGCCATGGTTGCGGGTCTGCTCGGCTTGTGGGCGCGGCGCGTGGTTCAAGAGCGCATTCGCTACATCACAGGCCCTTCCGACCATCTGATGCTGGCGTTGCTGGTTCTGATTGGGCTGTCCGGCTTGAATATGAAGTTCCTCAGCCACACCGACATCATCCAGGTTAAAGCATTTTTCTTAGGGCTTCTGCGCTTCAACATTCAGGATTTGCCGAGCGACGCTCCGCTGTTGATCCACCTCGGCGCGGTTGCGACTTTGATGATTGTTTTTCCATTCAGCAAGCTTTTGCATGTGCCGGGCGTATTCTTCAGCCCGTCGCGCAATCAAGTTGACGATGCCCGCGACAAGCGCCACTTGGCGCCGTGGGCGGCCCACATGGACGCGGATCGCGAAGCCTAATTCGGCGCGCGGCTTAAAGATTTCGATCGAGGAGTTTGATCGTGGCAGACCAAAAATTCGAGACCCCGGCGTTCCGCGAGTTTAGGGACAATCCCGCCATCGAAGACGGCGTGATGGACCACTCGCAGCCCTTTTTCGCCAAGCCGGAACACAACGAAGCCTTGGGTTTTCCCGGCGAATTGGTGGACAACTGGGAAGAAAAGGCTGTCGAAAAACTTGGCGATCTGTTGGAAAAAAACCGTGCGTTGCGCGTCTATCTCGACAGCTGCGTGAAGTGCGGCGCGTGCACCGACAAGTGTCATTATTTCCTCGGCACCGGCGACCCCAAAAACATGCCGGTTGCGCGCCAGGATCTTCTGCGCTCCCTGTACCGCCGCCATTTCACCCTGGCCGGTAAGATCGCACCTGGCTTGGTCGGCGCGAAGGACATGGACAAGGAGATGCTGGACGACTGGTACAAGTACTTCCACCAGTGCTCCCAGTGTCGCCGTTGTTCGGTGTTTTGTCCTTACGGCATCGACACCGCCGAAATTTCCATGGCGGCCCGCGACATCATGGACCACATCGGCATCGGCACGAAGTACTCCAACGAAATTCTCGCCAAGGTTCACGTCATCGGCAACAACTTGGGTCTTCCCGAGCCCGCCCTCGCCGATACGCTTGAAGGCCTGGAGGAAGACGTCGAGGAAGATGACGGCGTTGCGGTTAAGTTCCCGCTCGACGTTCACGGCGCGGACGTGTTGCTGGTGACGCCGTCCGCCGATTTCTTCGCCGAACCCCACGTGGACGGCCTGATCGGTTACGCCAAGGTGTTCCACCAAGCGGGCATCAATTGGACGCTTTCGTCCTACGCTTCGGAAGCGGCCAATTTCGCCATGTTCATCGGTTCGTACGAGCAGATGCACAAAGTCGCGAACCGCATCCGCAAGGCGGCGCTGGACCTCGGCGTCAAGCGCATCATCTTTGGCGAATGCGGCCATGCCTGGCGCGTCGCCTATTCGTTCTTGAACACCTTGGCCGGTCCGTGGGACTTCCTGGATCCGAAATACCCGGTACCTCAGCACATCCTCGAGGTCACCAACGGTCTGATCCAGTCGGGCGGCATCGTGCTCGACGCGGAAGCCAACGACGACAAGGTGCTGACCTTTCACGACAGCTGCAACGTGGCCCGCGCCTCGCGCATGGGCAATGAGGAAGGCGGACAATTCATCATTCCACGCGCCGTCATTCAGGCCAGCGTGAACAAGTTCGTCGATATGGACCCACAAACCACGCACGAGAAAACCTTCTGTTGCGGCGGCGGCGGCGGTCTGCTGACCGACGATTTGATGGAACTTCGCGTCAAGGGCGCGCTGCCGCGTATGGAAGCGCTCCACGACGTTGTGGAAAATCACGGCGTCACGCACATGGCTGCGATCTGCGCCATTTGTAAGAGCCAATTCTCCAAGGTGATGCCGTATTACGGTTTCTCCATGGACATGATTGTAAGTGTGCACCAGTTGGTCGGAGACGCGATCCAACTCGGCGCTAAGGAATAAACGAACAGGTAAGGCGGGCGACCGTCCCGCCATCCCCCTGTCAAACAGGGCATCATCACAGAGGGGCAAAAGCCCCCTTGCGAAGAAGGAAGAAAAAAATGACTGCGGAACAGGCTTTAAATTGGCGTCGTTACACCGACGGTGAGCAAAAATGGGATGACTTCCAGGAAGATATCTTCCAGGCAAGCTGGACGCACAAGTGCCCGACCTACGTGCACCGTACCCCGCCGTGTCAGGGTTCGTGCCCGTCCGGTCACGATATTCGTGGCTGGTTGGCGATTGCGCGCGGCATGGATAAGTCTCCGGTCGAAGGCCAGGCTTGGCAGGAGTATGCATTTGAACGCATGGTCGAAGCCAACCCGTTCCCGTCCGTTATGGGCCGCGTTTGCCCCGCACCGTGCGAAGACGGCTGCAACCGTAACGAAGTCGACGACCAAGTCGGCATCAATGGCGTCGAACAGCACGTTGGCGATTACGCCATTGAGCACAACCTGACCCTGCCCAAGCCTGAATCTGAGACCGGCAAGAAAATCGCCGTCATCGGTGGCGGACCGGGTGGCTTGGCCGCTGCGTGGCAAATGCGCCGCAAGGGCCACAGCGTCACGGTCTTTGAAAAGCAAGACAAGCTCGGCGGCATGATGGCCTTCGGTATTCCCGGCTACCGCGTGCCGCGCGATATCCTCGACGCTGAAATGCAGCGCATCTTGGACACCGGTGTGGAAGCCAAAACCGGCGTGACCATCGGTAAAGACATCACCGTTGAACAGCTGGAAAAAGACTTCGATGCGATCTTCTGGGCGGTTGGCGCACAGAAGGGCCGCGGTCTGTTCTTGGACAGCTGGGAAGGCACTGAAAACTGCATCTCCGGCGTGGCCTTCTTGGAAGCCTTCAACCAAGGTCGCTTGCATTACACCACCAAGAAAGTGGTTGTGGTCGGCGGCGGCGATACCTCCATCGACGTTGCATCTGTCGCCCGTCGCTTGGGTCATATCTCCACCATGGCGGACAAGGATCGTCCCGAAGCCATCGTGCTCGGCCACACCGCGCACGACGTGGTCGGCGCCGCTCAACGCGAAGGCGTTGAATCGGTTCTGACGTCGCTGTTCCCGATCGAAGAAATGACCGCATCCGAGCGTGAGCGTGAAGACGCCACCCGTGAAGGTGTGGAAATCAAAGGCGGCGTGATGCCGGTCGACATCATCAAGGATGCCAACGGGCGCGCCACTGCGCTGCGCATGTGCAAATGCACCATGGACGGCATGACCCCGGTTCCCGTCGAAGGCACTGAGTTCGACATCGAATGCGACCTGATCGTGTCCGCCATCGGTCAAATGGGCGATTTGGCAGACGGCCTGGAAGCGCTCGACAACGGCAAAGGCTTCATGGACATCACCCCTGTTTATCAAGTCAAAGGCACCGAGAAGCATTTCGCCGGCGGCGACATCGTCCGTCCGCACCTGTTGACCACCGCCATCGGCCACGGCGCGATTGCCGCGGAAAGCATCGACCACATGCTCGCCGGTCATCCGGACGAGCGTCGTCCAAAGGTCGATGTGCACCACTTCAACCTGTTGGGCGAACTGCATCAGCGCCATAAAGACCCGGTGGAATTCGTCAACGAACCCACACGCGGCACTGATTCCGAACAATTTGCGGTTCACAACTACGAAGATCGTTCCGCTTCGCAGATCATTGCACACGACGAATTGTTCTTGGGGCACTACACCCACGACGCCGTTGGCAAGCGCGATGAAAAGCACATTGGTGCGGATGAAGTGCTCGGCAACTTCGAAGAACGTCTGATCGGTTTCACCGCTGAACAGGCCCAACACGAAGGCGAACGCTGCATGAGCTGCGGCATGTGCTTCGAATGCGACAACTGCGTGATCTTCTGCCCGCAAGACGCCGTGTTCCGCGTCAAGAAAGCCGACGTCACAGTCGGTCGCTATGTCGACACCGACTACACGAAATGCATCGGTTGCCACATCTGCCGCGATGTGTGCCCGACCGGCTACATCCAGATGGGTCTGGGTGAGTAACAAGCCAAATGGGTTTGGCTTAAACCAGACTCGCTAGACTTAAGGAGGAACGTCGAATGCGTTCGGCTTCTCGAATTCTAAGCCTCACGATTTTGGGGTTTGTCCTTGTCGCCTTTGGGATTGGGAGTGGTCTTTTGGCCGCTCCCGCCCAGGCCGGCGAAGTGCCTCTGCCCAAACCGGCAAAGGCCTTCAAGGGTGAGCAATGCGTCGAACCCGTCAGCGTGATGCGTCGCAACCATTATGAGTTCCTCAAGCACCAGCGCGATGAAACCCTGCGCGAGGGCATTCGCGGTAAAAAATACAGCCTGAACCAATGTATCGACTGCCATGCGGTGACGTCTCCCGACGTAGCCGGTGGCAAGGTGCGCACGCTCAAGCCGTTTTGCTCGGAGTGCCACTCCTACGCGGCTGTTTCCATCGATTGCTTCCAATGCCACAACGGCGCGGTGCAGCCGGGTATCGGCCCGCAAGCCGCTTTGCCCGCGGATCACGATCAGATGGTGAAAGACAAAGCCCTGATCGCGACCCTTGAAAACCACTTGGCTGTTCCATCGAAGCATGGGGGATCGGCACAATGACGAAAACATTAAACACCGTTGATTCCACGCGGCGCAATCTGCTCAAAGGCGGCGCCGCTGCGGCGGTCGTCACGCTGGCGCCGGGCGTGACGCTGCAAACGGTTCACGCCGCCGTCACCGGCCCCGCCACCAGCGCCAAGCGTTGGGGTATGCTGATCGACGCCAATGCGCCCGAAGGCGTGTGGGATCTGGCGGTCGATGCATGCAAAGCCGAACAAGGGTGGGGCAAAGATGAAAAAGACGCCAACCCGGCGACGGACCCGCAATGGATCCGCAAGGTCACCATCAAGGACCCGAAAACCGGAGCCAAGGCCAATTTACCGGTGATGTGCCAGCACTGCGCCAACCCGCCGTGCGTCGACGTGTGCCCCACGGGCGCTTCCATGAAGCGCGCCGACGGCATCGTTTTGGTCGACAAACACATCTGCATCGGGTGTCGCTATTGCATGATGGCGTGCCCGTATGCCTGCCGTTCGTTCGTACACGAAGACATGCACGGGCAACGGCCGCACATGCCGCGCGGCAAAGGCACCGTCGAAGCCTGCACCATGTGCGTGCACCGCGTCGATATGGGCCAAAAACCCGCCTGCGTCGAGGCCCTGAACAAAGCTGGATCCAACGCCATCATGTTCGGCGATCTCAACGATCAGAATTCCGACATTTCGCGTGCTGTTTCCAAGTACGTGACGCAACGCATCCGCGCCGACCTCGGTGTCGAGCCTGGCGTCCATTACCGGGGGATTTAAGGTCATGGCTGCTGATACGACCGTTTACAAAGAAATCGAAGGCAAAGGCGGGGATTATTTTTCCCTGGTCGGCTGGCTGGGCGTGATGATCGCCGCCGGTTTGGGTTCCACCTACTACATGGAACATCACGGTCACGTGGTGACCGGCATGACCAACGCCATCGTGTGGGGCACCCCGCACGTGTTCGCCGTGTTCCTGATCGTCGCCGCATCCGGCGCGTTGAATATTGCGTCCATCTCGTCGGTGTTCGGCAAGTACCACTACAAGCCGCTGGCGCGTCTATCCGCGGTCACCGCGTTGGCGTTGCTGGCTGGTGGACTGATGGTCCTGGTCCTCGATCTCGGGCGTCCCGATCGTCTGATCGTGGCGATGACCAAATACAACTTCAAGTCCATCTTCGCGTGGAACATCTATCTATACACGGGGTTTTTCGTCATCGTGTTGGCGTATCTGTGGATGATGATGGAACGGCGCATGGTGCCCCATTCTAAAAAAGTCGGCCTGTTCGCCTTTGTTTGGCGCTTGGCGCTGACCACCGGTACCGGTTCGATCTTCGGCTTTTTGGTGGCGCGTCCCGGTTACGATGCGGCGATCATGGCACCAATGTTCATCGCCATGTCGTTCTCTTTCGGACTCGCCATTTTCATCATTTTGGTGTCCGTCACATACAAATGGTCTGAGCGTCCGCTCGGCGATTTGATCTTGTTCAAAATGCGCAACTTGCTGGGTGTGTTCATCGCCGCCGCGCTTTATTTCGCCGTGGTGCAGCACCTCACCAACCTTTACGCCGCCGAGCACGCGGGCGTTGAGGCCTTCATCTTGATGGATGGCGGCATCTACACCTTCTTGTTCTGGGTGGTGCAGATCGGTCTGGGCAGCCTATTCCCACTGGCGCTGTTGTTCAATCCCGCCACAGGGCGCACTTGCCAAGGCATCATGGTCGCCTCCATTTTGGTGATCATCGGCGGATTGGCGCAAATTTACGTGATCATCATCGGCGGCCAAGCGTTCCCACTACAACTGTTCCCGGGCATGGAAGTGTCTTCCAGCTTCTTCGACGGCATGGTGCATGCGTATGCGCCGAGCCTTCCGGAAGTGCTTCTCGGCCTGAGCGGCATGGCGACCACATTGCTGATCATCGCGGTTGCAGTAAAATATCTGCCGCTGCTGCCGACCAGCCTGTCAGACGCCAAGGTCGATCCTCATCACGTGTCTGAGGACGCATAGCGCCGACAGCGTGCCAATCTTTTGTTTGCGGGGGGCAAATGACTGGTTTTTCGGGGGGGCCCAGGTCATAGTGCCTGGGTCCCCTTCATTTTTCAGACCCCTCCCCGGCCTATCTCGGGGATATAAAACAGCTGGATAGAGACACCATGAGCACCGAACACCCATTTGCCCAATTTATCCGCATCATTGGACGCGGCCCCAACCTGTCGCGCGCACTGGATGAAGAGGAGATGTACGAGGCCGCCAAGCTGATCCTGTCCGGCGATGTCGAGCCGCTGCAACTGGGCGCTTTTTTGTGCATCTTGCGGGTGCGTACCGAAGTTCCGGGCGAAGGCGCGGGTTTCGTGCGCGCCGTGCGCGATACGCTCACGCTACCCAAGAACGCCCCCGTCGTCGATGTCGATTGGGCGTCGTACTCCGGCAAAAAGCGCCAACTGCCGTGGTATTTGCTGTCCGCGTTGCTGCTGGCGCAAAACGGCATCACCATCTGCATGCAAGGCACCGAAGGCCACACCGAAGGCCGCTTGTTTTCCAGCGAGGCCTTGAGCGCGCTGGGCATTCCGCTCGCTGCGTCGCTTGATGACGCCGCCGATCAAATCCGCGCCACGAACTTCAGCTATTTGCCGCTGAAGACCTTCGTGCCGCGCCTGCAAGACATCATCGAGTTGAAACCGATCCTCGGCGTGCGCTCCCCGGTCAACACGTTTGCGCGGATGATCAATCCGTTTGGCGCCGCCCACGAAATGCAGACCGTGTTTCACCCCAATTACCGCGATGTTCACCGCGACACGGCGGAACTTCTGGGTCAAAAACACATGGCTGTGTTCAAGGGTGAAGGCGGCGAGGCCGAGCGCCGCCCGCACAAGCCGGTGGTGGTGCAATATCTACACGATGGCGCGAAGTCCGAAGAGCAATGGCCTGCTCTCGTGGACGAGAACGCTTTTTACAAAGACGAGGTGATGGACGTCACCCGCTTGCCGAAAATCTGGAACGGCGAGGAAAATGACGAGTACGGCGAAGCCGCCGTCATCGGCACCGCGGCGTATGTGCTGCGCCTGATGGGCCGCGCCGCCAGCCCCATTGAGGCCGTCGATCACGCCCGCAACCTATGGAATACGCGCAACCGCGCGCAAATGTTCCAAGCCGCTTAGGTCCAAGGGAGGACGCCGCATGGGCCACGTCCTGATTTCCGCCGCGCACAAGTCGTCGGGCAAAACCATGGTCACCACCGGGTTGGTCCGCGCCCTGGCTTTGCGTGGCCGCAACGTTGCGACCTTCAAGAAAGGCCCCGATTACATCGACCCCAAGTGGCTGGGAGAGGCGTCCGGAAAACCTTGTTACAACCTGGATTTTCACACCCAATCCGACGATGAAATCAAATCCATGTTCGTCGAGCATGCTGGCCGGACAGACATCGCCATCATCGAAGGCAACAAAGGCCTGCACGACGGCACCGATGTAGAGGGCTCCAACTCCAACGCGGCGTTGGCCAAGATGTTGGACGCACCCGTTGTCTTGGTTGTCGATGCCTCAGGCATCACGCGCGGCATCGCCCCGTTGCTCAAGGGCTATGAAGTGTTCGACACCTCCATCACCATCGCCGGCGTGATCCTCAACAAGGTCTTGGGTCCGCGCCATGAAGAAAAACTCATCGCCGCGGTCGAGCGTTACACCGACATACCTGTGCTCGGCTCGATACGGCGCAACGCCAAGCTGAGTGTGGACGAGCGCCACATCGGCCTGATCCCCAGCAACGAACACCCAGCGGCGCGCGCGCGCATCGAAACGCTCGCTGAAGTGATTGCCGACCAAGTCGACCTTGACCGTATCGAGGAAATTGCCGCCCAAGCGCCCACGCCTCTGTCCGCTCCCGCCATCGAAACAGCACGCGTGCGCCCACCCAACAAGCGCCCCGACGTACGCATCGCTATCGCCAAGGACGCGGCCTTCGGCTTTTATTATGCCGACGATCTGGACGCCCTCAAAAGCGCGGGCGCGCAGCTGGTGTATTTCAACGCGCTCAACGACGTTTATCTGCCCACCTGCGACGGCTTGTTTCTGGGCGGCGGGTTCCCCGAAACCCAGATGAAAAAGCTGGAAGCCAATAAAACCCTGCGCACCCGCATCAAGGCTGCCATCGAAGCGGGCCTGCCCACCTACGGGGAATGCGGCGGCCTCATGTACTTGTCGCGGTCGATTTCATGGCATGAAGACACTCATGAAATGATTGGCGTCATCCCCGCCGATTCGACCATGCACCCCCGTCCCCAGGGGCGCGGTTACGTGCACCTCAGGCCGACGAAGCGCCATCCCTGGGATACGTCCGAAGGCGCTTGCGCATTCGATGGCGACTATGTTCCCGCCCACGAATTTCACCATTCACGGCTTGAAAATATCGATGCAGACCTCACATTCGCATTTGACGTTTTGCGCGGCCAGGGTGTTGATGGGACCCACGACGGCATCGTCATGCACAACATGGTGGCGGGCTATGCCCACTTGCGCAATACCAGCCGCTGCCACTGGGCCGAGGCCTTTACCGCCTTCGTTCGGTTGAAAAAACAAGAACGAGGCAACGCCGCGTCACCGGCGCAGATCGCCGGTTGAAGGACGCATTGCCGCGTTGACGTTATTTTAAGGATACGATTTTGACCAAGGTAAAAACAAACTCCGATAAAGTCAGTGTGTTCATTGTGGGCGCGGGGCCGGGCGATCCCGGCCTGTTGACCCTGAAAGCGGCGGCGTGCCTGAAAAAGGCCGATGTGGTGGTCTATGACCGTCTGGTGTCCGACGATATCTTGGATATGGTTCCAGACACCTGTGAAAAAGTTTTCGCCGGCAAAGCCGCGCGCGACCATTTTATGCCTCAAGACGAAATCAATCAGACCCTGGTCGATTTGGCGCGCCTCGACAAAACCGTGGTGCGGCTCAAGGGCGGCGACCCGTTCATCTTCGGACGCGGCAGCGAAGAAGCCCTGTTCCTTGCCGAACACAATATCGATTTCGAAATCGTGCCGGGCATTACCGCTTCTGCGGGCTGCGGCGCATACGCGGGCATTCCCCTCACGCACCGGGGTTACGTGACCGGCGTGCGCTTCGTCACCGGGCATTGCCGCGAAGGTCAGCACTTGGACTTGAACTGGAAAAGCATGGCCGATCCCAACACCACATTGGTGATCTACATGGGCCTGATCAACGTTCAAAAAATTTCCGACGAACTGATCAAGGCCGGACTGCCCGCCGACATGCCCGCCGCCGGAATCGAGCGCGGCACCACGGACGACCAGCGCACCATCGTAACCACTTTGGAAAAACTGCCCGCATGCATCGAACGGGTCGAGTTGAAAGCGCCGTCGTTGCTGATCATCGGCAAAGTGGTCGAGCTTTCCGATACCATTGCGTGGCATACCCATGCACATGAATGCTTGCTGGAAGACGAACAGGAGACCGTTTCCGCCGATGCCTAACGACATGCCCGCCGTTCTGGACTTTAGCCGCGCCGCCCTGTTGATCGCGGCACACGGCTCCCCCAGCACGCCCGGCGGGCGCACGTCTTCGCGCAAGCACGCGGAAACGATCCGCAAACTGGCGCTATTCGCCGATGTGCGCGCAGGCTTTCTCACCGAAAAACCGTTCGTCAAGGATGTGCTCGACGACATGAGCGCAGCGGAAGTCTACGTCGTACCGAATCTTGCGTGCGCCGGTTACGTCACCACCACGAAGCTACCCCAAGCGCTCTGCTTGACCGGCGCGGTGACGGAACGGATCACCTCCAATGGCCGTCAACGCGTGTTTCAGACCGATCCGGTCGGCACCGACCCCAACATTACACGGACTTTCGCCATCCGTATCCGCGCGGCGATGGAAACGCTGTCGATCCCCCAAGACGACACCGCCGTGGTGGTGATCGGGCACGGATCGCAGCGCAGCCGAGCTTCGTTCGCGCACACCACGCACATCGCCCAGGAACTCAGCCGCCATGGCATCGCTCAGCCGGTGCTCACCGTATTTTTGGAAGAGCAACCGTTCATCAAGGATTGGCGCGTCCAAACCGACGCCAAAAACGTTATTTTTGCCCCGTTCTTGATCTCGGACGGCTACCACGGCGCGGACGAAATCCCCCGCGAGATCGGCTTCGACGTCAAGTCGACGGGTTTCATCGACCGGCTGAACTCCGTCCAACCCAACGAGCTGAGCGTAGACGGCCAACGCCTGGTTTACCTGCCGCCGCTGGGCGATGCCCCGGAAATTGCCGAACTGATCCTCACACGCGCGCGCGCGGCGCAAAGCGAAGCCGCCTAAAGCCTTTTCAGAAGCCGCAACACCCGCCCGTCGATCACACCTAAGCCGATGGTGATCAAGCCCATGCCGATGAGGCTTGTCAGTTCCAGCGTTTCACCCAACACCACCACGCCCAAGAGGATCGCGCTGACCGGCACCAACAGCGTCACCAGCAACACGTTGGTCGCGCCCGCCGTGGCCAGGATGCGAAAATATAAGATATACGCCAACGCCGTGGACAACACTGCCAAGCCGATCAGCGCCGCCCAAATATCCACGCCCGGCATTTCTAAGGTCCAAGGGCTATCCACCCACAACGCCAGCGGCAACAGCATACACCCCGACGCCGTCACTTGGCCCGTCGCGGTGTGCAACGGCTTCACGCCCATGGCCTTAAACCGCCGTCCATAGACGCCTGCGAACGCATACGACAGCGCCGCGCCCAAGATGGCACCTTGGGCCCACAACGTAGCATCCAGGCCGTTAAACAGTTTTGGCCCCATCATCACCGCAACCCCGCAAAATCCCGCCAGCACGCCAATGAGGCGCGCGGAACTGAGGCGCTCGTCTTGGGTCAACACATGCGCCACCACAACGGTAAATATCGGCGTGGTGGCATTGAGGATCGACGCCAAGCCTGACGCGATGTGCGTCTGGCCCCACACGATCAGCGAAAACGGCACCACGTTGTTGAGAAACCCCATGACAAAAAAAGCGCGCCATGTTTCGCGCCCCCCTCGCACGGGATCGCCTTGAATGAACAACAGCAGATGCAACACGGCCGCCGCCAATCCAACACGCAAAAAAACGATGGTCAGCGGCGGCAGCGCCTCAACGATGATGCCGACAAAAAAGAACGAGCCGCCCCACAAAACCGACAAGCTCAACAGCAATGCCCATTCCATCGGCGTCATGGACGTATTGATCGATAAATTGCGCATAAGATCCATCCTTTTGGTGTGACGCGACGCTACCAAAGCCCACACCAAAGAACATTCCGTTTCTTGCGCTTTTCACGATAAAACATTAAGGACAAAAAAAGGGGGCGGAAATACTAGTTTCCGCCCCAAGATGGGTCCCCTGACTTTGGGGACCTCCCCCGAAATGTATTAAACAATAATATCTTACAGGTCGCGTCCGAGCGCCTTTGAGAGAACCATATACAATTTGCCCATATCGGACGACAGGAAAGTGCTCTCTAAGACACCATCATGGTCGCGTTCGCGCGCTTTGTCCATCATTGCATTGAACTCGCTGACATAACGCCCGACGTAATCGCGGAATTCGCCATCGTCTTGATAGACGGCCTTGATGGACGCGAGGGTGTTCTTCTCCTTGAAGCCCAGCATCTTGCGCACGAAGATGCCCTTTTCGCCTTTGCTGAAGCGCCGCCAATCGTCTTCGGTGATCGGCACTTCGACAATGCGCGCCAGATCGACCGCCAAGGATTGCAGCTTTTCGGTGATAAACGCCGAGCGACGCATGAAATCATCCACGTGGGCGCGATCCAAGGTCGCATCCAACGTTTCATTGAGCGCCTGAGCTTGGCGTGCCGCAAGCATCAGATCGCGGGTGCTCTGGTCGACTTTGACGCCGACCCCGTCAAGCTGTTGGGCCACCGTCTCCGACGCATGGGTCAGATCCGAGACCCGATCGCGCAAAGTCTTGTCCCACGACACCACGCGGGCCAGGGATTGCTCGGTGGCATTGGCGACGTTGTGGCTCTGTTTCTCAAGCGCATCGCCAAGCAATCCGGCTCCCTGCTCCGCCCGTCCGTACATGCGGTTGAGCTCACCCAGCTGACCGCGTGCGCGATTGTGAGCGACGTCCAAGTGATCGGATATTTTTTCGGCTTCAAGCACCGTGTCCTTGGTTTGGCGTTCCACTTGATCGAGGAACACGCGCACCTTTTCAAGGCTGCTTTCGGTCAGTTGTGCGATGTCTTGGTTGTGACGATTGAGGCCATCGCCGACTTGGTTCATCTTCGTCAACGCCTCATCCGACACCGCGATCACTTCACGGCCTTGGTAGCGCAGCGCGTCCGCCGCCCCTTCCATTTTCGCCGTGGCTTGTGTGGAGGCGGAATTCAACTCGCCTAAGTGTTGACGCAAGGCGTCGCCTGCGGAACCCAGGTCGCGCACGGTGTGATCGGTCATGCGCGACATTTCACCCGCCGAGCGCTGCACCAAATCGCTGACCCGTTCCAATTCACCCGCCGCGCGTTCAGACGCTGCGCCCAAATCGGAAGTCTGGTGGTGAAATGCATTGGTGACCAAGTCGATCAGCTTGGCCGCTTTGTCCACGGATTGATTGACGCCGTGCACCTCTTCGTTCAGGCGCGCGCCGACTTCGCCCAACTTACCGGCGGCGCGATCGGACGCTTCCATCAACCCGTTTGCTTGGGTATGCATATCATCCGAGAACGTGCGGATATGTTCCGACGCCCGCATGTAAGATTGGCTCAAGTCGTCGGTGCGCCGCGACAACAAGTCGCCCACATCTTCCAGACGGTCACCGGCCCGGTCCAGTGCGCCGTCCAAATGATCGGTATGACGACGGAACGTATCCGATATCCCTTCCAACCGCTCGCCCGCCTGCCCGGTGGTGCGTGCGGCCTCGTCAGCGCGTTCCGTCAAACGGCGGCCGACGCCGTCCAATTCGCGTTCCGCGCTTTCGATGCGTTGCGACACCAACCGTTCGCCATCGATCAAGGCGTCGGTCACATGGCGCACGCGGTCGATCGATTCATCCGCGACGCTTTGCAAGCTGAACGCACTGTCTTTAAATTTTTCACCCGTATCCAACAAGCGATCCGTGGCGCGGGTGCCCAAGTCGTCCAATTCGCGGGCATGCTCCTTAATGGTGTCGCCCATGACGTCGATGCGTTCCGCCGCCTGTGAGGAAGCGTCCGTCAGGCCCGCGGTTTGTCTGTGCAAAGCATCCGAAACCAGCGAAATCAAGCGCGCCGCGCGATCCGACGCAGAGCCGACTTCGCGCGACCGCTCCATCAGCGCCGCCGTGGCCTTATCCACATCGTCGACCGCCGAAGCGGTCACCCTCGACACGCTTTCCGTCTGACCTTCCAAGGTGGTGCTGACGCTTTGCAGGCGATCTGTGGCTTCGTCGGAACTTTCCATCAAATCGTTCAAGCTTTGGCGCACCGCATCCCCCAGTTGGCGCAAACGGGTTTCGGCGCGTTCCGAAACGTCTTCCATGCCGCCTGTGCGCAATTCCAGGTTTTCGGACGCCGAGGTCACCAGCTTTCCAGTCCGCGCGGCGACGAAGATCATATGCTCGGTGCGTTTTTGCAACATATCGCCCGCATCCGATAGCTTGTCGGTGGTGTGATCGGTCACGCCTTCCAACAGGTGGGCGCGGTCTTGCACCGTATCGCCCAAATCGGAAATCGAGTTGACGGCGCTTTCCGACACGCTCTTGAAATCCAACAGGTGACGGCGGAACGCTTCCGTGATTTGCCCGGTGCGCTCCGAGGATGCGTTGACGCCATCCAGACCATCTTTCAGCGCCCGCGTCGCGGTGGCGATGGAGCTGGTGCCGGTTTGCGCACTGGACGAGATGCGCGCCGCCCCCTCTTCCATGATGCGCGTGGCTTCGGACAGCGCGGACTGTGCTTGTTCCGACACCCCATCAAGGCCCACCGCGCCATCGCGCAGTCGATCCGTAACCGCATCGATACGCGAAATGCTGTGCTCAGTCGCGTCCTTGACGTTTTGCGTTTGCAATTTCAGCGTCGCCGCCGCATCCAAGACGCGCGCTTCGGACTCGTCGCCGGTCTGGGTCAGTTCGGCGGCGCGCGATTGCAGCGATTTGCCCACCGCCTCGACCTGGTCGAGCGCCTTGGCCGAGATATGGCTCAAATCCATCGAGGTCTTGCGCAACAGTTCGCGCACTTGGGATGAATGTTCGGTTGCGTTTTCGGCCGTAGCGGCAAGGCCCTTGGCCTCAGTCTGAAAAGCCTCGCTCGCCGCCTTCATGCGCAACGCCACCAAATCCGACGCTGCGACCAGTTCGTGAGCGTGCTCGCCCATGGTTTCCGTCATCGACTTGACGCGCGACGAGACATTGTCGGCGGTGTCGTTGAGCGCTTGGGTTTGGCGTGTCAGGTGGCCTTCGACCTCGTGCGCGTGGGTGGCGGCATCCAGGGCGGCGCGCTCCAAATCGGCTTGCTGGCGGCGTAAGCTTTCGCCGATGCGGTCCGTTTGCGCTTCCAGCCGATCACCGCGCGCGCCCATTTCCGCACCCGCCCCGGCCAGCAATTCCGATCCCGTTTCGATACGCTGCACCGCGTCTTCGGTGGCGGAATTCATGTTGGCAATGCGCGTGGCGAGCATGTCTCCAACCGTCTCTGCGCGCGCCGACGTCTCGGCGGATATGCGCGCCATGTCTTCGCTACGTTGGTGGAAGGTGTCGGCAACCTCCAGGGCGTGACGCGAACCCGTTTCCGACACCTCCGCCAATTCTTGAATGCGCCGTTCCAACACCTCGACCAATTCTTCGCTGCGGGTGCTGGCGCGATCCGTCGCGGATGAGATGTCGTGGCCGCGACGGTGCAAGACATCGCCGACGTCGCGGGCGCGGGCCTCGGCCTTTTGCGACACCAGCCGCAATTCCTCAGTTTCGCGCGACAGCGCCTCGGCCACCGCGCGGGCGCGCAAATCGGCGTCCTCTGAGACCCGCGCCAATTCCAACGCCCGTTCGCGAACCTGATTGGTGATGGCTTCACCGCGCAGATAGGCTTCGTCGGAGGCTTTGCTCAAATCGCGCGCCTGACGGCGCAGGCTGTCGGTGATTTCCTTGATCCGGCTTTCGGAGCGATCGGAAGGATAGGTCAGTTGGCGGATTTGCCAACGCAGGTGTTGCGTTTCGCCCCTGAGGCTGTGACCGCGCTCAAACAGAGCGATCACCATCCACAACAGCGCGACAGGCGTGAACACCCCCGCCGCCAGACCGCCGAGTTCATGGGGCAGCAGTTCAAACAGCACGTCCCAGCCGATGTACTCGCTGATGTAGGTGTTGGTCAGCCATAGCCAACCACCGCTGGCCATGATGCCCAATCCGGTGGCGAGCCTGTAGCGCAAGTAAAACGGTTGGTTCCACTCGTCAAATTCGAGCGGCGCTTCACCCTGGACATCGGGCGCAGCCACACCCGCGACATCCTCGGCCACGGAAAGCCCAAGTTTATCGAGTGTGCTCGCATTCGTATCGGCGTCTTCGCCGTTTATCTGGCTCTGTGGCTCTTCGACCATGTCCGCGCCCCAATGCAAGCCCCAATGCAAGCCCCAATGTAAATCCCAGGTGAGCACCCTCCCCCAAGAGCAAACCGAGGCTTATGCCTGCTTTCGATGGCACAGATCATACACCCGCCATATGGGGCGGTAAACAACCATCAGACACTACATAGTGTGGCGATACTGTATATTTGACCTATAAATATCGCCAAATGTGCACAAATTGTCGGGCAGCTTGTGGATAACCCAGCACTGCGGTGCGTTCTCGACGGATGGCGTTTATGGGGTCGCGGCGGCACCCGCCTCGCCCTGTTTGGCTTTGCGATCCGCCGTTATACCCCTGGCCAGGGTCGAGAAACTTGCCGTCGAGAGCATTTCGCTGATCGCCGCCGGAAGCGTTTCGATCATGCCGAGGTTGGAGAAATACACCGGCAGCTTGAAAAACCGGCTGACCAAAACGATCAGCATGATCATGCCCGTGATCATCTTGACCGCCAGCTGTCGTTGCGCCATGAACTGCAGCGCGGCAAGATGTCCTTACGTCTGGATGTCACCATCGCCATCGGCGAGCGCTTTTTGCCCAAATTCGTTTTAAAATTTGCCGAACGTTATCCCGAATACCGCATCAACAGTCGTTTGGTAAATGGCCGCCAGAGCGAAAACAACCTCGTCAGCGGCCTGGCCGACGTGGCGCTTTTGGAACGCCGGCCCGAACACCCCGACTTGATGGTGCAAAAGTGGATGGATGACGGGTTGCTGTCGGTTTGTGGGATGGGCCACCCGTTGGCCGAAGAGGACATGATCCCCATCACCATGCTGCTCGACCTCAGCTACGTTCTGTGCGAACAGGGGGCGGCACCGACGCGCTGGTGGATGTTTTGATTCCAGGACAGCACGTCAGTTTTCTGCCTCGTTTCGCAGTCATCGAAGACATCGTGGCCGATGCGCTGATTTCCATCATCCGCGACGAAAAAGGCCTTCGCCCGTAAACACCTTAACCGGAACACAAATCGACAAAATCCCAATCCCAGTTGACACTCTCTAGGTCGGTAAGTATGGTTGCGTCTCCTTTTACTGGAGATTTTATGTCCCGTTGATACTGGGGTGCAAAAGCGCCCCTCTCAAGCTGAACAGACAAACCTACACGCTTCTTTCGCGTCGTAGGAGTGTGTGCTTGTTGTTTTAAGAATATCAACGTGACCGCCTTTAAGCGCGGTCGAGACATGAAAGCCCTATCAGGCAATGATCAAAAAATACGAAGACCACGACATCGAATCCGTCGTTTCCATCTGGCGGCGTGCGAGTGAACTTGCTCACCCGTTTCTTACGGAAGCGTTTCTCGATCAAGAAGACGCGAATATGCGCAACATTTACTTGGTCCATGCCGAAACATGGGTGATTGAGCACGGCGGCTCTGTCGTCGGTTTTATTGCCCTAATCGAAAATGAAATTGGGGGTCTATTCCTTGAGCCCAAATTGCATGGGCAAGGCTTTGGGCGGGCTTTGGTAGAGAGAGCCGTTGCCGAAAAAGGATCTCTAATTGTCGAGGTCTTTAAGGAAAATGTCATAGGACGGCGTTTTTACGACAGCTTTGGTTTCCAAGCCATCGAAGAAAGCCATCACGAAGCCTCGGGGCAATCGATTGTTCGAATGACCTATACACCTAAGTCCCCCTAGTGGATTAAGGGCGCTCCATTTAAGGAGCGCCCTTAATCAACAAACCATGGTGAGAGCTCCCCCACATACGGTTAACGGCTCACCGCGAACGGGTATGGTTGTGAGACAGGCAAAGCCGTCAAGCGGCCTGAATATCCGCGAGAAACGTCTCGACTTGAGACTTGAGCGAGTTCATTTCGTCTTTCAAATCGCCTGCCGAATTGCTGACCTGATCGGCGGCTCCCTCGGTCTGATTTGCGGCATCGGACACCGAGACGATGTTGGAGGACACATCTCTCGACCCGGCGGCGGCCTGTTCCACGTTGCGCGCAATTTCCTGGGTTGCGGAACCTTGCTCGTCAACCGCGGCGGCGATTTGCTCGGAAATGGTGTTCAGCTCACCGATCACGTGGGTGATCGTGTCTATGGCCTCGACCGCTTCGCGGGTGTTGTTTTGCACCGCCATGATTTGCGCGGAAATTTCCTCGGTTGCGCGCGCCGTCTGATTGGCTAGGTTTTTCACTTCCGAAGCCACCACGGCAAAGCCCTTGCCCGCTTCACCGGCGCGCGCGGCTTCGATGGTCGCGTTGAGCGCCAGCAAGTTGGTCTGATCGGCGATGTCGGTGATCAAGGCCAAAACCTCACCGATCTTATCGCCAGATACGGCCAGCCCCTGCACGGTCTTGCCGGTTTTTTCCGCCTGTTCGACCGCCTGCACGGCAATGGAAGTGGACTGTGTCGCTTGACGGCGAATTTCTTCGATCGATGCGCTCAACTCTTCGGCGGCCGAGGCCACCGTCTGCACGCTGGCGGCGGCCTCTTCGGTCGCTGCCGCCACCGTGGCGCTGCGCGAACTGGTGTCCTTTGCAATGCCCTTCATATCCAGTGAGAAGCCTTGCAGCTGTTCCACGGCGCCGCCCACTGTGCTGAGCAAACCCGATATGTGACTGCCGAAGTCATCCGTGATCTTACTCATACGTTCCTGGCGCACGGCTTTGCGGGCCTCGGCCTCGCGCTGTTCGCTCTGGATGCGATCACGCTCAACGGCGTTGTCTCTAAACACCACCAAGGCGTCGGCGATATCGACGACTTCACGGATCGTCGTGCTGGCTTCGACCTCGACGTCCAATTCACCGTTCGCCAATGTGCGCATCGCGCTGGTCATTTGGGTCAACGGCGCCGATATGCCGCGGCGAACATAGAAAATAAAGGCCCCGGCGATCAGCATGGTCAAGACCAACAGGCCCAAGACAATCATGTAGATCATATTGGTGGTGTTGACGAAGTAACTGACGTCCATGGCAAGTTCCACAACACCGATGGCCTTACCGGAGAAGTCCTTAATCGGCGCGATAATCGCTGCCGTAGGCACATCGCCGATTTTGGACACGACCACGCTGATCTCACCGTTCAACGCCGCCTCGAATTGAGCATCGGAACCGAACCGCACGCCTTCCAAGGTGGATGCAAACGTTGTGTAAGCGCCATCTTTGGGGATAAACAAGCTGGCATCGACATTATAATGCGCCTTAAAGTCATCCATGAACGGTTTGCCGAAACTCAACCCGAATTCCACCGAACCGATGTGCTCGCCTTGATGAAACACCGGAGAAATTCCGCGAATGCCAAGGCCCGCGACGCCCCGCTCAAGGCCCCAGACCACGCTTTTCTTGGCATTTGTTTGGACCACCGTTTTGCGAAACCCACTCAGGTCGTCACCGAATTTCGCAGGTTTGTGCACGCGCAAAAAGGACGTTGCAGGCGGCGCGTGAAACTGGAACTGGCGCACGCCGTACTCTTGCTTCATCACTTTAAAGGTCGGCACCACCAATGCGGCCAAGCCATCGCGGTCTTTGGCGGCGAATTTTTCGGTCACGTCAGGCATGTTGGCGACAAACGCACTTAAAGCTGTTGCGCTCAATGCCTTTGCTTCAAGCGAGGCTCTGAAGGTGTCGAAATAGCTTTTCAGTTCACGGTTTTTCGCTTCCGCATTGAGGTCCTCCATCACCGAGAGGATGGTCGGCGCACCAATTGCGAAAAAAATCGACAAGGCCAGAATAAAGCCAATGCCGACACGGGAACCTATGGTTCCGTTGCGAAGCGATAATTGCATCTCACGACTCCAAATAAGGGCTTAGCGTGGCACAGCGTAGCGGTGCTGAAACACAAACGTCTTAGTTGTGCCATTTGGGGACGACGGAGCTGTATGCAAGGAGATTCGCGTCATATTGGTCTATGCATAAAAATATCTGAGCTTCTCACAAGCGGGTCAGTACATATGCTGACCGCCGGTGACCCAGATTTCCGTGCCGGTGACGTAGTTGCTGTCGTCGGAACACAAATAATAGACCGTGCTGGCGACGTCGCGCGGCGCGCCCATGCGGTCGAGTGGGATGCGCGGGATCAGGGCCTCGTATTCCGGCTGGATCATCGACGTTTCAATCTCGCCCGGCGCGACCGCGTTGACGCGCACGTCAAGGGCCGCGAACTCGCCTGCCATTTCGCGGGTCATGGCGCTCAGCGCCGCCTTGGATATTGAATAGGCTGAGCCTGCGAACGGATGAATATAATGTCCGGCGATCGAGGTGATGTTGACGATCGCGCCATGGCCGTTGTGCAAGGCCGAGGCAAAACCGCGCGACAGCCTGAGAGCGGCGAAAAAGTTAATCTCGAACACCTCGCGCCACGCGTCCAAATCGCCGTTGAGGCAGCCGAGGCGTTCTTTGTAAGGCGTCTTGGGCGAAAGTCCCGCATTGTTCACCAGCGCGTGCAACACCCCGCCTTCCAACAGGGTACCCGCCTGGGCGATGAACGTTTTGATGCTGTCGGCATCGGCCAAATCCGTCGGGATGTGGGCGAGCCAGTTTTCGTCCGTTTCAAACTCCGCCGGGGCATCGCCGCGCGCGCACGTGATGATGCGCCACCCGCGTTCCAAAAACAAAAGTGCGGTGGCGTGGCCGATCCCTCTGGACGCGCCTGTGATGATGACTGTTTTGCGTTGGTCGGTCATACTGAGACGTTAGGCCAAACCGAAGTTGCTTTCCAGTGGGTTGATATGTGCGCCAAATTCGAAGTCAAAGCGGCGATGAAAAAGGTCAAAAAACGCTTCGGCCTGAAGCTCAACCCTCCTTGCGCACAAGGGGTCGAGATGAACCCGACCGCGCGAATCCTCACCATCGACGGGCAAAGCGGTCACGCGCGCGGACGCCTGCTTGGCTGGGGACTTAAGCTCGATTGGGACCCAAAACCGCTGATCAACGCCCGCGCGGAGACCTTGTCCACCAAGACCACATTCCGCCCCTTGTTGGCGCGTCGCTGTCTGGTGCCGGCGACGGCATACTTCGAATGGGCGCGCCCCCCAGGCGGGGCAAAACAGAAAATGCGCATTCATCCCAAAAAGGCGGACCTGTTCGCCATGGCCGGCTTGATCGGCGAGGACGGAGATACCTTCACCATCGTCACCTGCGCCCCCGCGCCGGAAATCGCCGCCCTTCACACCCGCATGCCGGTGATTCTGCCCCCCGAAGCCGAAGTCGAGTGGTTGAACCCCAACGTCTCGTTCGACGCCGTGGCGCAATTCCTGCAACCATATAAAGGCGCGATGGAGGCGCAAAACGTCGATGAACGTCCCGTCTTGTTCTAAAACGCCACCCTTGGGCGTGTGGGCTGCATATTTTTTAAATCGTTGAGTGCCATGCATAAGATTTCGGGTGATAATGGCTCCAACGACTGGAATCAATATCACTTAAAACAGGGGGAATTTATGAAGCAGCTTGTTTTCGCCGCCGCCTCGGCCGTGGCCTTGGTTTTCATCACCGCAAGTCCATCGTTTTCCGCCGACCCCAGCCCACAATACGCCCCACGGTACGCCCCTCAAAACGGGTATAATTACAACCGCGGTTATGGCCGTCAGGGTTATGCCCCTCGGTACAGGGCGGGAGCACAACCTCAATACGCACCGCAAAATGCCGCGCCCAATCCCCCCAATCCCAATGACCCCGCGACCAGAGTTTCCACCCAACTGAGCAACTTGCGCGCGTTCCTCGCCCAAAGCCAAGGCGGCGCGATCGATCCGGCGCAAGCCCTGGGTTACATCGAAAAACAGATCGCCCCCGACATCGACTTCGAGGCCATGACGCGGATAGCGTTGGGACGCCTTGCGAACCGCATGACAACTCAGCAACGCGCCGCCGCGCTCACTGCCCTGCGCAGCAATTTTACGTCCAAACTGGTCGAAGCCATGGGCGACATCCGCGCGACCAGCTTTACGGTTGGCAAAACCCGCCGTGGGACAAGCCGGGGCGAACTTGTGGTGCCGGTGCGCTTAGACCGCTGGCGGGGCCAACCGTTCACCATCAATTTTCGCTTCTATCAAGCCAAAAACGGATGGAAGGTCTTCGACGCCGAAGCGGGCGGGCAAAGCGCGGTGCTGTTTTACCGCGGTTACTTCGCCCGTCAATGGCGTGGGGGCTGATGGTCGGGGATTAGTGACTGAACAAAACAGGGATGTCCGCACCATCCATCAGGGCGCTGGTGACCCCACCCAACACCGTCTGCATCAAGCGTGAATGCGAATACGCGCCACACACCAGCATGTCGGCGTTCACGTCGTGGGCTTGCGCCAGCAAGCTTTCGCCAACGCCTTCGGATTCCGGCGGGAAGCTCACGACCTTGGGCGTCACCCCCCACCAGCTCAAATACGCGGCCAGTTCGTCTCCCGGCGTTGGGTCGGTGCGCGTGCTTTCGCACGTCAAGACGTTGACTTCGTAAGCCCGTGTGATAATCGGCATCGCCGCCTGAACCGCGCGCGCCGCCTGGGCGGTGCCGTTCCAAGCAATGGCCACCACGCGGCCGATTTCCTTCACCTCCGGCTCGACCGGCAGGACCAACACCGGACGCCCGCATTCGAACAAGGCCGCATGCAGCGTCATCGCCCGCATGGGGGAACTTTGCTCTCCAGGGCGCGCGGTCATCACCAGATCGGACAAGCGCCCACGCCAAGCGACCACCTCGTCCTCGCGGCCCGTGTCTTCGCACCATGTGGCGGTGATGCCATCTTCGCCGCCGCCCGCGCCAGAGACTTGAGGCACGCCGCGATTGTCACACACGCGTTCAAACACCGCTTTGACCTCGGCGGCCTTTGCGGCGCAATCGCGCTCGGCGGACGCGATCATCTCTTCGACCATGTCGCCGGATAGGCCCTCGCCGAACAGCGGCACGGCATCGCGCGAGTCGGGCCGCACATGCAAGACATCCACATGAGCATTGAACGTACGCGCCAATTCCAGCGCATTTTCGATAATGGCCCGGTTGTCCGAAGCCCCGTCAACGGGTGCGAGAATGGATCGGATCGACATTGATGCCTCCTTGCCTGTGCAACTCTCATTATGATGGACCCGAAGCGCTTAAAGATAAAGCCTTGAAGGCGTTGATTTAGGGCCTAAAGGTCGAGAATTTTCGCAGCCTGGGCGTCGGTCTCTTCGCGGGTGCCTGATGCGCTGATTTCATACCAGTCGATCTCTCCCAGATCGTAATCGAGCTGCATGCGCACCACCTCCGCATCGGCGTCGGACGCATTTTTTTTACGCGCCGTGACGCGCGCTTGCATGATTTCCGGCGACGCACTCAGCCAAAAGCCATGAAACGGCACGCCCAGCTCTCGAGCCACCTGTTCGATGGCTTGACGTTCGTTCGGTTTGGAAAACACGCAATCGGCAATCACCGAATGACCGGTGGCAAGCACCGTGCGCGCCTCGTCGTAGACCGCCTGATAGGTATTTTGCGTCATTTCTGCGGTGTAGCCTTCCGGCCCCAGTTTATCGAGTGGATGTTTGCCCGCGATGCGCTTGCGCAACACATCGCTACGCACCACTCGGGCCCCTGGCGCCGCGCCGATGTGTTGCGCCAGATCGCGACCCAAGCGCGACTTTCCGCTGCCCGACAGCCCGCCCACCGCAATCAGACGCGGCTCAGACACATCCAGATAGTTCAACGCCATGTCGAGATAGACCCCGGCTTCCTTGGCCTGACGGTCCTTGAAAGGCGCGTCGCCGACGCTTTTCGCCGCCGCACAGGCGACGAACGAACGCACTGCGGCACGCACGCTGAGAAACAACGGCAGAGCCCCAATCCCCCACGCCGATCCGGTGATGTCCATGTAGCGGTTCATGGCCACGTTGGCGAGCGTGCGCAGACCGCGATAATCTAAATCCATCAACAAAAAAGCCAGATCGTAGAGCACGTCGATGGTCGAAAACACCTCGTTGAATTCGATACAGTCAAACAGCACCGGCTCACCATCTTCCAAGAAGATATTGCGCAAATGCATATCGCCGTGACAATGACGCACGCAGCCGTGCATGCGCCGTCCTTCCAATAGCTCGACAATATCGTTGGTGGCTTCGAGCGAACGGTCCGTAAGCTCCGCGACTCGTTTCATGTCGAGAAATCCGGGGGCGTTCTCGGCGAATGCCTTGGCGTTGCTTTCGATGGTCAGCGCAATGCCGGTACGCCCGCCACCATCCTGGCGGGCCTCGGTCGCGGCGTGGAAGGTGGCGATTTTGTCGGCGAGATGTTCCATCAGGTGACGGTCGAGCTTGCCCTGTTCCGCCAAGCGGTCGAACAGGGTGGCTTCGTCGAACCGCGCCATTTCGACCACCCAGTCGACCACCTCGCCCGGCTGGTCCAAATGCAGCTGCCCATCTTCACCGCGCGTGATGGGCTTGACGCCAAGATACAGGTTCGGCGCGGTGCGGCGGTTGAGCGCCACCTCCGCCTCGCAGAACTTGAGGCGCTTGTCGCAGTCGGAATAATCCATGAACGGATATTCGACCGCACGCTTAAGCTTGAACACGCGGGTTTTGCCGATGAACACTTCCGAGGCGTGTGTGGTAACGCGCCCGACCTCTTGAGTGGCGTCGCCAAAAACAGCCGGGTCGGACAGCAAGGCCACTTGGGCGGATTGGTCTTCTTTGATCATGTCAACAAGATAGCGAACTTAGGCAAAAAGAAAAGCCGCCCGGTTGGGCAGCTTTTCCGGTCATTGAGTGAGCGGAGCTATTTGCTCTTCATCCCCCGCCCGTCGTCGCGCAGCACCACGTAGATCGCGGGGATCACCAGCAGCGTCAACGCCGTCGAACTGGCAAGACCGAACACCATGGAAATGGCGAGCCCTTGGAAAATCGGATCGGCGAGAATGAACGCAGAGCCGATCATCGCCGCCACGGCGGTGAGAAAAATCGGTTTAAAGCGGATGGCCCCCGCTTCGACCAACACGTCGCGGAGCGGCTTGCCGGATTTTTGACGGTGCTTGATAAAGTCCACCAGCAAGATCGAGTTGCGCACGATGATGCCCGCCAGCGCGATGAAGCCGATCATCGAGGTGGCCGAAAACGGCGCATCGAACAGCCAGTGACCGAACATGATGCCGATAAGCGTCAATGGCACCGGCGTGAGAATCACCAAAGGCAGTTTAAAACTGCCGAACTGGCCGACCACCAAAAGATAGATACCCAGCAAGGCGAAAACAAACGCCAGCCCCATGTCGCGGAAGGTCACGTAGGTGACTTCCCATTCGCCATCCCACAGCAGGCTGATCTTGCTCTCATCCTTGGGTTGGCCGTGATAACCGACCTTGGGCGGGCCTTGATCGCCCCAATCCATGGAGGCGAGCTTTTTCTCAACCGCGAACATGCCGTAAATCGGCGCTTCGAAGGTTCCCGCCAACTCCCCCGTCACCAACACGGCAAAGTGCCCGTCACGGCGAAACAGCGGATAGGACGATTGTTCATGCACCACGCGCACCACGTCGCCCAATTCAACCACGCGACCGCTGTCGCCCGCCGGGCCTGGGGCGGGTACGGGGATGGACAGCATGCGTTCGGTCATCGCCAGCCCTTCCTTGGGTAAGCGAATGGCGATTTCGATGGGGTTCACACCTTCGCCGCGCTGGGAATAGCCGACCGTCTTGCCGCCCACCACCGCTTGGATGGTGTCGTACAGATCGCTTTCCTGCACGCCGTGAAATTCCAGGTTGTCCTGATCGATTTCCAAGCGCACGCGGGTTTCCGGCTGGCCATAGCTGTCATCCACATCGACCACGAAATTGACCGCTTCAAACGCCTTTCGCACCTTCGCCGCGGCGGCGCGGCGCGTTTCGGGATCGGGGCCGTAAACTTCCGCCATCAAAGTCGCCATCACCGGCGGGCCGGGCGGAACCTCGACCACCTTCACCGATGTACCGTTCGGAACGTCGAGACCATCCAGCAAGCCGCGCACCGCAAGCGCAACGTCATGGCTTTGACGATCACGCTCACCTTTGGGCGCAAGATTGATCTGCAATTCACCCTGCCACGGATCGGAACGCAAGTAGTAGTGACGCACCAGCCCGTTGAAGTTGAACGGCATGGCGGTTCCGACGTAAGCCTGCATGCTGACCAGTTCCGGCAAGCTCTTGATGCGGTCCGCAATGTCCAGCAGCGTGCGTTCGGTCATCTCAAGCGAGGAGCCTTCCGGCAGGTCCAAAACGACCTGCAATTCGGACTTATTGTCGAACGGCAGCAACTTGACCGTCACGTCCTTGGTGGCGAACAACACCAACGAGGCCACGGTGGCGACGCCTGTGATCGCCAGAAGTCCAATGGAGTTTCTGCGCCCGCTGAGCAGTTTGGTGGCGATGCGCTTGTAAAAATTTCCCAACGCGCCGGGACCGTGATCGTGATCGCTGAGATCCACGCCCTCACCGTAATCGGTGTGCTCGTCCATCATGGAGTCTTCGGGCAGATGCTTGCGCCAGCACGTGATCTTGCACAGCAGCCACGGTGTGATGATCATCGCGACGAAGAACGAAAACACCATCGCGGCGGACGCGTTGGCGGGAATCGGGCTCATATACGGGCCCATCAAGCCCGAAACGAACATCATCGGCAGCAACGCCGCAACAATGGTCAGGGTCGCGATGATGGTCGGGTTGCCAACCTCGGCGACCGCTTCGACGGTGGCGCGGAGCGGCGAACGTCCGTCTTTCATGGACCAATGGCGCACGATATTTTCCACCACCACGATGGCGTCATCGACCAAAATACCGATGGAGAAAATCAACGCGAACAAACTCACCCGGTTGATGGTGAAATCCATCATCCAGGCCGCAAACAGGGTCATCAAAATGGTCGCCGGCACCACCACCATAACCACGATGCCTTCGCGCCAGCCCAACGCCCAGCCCACCAGCAACACGATGGAAACGGTGGCGAGGCCGAGATGGAACAGCAACTCGTCGGATTTTTCCAGCGCCGTTTCGCCGTAGTTGCGCGTGATCGTCGCTTCGACATCCGCAGGCAGCAAATTGCCGCGAACTTTTTCCAGGCGCCGCGTGATTTCATCGGCCACCAGCACGGCGTTGGCACCCTTGCGCTTGGCAATCGCCAACGTCACGGCAGGTTTAGCGTCCAAGGCCGCGTCTTCACCTTGAGCCTTCACCATGTGCCAGACGCGGTGTTCTTCGGGCTTCGCGCCGACCACCACGTTGGCCACATCCTTGACGTAAACCGGACGGCCGTCGCGCGCGGTGATCATCAGCAGCCCAACGTCAGGCATGCCCATCAGGGTTTGGCCCGCCATCACGGTGATCGCCTTGCCGCCTTCGCGGACGCGCCCGACACGGAACGATCTGTTCGCGTTTTCGACCTTGCCGATCAGCTGTTGCAGCGTCACGCCGTAAAGCGACAGACGCTCTGGATCGGGCTCGACACGGATCTGATCGGCGCGCCCACCGACGATAAAGGTCAAGCCGACGTCTTCGACCTTAACCAGTTCGTGCATCAATTCTTCGGCGACGTTGTACAGATCGTTGTCGTTCCAGCGCCCCGCCCGGTCGCCCTTGGGCGCAAGGGTGATGGTGACGATGGGCACATCGTTGATGCCGCGCCCGATGATCAAGGGATCGGGAATGCCGATGGGAATGTGCGAAATGTTGGCGCGGATTTCATCGTGTACGCGCAACACCGCAACGTCTTCGTCGGTGCCGACGTCGAAGCGCGCCGTGACCATGACCTGATCGTCTTTGGTCATGGAGTACACATGCTCGACGTTGTTCACGCCCTTGACGATGTCTTCCAGCGGCTTGGTGACCAATTCGACCACGTCGGGAGCCTTCAAGCCGTTGGCGTCCACCAAAATGTCCACCAGCGGGACGGAGATTTGCGGCTCTTCCTCACGCGGCAACGCCATCAGCGCGACCACGCCGAGCGCCACCGACGCCAGTAAAAACAAAGGTGTCAGCGGAGAGCGCAAAAACGCCTTGGTGAGATGCCCGGAAATGCCGAGTTTTTTCATCGGATGATCCCCCTCGCCCTTATGGACGCGCCAAAACGTCGCCGGGCTCAAGGCCGGAAAGAACCTCCACCCCGCCCGTTTGCGGCAATCCAGGCTGCACCACCACCTCGCGTCCGTCGCTGAGCTTGGCGAAGGTCAGGCCATAGCGCGTATAGAGGAAATCCTTGGGCACGACGATGGCCGGACGCGCGCCGGTGCCGATCCACACGCGGATACGCTCACCAACGAAGAAATCGCCAAGTCCGGCGACCTCGACATCCGCAGACACACGGCCTTGCTTGATTTCGGGATAGACTTGGCGGATCACGCCGCGGCGCAACTGCTCGCCACTGTCAGGCGTCAACGCGCCGAGGCCGCGCTGGGCGACTTGAACCTCATCGCCTTTATGAATGAACATGGCGTGGCGCTCAGGCAGCAGCATGCGCAGGATGTAGGCTTCGGCAGCCAAGGTCGCGACCGGTTCGCCGGGCAGCACCACGGAGCCTTTGCGCACCAACACCGTGAGAATGCGTCCCCCCGCGGGCGCCAACACGTCGCCTTCGATGCGGGTTTGCTGCAACACTTGACGTTCGGCCTGGGCCGAAACCAAGGCGCGGTCCGCCACCTCCATGTTCGTGCGCGCTTCATCCAGGCGCGCCTTGGGGATGGCGCCGGTGGCGAACAGTTTTTCCGCCCGCGCCAGCGCCGTGGTCGCCAGTTCCTTTTGCGAGACGTAGGACTGGATTTTGGCCTCCACCGATTTGACCTGCAACGCCAGTTTTTCATCGACCACGCGGGCGATTTTCTGGCTGGCCTTAACGGACGAGCCTTCGTCCACCAAAAGTTCCGTCACCGTGCCGCCGATGCGCGCGCGGGCGGACACCACATCCACGCTTTCCACCGTGGCGAAAACGGATTTGCGGTCCTCGATTTGTCCCGCATCGACCTTGAACGCGGCGTCTTGTGCTAGGGCTTGGCTCCCCGAAAGGGACACCCCAGTCAGGGCCATTCCAGTCAGAACCAAAACAGGCATCAGGCTTTTGACGATCGGCGGCATGTGAAACCTCTTTGAAGCAAAACGGTGCTTTACGCTTTTATATCATGAAGATACTGCATGCGTGAACATAACGCTTGCTTTTATATATTAGTTTTTACTAAATTAGCAACAACTTATGACAGGATGTCTGATTCGTCTCTGTCATTGAGCAATCGCTTGGACGTGGGAAAACCAATATATACCCGCTACATATGTAGCACCCCAGTACCACCACCAAACTGATTTTTTTAACTAATGTGCCGGACCGGTCCGTCCTCCGGTGAACAGATCGGGTCAGGCCGTTCCCTGCCCCAATCGTATCGAAATGAACAAGGAGTTCACTATGAGCATTGATCGCATCGTTTTCGCTGTTGCCGGTGTCACCATTTGGGCCGGTCTTGGCGCGTTTTACGTCACCGGGCAAATCCTCTGGCTGATCGTTCCGGCTTTTGTCGGCTTGAACATGTTCCAGGCGGCTTTCACCAAGTTCTGCCCGATGGCGATGATCTTGAAGAAATTCGGCGCAAAGCCGGGGCAAGCGTTCAACTGAGCCCACTGAAAACGCACTGACGAACGGCCCCTGAATTCCGGGGCCGTTTTTTTGCCGATGGTATCAATCCTCGAACGCGTGCTCTTCTTCGATCCCTGTCGGGTCCTGGTGGATCAACACTTCGGCGCGCGGGTAGGCGGCCTCGACCCGGTGCATGACGTCTTCCGACACATCGTGGGCTTCAAGCAAACTGAGCTCCCCGCGCATTTCCAGGTGCATCTGAATAAACACATCGGGCCCCGATTGGCGGGTGCGCAGGTCGTGCATGCTGATGACTTGGGGATGCTTGATCGCCAAGGTGCGGATTTTTTCACGATCCTCATCGGGCAGTTCGCGGTCCATCAATACGTGATAGGCCTCGATGCCGATCTCGTAGGCGCCATGCAGAATGTAAAACGATATGGCGATGGCGAACAACGGATCGGCGATCTGCCAGCCCATCTCACTCGCCAGAAACAGCGAGACGATGACGCTCAAATTGACCAAAACGTCCATGGTGTAGTGAGCGCTGTCGGCCGAAATCGCCAGCGACTGGGTGCGCTTGGCGACGTACTTTTGAAAACCAACCAAAGCGATGGTGGCGACGATGGAAAACGCCATCACGCCATAGCCGATCATCGTGTTGTGGACCGGGCTCGGGTTAAACAGGCGCTCGCCCGCTTGAAGCAGCAAAAACACCGCAGAGCCGGAGATAAACGCCGACTGCGCCAAGCCCGCCAAGCTTTCCGCCTTGCCGTGGCCGAAGCGATGCTCTTCGTCCGCGGGCTCAAGCGCATGGCGCACGGCCAGCAAATTCACCGTCGAGGCGGCAACGTCGAGCAACGAATCGATCAACGTCGACAACAAGCTGACACTGTCGGTCATCAGCCACGCGCCAAATTTCACCACGATCAGGGTCGACGCCATGCCCACCGCCGCATAGGTGGCCAGACGCATCAAGCGCCCGGCCGACGTGCGGTCCATCTGGTGTTCTTTCGAAGCGGTTTTGGGAGATTCGCTGCTGTCGCTCATATTCTTTTGTTGCGCCTCATTTCCTAGGGGTAAAGGCGTTCTTTTTCCCAGCCATCGGAACCGTGAATATACACCACGCGTTCGTGCAAGCGAAACGGTCGATCGTGCCAAAATTCGATGCGCGCGGGTTTGACGCGAAATCCCGACCAGAAATCCGGGCGCGGGATATCGCCTAGGGCGAATTTGGCGGCGAATTTAGCGACGCGGGCTTCCAGTTCGAACATCCCTTCCAACGGCTGAGACTGCTTCGACGCCCACGCGCCGATACGCGAATCGCGCGGGCGGGACGTGTAATAAGCGTCGGCCTCCACGTCCGTGACCGGCTCCACCGGGCCGGTGATGCGGATTTGTCGGCGCAGACTTTTCCAATGAAACAGCAGCGACGCATTGGGTTGAGCCGTCAGTTCTCGCCCTTTTTGACTGCCCAGATTGGTGTAAAATACAAAGCCGCGCTCATCAAAGCCTTTCAACAACACCATGCGCACCGACGGCACGCCATCTTCGCCCACCGTGGCGACGGCCATGGCGTTGGGGTCGTTCGGCTCTTTGTCTTCGGCCAGCGTCAACCAGTCTTGAAACAACTCAAAGGGGTTGGCGTCGGTGGGAATGGTTGACATTTCTCAGCCTGCTTTTCGTATTTCGAGGATTTTACATAAACGTTAAGGCGTTGTTTACCATGAATGCGTTGTAATCAAAATTGCCGTGTTTTGCGTACCTTGTACGCCCACATATATCAAGACCTCGCCCACGCTCACCGCATACAGTCCATGGGGATGGCAAAAAAGCCTGTAAATTCAATGTCTGTTTTTTTTCGCACCACCATCTGCATCGCCTTAGGTCTGAGCCTCGGCGCATGCTCGTGGAACGAAAGCCGCCCACAAACCATGGGTACCGTTGTCGGTGGCGTTGTCGGCGCTATTGTCGGCTCCAAACTGGGCAAGGGCACCGGGCGGGGCGTCACCACCGTTATCGGCGCCACGCTGGGGGCCATGTGGGGCCAAGACATCGCCAAAGGCATGAGCGATATGGATAAGCACTATTCGGAGCGCGCCACCAAAGACACGCTTGAACACGGCAAGCCCGGCGAACGGACCACTTGGTCCAACCCCGACAGCGGCAACTCCGGCACCATCAGCGCCGATGAAACCTACACCAACGACGAAGGCGAGGGCTGTCGCCAGTTCGAAACCACCGTCAACGTCGAAGGCGATGAGCGCACCGCCACCGGCACCGCGTGCCGCAACCCGGACGGTGAGTGGCAAATCGTCGACGATCCGGAGACCTCAACCTGATGACAGACCCTTATCGCACACTCGGCGTCAACCGCGCCGCCGCGCCGGACGACATCAAGAAATCCTACCGCCGCTTGGCGCGCGAACATCATCCGGATCGCAAACCGGGCGATGCGCGCGCCGAGGACCGCTTCAAAGACATCTCCAGCGCCTACGATCTGCTGTCCGATCCCGTCAAACGGCGCAAATTCGATGCCGGTGAAATCGACGCCATGGGCAATAAGCGTCCCGGATTTGGCGGCGCGGCGCACGGGTACGACGCCTACAAACGCAATCCGAACGCGGGTGCGGGCCGTGGACGCAAGAACCCCTTCAACAGCTTCTTTAAGGACCGTCCGCAAAAAGAGCGCCAGTCCATCAAGGCCAAGGGGGCCGACGTTAGTTATACGCTGAAGGTTTCATTCCTCGATGCGGCCAAGGGGGTGAACAAAGCCGTGCGCATGACATCGGGCAAGACGCTCAATATGCGCATTCCCGCCGGCAGCGAAAGCGCTCAAGTCTTGCGCCTCAAAGGCCAAGGCATGAGCGGCATCGGCGGCGGCGGAAATGGCGACGCGCTGGTGGAGATCGTCGTCCAAAGTGACGCCAAGTATCGCGCAGAAGGGCTCGACGTCTACAGCGAAGAAGCCGTGACGCTTGCGGAAGCCTTGCTTGGCGGGCGTGTCGAGGTTGAGACCATCCACGGTCCGGTGCTGGTGACGGTGCCGGAAGGCTCCAACTCGGGCACCAAATTGCGGCTTAAGGCAAAAGGCATCCACCGCCAGCCCACACCTCAAGCTCCGTCCCTGCGCGGCGATCACTATGTCTCACTGAAAGTAATGCTGCCCGAAGAGGACGATTCGGAGCTCAAGAAGTTCGTTAAAAAATGGATCACCAAGCGCCCCTACAAGGTGCGTAAGGAAACGCTCAAGCGTACTGCGGCTGAATAAACGTTTAGGCCCTTATTTTCCCTCGAACAATTCCCTCAGCGTGCGCCCATAGCCGTTCCCCTTCGCCCCGCCGAGGCTTTCTTTGAGGTGTTTACGCCACAGTGGACCGCCTGTCGGCAAATCGTCCGGGTTGGGGGCGAGGCCCAGACCGTGGGCCACATCGGCGATGCGCAGCACTTCCGGATCGCGCACAAGCAGCCAATCGCCCCGATCGCTCAACGCCACGAAACCTGCATGGCGCAAAGCTTCTAGCGACTGGCTCAGCACATCCTCACGCTTAGGGTTTCGGGTTGGGTGACACACCTCTTCCCCGCGCCCCTTTCGCCATAAGCGTTCCAAAGACACCAACGCGGCATCCAATTTACGCGCCGACGCCATGTCGTCGAAACCCTCAGCAGCACGCGCTCGGCCCCACTCGGGCAAGGACGCGGCGATTTCCGCGCCAATGAGCACCACCGCCCAACTGAGATACATCCAGATCAGAAATATCGGCACCGTGGCGAGCGCGCCGTAAATGGTCTGATAGGCCGGAAAGGCCGAGATATAGAGCGCGAACAATCTGCGCAGAACGCCGAACAGAACTCCCGCCGAAAGGCCGCCGATCAGCGCATGCAGGACCTTCACCGGGCGGTACGGCACGATGGCGTAAAACACCGTGAAAGCGAATATCGCCAACACCGCAGGCAACAGCCGCGCCATCACCCCGCCCAGGCCGGGTATGGAGCCCGCCCCAGCCCATTCGCTGAGCGCATAAAGATACGTGCCCAGCGACAAGCTGCCGCCCAACAGCAGCGGGCCCAAGGTGATCACCGCCCAAAACATCATCAAGCGCGGAACGAACGGTCGGGTGGCCTTGACGTGAAAAATGCAATTGAGCGCCGCCTCAATGGTGGAAAGCAACATGATCGCGGTCACCGCCAACGCGACAATGCCGATTGCTGTCAGTCCTTCGGTCTGGCCGATAAAATGATCGAAATAGCTCTGTGCGCCTTCGACGGATTCGGGCAGAAAATTTTCGAACAACAGGGCCTTGATTTGATCTTGAATGTTGTCGAACACCGGAAAAGCTTTGAGTATGGCAAATGCGATCGCACCCAACGGCACCAGCGCCAGCAACGACGTGTAGCTCAGCGCCGCGGCGATGCGCATGCATTGATCGCGGCCGAATCGCTTCAAAATCAAGTGAATGAAGGCGCGCAGCTCCGCGACAATCGGCGTGCCTTCGTTCGGGGTGACTTGGGTCGGCCTTTTTGTGTCGGTCATTTGTCCGTAACAACACTCTATTAACGCGCAAGGAGCATGATACACACAAGTTTCGCTTTTTGGCGAAACCTTGGTCTAACGGCGTCTTTTCACGTTAGGGGCGTTTCGTGTAGGATGCGCGCATTGAATTTTAAGCGATAAGGATACCAAGAACCATGACCGCTGCCACCGCGCTGATGTCTGAAAAAAAAGGCATCGTGATGGGCGTCGCCAACAACCGCTCCATTGCCTGGGGCATTGTCCAACAACTGCACGCCCACGGCGCTGAAATTGCCTTCACCTACCAAGGCGAAGCGCTGAAAAAACGCGTCGGGCCGCTGGCCGAAGAGGTCGGTTCCGACTTCCTCATAGAATGCGACGTCACCGATATGGACAGCATCGACCGCGTGTTTGACGAGGTCAAAGACCGCTGGGGCAAGATCGACTTTGTGGTTCACGCCATTGCGTACTCCGACAAGGATGAACTTAAGGGCCGCTACATCGACACTTCGCGCGAAAATTTCCAGCGCACCATGGACATCTCGGTCTATTCCTTCACCGCCGTGTGCCAACGCGCCGCGCCGCTGATGAACGAGGGCGGTTCGATGATCACACTCAGCTACTACGGTGCCGAAAAGGTCATCCCCCACTACAACGTCATGGGCGTCGCCAAGGCCGCGTTGGAAGCCAGCGTGCGCTACTTGGCCGAAGATTTGGGCAAGGACGGTCTGCGCGTCAACGCCATGTCGGCAGGCCCGATGAAGACGCTGGCCGCCAGCGGCATCGGCGATTTTCGTTATATCCTCAAGTGGAACGAGCTTAACTCGCCCCTGCGCCGCAATACCACCTTGGAAGACGTCGGCGGTGCGGGCTTGTATTTGCTGTCGTCGCTTGCCAGCGGCGTCACCGGCGAAGTCCATTATGTGGACAGCGGCTACAACACCGTCGGCATGAAAGCCGTCGATGCGCCCGATATCTCCACCGTTTAATATTATTGGCGTCTGATTGGATTTAAGACATGGCCGGCAACACGTTTGGCGAACTTTTCCGTCTCACCACGTTCGGTGAGTCCCACGGTCCCGCCATCGGCGGCGTCGTTGACGGCTGCCCGCCGGGCATCAAATTGTCTGCGTCCGACATCCAGCCGTTTTTGGACAAGCGCCGCCCCGGTCAAAGCAAGTTCACCACCCAGCGCCAAGAAGCCGATCAGGTAAGAATCCTGTCCGGCGTGTTCGAAGGCAAGACCACCGGCACGCCCATCGGCTTGTTGATCGAAAACACCGATCAGCGCTCCAAGGATTACGGCGACATCAAAGACAAGTTTCGCCCTGGCCACGCGGACTACAGCTATTTCGCCAAATACGGCGTGCGCGACTATCGTGGCGGTGGACGCTCAAGCGCGCGCGAAACCGCCATCCGCGTCGCGGGCGGCGCGATTGCACAGAAGGTCCTGTCCAGCATGCTCGGCAAATCGGCCAAAGTGCGCGGCGCTTTGGTGCAGATGGGGCCCATCGATATCGACTACCGCAAATGGTCGTGGGCGCAAATCGGCAAGAACCCGTTCTTTTGTCCCGACGCCGCCGCCGCCAAGCAGTGGGAAACCTATCTCGCCGACATCCGCAAGCAAGGCTCATCTGTGGGCGCGGTGGTGGAAATTCAGGCCACCGGTATGCCTGCGGGCTTGGGCGAGCCGATTTTCGACCGCATCGACGCCGACATCGCCAAGGCGCTGATGTCGATCCCCGCCGTCAAAGGCGTGGAAATCGGCGAAGGCTTCGGCGCGGCCTCGCTCACGGGTGAAGAAAATGCCGACGAAATCCGCCGCGGCGCGGACGGCCAGCCGGAATTCCTCGCCAACCACGCGGGCGGCACGCTGGGCGGCATCACGTCCGGCCAAGACATCATCGCGCGCTTCGCGGTCAAGCCCACCAGCTCGATCCTCACCCCGCGCCAGACCGTCACCACCAAAATCAAAGACACCGACATCGTCACCAAAGGCCGCCACGACCCCTGCGTCGGCATCCGCGCCGTACCGGTGGGCGAAGCGATGATGGCCCTGGTGCTCACCGATCACCTGCTCAGGCACCGCGCGCAGAACGGCTAAACGGCGTGGCTCTGCGGCGCTATTCCTCCTACGCCCCAGACCCAGCCTATTGTACACAACCACTGCACAAGACAGCCGCATCAGTCGGTTTGAGGCGCAAAATAATTTGCACGCCAACCTGACAAAACACCCCCTAAACCCGACTTAACATATTGATAAACATATATAGACACCCATATATTACATTTTTATTTTGTTTATACATTCATATTGACATTTTTTAATAGACTTATTATTTTTAAACACACAAATAATGGCGAATTGGATATCCAATGCCTGATGCAATCAACGAACAAAGCGATAGAGCCCCGAACAGCCAAGCGAATGGAAACCAGATCATGGCCTCCCAAGTCTTACGCATTGAAGACGCGACCCAGTTGATCGAACACGATCCTCGCGACGTGCAAAACCAGTTGCAAGCCGGTAAAGCGGTGCTGGTGGACGTGCGAGAGGTCAGCGAATACGAGAACGAGCGCATTCCCGGCGCATTCTTGATGCCGCTGAGCTTTTTCGACGCCGATCGCTTTCCGTTCCTGTCCGACACTCGCGTGATCCTGATGTGCGCCATCGGCAAGCGGTCCACCGCCGCCGCCAAACAACTGATGAATGCGGGTTTTCGCGAAACCCACCACATGAAGGGTGGCCTCACCGGTTGGAAAGAGCTGGGCCTGGAAACGGACGTGGATTGACTTCCCGTCTTCTCTTTGAATGCCCCACACAAAAAAAGAGCCCCAAATTGGGGCTCTTTTCGGTGTATGGCTACGGTTTTACATTAAACGCGGCGGCCACGGACGACAGCTTCGATGTCGTCGCGGCCGATGCCGATGTCATCCAAGCTGCGGCTGTCCATCCGGTTCAAGTCCGCAATCGCGGCACGCACATCCATCTCATAACGAACACGCGTCTTAAGGTGCTCCATCCAAGAGGAGGAAATCAATTTGACCACACCGTTCAAAACGTTATGGCCAACGGGGAGGTGGTTTAAGGTCAAAGTGCTCATCGCGGAGGCTCCAAAATCTATCCGCCCTCAGGGGTGGGCGTTGTGTGAGCAGGCATATACGCCCACCACGCGAACAAGAGCAGCACTCTTCTCGCGCCTTAGGTATGCGTGTGCTGCATACCTAAGGAAAATGGAACCGCAGAGGACACAGGGTGCACAGAGCCCCCTGCCCGAAAGCCACCCTAGAGCGCGCCTTAATAGCCCTTCTCTTCATCTAAAATTAAAATGTCCATTGCCAAACCCTCGGCCCCAGCCAAATTGCAAATGGCGACAGCAGACCGCATGCCAAAATTATTCTCCGATATCTCGGTGTCCTCTGTGATCTCTGTGGTTAATTCCTCTTCCCACAAATCAAAAACTCAACGTTGCCTTCCGGGCCTTTGATGGGGCTTTCGGTGATGCCGAGCACGGTCCAGCCCTCAAGGCCGTTCAGCCAAGCCTCGATGCGCGTGCAGACTTCCGCATGTAAGTCCGGGTCGCGGACCACGCCGCCCTTGCCGACGCGGCCTTTTCCGACCTCGAATTGGGGCTTGATCAGCGCTATGGCGTGCGCGCCGGGCGCGGTGAGTTTGAGGGCTGCGGGCAGCACCGTTTCCAAGCCGATGAACGAGGCATCGCACACCACCAAGTCGATAGGCTCGGAGATATCCTCAGTTGTGAGATGGCGGGCGTTGGTTTTTTCCATCACCACCACGCGTGCGTCACCGCGCAGCTTCCACGCCAGTTGGCCTTGGCCGACATCGACGGCGTAGACCTTGGCCGCGCCGTTCGTCAGCAAAACGTCGGTAAAGCCGCCGGTGGACGCACCGACGTCGAGGCAGGTCTTGCCCTCAACATCGACGCCGAAGTGCTTGAGGCCCTTTTCCAGCTTGAGCCCGCCGCGCGACACCCAAGGGTGGTCTTGGCCTTTGATGTCGATGGGGATGTCTTTTTTGACCTGTTGGCCGGCTTTGTCGAGACGCTTGGTGTCCGAATAGACGTTGCCCGCCATGATCAGCGCCTGGGCGCGGGTGCGGCTTTCGCTCAGCCCGCGTTCGACCAGCAATTGGTCGAGGCGCAGCTTATCGACCTTGCTCATACAGTCAGGCTCGCTCGGACAAGCTGGCGGTGTCCAACCCCAACGCCATCATCGCGCTGGCGGCGATGTCGTGCGCGGTGAGGCCCGCCTGGATCAGCTGCGCGGTTTGGCTGTCGTGTTCGATGAAAATGTCCGGCAGATGCAGCGTGCGCACCTTGAGCCCGCCGTCGAGCAAGCTTTCATGGGCCAAGAACTGCAGCACCGCCGCACCGAAGCCGCCTTGGCTGCCCTCTTCCACCGTGATCAGGACTTCGTGATTGGTGGCGAGATTGGCGATCAGTTCTTCATCCAGCGGCTTGAGGAAGCGCGCATCCGCGACGGTGGCGCTCAACCCCCGTGCGGCGAGCATCTCGGCCGCTTCCAAGCTGGCGGCGAGGCGCGTGCCGATGGACACCAGCGCCACGGCGGAACCTTGCTTCAAGATCCGTCCGCGACCGATCTCCAAGACTTCACCGCGCGCTGGAAGCTCCACCCCGACGCCTTCGCCGCGCGGATAGCGCAACGCACTGGGGCCATCGTCGAACGCCGCCGCCGTGGCGGCCATATGTTTCAACTCTGCCTCATCCGCCGGAGCCATCACGACCATACCGGGGATGCAGTTCATGTACGAAAGGTCATACGCGCCGTGGTGCGTCGCGCCGTCCGCACCCACCAGACCGGCGCGGTCCAACGCGAAACGCACCGGCAGGCCTTGCAGCGCCACGTCGTGGATCATCTGATCGTACGCGCGCTGCAGGAAAGTCGAATAGATGGCGCAAAACGGCTTATAGCCTTCCGTCGCCAACCCCGCCGCAAAGGTCACCGCGTGCTGTTCGGCGATGCCCACATCGAAAAACCGTTCGGGATAAGCTTCGGCGAACGCATCCAGGCCGGTGCCGGTGGGCATCGCGGCGGTGATGGCGCAGATTTTGTCGTCTTCACCGCCCAGACGGTGCAGTTCTTCGGAAAACACCTTGGTGTAGCTGGGCGCGTTGGACTTGGCTTTAACCTGCTTGCCGGTGACCACGTCGAAACGCCCGACGCCGTGATATTTGTCCGAAGCGCTTTCGGCGGGCGCGTAACCGTGGCCCTTTTCCGTCACCACATGCAGCAACACCGGGCCTTGGCCTTCGTCGTCGCGGATGTTTTTCAGCACCGGCAACAGATGGTCGAGGTTATGCCCGTCGATGGGACCGACGTAATAGATGCCCATTTCTTCGAACATGGTGCCGCCGGTGACCAGGGTACGGGCGTATTCCTCGGCCCGGCGCGCGGTGTCTTCGAGCATCTTGGGCAGCTTTTGCGTCAACTGCTTGGCGAAGTCGCGCGCTGAACGATAGGTCTTGGACGAAATCAAGCGCGACAGATATGCGCTCATCGCGCCGACCGGCTGAGCGATCGACATGTCGTTATCGTTCAAAATGATGATCATGCGCGACTGCTGCGATCCGGCGTGGTTCATGGCTTCGAACACCATGCCTGCGCTCATCGCGCCATCGCCGATCACCGCCACCACGTTGTTGCCGCCGCCTTTGAGATCGCGCGCCACCGCCATGCCGAACCCTGCCGAAATCGAGGTCGAGCTGTGTCCCGCACCAAACGGATCGTATTCGCTTTCCGAACGGTTGGTGAAGCCCGACAATCCGCCGCCCTGACGCAAGGTCGGCATGAGCCCGCGCCGCCCGGTCAAGATTTTGTGCGGATAGCATTGATGGCCGACGTCGAAAATCACCCGGTCTTCAGGCGTGTTGAAGACGTGATGCAGCGCCACGGTCAGTTCGACCACGCCCAACGAAGAGCCCAAATGCCCGCCCGTGAAAGAGACGTTGCGGATGGTGTCCGCACGCAGCTCATCGCTCAGCGTCTTCAATTGAGCTATGCTTAGCTCCCGGATGTCTTCAGGCCTTTCGACCCGGTCCAGAAGCGGCGTCTCCTCCCCCCCGGCAAAATCAGTGGTGACATCGGTGGTGGACAAAACAGATCCTCTTTAAGTGACGTATGCAGACGTTAGGATACGCGATTTACCACAAAATGCGCCATATCGCGTAACGGATCGGCTTTATCGCCGAAAATATCAAGCTGTTCAATGGCTTGATCGCGTAGCAATGCGGCTTGCTCGCGCGCCTGCTTGATCCCCATCAGCGAAACGAAGGTCGCCTTGCCTTGGTCCGCGTCCTTGCCGGTGCGTTTGCCGACCAGATCGCTGTCGCCCGTGGCGTCCAGCAAATCATCCGCGATTTGAAACGCCAAGCCGACATCGTGGGCGTAACTGTGCAGCTTGTGCAGCGCGCTGTCCGACGCCTTGCCGAGAATCGCACCGGACACGCACGCAAAATTGATCAGCCCCCCCGTTTTCATACGTTGCAGACGGGCGATTTCGCTCATGTCCAGATCATGCTCGTGCGCGACCAAATCCAACATCTGCCCGCCGACCATGCCGAGCGCACCGGACGCCTTGGCCAATTCTTGGACCAGATTGATGCGTATGGAGGCGTCTTGATGGGTGCCGTCCTCAGACAAGACCTCGAACGCGCGCGTCAGCAGCGCATCTCCCGCCAAGATCGCCGTGGCTTCATCAAATTTGATGTGGCAAGTGGGCTGACCGCGACGCAAATCGTCGTCGTCCATGGCGGGCAGATCGTCGTGCACCAGCGAATAGCAATGCACCATCTCAACCGCCGCCGCGACGCGCAAGGCGCGCTTAACGTCGACATTGAACAGCGCCGCGGTGTTCAACGTCAGGTACGGTCGCACCCGCTTGCCGCCCAAAAGGGCTGCGTAGCGCACAGCCTCCATCAACCGGCCTTCGGGACCTTCGTCGATGGGCAGCAGAGTGTCCATGGCGCGGTTTACAAATTCGGCGTCTTGGTCCAGGCGCGTCTTAAAGGCGATTTCGTCGAATTGATAGGCCATCTCAGTCAAACTCCGCCGTTTCCACACCACCGGCGCCGCCATCGGATTCAGGTGCGCCGGGCAAGATTTTTTCGATCCGCGCCTCGGCTTCCTTGAGTTTGGTTTCGCAATGGCGTTTCAGCAAGGTGCCGCGTTCAAAGGCTTTGATTGCGCCTTCCAGTTCGCCGCGCCCATCTTCCAGATCGCGCACGATGCCTTCCAACTCGGCCAGTGCGTCTTCAAAGCTGAGTTTCACGATGTCTTTAGGAATTGCAGTTGTCTCAGAGCTATCGGCCATGTGCCCGCCTTTCTTTTGCCGGACTCTAGGGCCCTGGCAAGAAAGCCGCAAGCCCCTAAGCGCCCATCAACGCCTTGACGTGCGCCTCGGCCGAGCGCGCCAACGCGCCCAAATCGTACCCGCCTTCCAAGACCGACACCAGCCGCCCCCCGGCGGACTGTTCGGCTATGGCTAAAAGTTCATCGGTGATCCAGGTGTAATCGCGTTCATGGAAATCGAGATTCGCCAGCGGATCGTCGGTGTGCGCATCGAACCCGGCCGACACCAACACCAGATCGGGTGCGAAATCTTTCAGCGCGGGGCGGATAAAACCGAATGCATCGCGGAAATCCTCGCCCGTGCTTCCGGGCGGCAGTGGGGCATTGGCGATGGTGCCGTATTTGCCGCGCTCGCGCTCGGACCCCGTACCCGGAAAGCACGGCGATTGGTGGGTGGAGGCGTAAAACAGATTTTTATGATCCCAAAACGCCTGCTGGGTGCCGTTGCCGTGATGAACGTCGAAATCCATCACGGCGACGCGTTCGATACCGTCCAGCTCCAAAGCGTGAAACGCGGCGATGGCGATGTTGTTGAACAGACAAAAGCCCATGGCGCGATTGCGTTCCGCATGGTGGCCGGGCGGACGCAAGGCGCAAAAGGCGTTTTGAGCGTGCCCCGCGACCACCGCATCCACGGCGGCGCACACCCCGCCCACGGCGAACAGCGCCGCCTCGCCCGAACCGGGCGACAGCACGGTATCCGCATCCAGTCGCTCATAACCGTCATCAGGCACGGCGGCGAAAACGGATTGAATGTAGGCGTCGTCGTGCACCCGCTTGATGTCCCACACGGACCCGCGCGGCGCTTCGCGACGAATCAATGCATCGAAATCCGGACCGGTCAGGGCGTCCATGACGGCGCGGATACGCTCAATGCGCTCGGGATGGCCGGGGCCGGTATCGTGCTCCAGAGAACTCGGATGGGTATAAAAAAACGTACTCAAATCAGATCATTCCCCACTTGTGTCGGAACAGTATAAGCTGCGGCGATACGTTTGGTTACAATTGTCGACTTGACCGCAAATTCAAGACCCCACTACAACTTTATTGATGTTTTTGAGGGGCGGAGATTTTTTTTCATGACTGTGCGCACATCTGTCAGGGTCCTTTTGGCCGCCGTCATCGGCTTACATATGGTCGCGGCCGCGCCAGCGTTGGCGCAAAACAAAAAGAAAGGCTCACCCCAAGCCGCCCCCCAAGCCGCCTTGGTCGGCATCGACGCCGTGATCGAAGAGCACGCCCGTCAGACCGTGCCTGTGATCGGACGCTTGGTCGCACAACGCTCCGGCGTGGTTTCCGTGCTCAGCAAGGGCGTGGTGGCCGAACTTTTGGTGCGGGTCGGCGACCGGGTAAAAACGGGCGACGTCATGGCGCGCTTGCTGGCCAACAGCTTGACGTGGTCGCGCGAACTGCGCGCGGCGGAAGTGGACAGCGCCAAGGCCAGCCTCGCCAACGCGAAAACCCAGTCGAGCCTGCGCCGCCAAGAACTCAAACGTTTGCAAAACCTCAAGAAATCTGCAGCTTTCAGCGCCGCGCGCTATGAGGATGCACAAAAGGAGCTGGCCAAGGCCGAAAGCGACGCCGCCCGCGCCGCCGCCGATCTAAACCGCGCCACGGCAAACTTGAACTTGGCGCAAATCGATCTGGACAATGCCGAAATCAAAGCCCCTTACGCGGGCGTGGTGTCGGCCGTTCACACCGAAATCGGCACCTATCTCAACACCGGCCAGTCCCTGGTGACCTTGGTTGACGACGCCAACATGGAAATTGAGGCTGACGTGCCGGCCCACCGCACGCCAGGTCTGACGGAAGGCACACGGGTCACGTTCACCACCGATGGCAACGCCGAAAAATCGGCCACCGTGCGCGCCGTGGTTCCGGATGAAAACCCGCTGACCCGCACCCGCGCGGTCCGGTTTATCCCCGCCGACGACGCCAACTTGAGCGGAGCAGCGTCCAACCAAACGGTCACGATCCGCATCCCAGCAGGACCCGCGCGCGATGTGGTCACGGTTCACAAAGACGCGGTCCTCAACAAAGGTGGCGGACGCGTCGTGTTCGTGGCGGTGGACGGCAAGGCCGAGAGGCGTGCGGTGACCCTTGGCGATGCGGTGGGGTCGCGCTTCATCGTGAGGTCGGGCCTCGAGCCCGGTGAAACCGTTGTCGTGCGCGGTAACGAGCGCCTTGCGCCGGGCCAACGCATCGAACCCAACACTGACGGCAACTAGGGCTTTGACGCCATGAACTTGATCAAAACATCCATCGACCGCCCCATCGCCGTCGTCTCGGCGGTTCTGATGGTGGTCATGTTCGGTTTGCTGGCTCTTGACCTTATCCCCATCCAGTTGACCCCCGACATTCGTAAACCGGTTCTCAGCGTGCGCACCAGTTGGCCGGGCGCGGCACCGGCGGAGGTCGAACGCGAAATCCTCAACCGCCAAGAAGAAGTCCTGCGCGGATTGGAAGGTCTGGACCGCATGACCGGACGGGCGCAGCACGGCAGCGCCAGCGTCACCTTGGAATTCAACATCGGCCAAGACATGGACAAAGCCTTGTTGCTGGTGTCCAACCGTTTGGACCGCATCGACGGCTATCCGGCGGAAGTCGACAAGCCGACTCTGGCGACGCGCGGCAGCGAGGACACGCCGATTGCGTGGTTCACCCTCAAACGCCTACCCGGCAACACCCGCGACATTCACACCTACGGCGATTACGTCGAAAACGTCATCCAAGACCGCTTGGAACGCGTTCCCGGGGTAGCGGGCATGAACGTCTATGGCGGCACCCCGCGCGAAATGCGCGTCACGGTCGATCCGGCCCGGCTCGCCGATTTCGGCTTGACCGTGCCCCAGGTGGTGAACGCGTTGCGCACCGCCAACTCCTCGGCCACCGCGGGCAACGTGGATGAAGGCAAACGCCGCTACGTGGTGCGCACCGAAGGCGAGCTCACCACCGTCGCGCAAGTCGAAGCGGTGGTGATGCGCTCTCTCCAGGACCCTCAAAGCAAAAGTGTGTCGCGCGTCACGGTCGCCGACATCGGCACCGTCACCTATGCCCACAAAGACCCCACCGCGTTCATCCGTCGCAACGGCGAACAGGCCCTGGCGATGAACGTGGAGCGTGAAACCGGTGCCAACGTGATCGAGATCATGGCCGAACTGCGCAAGGCGGTGGACGATCTGAACGCCGGTCCCCTGCTCAGGGACAAACTGGTTCTCGGTCAGGTCTACGACGAAACCATCTACATCAATTCCGCCTTGGATTTGGTGCAGCAGAACATCTGGGTCGGCGGCGCCATGGCGGCGGTGATCTTGCTGTTGTTTCTCAGATCCGGCGCGGCGACGTTGATCATCTCCATCGCCATTCCGGTTTCGGTGATCGGCGCGTTCGTCGCCATGGCCGCCATGGGCCGTTCCATCAACGTGATTTCACTAGCAGGCATCGCCTTCGCCGTCGGCATGGTGGTGGACGCCGCCATCGTGGTGCTGGAAAACATATTCCGCCATCGCCAAGAAGGATTGAGTGCGCGCGACGCCGCCTACAAAGGCGCATCGCAGGTGTGGGGCGCGGTGCTGGTATCGGCGCTGACCACCGTGATGGTGTTCGCACCGATCCTCATCATGCAACTGGAAGCCGGACAGTTGTTCCGCGACATCGCGGTGGCGATTTCGGTCGCGGTGGTGCTGTCGCTGATCGTCTCGGTAACGGTGATACCGGCGCTCAGCAACCGCTTGCTGACATCCCTTCCCGAACACTCCGCCACCGGTGTGTTGCATGTTATCGATTTGGGCGCTGCGCACTTCACGCGCCTCATCGTTTCCTTTACCCGCACCGTCGCGCACAACCGCATTTTGGCGTTGTTCGTGGTGGTGCTGTTGCTGGGCGCGGGCGGCACCGCCACGTGGCTGATGGCACCGCAAAAGGAATACCTGCCGACCGGCAACCGCAATCTGGTGTTCGGCTTTATCTTGCCGCCACCGGGCTACAACCTGGACACCACCACCAAGACCGCCCACGAAATCGAAGATGCAGTGCGTCATTTATGGGCCTCTGAAACGGGACCTGAGTCCAAACCCGGCGAGCCGCCGAAAATCCAAGATTTCTTTTTCGTCGCCCGCCCGACCTCGACCATCGTCGGCGCGCGCGCGGTGGAATCGGACCGCGTCGCCGAACTGATCCCGATTTTACGCGAACCCGTGTTCAAGGAACCCGGCACCTTCGGCTTCATTCGCCAGCCGTCGCTGTTCGGGCGCGGCATCGGCGGCGGACGCAATATAGAGCTGAACATCTCCGGCCCCGATTTGGAAGTGGTTCTGGGCATCGCGCTCAAAGCCACGGCGCTGATTGAAAACGTTCTGCCCCTTGATCAAGGCAACCAGTTGCGCCCACGCCCCGGCCTGGAATTGGGCGCGCCGGAAGTGCGCATCGTGCCCGACCCGCTACGCTTGGCCGACAACGGCGTGACCGCGCGCGATTTCAGCCAGACCGTCGACGCCTTCAACGACGGGCTGCGCGTCGCCGAAATCACCGTGGACGGTCAACGCATCGACCTGACCCTCGCGGGGCCTGAGCGCAAAGTCACCCAGACCCAAGGTATCGAGAACCTTCCGGTGGTGACCGCCGACGGGGCAATTGTTCCGGTCAGTTCCTTGGCCGACGTGATCGTAACCTCCGGCCCCACCGAAATTCGCCATATCGAGCGCGAACGCACGGTGACTTTACAAATCAGCCCCTCCAAGACCGTTCCCTTGGAAACCGCCATCAACTTGGTGAACGAACACGTCGCCAAGCCATTGCGCGAAGCCGGGTTGCCTGACGACGTGCGCATCCGCCTGGCCGGTACGGCGGATAAACTGTCGCAAACCTGGGACGCCATGACGGTCAACCTGTTGCTGGCCATCGCCATCGTCTATCTGGTCATGGCGGTGCTGTTTGAAAGCTTCTTGTATCCGTTCATCATCATCCTATCCGTCCCGCTGGCCACGGCGGGCGGTATGATCGGCTTGCGGGCGGTGAATCTCTTCACCATACAGTCATTGGATATGTTGACCATGCTGGGGTTTATCATCTTGGTGGGCATCGTCGTCAACAACGCCATCTTGATCGTGCACCAGACGCTCTATCACCGCCGCCACGACGATATGAGTTTGGAAGACGCCATCGTCGCCGCAACGCAGAACCGCATCCGGCCGATCTTCATGTCGACGCTGACATCGGTGTTCGGCATGCTACCTCTGGTGGTGTTTCCCGGCGCGGGATCGGAGCTCTATCGCGGCCTCGGATCCGTGGTGGTCGGCGGGTTGACGCTGTCGGCGATTCTCACCTTGATCATCATCCCACCGCTTCTCACTTTGTTCGGTGGTTTTTTAGATCAAGGCGGTGTGAGGATGTTTAAACCTAAAAAAACTCGTAACAAAGCAGTAACTTAAGTGTAAATCGAATCGAAACCTCATAAAAATCAATGATTTTCAAATGATTTTCACTGGCCCCTTTCACCTTACGACGATAGTATATGCGTTTATTAGGATACAAAAATAAATACCCTACGGGAACCGTGGCGTATACAACCCATAAAAGGACAACCCATTAATGGGGCCGCGAGAGGGGAATGAGGGGATTAGGATCCAACATGCGCCGTTATAGCTGTCGGCGCGTCCGCTCCCGAGCGGATTAAACCTGGGGGAACAGATAACCGTGGTTACGGAAAGACTCAAAACAATCCAAGACAACGCACTGCGCGCGAGCACTCTTCTGAAGGCCATGAGCAACCAGCACAGAATGATGATTTTGTGCCAGTTGGTGCCGGGTGAAAAGTGTGTCAGCGATCTGGAAGACATCATCGGACTGAGCCAGTCGGCCCTGTCCCAACATCTTGCGCGCCTACGGCGGGATTCCTTGGTGCAAACGCGCCGGGAAGCCCAAACCATTTACTATTCACTCTACGGCGAAGAGGCCAGCGCCGTCATCGAAACGCTGTATGGTCTCTATTGCGGTCAAGACGCCACGCTGGTGGTGCACGACGCCGAAGAGCCGAAGGTCAAAGCCATTTAAGGCCTGGGATTCCCTTTTTAGGGTTTTTTATGCCTGTGGAATGTGGCGATAGGTCAAAATTGAAAACGGGTGGAGGTTGCTCCTCACCCGTTTTTTTGTCCTTTTGAAGTCGCGCCTAATGCAAACCATTGGAGATCGAGCGGGCTTTATGTTTCCCGGCTAAGGTTTCCGCTTGGCGTTTTTGTTTGTCGTGGGACACGATCCAACGCAACTCTTCCTTCAGCACGTCGATGTGACGGCTTTCCGGCGCGCTTGCGACGGCTTTGATGATGCCTTGGCGGGTCGGCAGGGGAAAGCTTCCGAAATGCTCCAGCATCAAGAACTTGATGCCTGGGCGTACCGTTTCCGAAAGCAACAGGCTGGTCACCAATTTTTGACGCACATCGCTTTGCAGGTTGCCCGCTTCGGTCAATTGAATGAATTGATGGACAAAATCGCTGGGCGCCATATCGCCATCCAAAAGGGCGCGCAGGATCACCTTCAGCGCCTGGGCGTACTGACGCCGCGTTTCGACGATGAATTGCGATGTGCGCGTGCGTACGAACGCGATCGCCTTGGGTGAAAAATCATTTTCGGTGATCAGATCGATTGAACGTTTAACCAACGGGTGGCGGGTTTTTTCACCAACCAGAGCGCATACACCCGCGACCAACTCATGGCTTTCACCTTTGGGCGACAAGCGTGTCGCAGCAGCCTTGGGCGACAGACGCGTCGCGGCGGCAAGGGCCATGGGCGATTCAGGATCGCGCGTCGCCATCAACGCCAACGGCAACGGGTCTTCGAATTCCGTTAAATCCAAATCGATGTTGATCAGGTGTTCGGGCAAGAGAATGCGCGCAGGATCGCCGGGAACGCAAATGGGCTCCCCAGTCCGGTAGCTCTGCTTGACCTGCATGGCGATATCGATACCGCCCTTGCTGATGCCAAAGTGGCCGCTCATGATCGTGTCCTTACCTTCTTCAAGGCTTCCAAAACATCCGCGCTGCGTGGCGGTCGGAAGCGTTTGTCTTGCAATTTCAAAGCCTCGCCCGACGCCCACCACGCGCGGAACCTTTGCGCGCCGGCGTGAACGTCACCGGCCGCCAAGTCCCGGTTGAGCACGTCTTGGTAAGCCAAGGCTGCACGCGCCGCCTCGACCGGGCCGCGATCCGCACTTCCTTCACCTTCGCCGTTCATGTCGAGCACCTTATCCGCCTCATCCAACAGATGCGCAAGCACCAAGGTTAAAAACGCCAGCTTCACACCCCCGATGCGAACCTTGGCCTTGCGCCATTTGCTCACCGTGGGCGGCGTTACGCCGACGAGTTTTGCGACGTCACGTCCCGTCAGACCCAAATCGTCGAACGCGCCGAAGACGGGTAAGTGGGCGGACGTCCCGCCCTTTTCACCGTTCCCCTCGCGCTGCGCTTGGGCCTCCTCGCATTCTGCTTGGGATGCCACCGTTGCCGCCGAATCGGCTGCAGCCGTCATGGCTGTTCCCCCCTTTATAGCCCCTAAGAGTTATCAAACCCTTGATCGTTTCCCAGACCTGACGGCAATCTCGTTCTGGTGATTCGCGGCTCTCTCCGCCTTGATCCAATCCCAACACGCACCGACGAGGTCAACTTATGGGCCATTCTGGCAAACCCGACAACTAGATATAGTGTTTTCCTCCGATTTCTCCGAAGGCTGCGGCAACTTCACTTTAACTTACGATATATTGTAGGCCGTACAATATGGAGTAGTCACTCCATTGACACCACACTCCATCTATTATAGTTAAGAAGTCGTTTACGGATCACTGATTCGGGGCCGCAAACCTTTGAAATTGCGAGGCGATCAATATGTATCGCAACCCGAACGTGATACGCAGTGGCAAAAATCCTGGCCTGGGGGGCTAGACCGTGAAAACGTCTTTCGAACGTACTGTTCTCGGCAGCGAAGCCGATCTGAATGTAAAATCGCATGAAAAGCGGTTTACGGTTACTTTGGTTCGTCCAGGAGATTCGGAAGAACTCAGCTACGAAATGATTAGTGCCCCCGGCGCCAGCCTCGCCGTGGTTAGAGCACGCCAATTCTTCCCCGGCGCCGATATTCTGTCCGTTACCCAGGTGCCTGAGCCGCTGCCGTTACGCGCCGCCAAAGACGCCCCGAGCGCGCCGAGCGCGCGCTTTATCCGCGGTATGTTCCGCCCGGCGTTGTTTTCCGACGAAAAGACCCTGCACAAACTGCTTGACTGACGCTTAATGACTATGCGCCCACAATCTATGCGCATCGGTATCGACCTCGGCGGCACCAAGATCGAAGGCATCTTGCTCGCCCCTAACGGTGTCCAGTTAGAGCGCACCCGCGTCCCCACCCCGCAAGGCGACTATCAGGCCACCGTACAAGCGATTACCACCTTGGTGCGCAATTTAGCGGCAATAGCTCCAGACCTTGGCGATGGCGCACCCCCCACCGTCGGCATCGCCATACCCGGCGCGGTTTCGCTGACGACGGGTCTGATCAAAAACGCCAATTCCACATGCTTAATCGGCCAAGCTTTGGACCGGGACCTTGCCACCGCCATCGGTCGGACGGTTCGAATCGCCAACGACGCCAACTGTTTTAGCGTCTCCGAGGCTGTCGATGGGGCCGCGGCCGATGTCCTGTCCGCAACGCTGCAAAACCAGCCCAGCGTGGTGTTCGGCGTGATTCTCGGCACCGGAGTCGGCGGCGGCATCAGCATCGGCGGCCACCCGCTCACCGGCGCAAACGCCATCGCGGGGGAATGGGGTCATAATCCCCTGCCCTGGCCTGATGAAACGGAACGCCCCGGTCCAAGGTGCTATTGCGGCAAAACCGGATGCATCGAAACATTCCTCTGTGGACCTGGCCTTTGCCGCGATCATGAGGTGGCAACGGGAGATGTCCTTTCCAGCGTGGAAATCGTCGAGCGCGCCGGGCAAGGCGACCGCGCATGCGACGCGACGATGCAGCGCTACGAACAGCGTCTGGCGCGCGCACTGGCGAGCGTCATCAATATCTTGGATCCAAACGTCATCGTCTTGGGGGGCGGCCTGTCCAATATCGCCCGGCTTTATGAAAACGTCCCCAAGTTATGGGGACAATGGGTTTTTTCCGATTCCGTAAGCACCAAACTGGTACGGAACCGCCATGGCGACAGCTCGGGCGTGCGCGGCGCGGCATGGCTGTGGAACTGACGCCACCGGAGTCTGCGTGTATATATTACAATTTCCAAGGCGACAACAACCTTCGGTTTATTTCGACAGCTTCCGCGAGTATTCCTTTCCCCCCATCTGATAATGTCCTAATGTAGCCCTCAAATGAGGATAGGGGTTCAGCCTAACAGGCTAACATACTGGGAAAATACAAAAAAATATCATTAGGCTTCGATTTATAATGGGACACCCACAATCTCGGACATTTCGCGTTCCGAACGCGAAATCGAGTGCTGCCACACTGCTAACCGCCCTGCCGTTCTTGATTCTGTCCATGTGCGCGTACGGGCAGGACGCCGATGCGTATTTGTCTGTCGATGCCTTTACCAGTGCACACCCCGGCCAACACACTTTGATGTCCGAATTTGCCCGCATCGTGCGCCAAGACAAGCCCCCTCAAGCGGCAAAAGACGCCCAGCCCGTGCGCATAGCTCTCATTTACCCCGGTCTTCAGAGCTCGGATTACTGGCGCCGCTCGGTGGCCTCCTTCGAAGCGCGCCTCAAGGCCGCAGGCCAGCCGTACGTGCTTGAAAAGTACTTCACCAAGCCGAACACCGAAGTGCGCAAACAAGCCACGCAACTGTCCCAAGCGCTTGAACGGAACCCGGACTATCTGGTGTTCACCCTTGATGCGCAACGCCACAAACTGCTTATCGAACGTGTTCTCGCCCGCGGCGCGCCGAAACTCATCCTGCAAAACGTCACCACGCCGCTGAAGGCCTGGAGCAGCAACCAGCCCTTCCTTTATGTCGGTTTCGACCACGTGACCGGCACGCGTATTCTCGCCGATCACTTCGTCAAAAAAACGGGCGGGCATGGCGACTATGCCGTGGTATGCTGGTCGCGCGGCTACATCAGTGAAATGAGGGGCGAATCGTTCGTTGCCGCCCTGCGAAATGTGCCCAACCTAAATTTGAAAGCATTTTTCTACGCGGGCACGACACAGCAAGCTGGTCGCGCCGCCGCCATTGAAGCGTTGAAGGATTTCGACAACCTAAAATTCATTTACGCCTGCTCCACGGATCTTGCCCTGGGCATCGCCGAGGGGCTGCGCGAGCAACACCGCCAAGACACGGTCATGGTCAATGGCTGGGGCGGCGGCAGTTCCGAGTTGGCAGCGCTTGCCAAAGGCGAGCTTGATGTGACCGTCATGCGCATGAACGACGACAACGGCGTCGCCATGGCGGATGCCATCGTGCTCGACCAAAACGGAAAAAAGGCATTTGTACCCACCGTATATTCGGGTGATTTCGCCCTGGTGACGAAAGATCTATCTCCCGAAGCCATCGACGTCTTTAAGACCAGGGCATTCCGCTACAGCGGTCAATGAAACGCATGCTAAACAGCTCTCGAAAAAAACGCGACGCACGGTACTCGCTATCGTTAACGACCTTGGTCCTCGCCTTGGTCTTAACCCCGTTGATCATTCTGTCCGCCGTACAGGTCAGCTTATATTACTTCAGTTCGAAAGAAACGCTCGAAGCCGAAGTGCAGCGTTCGCTTGAACACAGCAGCAGAACCGCCGGGCTGCTGACCCACAACAAATTGAACTTCCTCGCTCATTTGATCGCCGATGAAGCAGAAAATCCGCGCCTCATCGATGCGGTGAAACACAACGACCCCAAAGCCATCCAGTCCGCCTTGAGCGAATGGGTCGACGGCGAAGCCGGGCAACACTTCGAACTGTTGATGTTTCATGACGACACGGGCGCGATGCTGGCGGACCTGACCCCTCCCTTTGTCAACACCAAAGCGTTGCATCGGGACATGAAGTGCAGCGTTTCCGCCATCGACAAACACACTTGGCATCTTGTCACGGCAAACGACAAAGGCAAGGAATTGGCCGCCTTGGTTTTTCAGGTACCCATCATCGGCACCGAGGTCGGGCGCGTGCAGGGTGTTTTGTGCGCGGGCATCTTGCTGAACGACAATCTGGTTTTTCTAAGGGACTTAAAAGACGCCTCCTCCGCGTCCGCGGTGGCGCTGTTGGCCGATGGTCAATTGTTGTCTTCCGACACCAGCGGTGTGGCGCACTCCATCCAGGGTCTGACCACGGCAACAGCCATGGCGAAGCCAGGGGAAGTTCTGCAAAGCGGTGCTTACTTCCTTTCCCACACAACACTTTTGCAAGACGCTTTCGGCACGCGTTTGTCCCTGGTTATCGCCTTGCCCAACACCGGATTTCAAAAATTACGGCGTCACTACCAGCAAGGCACGTTGATTGTCCTCGCCCTTAGCGTCGTGTTCATTTCCCTTGCGGCTTGGATCTTTCGTTTTGTCGCGTTGCCGCCACTGTCCGACCTCATGAACTACGCTACGCGTGTGCGCGGGCAAGAGAACGCCGCGTCCTTCCAAGAGGGCCGAGTTTCCGAATACAACCATCTAGGCAAAACGCTGCAACTCATGGTCAAAGAGTTGCAGCACAACAAAAATCATTTCGAATTCCTGCTCAACGAAATCCCCATTGGTCTTGTGCTCGTCGATGAGCAAAAACGCATGCACTTTCGCAACAAGCGGTTTATTGAACTGTTCGGCTATACTCAAGAAGATGCGCTGACACTGGAGGAGTGGCGCAAACAAGCCTACCCGGACGATGATTATCGTGCATGGGTGATCGAGACCTGGAACGAAGCGGTTGGACGTTCGGTGCAAGAGGGCACGGAAATTCCGGCCATGGAATACGATGTCACGTGCAAAAACGGTGACGTGCGGACCATAGAATTTTCCGGCATCACGTTCGATGGCCACTTCCTCGCCACGCTGATCGATTTGACCGAACGCAAACAGGCGCAAGAGTCCCTTTACCTCTACGCCAATGCGTTCGAACACAGTGGCGAGGCGATGCTCATCACCGACCAAGACAATCGCATCCAGGTCGCCAATCCGGCGTTTCACAAATTGACCGGGTACGAACTCGAAGATGTAATCGGGCAAGACCCGAAAATTCTGTCGGCCGGACGCACACCGCACGAAACCTATCAGGAGATGTGGGCCGCCCTTAACGAAGGCGGATTTTGGCAAGGCGAAATCTGGGACCGCGACAAGTCCGGCACCATCCACCCCAAATGGGCGGCGATTTCCGTGATCCGCGACCAAGACGGCCAACTGACCCACCACATCGCCAGCTATACGGACATCAGCGACCGCAAGGCCGCGGAAGAACGCATTTACCGCCTGGCACATCACGACCCATTGACCGGCCTGCTCAATCGCTTCAGCCTCGAAAGCCGGTTGGAGCAATCGCTCATGACGGCACGGCGCGAAGACAAAAAAGTGGCGGTCATGTTTATCGACCTGGACCGCTTCAAGGTCATTAACGACACCCTTGGCCATCACATCGGAGATGATCTTTTGGTGGAAGTCGCGCGCCGTCTGAAGGATTGCGTGCGAGAAAGCGACATCGTCGCCCGTCAAGGCGGGGATGAGTTCGTCGTCGTCGTCACAGGCATGGAAGACACTTCAACGGCGGCGACCGTGGCGTCGAAAATTTCGCGCAATCTTGCCGCACCATACATGATCGGGCCTCACGACCTCTATTCAACCCCCAGCATCGGCATCAGTCTGTTTCCCAGCGACGGCGATGATGTGGACGAGTTGATGAAAAATGCCGATACGGCCATGTATCACGCCAAGGACTTAGGCCGAAACAACTACCAATTCTTTTCCGCCGCCATGACCGAAGAAGCCCAAGACCGTCTGGACATGGAGCGCGATCTCAGCACAGCACTGGCCGACGGCCAGTTCGAACTCTATTACCAACCGCAAATTCGCACCTCCACCGGCGAGGTGTGCGGCGTCGAGGCCTTGGTGCGCTGGAATCATCCGACGCGGGGCTTGGTGCCGCCGATGAAATTCATTCCCATCAGCGAAGAAAGCGGTCTCATCGAACCGCTGGGCAGTTGGGTGCTCGACGAAGCCTGCCGCCAGTTGGCTGAGTGGCAGGGCCAAGGCATCACAGGTATCAGGGTTGCGGTCAACTTGTCCCCCCATCAACTGCGCTCCGCAACATTGGTGTCGCAGGTGCAAAGCGTCTTGCAAACCCATGGGCTGTCCGGTCCCGATCTGGAATTGGAAGTGACGGAAACCGCCGCCATGGACGATCCCAATATGGCCGTCGAACAATTGCAAGCTTTGCGCTCCCTTGGCGTCAGCATCGCCATTGACGATTTTGGCACCGGGTACTCTTCTCTGGCATACTTGAAACTATTGCCGATACAGGTCCTCAAGCTCGATCGCAGCTTCGTCGCGGACATCGGCACCGGCTCGGACGATGACGCCATCAGCGCCGCGACCATGGCGATGGCGCGCAACCTCAAGCTCCAAGTGGTGGCCGAGGGCGTCGAAACCCCACTGCAAAGCGAATTCCTCGCCAGCCACGGCTGTGATTTCTTGCAAGGTTACATGTTCGGCAAGCCCAAACCGGCATCCTTTTGGTCCGAACGCTGGCTCGGCGAGAAAACGCTTTCCGCCAGTAAAAGACCTGTGCTGCCAATCGAAAAATCACTGTGATATCTGACGATACAAGAACATTCGCAAAAAATTGGGATCAATCCAAGTACGGCAAGCAAACGCAGAACCGCCGCAAGGACACCTAATCTAGGGGCCGAAGCGATAACCCAAGACGGACGTTATATACCGAGGAACATCTGCACGTGCTATCGCTCGCCAGCAATGGATTCGTAAATACTTAAAATCAGCTCTATTTTCTTCACAGGGCTAAACTTAAGGTTTTTTGCGCCTTCAAGTTCATCGACGGCCTGTACGGCGGCGGCCATGTGTTCAAGATCAAACCCAAAACCGCCATCTCGATACTTAGCCCCCTCACCCGCGACTAACCAATCCAATGAAACGCCGCAGACCCGAGCGATGCAATCCAAGGAAAGCACCTTTGGATCCGTAATGCCATTGGCGTAGTTGAATAAGGTTTTTCTCGAAACTCCGGTTTCCTTGGATACCGAGCTTGGCCCTCCCGATTCCCGGATGATTTCATCAATTCGTGCTGCAATTTCGTACCTACGCTCTCCCTCTTCAATTTTTTTTTGCTCTCGATTTTCGGATTTCAAAGTTCTGGCACCCATTTGATATTCCAAAAATTACCCATAATACCTAATTTATATGGACTAAATTGAGCCATTTATTACACGCATGTGTTGACTTAAGGTGTAACATTGACCATTTAGGGGTAATTTGTTACCCCATACCATTATTAAAAAAGCGGCCTCCGCCGCATTCGAGACCCCCAATGACGCACCCCGAAGACATGCACTGGAGCGACGTAAAAGCCAAGCTCGAAAAACAGGGCACTAGCCTCACGGAAATAGCCCGTGCTCTCGGCATCGCCCGCGCCAACGTTTCAAAGGTCAGTTGGCGCCCAAGCCACAAAGTGCAAAGCACCATCGCCAAAGCCCTGAACATGAAACCCCAGGACATTTGGCCAACCCGTTATTACGTCACCAGCGGAAAGCCAATCGGGCCGTCCATCTGGATGCGCAACAATAGCAGGACAGCGAGGGCACATGTCAAAAAAGTAACGCCCGCGGCACCGGAATTCGTTGCCTCTACCCCGGCAAATTCTGCCCCATGCGGCAATTTTTACCGAGATAAAGATGCTGTTAATCTTTTGTTTTTACACATTTTTCAATTTGGCACGCAGGTTGCCTCTCACCTCAAGCAACACGCACAAGAAGCGTGGGCGAAGATCGAAATCAAGCCGGTCGGGTCAGAGCGGGCGGAAATGAGGATTGAGACCGTGGGCAACCTGTTAAGTTTTCCAATGAGCGCCTGGGACATGATCAAGGGTAAGGAGGCTGTATCAAGCGAAAGCTTGCTTTCGGCACTCGCGTCTTTACGCGATTGCCTTGAGGACGGCGTTCGGGGTCTAGATGATGTAACCGCACAGCGCTGCTTAGCCGCGACGGAAACAGCGCTGACCGCCGCCATGAGCACGGAACGAAAAATGCTCACCCAATCTCAACACATAGAAGAGATTGAACGCATTGCGAGCACGGACGAACTGACCGGCGCCTATAATCGCCGCGGCTTCGAGCAGGAATTCAAGCGCGTTCTGGCCGCCGCCAGCCGCTATGTTGAGACTGGCGTTTTGATTTACGTCGACTTGGACGGTTTCAAGCCCATCAACGATACCTACGGCCACGCAGCGGGCGACCACGTGCTGTGCGAAGTGGTTCGCGCGTTGCACGAAAACGTCCGCCCTCACGATTTGGTGGCGCGGCTAGGCGGTGACGAATTCGCCGTTTTGCTCACCCGTACCGATTGGAAAGACGGCTTGGAACGCGCTGAAATTCTCAAACACATCCTCAACACCAAGCATGTGGACTGGAACGGGCGGCGCATCACGGTGCGCGCAAGTCTTGGCCTCCAGCGTTTTGGCCCCGACGATTGTCACAAAAGCCTGCTGATCAAAGCCGATCACGCCATGTACGAAGCCAAGCGCATGCGCGCAACCGACACCCGCACAAAGGTTTAACAACGCAAATTACAGAGAACGATCAAGGCTCCTTGTGTCCCTTAACCGGCATACGGCCCCGTAATAAAGCAGGCGTTTTCATGACCATCAAGCCCCTCAAGCCCCAGCTTCCGCTCCGCGCCGCCACCGCGGTCGGGCGATTTTTTTTGTTTCCGCCAAGGTCTACGACAAGGCGGGGGTATAGGCCGTGAGACCACCCGCATCCTCTGGCCCGTCCATCCCTCAAGATGCAAAGCCCGGCCAAGAGCCGGGACGCAACGTGGTGCTGTTCGAAGCCCCCAAGCCGCCGCAAGCCATTTACGGTTCCGGGCGGTTGTTGATGGAAAGCCCGCTCAAACAAATCCTCACCAACATCAACGCCCGCGCCATGACGCCGCGCCAAATGCAGGTGCTCAGCCTCGATCTCTACGCCAGTGGTATTTTGAGTTGGGAAGAGCACGTCGAGCTGGTCTTTCAGCCCGACTTGCACCCGGATTTTGCCCGTACCATCGGCGCGCTCACCGGCGAGAAACCGTTGCCTGACCGCCCCCGCGATTACGTGCGCGTGTGGGAGCAAAAGCTCGATTTCGAACGCCGCTTCGCCCCCGCAAAAAGCCGCGCCAAAGAGCACGCACTGCACATCCTTTCGGTTCTGCGACGCATTGAACCACCCGCGAGCTTGCTGGTTTAATGGCGCAATCGTGGCATACTGAACGCATCCGCATGTCCAGTTGAGGGAAACACATGCCCATTTTTCGTCCGTTGATGATGAGCGTGACATTCTCAGTGGTGGCTGTGAGCACTTGGGCCCAAGGTCTTCCGGGTAGGGGCCTACCGGGCGGGAGCGCGAGAATGGGCCCGCCCCCCGAAGCCCGCCAAGCGTGCACCGGAAAATCTCAAGGCGCGGCGTGTCGCTTTCAAACGCCGCGCGGTGAAATGTCCGGTGTTTGCGGCGCGCCGCCGATGCAAACGCAAATGCTGTTGTGCATGCCGCAAGGCGGTCCAGGAGGTGGCCCCAGAGGTGGCGGCCAAATGGGCGGCCCACAAAGCATGCGCCCCCCAAACATGCCATCACGCGGTGCGGACATCGACGCCAAATTCAGCGGCGCGAAGACGGTTACCAGCCGGGTTCCCGACACCCAGCAAGGCAGTTGCTTCAACACCCATGCAAAGATCGAATGCCCCAGCGAAGGCCAGCCGTTTTACGGCCAAGACGCACACTATCACGGCCCTGCGCCCAGCTACTCCGACAATGGCGACGGCACCGTCAGCGACGCGATCACCGGCTTGCTGTGGCAAAAGGCGCACCATGGCAAACGCATCGGTTATGGCGAGGCCAAAAGCGCATGCCGAAACCTGACGCTTGGCGGACGCTCTGATTGGCGGCTGCCCAACATCAAGGAGCTGTTTTCCCTGTCCGATTTCAGAGGTTCGCAAAAGCGCCGGTTCTTCATCGACGACGTGTTCGATTTCGCGGAACCCGACGCCAGCGTATTGAAGGGAGATCGTTTCGCCTCCACCCACTCCACCCAAATGATGGGTCAGACGTGGTCCTCGACGATTTATACAGGCGTTCATTATGGTCGTCCCGGTGTCGAGGCGGCGTTCTTTTACAACTTTCTTGACGGGCACATCAAACAAGCCCCGACGCGCGGACGAAACGGCTTATTTTACCGCTGCGTCAGTGGGCCCGAGTGGGGCGCAAACGATTTTAAGGACAACGGAGACGGCACGGTCACGGACCGCGCGATGGGGTTGACGTGGCAGCAATCCGATGACGGCCGGACCCGCGATTGGGTGAACGCTTTGGGCTATTGCGAAAACCTCACCCTCGCCGGACATAACGACTGGCGCTTGCCCAACGTCAAGGAACTGCAATCCATCGTCGATTATACCCATAACGATCCGGCGCTCGATCGGCGACATTTGAAACAAAGCGACAAAAAAGCATGGTTCTGGTCTTCCACCACCCATGGCGACAACATTTCCATGGCATCTTACGTGTGCTTTGGAAAATGCGTTTCAAGCCAAGGCGTGGACACCCACGGCGCAGGCGCGCAACGCAGCGATCCCAAAACCGGCGATCCCAGCCGCTGGACGTCGCTGGGCGGGCAGCAAGACGAAGTGCGGATTTACAATGCGGTGCGCTGCGTGCGCTGAACGTGAGGGGCTCCACCATGAAATCATCATCGCTTATGCTCGCCATGCTCATCTGCCTGGTGTTCTCGTTTGGCGTCGAGGCGGCGAAGCCTCTCAAAACGCCGCACCAAATCATCGGTCAGTTGCGCCTGCGCATCACCGCCATCGGCCAAACCACCAAGGCGCAGGCCGATTACGACACCGCCACCCGCGCGGCGCTGGACGACCTGCGCGCCTTCATCGATAAGAGCACAAACCTTGGCGGACTAACGCAAAAAGACAAATGGGGTAAAACGCCGCTGAGCATGGCCGCATACTTGGGCTTCAGCGAAATCGTCGCCGCCCTATTGGCCCAACCGAGCGTCGCGATCTCGCTCGATGAGCCCGACGACACCGCCATCACGCCGTGGACCTACAGCGTGTTCGCCGCGCGCCAAAGCGCCTTTGCGTGCAATCCGAAAATTTTCACCAGCCCGTTTTCGTGGGCCCCACTGCACCAAAGCCAAGCCTACTACACCGCGCGCAACCCCTACCCCGTGGTGCGCAAGATGCTCGAGGACGCAGGGGCCGCGCAAGACATGGCCAAAGCCAAACAACAGTGGAACGCCATCTGCAAATTCCAGCCTGCGGACGTGCGCGCCGAACTCAGCGCCGCCCCAGATCTACAACCCGCCGCCATCCAAGCCGGACAGCGCGCACTGGAGGCGTTTTTGGTGAAAATTCAAAGGCGCTGAGCCAACTAAAAGTCTTCCGAAGAGAACCGACGCATTCTCTTCGTTAGGACATAGAGGCGCATTCACCTCCACAAATCTGGGACGGGTTATGCCTTTATCAATTCATATTTACCGGAAAGTCTGCTTATCGCACGATGGCGGACGCTGATTTATGGGCATGTCAAGGTTGTACTCCACCGCAGATTTATATTTCGATATAGGTTTATAAATTGCCGTGCTTGCTTTATAGTCTAGTCTTATACAACTATTAATTGACCCACTCCACACCTGCGTCTTGATGTGGGAGGGTGTTTTGCGCGCCACATGTCCGGATTAATTGTTTTGCGGGCTGCGCAGGCAATCCAGTGGGCGCATAAAATCGTAACTAGGGAGAATATCCATGTCGGACGATACCACCTTTGAAGAAATCAATGAGGCCAAGGCCAACATGGACGACGTTTACGATCAGTCCGACCCACGGGCTTATTTCCGCGAGTTGCATAAGCTTGACTACGCTATTCCCGACAACGCCAAACCGATCTTTCAAAAACTGATCCACCACTTACAGCAACGTCGAGACGACACGGTCAACGTACTGGATCTGGGCTGTTCCTACGGTGTTAATGCCGCACTCCTCAAGCATGACCTTTCGATGGAGGAACTCTACGAACATTGGAATCAGAAAGCTCTTGTCGAGGCGACATCCGAAGAGATCGTTACGCACGACCGGCGCTTTTTGGACAATATAGACGAACATGAGGACATTTCGGTGATCGGCCTCGACCAAGCCGACGCTGCCATTACATTCGCCAAGAAATCAGGTCTGCTGGACAAGGGGATCGCCGTAAATCTCGAAACCGAACCGCTGTCCGCGCTGGAGGAAAAAGAGTTGGCACCGGTCGATCTGATGATATCGACCGGGTGCGTCGGCTATATGACCGAAAAGAGCTTCGAATGTTTGTTGCCAGCCGTGACACAGGGACAATCACCGTGGATCGCCAATTTCGTGGCGCGGATGTTTCCGTTCGATACTATCGAGGAGACCATGAGCGATTGGGGCTATGTGACGGAGAAGCTCGAGGGCCAATTTTTTGATCAACGCCACTTCGCTTCAGCCGAAGAACAAGAGCAGGTCATCGACCAACTGAGCAAGCAAGGCATTGACCCAACAGGCAAAGAGACCGAGGGCCATCTTCTGGCCGAGTTTTACTTATCACGTCCCGCGAACGAAGTTGCCAAGGCCCCCCTTGAGCAGTTGCTCGCAATTTGAACACGGTGTTTGTCTGATTAGGCATATAGCTTAGCCTTCGGCTTCGCTTTTCTTTTCAGCCCCCTCTTTTTCGACTTGGGGCAGAGGGGCGAGTTTGATGTGCAGTTCGCGCAAGCGTTCGTTTTCCACGTTTGCCGGTGCGCCCATCAGCAAATCTTGAGCCTGCTGGTTCATCGGGAAGGCGATGATTTCGCGGATGTTGGGCTCGTCGGCCAACAGCATCACCATGCGGTCAATCCCCGGTGCGGAACCGCCGTGAGGCGGTGCGCCAAATTTGAACGCGCTGAGCATGCCGCCGAATTCTTTTTCCACCACGTCGTTGGAATAACCGGCGATTTCGAACGCCTTGTACATGATGTCCGGCAAGTGATTTCGGATCGCGCCCGATGACAGCTCAACGCCGTTACACACGATGTCGTATTGATACGCCAGAACGTCCAGCGGGTTGTCGCCCATCAACGCGTCCATGCCGCCTTGGGGCATAGAAAACGGGTTGTGGGAAAATTCGATCTTGCCGGTATCCTCATCCAGTTCGTACATCGGATAATCGACGATCCAGCAGAACTTGAACTTGCCGGACTCGCGAACGTCCAAAACGTCGCACACTTTGTCGCGGGCGAAACCGGCGAACTTGGCGGCCAAGTTTTCGCTCTGACACACGAAGAACACCGCGTCGCCGTCGTTCGCTCCGGTTTGCGCCTTGATCGCGGCGACACGGTCGTCGTCGAGGTTCTTGGCGATGGGGCCCTTGGCGGTGCCGTCGGCGTTGTAGATGATGTAGCCCAGCCCGCCCATGCCTTCTTCACGCGCCCAGTCGTTGAGCTTGTCGAAGAAACTGCGCGGGTTTGCCGCAGCGCCTGGGGCGGGAATGGCGCGCACCACCGCGCCCTTTTCGATGTTCTTGGCGAATAGACCAAAACCGCCGCCCGCGAAGTGTTCGGTGACATCGGTGATGATCAGCGGGTTGCGCAGGTCAGGCTTGTCGGAACCGTACTTGAGCATGCTGTCTTTGTAAGCAATGCGCGGAAACGGGAACGGCGTGACTTCGCGTCCACCGCCAAATTCTTCGAAAATGCCGTGCAGTACCGGTTCGATCGCTTCGAACACGTCGTCTTGAGTGCAATAGGCCATTTCGTAATCGAGCTGATAAAACTCGCCCGGCGAACGGTCGGCGCGGGCGTCTTCGTCACGAAAGCACGGCGCGATCTGAAAGTACTTATCGAAGCCTGAGACCATTAGCAATTGCTTGAACTGCTGCGGCGCTTGAGGCAGCGCATAAAATTGACCGGGGTGGATACGCGACGGCACCAAATAATCGCGCGCACCTTCGGGGGAGCTGGCAGTCAAAATCGGGGTCTGCATTTCCAAGAAGCCCTGATCGGTCATGCGACGACGGATCGACGCGATCACTTGGCTGCGCAGCACGATGTTGGCGTGAACCTTTTCGCGGCGCAAATCCAGATAACGGTGGGTCAAGCGCATCTCGTCGGAATAATCTTCGGTGCCTGCGACCTGCATGGGCAACACCTCGGCGGCGCTTTCCAGATGGAAGGTTTGCACCACCACTTCGATTTCGCCGGTGGGCAGTTCGCGGTTAACCGTGTCTTCGCTGCGCTGCACGACTTTGCCGGTGACGGTGATGACGCTTTCGGGGCGGGCATTTTCAACGGCGGTGAACAGTTCATGCGACGAATCGATGACCACCTGGGTGATGCCGTAATGATCGCGCACATCGACGAACAACAGCCCGCCGTGATCGCGTTTACGATGCACCCAGCCCGAAATACGTGCCTCAGCACCCGCATCTTCAAGACGGAGCGCGCCACAGGTGTGTGTACGGTAGGGGTGCATCGATGATCCTTACATCTCAAAAAACGGGGTGTTCAGCACGCGCAAAAACACGCGTGAAATCGGCGCAAAAGCACACCTTTGAGGCCGCTTTGTCAAGGAAAGACTGAGCCAATCGGTCAAAAAGTCACATCACGCAGGCAGCTTCATGGAAATGCTAATTTGCACGCCGCGTCCGCCCGGCCCCGGATCGACCCTGAGTTGCCCATCGACGAAACGAAAAACCGCTTTCGCCGCCGCCAAAAGGCCGTTCCCGGTGCCGTCTTTTCGGGTCGATAAATCGGGATCGTAGGCGCGGTTTTTCAGCACCCGACGCACCTGTTCCAACTTCGCCGCCGTCATGCCCGGACCGTCGTCGGTGACGCTCATGCACAAATGATCGCCGCGTCCCATCGCGCCGACGCTGACCTTCGTCGCACCATGCTGAAAGGCGTTGCGCACCAGTTCTTCAAGGGTGTCCTCCATTTGTGATGGCGCGCTGGTGAAAACCGTACGGTCCACACCATCGCAAGAAATTTCGACCTTTCCCCCCGTCTCATCACCAACGCGTTTGGCGGCTGACAACCATTCAGCAACGGTTTCTTCCACATGCGTCCGTGAAGGCAGCCCCGTGCGCGCTACGGCGTCAAGATCCCTAAGCCTGCTTTGAATTTTATCCGCCGCTTCCGTCAATCCAGCCTCGACTTGATCCACATCGGCGCGGGTATTTACCACATACAAAACCTGAAGATGCAGCAGCAGGTTTTTGAGGCCGTGAAAAAGGCCGCGCACGTCCACGCCATCACTCATCCCTTGGGCTTGACCCCCCTGGCCGGAAACGGGGACCAGCATCGCCTGCCAACCGCCGTAAAGCCCTGGCCTGCCCCACGCTTCGACATTTTGTCCGCCCACGGCGAACAAGCCGAGCGCAGGCTCGTTTTTCAGGTTGGAAAAGAACTCTACCGCCGTTCGGATGGAATTTTCCTCCACGCCTATGGCGCGCACGAAATCCTCAACCGTGGTGAAATGATGTTCCGCCGCCGGGCCGTTGAGGGCAAAGAAGCGCTCTTGCGTCGGTGAAATGAGCATGGTGCTGGCCGCATTCTGCACGAAACTGAGTGCACAGATGACCTGTTCGAAAATCTCGGAGATCAACGCCGGAACCCCGTCCACCGTACGCAGCACTTCACTGTGCAACTCGTGCCAGTCCTTGACCGGCGCATTATGCGCGGCGATCACAGGACGCAAGCGGGGGTTTAAGTCCTCAGGCTGCCAGTGCTCTTGCCCATTGCCTTGCTCAAACGTGCGCAACATGGCGACCATGCGCTCCGATGCCGCCGTGACGCGAACGCTCATGTCTTGGGCCAGCGCCTGAATGGCGCCGTCATCATCGAGCACGAACAGCCGCTCTAAATCCGCAACGACACTGTCCAGCAGTTCGCGCGCACTCGCGCCCCCATCCAAGGAAGCACGGAGGCCCTGCACCAATGCTTCAGCCATGGCGCGGGTCCGCCGTGCGGTTTTTCGAAAAGCCGTGACATCCAAGACGGAGAACTGCACCTGATGTTCGCGCGGTTTCTGGCGTCGGCGCATCACCAAACGAAAGGACTTGTCCTCCGCGCCGGATAACGGCTTCATCACCGTCATCGCCGCCCCTGGCGGAAGAAGACCTGCGTCTCTCACCACCAAACCGCAATCTTCCGACGCAATGCCAAATGCCGACATCAGTTGGACAAAGTGAGAAATCCCCCCCACCGCACCCGCCTCATCGCCATCGCCCAGAATGTGATGAAAATCGGCCCCACCGGCGGTCCAGCTCAACAGCCCCGTTTCGGTGCTGAACACGCCGAACAGGGGCCGCGCATTGCTCACGTGGGTCAAGCACGCCAACAGATAATCCGCCACATCCCAGGATTCTTCCAGACTGACGGGCCGTCCGATGATCTCCTCAAGCTTGACTGCGTTGCTTTTGGTCATTTTGCGCGAGAATCCCCTCCCCTGGAGCAAAACGCCAGCCAGGAATCGCCCCAGTTTAACAAGGGATTTATGGTTTCAAAACGTGACTTTTATTTGACGGTTCCGCAGAGCGGCAAAAGCGTGTAAAAGCAGTGCCATCATGACCTTAATCACCAAAACAGCGGAACTGATCGAGTTCTGCAATTCGCTCAAAGGCTTGCCCTTCGTCACCGTGGACACCGAGTTCATGCGCGAAAGTACCTATTGGCCGCAGTTGTGCCTGGTCCAAGTCGCCGGCCCCGATGACGCCGCCGCCATCGACGCGCTGGCCCCTGGCATCGACTTGGCGCCGCTGTTCGATTTGATGGACGCGCCGGAAACCTTGAAGGTTTTTCACGCCGCGCGCCAGGATCTGGAAATTTTCTACCACCTGATGGGCCACGTGCCATCGCCTTTATTCGATTCTCAAGTCGCGGCGATGGTATGCGGATTCGGCGATCAGGTGGGCTACGAAAACCTGATTTCCAAGCTGACCAAGGCGCGCATCGACAAATCGTCGCGCTTTACCGACTGGTCGCGTCGCCCGCTGTCGGACAAGCAAATCAATTACGCCCTGTCCGACGTCACGCATTTACGCGACGCCTATCGCAAACTGTCCAAACAGCTGGAGCGCAATGGCCGCGAAAGCTGGCTGGAATCGGAAATGGCGGTGTTGCAATCGCCCGGTACCTACGAAGGCGATCCAGAACAAGCCTACAAACGCATCAAGGCGCGCAACCCCAAACCGCGCGTGGCGGCTTTGCTGAAAGAGCTGGCGGCATGGCGCGAACGCGAAGCCCAACGCCGCGACATGCCGCGCAACCGTATTTTGCGCGACGACGCGCTGATGGAAATCGCCCACCACGCGCCGAAAAACGCCAACGACCTGGCGCGCACGCGCGGGCTTGGCGATCGCATGGCCAAGGGTCCGGGCGGCGCGGAAATTCTCAAAGCCGTCGAGCGCGGCCTCGCCATTCCCGAAAGCGAATTGCCCCGCGTGCCGAAAAAGCCGGACCTGCCATCGGGCATCGGCCCGGTGTCCGACCTGCTGAAAGTCTTCTTGAAGATGATCTGCGAAGAAACCGGCGTGGCGCAAAAGCTCATCGCCAACGCTTCCGACATCGACCAGATCGCCGCCTTTGGCGCGGACGCGGACGTTGAAGCGATGAAAGGCTGGCGCTATGAAATGTTCGGCGAAGCCGCCGTCAAACTGCGCTCAGGCGAAATGGGTCTCGCCATCAAAAACAAAAAGGTCGTCTTGCTGGACAATTCAAACGGCGGTTGATGTCCCCCCACCCGTCATCATATTCAGGAATAGCAGGCAAAGCTCATGTCCGACCGCATTGAGGCAGCTCCCGCCGAGGCATCGTTCATCTATAAGTTTATGTCCGCATTGATGGCGTTCGCACTGTGGGGCAGTTGGGCTTTTTACATCAATGCCGATTCCGGTTCGTCGGCGCGTATTTTGGCCGGATTGGTCCAGGGCAGCGCCAGTTTCGTCATAACCTTGGTGCTTGTGCGCGCCGTCACATGGATTTCGCGCCTTTTGCCCTATGGTCCTGCGCAAGTGGTCGTTCCCGCCCTGATCACCGTCACCGTCACGGGAACGTTTTTGGTGTCGATCCACACCGCGTTCGGCACGCCCAACATCGCGTTTACGGTAACGCCTGCCTTGATTGTGGCCTTTGTCTTTTGTCTCTATACAAGTTATATCGTGAGAACGTCGAAACAACGTTAGGTTTCAAGGTTAGGCTTCGGGGGGAGCTTCACACATGAGCGATTTAGAAGGTCGTCGGCCACTGAAAGTGCGCGAACTGGGAATTTCACAGGCCGCTGCCCATTGGCTGAGCCAACGCAACATCACCCCAAATCAGATTTCCATCGCCAGCGTCGGCTTTGGCGCGGCGGCGGCCACGTGTCTGCTGATGCTTCCCGGCGCCGTGGGCTGGCAAACCTGGGGGCTGGCGTTGCTGGCGGCGTTGGCGATTCAATGCCGATTGCTGTGCAACCTGTTCGATGGCATGGTCGCGGTCGAAGGCGCCAAAAGCACTGCATCGGGTGAATTGTTCAACGACATCCCTGATCGCATCGCCGACCCGTTGATTCTTGTCTGCGCCGGGTACGCGGTGAGCAGTGTGCCGTGGGCCCCCGATGTGGGTTGGGCGGCGGGTCTGCTGGCCGTGATGACCGCATATGTGCGCACGCTGGCGTCGTCCATCGGCGCCAAAACGGATTTCAGGGGCCCGATGGCGAAACAGCACCGCATGGCGTTGATGACCGCCGCCTTGGTGCTGACAAGCTTCGAAAGCTTTTTTTGGCCCCAGGGCACAATGGTGCTCATCGCATTGCTGGTCATCGTCGCAGGAGCACTGATCACCATCGCGCGGCGGGTGCGGGCGGCGTATCTGTTCTTGGAGGCGAAAGATGCCGTTTGACCTTCACCTCGGTCTTCCCACCCATTCGTGGACCGCGATGGTGGCGGTCATCGGGCTTTTGCTTCTGGCAAGCTTGATTTTTGCTACGAAAAAGCATCGCAGCCCACAACAGGACTTCACCGAGCTGGGCCTGCGCATTCAGTCCTGGTGGTGGATGATCGCGCTCCTGTTCGCGGCCCTCGCCATTGGGCGGACGACCGCAATCGTGTTTTTCGCCTTCATCAGCTTCCTCGCCTTGAAGGAATTTCTGTCCATCACTCCGACGCGACTGGTCGATCGCAGAGCCGTATTCTGGGCCTATGTCTCCATCCCCGTTCAATACTACTTCGTCTCCATCGGGTGGTTCGGGATGTTCATCATCTTCATCCCCATCTACATGTTTTTGTTTCTGCCCATGCGCATGGTTTTGATCGGCGAAACCTCTGGTTTCATCCGCTCTGCCGCCGTGTTGCAATGGGGCGTGATGCTGACGGTCTTTTGCCTCAGCCACATCGCCTACCTTTTGGTGCTGCCGATCAAAAACGCCGACGCGGGCCCCGTTGGCTTGGTCTTGTTTGTACTGTTCACGACCCAGTTCAACGATGTCTGCCAGTACCTGTGGGGCAAAGCCTTGGGCAAGCACAAAATCATCCCCAAGGTCAGCCCCAACAAAACCTGGGAGGGATTCCTTGGCGGACTGGTCACCACCACCATCAGCGCCGGGTTTCTCGCCCCGTATCTGACGCCGCTTTCGATCAAACAAGGCTTCGCAGCGGGTTTTATCATCGCTTGCGCGGGCTTTATCGGCGACGTCGTCATGTCCTCCGTCAAACGGGATTTGCAAATTAAAGACAGCGGCAATCTGATCCCCGGACACGGCGGCGTTCTCGACCGGCTGGACAGCCTGTCCTACACGGCGCCGCTGTTTTTTCATTTTATTTATTATTTTCAATATTGAGGACAGAGCATGGCGCGCATCCTCAAAATTCTATTTTTCGCCCTCATCGTCAAGCCGCTGGTTCTGATCGTGCTGGGCCTCAACGTCAAAAACCGCCGCAACTTGCCCCTGTCGGGACCGGCGGTGCTTGCGGCGAACCACAACAGCCACCTCGACACGCTGGTGTTGATGAGCCTCTACCCCTTGTCCGTGATCCACAAAGTCCGCCCGGTTGGGGCCGCTGATTACTTTTTCGCCAACCGCGCCCTGGCATGGTTTTCGCGCACCGTCATCGGCATCATTCCCTTGGACCGCAGCGGCGCGAGCAAGAGCATCGACGATCTCTTCGCCGCGCCTGCGCAAGCACTTGAGCAAGGCGATATCGTGATTCTTTTTCCCGAAGGCAGCCGGGGCAAGGCCGAACAGCTCAGCCGCGTTAAAAAGGGCGTGTATTACTTGGTCAGCCGTTACGCCGAAGCCAAAATCATCCCGGTCGCCATGCGCGGATTGGGACGAGCCCTTCCCCGTGGGGAAGCCTTGCTGGTCCCCTTCAATTGCGATGTGGTGATTGGTGAGCCGCTACCCGAATGCGCGACATCGAATGAATTCGTCGCCGAACTGACGACCATTTACAGCGATCTATTATCGCAATGCTTGACCAAAACAGAATAACGCTCAACCCATTTCATCGGAATATGCCCCTTGGCCAGAAATACCGCAGACTTTGATCGGCCCAAAAGTCGGAACCTTAAATACCTCCGCCGTACCGCCGGTTTTTTAAAGCCTTACACCCCGCGTGTCATCGCCGCGCTGGCGGCGTTGCTTGTCACCGGGTTGGCTGTGTTGGGGCTCGGTCAGGGACTGAAGGGCTTGATCGACGGTGGGTTCGCCGATGGCGACGCGACGGCGCTTGACCGCGCGCTTTATCTGCTGCTGGCGCTGTCGGTGATCATGGCGCTGGGCACGTATGCGCGGTTCTACACGGTTTCCTGGTTGGGCGAACGGGTGGTGGCGGATTTGCGCCAAGCCGTGTTCGACCGGGTGATGAGCCTGCACGCCGGATTTTTCGAAACCACCAAAACCGGCGAAGTGCTTTCACGCCTCACCACCGACACCACCTTGTTGCAATCGGTGATCGGCTCGTCCGCTTCGGTGGCGCTGCGCAACGCGCTCAATCTGGTCGGTGGTGTCATCATGCTGTTCGTCACCAATCCGGGGCTGACGGCCATGGTGTTGGTGGTGGTGCCGGTGGTGGTGGTGCCGATCTTGATTTTTGGACGCCGCGTGCGAAAACTGTCGCGTGCCAGCCAGGACCGGATCGCCGACGTCGGCGCGTTCGCCGAGGAAACCATCAACGCTATGGCGACGGTGCAAGCCTTCACTCACGAGGACGTGGACCGCAAACGTTTCGGTGCGGAAGTGACCAATGCGTTTGACACCGCCATCACCCGCATTCGCACCCGCGCCCTTTTAATGGCGGTGGTGATCGTGCTGGTGTTCGGCGCCATCGGGATCATTTTGTGGGTCGGCGGTCGCCAAATGCTGAGCGGCGAAATCACCGGCGGCGAGCTGGCGGCGTTTATCTATTACGCCACCCTGGTCGCCTTTTCCGTCGGCGTGATGAGCGAAGTCTATGGCGAGCTGCAACGCGCCGCCGGGGCCACCGAACGCCTGATCGAATTGTTGGAAGCCGAAACGCACATCAAAGCGCCGCCAATGCCCAAGCCGCTGCCCACCCCTGCGCGCGGCGAGGTCTCTTTTGAAAACGTCACCTTCCACTATCCGTCGCGCCCCGACCAGGCGGCGCTGACGGACTTCACCCTCGCCGTCAAACCGGGCGAAACTTTGGCCCTGGTCGGCCCGTCTGGCGCGGGCAAATCGACGGTGTTTCAGTTGCTGTTGCGTTTTTACGACCCACTTGAAGGTCGCGTCATTCTCGACCGCGTCGATGTGCGCGAAGCGGACCCCAAGGCCGTGCGCAAACGCTTCGCCCTGGTGCCGCAAGACCCGGTGCTGTTCGGCGCCAGCGGTTGGGACAACATCCGCTATGGCCGTCCCGACGCCGACGACGACACCGTGCGCCAAGCGGCCGAGGCGGCGGCGGCGGCGGAATTTCTCGACCAGTTGCCGCAAGGCTTCGCGACCTTCCTCGGCGAGAAAGGCGTGCGTCTATCAGGCGGGCAACGCCAACGCATCTCCCTGGCGCGCGCGTTGTTGCGCGATCCGTCGGTGCTGTTGTTGGACGAGGCCACCAGCGCACTGGACGCGGAAAGTGAACGTTTGGTGCAAGGGGCGTTGGAAAAGCTCAAGGCCGGACGCACCACGTTGGTGATCGCCCATCGCCTCGCCACCGTGGTGGGTGCGGACCGCATCGCGGTGATCGACCACGGACGCATCGCCGCCATCGGAACGCATGAAGAATTGCTCGACATCAGCCCGCTTTATGCGCGCTTGGCCGTGTTACAATTCGATGTGGACTTGAACGGAAAAAAAGCGAGCGCAAAACGAGTGAACGGGAATTTGGAGGGAAAGGATTGACGCCATGCCCGACGCACCCAAGCTGGACAAGACCTGCCCGGACAAGACCGACCTGGACAAGATCGACACGTTGAATGAGGCCGATCTGCACCAAGCCATCGACACCACAATAACCTACTATGATCGCGCCGCGGAAAGTTATCGTGATCGCACCTGGGACCACGACGTGACCCAGAACTACGACGCTTTGCTCGACGAACTCCAAGGCGATCCGCCCTTCGCCATTCTCGACATCGGCTGTGGACCGGGGCGGGACCTGCTTTATTTCAAATCCAAGGGCCATGAGGCCGTGGGCCTGGACGGATCGAAGGAGTTCGTCGAAATGGCGCGCAGCCAGACCGGATGCACGGTCTGGCATCAGAACTTTCTTTCCATGGATTTACCGCCCGCGCGTTTTGACGGCGTGTTCGCCAACGCGTCGCTATTTCACGTGCCGCGCCAGGAACTGCCGCGCATTTTGAGAGAACTGCACGCAACGTTGAAGGCGGGCGGCGTCCTGTTCTGCTCCAACCCGTGCGGCGATAACCGTGAAGGGTATGCGCGCGAACGGTACGGCTGCTTTCACGATCTCGAAGCGTGGCGGGGGTTTGTCACTCAGGTTGGCTTCGTTGAGGTCGATCACTTCTATCGTCCGACCGGCTTGCCCCGCGACCAACAGCCGTGGCTGGCGACGGTGTGGCGAAAACCCCGATGACGGCATGGTTGAAAGGCAGAGGAGACAAGCGCACATATACCATTGCTCTTCGCTGAACATGCTCAAGGATTTCCATGCGCGCGCCATCCCGATACATCGCCTCGACCGCTCATCTCGATCTGGGCCCGCGTTTTTTTGAAGCCGTCTCACCGGCTCAATTCCCAACCCGTAACTTGCGCTTTCGCAATCAACGCTGGGCCGATCACGTCGGTCTGAATGGGCTCGGCGATGAGGCCTGGACACGCCATTTTGCAAAATTCGAAGCCCTGCCTGACAGCTTAACCGAACCGATCGCCCTGGCGTATCACGGCCACCAGTTTCGCCATTACAATCCCGATCTGGGCGACGGGCGCGGCTTTTTGTTCGCCCAACTGAGCGACCCGGTCGATGGCCGCTTGCTGGATCTCGGCACCAAGGGCAGCGGGCGCACGCCGTGGTCGCGCGGTGGCGACGGCAAGTTGACGCTGAAAGGCGCGGTCCGCGAAATCCTCGCCACCGAGATGCTCGAAGCGTTGGGCGTCGACACCTCCAAAACCTTCTCCGTGATTGAAACAGGTGAAGCCTTGACGCGCGGCGATGAGCCCTCACCGACCCGCAGCGCGGTGCTGGTGCGTTTATCGCACGGTCATGTCCGCATCGGCAGCTTCCAACGCCACGCTTATTTCGAGGATCTGGACGCCATCGAAGTCTTGGCCCGTCACGCCGCCAAGCACTACTTGTCGAATGTAGATGCCGACGCATCGATGGCGGAGCTGGCCGTGCGGTTGGTGTCCGAAGTGGTGAGCAACACCGCACGCACCGCCGCCGATTGGACCGCCGCCGGCTTCGTGCACGGCGTCTTGAACACCGACAACATCAACATCACCGGCGAAAGTTTCGATTACGGACCGTGGCGTTTTTTGCCGCAGATGGACCCCAAGTTCACCGCTGCGTATTTCGACGACTTCGGCCTTTACGCCTTTGGCCGCCAACCCGAAGCGGTATTGTGGAACGTCAGCCGCCTCGCCGAATGTTTCGCGCCGTTCGCCGCCGAAAAAGATTTGTCCGGCGCGCTCGCCGGATTCGATGGTGCCTTCAACGGGGCGCTCAACACTGCGCTCACCCGACGTTTTGGCATCACACAGCAAGATGGCAAACGCCTGGAACTGGGCCACCGCCTGTTCCCCGCCATGAGCAAAGCGGGTGTGGCGTTCGAGCAGGTGTTCTTCGATGGCTACGGCGGCAAAAAAGGCGCGCGCCGCGACATCGCGCAACAAACCTATGCAAACACCCCATTGGAAAAACTGATCGCCGACCTCGCCACCTGCGAACCGGCAACCGACGCCACGCCCGAACACGCCTATTTCCAAAACGAACACCCTTGCACCATGCTGATCGACGAGGTGGAACATATCTGGGAGGCGATCACGGATAACGACGACTGGTCGCGATTGGAAAATAAACTCAAAACCATCGCAGCGATGCGATCGGCTTATGGACCGTAAGCTCCGGCGCACATTGCCCCGTCCGCCGAAATAATCATTAAGATATTTTTCTGATGGGCTGACGGAGAAGTGTTTTTAACTTTTCCGGTGCCGTTTTACGCGGGTCGTTCAAATAAATTTCATGATGTTTGCCAACCATGCGGTAGTTGTTTTGCGGAATGAATTCGTTGTGCAGAACCTCTAAAATTTGGCCCTCGTCATCATAGGGGCCAATATGCAAAACTTGGACGCAGGTCCCTTCTTCAAGTTTAGAAAATTCAATCTTCTGGATCGTTTCCAGGTCCGTTCCCGCATCTTTTTTCTTTTCTATTTTTTGAGCAGCCTTATCGCGAGCTTGCTCCACCGTATCTACTTGAATCCAATCTGGCTGGCGAATCATCAAGGTCCACTGCCATTGGTCTTTTTCACCTGCCGTAAAGGCACCCATGTCCTCCGCCCACCACAATCCTTCCAGAGGGGGCACGACATAATCTTTGCCAAGTTCCAGCTTACTGTGGAATTTGAGCGTATAGCTTAAGCTATACAACGCAGCAATTGATTTTCCAAACGCCACGCAAGAGTTCGGGTCCCCCTTCCCATCAATCATCAGGTACGGCAGTGGCGGCACTTCGAGAATATCAAAGCGACCGGCTCTTCCAGAATAAAGAGCTTTATCGCACTTCTTAAAATCAATTTTTGACATTGCCAACTCTACCCCACTTTACCCTTCAAACCCAACGCCCGGCCCAGGGTTTTGAGGCGGCGCTGGACGGCTTCGCTGAGCAGGGTATCGCGGTCGTCCTCGTCGAGTTGCAGCAGAAGTTTTTCAGTGCCGACCTCTAAGTGGGTTTTGGTCAACACGCCGGGCGCACTACCGGAAATGGTGTGGGCGAGGCGCAGGGCGAGGCCCGTGACTTTGATCCACGACAACTGCCCGACGTCGAGCAGCCCCAAGATCGGGCGGATCAATGCATCGCCCAGATCGCCGTTTTGACGCAGGTAAACCGTCGCCGCCAACAGCGCGCGGTCGGAATGCGTCAGCCCTGCATAAGGTATGCGCAACACCCGCAAGAATGAGTGTTCCGCGCGGTAGTCGGGATGCTCGTTCCAGCCGATGTCGCTCATCAAGCACGCGGCATAGCGCAGGCGTTGTTCGGCGGGCGTTTCAGCGGGAAACAGCGGCGCCATCCAGTGCAGCATCTCGCGCCCCTTGACAGAAAAACGCCCGGTGCGCTCCGACATGGTTTTACACGCGCTGAGCAGCGGATCTTGGTGACGCATGTCGTCGGGTAAACACGACAGCAACACACCTTCGCGCATGCCGAAACCGGAAAACTGGAGCTTTGACGCCTGACTGACGTTGAGCATGCCTTCCAACGCGGCGGCCGCAAACGGCAAGGTCTCGACACGCTTTTTCGGCACGCCGGGAATGAGGTCCAACGAATGACGCCCCGCGCCGCTGATCAAGTGCATAATCTTCAACGCGTCTTCGCCATTGATGGAAAAATTATCCACGACATGTAAGGGGTGGCTGGTTTGGTCGATGAGAATGCGCGCCAACGCACGCCACGACCCGCCTGCGGCGTACAGCGTACGGCCCTTCACGGATTTGAGCCACTCAAGTTTGGACATGGCTTCAAGAACGATTTCGCGCGCACGCTCCGGGTTGCCCTCGGCGGCTTCGGACAAACGAATGTGTCCGAACGGCAAGGTCGCGGAATGGCTGAACGAACCGTTTTCCAATCCCACCAGATCGAGCGACCCACCGCCCAGGTCGCCAATCACGCCGTCCGCGTAGGGCACTCCCATGAGCAAGCCCAGTGCGGCGTATTTGGCTTCGTCCTCGCCGCTGAGAATTTGAATGTCTTGGTCAATGGCATCCTTGACTTCCGCGACGAAGTCGGGACCGTCATCGGCTTCACGCACGGCGGCGGTGGCGACCAACTCCAGCTCTTCCACCCCCATGGCCTTGGCCAAGCCGACAAAGCGCTTAATGGAGCCGAGCGCACATTCGACGCCATTTGGATTGAGTCTGCCGCTCGCGCCCAAACCACGGCCCAACGCACACTGAGCCTTTTCGTTGTACATCGGGATCGGCAAGCGGGTCGGGGCATCATACACCACCAGTCGCACGCTGTTGGAACCGATATCCACCACGGCGACGCGCCCATGCGCTTCACCGGGTTTGGCGCTCGCAATCCTATTCATCCCATCCCCGCTCAATCGATTATATTTTTTGTTATTTGCTCTTCGTCGGCTTGGCTTTCGCTTTCGTCGTTCTGCTCGATTTGGGGCGGGCGCGTCGCGCCGCCGTTCCGCGTCCGGAAACGCTTTGATTGGTCATGAAGTAATGATGCACGTTCAAGCCACCATCCTCATTGATGCGATGGTACGATCCATCGGATGCGAGGGTCCAACTTTGCTCGGTATCGCGAAAATTCAAGACCATGATCTCATCGAGCACTTGGCGGTGCACGGTCGAGTTTTCGATGGGCACCAGGGTTTCAACACGGCGATACAGATTGCGCGGCATCCAGTCGGCCGATGAGATATAGACCTTGGCGCTGCGTGACGGCAGTTCTTGACCGTTGGCGAAAGCGACGATGCGCGCATGCTCCAAGTAGCGCCCGACGATGCTCTTGACGCGAATATTTTCCGACAATCCTTTAACCCCCGGACGCAGACAACAGATGCCGCGAATCGCCAAATCGATCGGAACCCCTGCGTTGGATGCGCGGTACATGGCGTCGATCAACACCGGATCGACAACCGAATTCATTTTCGCCCAGATGCCGGACGGCTTGCCGTTTTTAGCATTGGCGATCTCTTCTTCGATCAGTTCGACCAGCCGATCGCGCATGGTCAGCGGCGAATAGTACAGTTTTTCCATGCCCTCGGGACTGGCGTAGCCGGTCATATAATTGAACAGCCGCGCGGCATCGGCGCACAACGCCGGATCACAAGTGAAGAACGACAAGTCGGTATAAATTTTTGCCGTGATGGGATGATAATTGCCGGTCCCGTAATGCACGTAAGAGCGCAGCCCCTTGGCTTCACGGCGCACCACGAGGTTGACCTTGGCGTGGGTCTTTTTGTCCATGAAGCCATAGATCACCTGCACGCCTGCACGCTCCAAATCGCGCGCCCAACGGATGTTGGCTTCTTCGTCGAAGCGCGCTTTCAACTCGACCATCGCGGTGACGGACTTGCCTGCCTCCGCAGCCTCGATCAAGGCTTCGATGATGGGACTGTCGTTGGAGGTTCGATAGAGCGTCTGTTTGATCGCGACCACCTTGGGGTCGCGCGCGGCATGGCGCACGAACTGCACCACCACGTCGAAACTTTCATAGGGGTGGTGAACGATCAGGTCTTTCTTGCGCACCGCTTGAAACACATTTCCACCGAAATCGCGCACCCGTTCGGGAAAGCGTGCGTTGAACGGTTCGAACAAAAGGTCGGGGCGTTCCTTAACGATCAATTGCGACAGATCGGCCATGCCGAGAATCCCGCCCAAAAGAAACACGTCCTCTTCATCGACGATGATTTCATCGCTGACGATGGAACGCAGCTCATCGGTCATGCCCTGGTTGAGCGTCAAACGAATGACGGATCCGCGACGGCGGCGCTTCAGCGCCGTTTCGAAGGTCCGCACCAAGTCTTCAGCTTCCTCGTCAATTTCCATTTCACTGTCGCGGATGATGCGGAAATTGCCGATTTGCAACGGCTTGTAATTGGGGAACAGGCGGTCGAGAAACATCTCCACCACCTCTTCGATGGGAATGAAACGAATGGCCGCACCCGGCAGGCGCACGAACCGCTCGATCAGATGTGGAATCGGCAGCAAGGCGCGCAGTTGTTCTTCGGTGTTGCGCCGTTGCAGCAACATCACCAGTGAAAAACCCAAGTTCGGAATAAATGGAAACGGGTGCGCCGGATCGATGGCCAGCGGGGTGAGAACCGGAAAGATGTGATCGAGGAAATAGCTTTCCAGCCACTTGGTGTCGCGATCGGAAAGTTCTTTGTGCTTGAGAACCTTGATGCCTTCCTTATGCAACAGCTCCTTAAGCACGATCCAACAGTCCTGCTGGCTTTTCATCAATTGCTGGGCGGTCTCGGTAATGGCGACCAACTGCTGCGCCGGGGTCAAGCCGTCTTCGGAAATCGAAGCAATACCCGCGCGCACCTGCCCTTTGAGGCCCGCGACGCGAACCATGTAAAATTCGTCCAAGTTGGCTGCGGAAATGCTCAAAAACCGCACCCGTTCCAAAAGCGGGTGCTTTTCGTTCATGGCCTCTTCTATCACGCGGGTGTTGAAGGCGAGCCAAGACAGTTCGCGGTTGATGAAGCGGTCACTGGAAGTCAAGTTGATCCGGGGAAAGTCGACGGAGTTCATAAATTGAGACCCTTGCGCGCGAAAAGTGCGCTCAGTTGAGCAGGTGCCCCATTGGCGGGACAGGCGGTATGTGGAACCTCCCGGCAGGACCCGCCGCCGGGGAGACACGAAATTCCATCGCCAGTTTAATCGCTTACGCGCCAAATGTCATGTCTCGGCAAGCGCGAACCCGGGCTTTCGCAAAAAATTCAAAAATGCGATCAAAAGACGATTGAAATCACCTTTACACTGCCCCACATGCCCTCTATACCCAACCATATTGATTGGGTATTGTTTAGGCGTTATGCGTCCAATGCGGGGCATAATGACAAGCGATTGAGGATTTTGGATTATGCTGAAAAAAAGCCCGATTAGCAGCAAGCTTTACGAGCAGATGGTCAATGACATGCCGGTGGCGGTGATGATCTGCGACTTGCGCGATTTTCGTATCACGTACATGAACGAAACCAGCCGCAAGACCTTGCAGCAAATTGAGCACCTGTTGCCAATCAAGGTCGCGGACATGATCGGCAGTTCCATTGATGTCTTTCACAAAAGCCCGGAACACCAGCGCAAGCTCCTCTCCAACCCCGCCAATTTGCCCCATAACACGCTGATCAAGCTGGGCGATGAGACCCTGGACCTGTTGGTGACCCCCATCATGGACGGCAACAAGTACGTCGCCCCGATGCTGACGTGGTCAATCGTCACCGACAAGGTTGAGAGCGAGCGCGTCGCCAACCGCCAAGCGCAAATGCTCGACCAGATGCCCATAAACGTGATGTATCTGGAACCGGAAAACTTCACCATCACCTACGCCAACAAAACCAGCATCGACACCCTGCGCACATTAGAAAAATTATTGCCGTGCAAGGCCGACGATCTGGTTGGTCAGTGCGTGGATATTTTCCACAAAAACCCTGCGCATCAACGGGGTATTCTCGCCGATCCATCCAACCTGCCGCACCAAGCCAATATTCGTTTGGGCGACGAACACCTGGATCTCATGGTGTCGCCGGTTAGCGGCCGCAGCGGCGATTACATCGGCGCCATGCTGACGTGGAGCGTCATCACCGAACGGATCAAGCTCGCCGACGATTTCGAAAGCAACATCGGCACCGTGGTGGGCACGGTCTCCAGCGCCTCGACAGAGCTGCAATCGACCGCCGAAAGCATGGCCGCGACGTCCGAAGAAACCACCAATCAAGCCTCGGCGGTTGCCGCGGCGGCGGAAGAGCTGTCCAGCTCGGTCCAAGAAATTTCCCGCCAAGTCGGACGCTCCGCCTCCATCGCCGCCGACGCCGTGTCCGAAGCCGGGCGTTCCAATGAAATGGTGCAGGGCCTGAACGACGCCGCGAACAAGATCGGCGATGTCGTCAATTTGATCAACGACATCGCCTCGCAAACCAACTTGCTCGCGCTCAACGCGACCATCGAAGCGGCGCGCGCCGGAGAAGCGGGCAAAGGCTTCGCCGTTGTGGCGTCTGAAGTCAAAAACCTCGCCAACCAGACGGCCAAGGCAACCGAGGAAATCTCCGCCCAGATCGGCGGCATCCAGACCGCCACCCAAGACACCGTCGGCGCGATCGAAGGCATCGGCGCCACGATCCGCGAAATCAGTGAAATTTCCACCACCATCTCGTCCGCGGTGGAAGAGCAGAACGCCTCCACCCAAGAAGTCGCGCGCAACATCCAAGGGGTAACCACCGCGTCCAACGAAGCGGGCCGCGCGGCAGGTCAAGTTCTCGAAGCCGCCGGCGAACTGTCGCAACAGTCCGAAATGCTCGGCGGTGAAGTGCAAAGCTTCATGGTCGATATCCGCTCGGGAGGCTCAAAAAAAAAGTAACGAGGCCGTCTCGTGATGCTGCGCCAACACGCAACGTCGAGACGGCCGCCCCAGAAAGTTCGACAACGGCGTCCAGTGGACCGTTCAGCCATCGTCAAGTTCAAGTGGTGCGCGATACCTTCGCCATGGTGGAACCCATCTCAGAACAGGCTGCGGAACTGTTTTACAACCGATTGTTCGAACTGGACCCAAGCCTTCGACAGCTGTTCAAGTCGGACATGACGGAACAAGGGCGCAAGTTGATGGTGATGCTGAAGACCGCCATTGCAAGCCTGGACAAGATCGAACAGCTCATTCCGGTGGCCGAAAAACTTGGCAAAGGCCACGTGAAGTATGGGGTCAAGCCGGAACACTACGACACCGTCGGCGAAGCCCTGTTGTGGGCCCTGTCGCAAGGCCTGGGGCCCGCCTACACTGCCGAAGCCGAAGACGCCTGGGGCGCCGTCTACACAACCCTCGCCGCGACGATGAAACACGCGGCATACAGCTAACGATACGCGCGTACAAAATCCAAACTTAGGCCGTCATCCTACCTGTCCCCCCAGGATGACGGCTTCTTTTTGCCCGTTTTTCGCAACCAAGGGCCGGATCACACCCTATTCTTTATGGGCAATTTGCAGATCGTTGACGGACGCGTACTCGACGGTGGTGAGCGTGCCGTCCAGATCGACGATCACGATATCGCCCGTGATCACGCGCGACGCATCTGGGTTGGTGTTGAAGAAGTTCCAAATGAAACAGGCCGCCAAAACTTCACCCGGCCCCTGCTCGATGGCCTCGTCCTGCTGCGCACGAGCCATGAAATTGTCCAAAATGGTGCGTGCCTTCATCAGGTCGTCTTCGCCGTAGCGGTCGATTTCCTTTTCGGCCTCGTTCAGGTCCTTCAAAAACTTGTCGAACGCTTGATCGCTGATGGCAAAATCCGCGACCAGACCCGCACTGAAATACGTCACATTGCGCATGTGTGATCCTTACATTTTCGCCCACCCTTCAGCAGGCGGGAAAGTTAAAACGTGCCGGGGTAGGCCCCGCCGTCGATCAGAAAATTCTGCCCCGTCATGTATCCGGCCTGTGCCGAACAGATGTAGGCGCACAGATCGCCGAATTCGGCAGGATCGCCGAAACGTCCCGCCGGGTTTTGCGTGCGGCGCGCCTCGGTCACGACCTCGAGCGTCTTGCCCGAGTTGCGCGCGCCCGCTTCAAGGGTGGCGCGCAAGCGGTCGGTGTCGAACGGGCCGGGCAAAATGTTGTTGATGGTCACGTTGTTTTGCACGGTTTTGCGGCTCAACCCGGCGACGAAGCCGGTCAACCCCGAACGCGCGCCGTTGGACAGCCCCAAAATATCGATGGGCGCCTTCACCGCGCCTGAGGTGATGTTGACGATGCGGCCGAAGCCGTTGTCCATCATCGTGTCCACGGTGGCCTTGATCATGAAAATGGCGCTCAGCATGTTGGCGTCCAAGGCCTTGATCCAATCGTCGCGGTCCCAATCGCGGAAGTCGCCCGGTGGCGGACCGCCTGCGTTGTTGACCAGAATGTCCGGTGTCGGGCACGCGGCCAAAACGGCGGCGCGGCCCTCTTCTGTGGCCATGTCGGCAATCACGGGAACGACTTTCACGCCGGTGTCCTCAGCGATAAGGCGCGCGGTGTCCTGTAACGGCCCTTCGGTGCGCGCCGAAATGACGACGTCAACTCCTTCACGCGCCAAGGCGTGCGCACACGCACGTCCCAAGCCCTTGCTGGCCGCACACACGATGGCCGTCTTACCCGTCAGTCCCAAGTCCATGATGTTCGCCTATGTGTCCATTTCGTTCGCGGTTAGTGTATCCAGTACGCCCCGCACCAAGGGGATTGTGATGGCGCGTTTTTGCGCCAGAGCATGTTCGTCGACAGCTTGGATCAAATTGCGCACCGCACAAAACGACCTGTCCATGCGCGCCAGCATATACGTCAAGACGTCCTGGTCCACGCTCAATTGCCGGTCGGCGAATTGCTTGACGATCAAGGCTGTCAAAAGCGCATCGTCGGGGGGGCCGATCTCCGCCACCGGCGCGGTTTTAAGGCGTGAGCTCAAATCTTTCAAGTCCACAGCCCAGCGCGACGGCGGGCGCTGCGCGGTCATGAGGATTTTCACATTCCCCTCACGCGCCAAATTGTACAGGTGCAAGAGCTCTTCAGCCAATTGCGCGCCCAGGAACAACTCGACATCTTCGAGCACCAAAGCAGGCGCATCCGCCAAGACGCCATCGGCCCTAAGTGTCTGCAAATCCTCGACGCTTACCATGCACGCACCCGTTTGGGCTTGAAACACATGGGCCAAGTGCGTTTTCCCCGCCCCTTCTGGCGCGGCGATGGCCAGCACCGGCCCCGGCCAATCGGGCCAGCGTTCCACCCACTGTACGGCGTCGGCGTTCGAGGGCGCGACCAAAAAGTCCTCGCCGCCCAACGCCGGTCGGGGATCGAAATCGAAGGGAATCTGTTTCACGGCGCGTTTCATGAGCCCGTATACAAGGCGCATTGGCGGTAACGGCCAATGGCGAAGCGCACCAGAACGCCAATGACGGACGCCACGGGAACGGCCAGCAAAACCCCGGTAAAGCCGAACAAAGCGCCGCCCGCCATCAAGGCAAAGATGATCCACACCGGATGCAAGCCGACCCGCCCACCAACCAGATTGGGGGTCAGAAACGCCGCGTCCAGGGTCTGGCCGACGCCGAACACAGCCGCCACCAGAACGAACGACAGAGGATCGTTGAACTGCATCAGCGCAACGGTGAATGCGATGAGCAGACCGATGATCATGCCGACGTAGGGCACGAACGCCAGCACCCCGGTGACGAGTCCGATGAGCAAGCCGAATTCCAACCCCACCAGCGTCAGCCCTGTGGCGTAGATGGTGCCAAGGGCCAAACACACCGTTGCCTGACCGCGCACGAAGCCCGCGATGGTGGCGTCGATTTGGTGAAACTGTTCGCGAATGGTGGCTGCGGATGCGCGCGGCAGCAGGTCGTCCACCTTCGCCACCAAGATGTCCCAATCGCGCAACAAGAAAAAGGCCACCACCGGCATGATGAACAGCAAGGACAAGGCGTTGACGAACGCTTTGCCGCCCAGGAACAAACTTTTAAGCACCCCCATCAGCCAGGATACCGCTTCGCCGGTGAAAGCCCCTGCGCCGTCCTTGAGTTTTTGGATTTCCTCGGCACCGAGCTCTTGTTCGATCTGCTTGATGATGGGGTCGAGCACCGTGTGCGTCGCATCGATTGCTTCGGGGATGCGCGCAATCAAACCTGTCACCTGAGCTTGCAACAAAGGAAACAGAACCACACCCAAAGCCGAAACGGCGGCAAAAAAAGTCAAAAGGATCAGAGCGGTCGCCGCCGATCTCGATTTCAACAGCGCTTCAAGCCGATCCGCCAGGGGATCGAGGAAATAAGCCACCGCAAGGCCCGCGACAAACGGGGTCAACACGCTGCTGAGGGTGTAGAGCAAGAACACAAACACCACAAAGCTAACGATCCAGACGAGGGTCTGGCGGTCCCGGCTCATGATTTCATTCATTCGTCGTCCTCCAACTGCGACCAGCGTCTGATCCACACCACCGCATAGCTCAGCCCCGACAAAACCGTCGCCAGCGCGGTCGCGACCACCAAAGCATCCAAGCCGCCGTCCAATTCGATGCCGTAACCGGCATTGGCCATCACCGCCGCCGCCAGTACGATCTGCAAAGTGGTGTTGACCTTGCTGACCATCAACGGCTGCATGGTAAGGGAATGCGTCATGGTTTCAAAGAGCAACGCCCCGCCGACGATGAACACATCGCGAAACACCACCAAGATCACCAGCCAATTGGGGATCAAGCCTTCGATCCCCAAGGACACGTACACCGAAACCAAAAGCGCCTTGTCGGCCAGGGGGTCGAGAAATTTGCCAAGCTCCGTTTCCATATTGAAACGCTTGGCGATGAAGCCGTCCACCGCATCCGAAATACCCGCGATGACGAACACCCAAAAGGCCCACATCAGATAGCCTTCAAGGATCATCCACACCGCGAACGGAGTGGCTGCGATTCTCAAAAGCGTGATGATATTGGGAACGTTCACTTAAGATGCACCGTCACTGTGTCGCCGAAGTCTGAGACGTTTTCTGGGCCAGATACCACTGCCCCGCCTCTTCCCACAGCGCCAAATCCGCTTGATCGAGCGACAAGGCCAGCTGTTCCGCATCGCCGATGAAATGCAGGTTCAAGCGCACCATATCGCGGCGCAGCAGCACCACATCGGCGCGACGCACCACGGCCACCCCGTTCAAACGGTCGCGCACCTTGACCCAATCGCTTAAGCCCCGCACGGGCACGGAAACGGGCAGCAACTGCACGCTGCCCGCCTGAATCAGGTTGTCCTGCTTCCAGTTGTCTTCGACCTGGGCGGTCAGTTGAACCGCGGCGCGCGCCAGCAAGGCGGGAATATCGTCGCCCGGTTCGGATGTGAAGCTTTTGACCACCGTGTGCTCTTGAAGCGCGGAGCCGAAACGGGTCAGGTAAACCTCCAATTCCGGCAGGCCGTTATAGGAATCCATCCGCAAAATGCCGTGCGCCACAATCACGTCGCCCGCGCCGTAGCGGTGCGCGATTTCTTCCAGGCGCGCCATGTCGCCTTCAATGGCCTGTTCCGCGCCGATGGTGCGCACATCGTTCAAATCGCCGACCGGCAAGACCATCGGCACCAAGCCTTGGCCGGGGCCATTTTCGTTATAGTTTTGCCACGCATTGCGCCACGGATTGGGATCGTCCCACAGCGACAGCGCCCCAGCAGCCTGATAGACCGGCAACATCAGCACCGGCTTGGACACCGTTTCGGCAAACGGCAAGCCGTGCTCATCGAGCAAGGCGCGCACGCCTTCGGCATGAAAACGGTAATTGAGCTTGGCGATGTAGCGCACCGAGGATGCTTTTTCGTCCGCCACGGTAAAATCTTGCACCAATTCGGTGATTTGAGCGGCGGGAACGTCCGGCAGGCGCTTGTGATAGGCCTGCAGGGTCAGGCGTTCCAACAACAGGCGAAAAGCCTTCTTTTCGCCTTGAGCAAGAGCCTCGACGCGCGCACTTGAGGCCGAATCGGCGGTGACGTCGACGGTGACGTTGGAGACCTCGAACAGACGTGGCGCATCGGCCATCGCGTCCGTACCGATGAGCGCAAACACCATGGCGACCACAAGCCCAAAAGCGGTTTGTGTTCTCATCAGCACTGTCCCCTTGTTTTGCGCCATTGCAAAGCGTCCCTAAATGGGTATGTTTCACCTGAACAGCACAGGCTCGGCACTGTTTTACCACGCTCAGCCATCATTACCAGAGCGGCGTTTACCCCTGCTCTGAACAGCACGATGTGAACCGATAGGAGGCCGCCATGTCCGGGGCGAATTACAAAGACGCCGGTGTCGATATCGATGCGGGCAATGCGCTGGTCGAAGCCATCAAGGACGACGCCAAGTCCACATCGCGTTCCGGCGTGGTTTCCGGCCTAGGCGGTTTCGGCGCCATGTTCGATCTCAAGGCCGCAGGCTACGACGACCCGATCTTGGTCGCGGGCACCGACGGCGTCGGCACCAAGCTGAAAGTCGCCATCGCCATGCAGAGCCACGCCACGGTCGGCATCGATCTGGTTGCCATGTGCGTCAACGATCTGGTGGTGCAAGGCGCGGAGCCGCTGTTCTTCTTGGATTACTACGCCACCGGCAAGCTCGACGTGAAGGCCGGCAAGGAAATCGTGTCCGGCATTGCTGAAGGCTGCCGCCAATCCGGCGCAGCGCTGATCGGCGGCGAAACGGCTGAAATGCCCGGCATGTACGGCGGCGGCGAGTACGATCTGGCGGGCTTTTGCGTCGGCGCGGTGGACCGCGACAAGGTGCTCACCGGCGATCAGGTTCAAGATGGCGATGTGATCCTTGGACTGGCGTCTAGCGGTTTGCACTCCAACGGCTTTTCGCTGGTGCGCAAAGTGGTGTCCGACGCCGTGATCGGCGGCCCTGCGGACACCAAGATGCAAGCTGCGGTGCGCGACCACATCGTCGACAAAGCCCGCTTAGCGTATCAGGCCGATGCACCGTTCGCACCGGGCAAGACGCTCGGCGAAGAGCTGCTGGTGCCGACCAAAATTTACGTTAAGTCATGCCTCGCCGCGATCAAATCGGGCGGCGTGCACGCGCTCAGCCACATCACCGGCGGCGGCGTGCTGGAAAACATCCCCCGCGTGCTACCCGACAATCTGGCCGCAGAGGTAGATGCAACCTCTTGGCACACCCCCGCCGTGTTCCGCTGGCTGCAATCTGAAGGCAACATCGCCGCCACCGAAATGGCCCGCACCTTCAACTGCGGCGTCGGCATGGCCGTGGTGGTTGACGCATCCAAAGCCGCGGAACTGAAAGCCGTGTTTGAGGCCGAAGGCGAAACGGTGTTCGAAATCGGCCGTGTTATCGCCCGCCCCGCTGGCAACGACGGCGTGGTTCTGCTGAACGCCGATCAAGCCTGGGGTTAAGACGCATGAAGCTCGCGGTGCTCGTATCCGGTCGCGGTTCCAACCTGCAAGCGTTGATCGACGCCTGCGCGACGGACGACTTCCCCGCCGAGATCGCCCTGGTGTTGTCCAACAAGGCCGACGCCTACGGTCTGGAACGCGCCCGCGCCGCCAACATCCCCACCGCCGTGCTCAGCCACAAAAACTTCGCAGACCGCGAAAGCTTCGATGAAGCGATGAGCGCCAAGATCGAAGAGGCCGGTGCCGAACTGGTGTGTCTGGCCGGTTTCATGCGCTTGCTATCCGACGGCTTCGTGCGCCAGTGGCGCGACCGCTTGATCAACATCCACCCATCCCTGCTGCCCGCCTTCAAGGGACTGCACGTGCACGAACGCACCATCGAAGAAGGCGCGCGCTTTTCCGGCTGCACCGTGCACTTCGTGCGCCCCGCCATGGACGAAGGCCCGATCATCAGCCAAGCCGTGGTCCCCGTGCACCCCACCGACACCCCCGACGACCTCGCCGCACGCATTTTGGAACAAGAGCACATCATCTACCCCCGCGCCGTCAAATGCATCGCCGAGGGCCGGGTCAGAGTGAGCGCGGAACGCGTGCTGATCACCGAGCACGAAGTGCCTGAAGGCGCGCTCAATAATCCTACTCGCTAACTCCCGCAACCTGCCAGAGGTCTCAGCCATGCCCTATGTCAACGTCAAGATCACCAAAGGCGTCACCCGGGAACAAAAGGCCGAACTGGTCGCAGAAATCACTGATACCTTGGTGCGGGTGCTCGGCAAAAACCCAGATCACACCCACATCGTCATCGATGAAGTGGATGAGGAAAACTGGGGTTTTTCGGGAATGCTCACGACGGACTGGAAAAAAAATCAGACCTAAACGGATGCAGGACCGTCAACCAACGGCCCCGTTTCCTAACGCGCCTGTTTTCGGCTATAATCAAGAGTGGTTTGAGGAAGCGCTTGGGCTGCGCATCGTCACACTTATTCGACAATGTTTCGCGTGCCGAATTTTGCCAATTACACTTAGCCGCGCGCCCCATCTTCCCCAATGAAACGTTTCCGGTCGCCATAAGCGCGACCTCGAGACGCGTTCCAGATTGGCCACCCATTTCAGCACCTGAAAGGAGGCCCACAATGGCAACCGCACAAAAACGTATCGAGTTGGTCGAAGACCAAGCTCAGCATAACGTGATCGTGCAAACCTTCACCAACGGCGTTCTCGACCCCGGCCAACCCATGCTGGGGCCGGTGGAGGATGGCGGCACGATCATCGCCAACACCGCACCCGGGTGCTGGGGGCCAATGATCACCCCCAAATTGCGGGGCGGACATGAAGTCACCCAACCGGTTTATGTGCAAGACGCGGAACCCGGCGACGCGCTGGCCCTGCGCATTCGCGACGTCACGGTCACATCCATCGCCACCTCATCGGGTCACGACACCTCACCTGATGGGTATTTTCTGGGCGATCCCTATGTGGCCGCGCGCTGCCCCACCTGCGACGAACTTTGGCCGGAAACCCATGTCGAGGGCATCGGCCAGCAGTCCGTTGTTTGCAATGGCTGCGGCAACCCGGTCACGCCGTTTCAATTCGTGCACGGTTATACGGTCGTTTTCGACGACACGCACAGTGTCGGCGTCACCATGGCGAAGGAAGCGGCGGAAAAAATTGCCGCAAATGCCGCTCACTATGCGGCCCTTCCCGATAACTCCGTACAGCATCCCATACTCACCTTCGCCGCCTCCGACATGGCGGGCGTTATGGTTCGCATGCGGCCCTTTATGGGGCAGCTTGGCACCACGCCGTCCATTCCCATGCCGGACTCGCACAATGCAGGGGATTTCGGCCCCTTCCTTGTCGGTGCGCCGCATCCTTACGCCATCACGGCGGAGGAACTGGCCCAACACCGCACCGATGGACACATGGATATCGATGCGGTGCGCCAAGGTGCCATCCTCATCGTTCCCGTAAAGGTTCAAGGCGCAGGCGTCTATATGGGCGACATGCACGCCCTGCAAGGTGACGGCGAAATTGCCGGTCATACCATGGATGTCGCCGGCAGCGTGACGTTACAGGTTGAAGTCGTGAAAAACCGGACCCTTGACGGACCCGTCCTATTTCCATTGGTCGAAGACCTGCCGCCGCTGGCGCGCCCCTTCAGTGATGCGGAGAAGCTCAAAGCGGAGCACCTTGCCCAGCATTGGGGGCTTGATGGAGTGGAAGACTCTGCGCCCATTTCGATTGTCGGAACGGGAGCGGACCTCAACGCCGCGACCGACAACGGACTGCAACGGGCCGCCGACTTGCTGGACATGAGCGTTGCGGAAATCAGGAACCGCGCCACCATCACCGGAGCCATCGAAATCGGGCGAAATCCGGGCGTCGTTCAGGTCACGTTTTTAGCGCCCATGAGCAAGCTTGAACAAGCGGGCATGGACAGGTTCGCGCGTGAACAGTATGGGCTATAGCAAGCCGGTTGCGCCCACGCGCCCAACCAGTGCGCCCAATACGGCTTTAGGTGCCTTAAATCGAACCGTTGTCGTGCGCGGTTAAGGAGTCCTTGGGCGCTTCATCGCGCTCCTGCATACCGTAATCGCGCATCACCCCTGCAACGCGCAGGCGGTAGTCCTTGAACACCCCGCCCCGGCCCCGAGTCTGAGCGGCGCGGTGTTTTTCGAGCGTGCGCCACTGGGCGACAGCCTCTTCGTCGCGCCAAAACGACAGGGAGAGAATTTTTCCCGGCTCCGACAGGCTTTCGAACCGCTCAATCGAGATAAAGCCGTCGATGCCATCGAGCAACGGGCGCAGCTCGGCGGCAATGTCGAGGTAAGCCTGTTTGTGATCGGGATCCGGCCAGACTTCAAATATCACCGCAATCATCACCCATCCTTTCTCATCGAAGCGTTCCGCCTTACAACGTGCGCCAGTCGTATTCCATCTGTCGTGCGACACGCTCAGCCAAATCTTGACCTTCCAAGCGGTGCACCAGATGCAAAGACATGTCGATGCCCGCCGAGATCCCACCTGACGTCACGACGCGTCCCTCATCGACCCACAGCCGGTCGCGCTGAACCTTCAGGTCCGGATAGCGGCGTTCGAGATCGTCAATGTCTTCCCAGTGGGTGGTGACACCCAATCCCGACAAAACGCCAGCTTCGGCCAGCAAGAATGCCCCGGTGCAAATGGATGCCGTCAGTTCGGCCTCCTCATAAGCTTGGCGCAACCACGAAATCACCTCCGTGCGGGTGCATTCCTGTTCGACCACCCCACCGGGCACCACCAAGACATCGGCGGGCGGCGCGTCGGCAAAGCTGTGCGAGGGGCAAAATTCATATCCGCCCCGTGCCAGGACCGTTCCGGCCTCTCGCGCCACGGTGACGACGTTGAACGGCGGCGCCTCGCCATCGTGTTGCGCCAGCCTGTTGGCGACGGAAAATACCTCGAACGGTCCGCCGAGGTCGAGGACCTCGATCTCATCAAAAACAAAAATTTCGACAGTTTTGCTCATTTGCCCATCCCTGCATTGCCATAGCCGACGTCTCAACTCTGCATAGCATACGCTGCGCACGCGGGCACAAAAAAGGCCGCCCCATTCGGAACGGCCTTTTCAATTGAGAGCGCGCAGACTTAACCGGCGATTTCGATACCGGAAAAGAAGAACGCGGTTTCCACGGCGGCCGTTTCCGACGCGTCGGAGCCGTGCACCGAGTTGTTTTGCACGTCGATGGCGAAGTCCTTGCGGATCGTGCCTTCGTCGGCGTTGGCCGGGTTGGTGGCGCCCATGACTTCGCGGTACTTCGCGATGGCGTCTTCACCTTCCAGAATTTGTACGACGACCGGACCGGACAGCATGAAATCCACCAGTTCGCCAAAGAACGAGCGTTCCTGGTGAACCGCGTAGAAAGCTTCAGCCTGATCGCGGGTGAGACGGATGCGTTTTTGCGCAATGATGCGCAGGCCCGCTTCTTCGATGTAGGAATTGATCTTACCGGTGAGGTTACGCTCGGTGGCGTCCGGCTTGATGATCGACAATGTGCGTTCGACAGCCATGCTCAAGAGCCTTTTGCTGTTAAAGGAAATTCGCTCCCATCCTCTTCCGGGACGGGTCGCGGCGTTATAACCGGATCGCCTTGCGCTGACAAGAGGCGCTTTTACAGTCGTGAAACGTTCTAAGATGAGATATTGTTTCACACAAACGATTGCCGTGCTAAAAGCGCCGCCATGTTGCACATCAATGATCTCACCTATCGCATCGGCGGACGCTTATTGCTCGAAAACGCCACCGTCGCCGTCCCCAAAGGGCACAAAGTCGGCCTGGTGGGGCGCAACGGCACCGGCAAGTCGACGCTGTTCAAACTGATTGCCGGTGAAATCGCATCTGACGGCGGCTCCATCTCCCTGCGCCAAGGGGCGAAACTGGGCATGGTCGCTCAGGAAGCGCCAAGTGGGCCGGAAAGCCTGATCGACACGGTGCTGGCGGCGGATGTCGAGCGCACCGCGCTGCTCGCCGAATCGGAGACCGCCACCGACCCGCACCGTATCGCCGAGATCCACACGCGCCTTGCCGACATCGGCGCGCATGCCGCCCCGGCCCGCGCGGCCCGCATTCTGTCGGGCCTGGGCTTCGACGAAATCGCCCAGCAGCGCCCGTGCAGCGATTTTTCCGGTGGCTGGCGCATGCGCGTGGCCCTGGCTGCGGTGCTGTTCGCCGCGCCGGATCTGTTGCTTTTGGATGAGCCCACCAACCACCTGGATCTGGAAGCGACTCTGTGGCTGGAAAACTATCTGGAAAACTGGCGCGGCACCGTGATGGTGATCTCCCATGACCGCACACTTTTAAACACTGCGGTAACTGAGATCGTGCATCTGGAAGAACAAAAACTGGTTCGCTACACCGGCAATTATGATTTTTTCGAAAAAACCCGGCGCGAACGTCTCAGTCAACAAGCCAAGGGCCGCACCAAGCAGTTGGCCGAACAACGTCGCATTCAGTCTTTCGTCGATCGCTTCCGCGCCAAGGCCACCAAGGCCCGACAAGCGCAAAGCCGCTTGAAAATGTTGGAAAAAATGGAGCCCATCGCCGCGGTGATTGAGGACAAAACCACCGCTTTCACGTTCCCCGACCCCACTCCTTTGTCGCCGCCTTTGGTGGCGCTGGATGAGGTCGCGGTGGGCTACGAGCCCGGCAAGCCGATCCTTCAAGGGCTGGACCTGCGCATCGATATGGACGACCGCATCGCGCTGTTGGGCGCCAACGGCAACGGCAAGTCGACCATGATGAAGCTGCTGGCGGGACGCCTCAAACCGCAAGAGGGCAAGGCGGTGAAATCCTCTAAATTGGAAGTGGGCTATTTCGCCCAACACCAAGCCGAAGAGTTGCCCGCGGACGAAACCGCCTATGAGTACATGCAAGGGCGCATGGAAGACCTCATCGAATCACGCGTGCGCGCGCAACTGGGGCGTTTCGGCTTTGATAAATCCAAGGCCGACACCCCGATCCAGAACCTCTCAGGCGGTGAAAAGGCGCGTTTGTTGTTCGCCAACATGAGCCGCACCGCACCGCACATCATGCTGTTGGACGAACCGACCAACCATCTCGACGTGGATGCGCGCGAAGCCTTAGTCGAAGCCTTGAATACGTATGACGGCGCGGTGGTGTTGGTCAGTCACGATCCGCATCTGGTGGAATTGGTCTGCGACCGCCTGTGGCTGGTCGATGACGGCAAATGCACCCAGTACGACGGCGATCTCAATGACTACAAGCGCCTACTTCTGGAGAGCCGCCGTACCCGCAAAGACGGCTCGGAAACGGATCAGAGCGCTGCCAAAATGGTCAAAACGGACAAAAAAGCCGAGCGCAAAGCCCGCGCCGACGCCCGCGCGGCCTCAAGCCAATTGCGTAAAAATGCTCAAATGGCGGAGAAAGAAGTCAGTCGATTGAGCATGGAGAAAGAAAAAATAGAAAAAAAACTGGCCGATCCAAGCCTTTACAGTGACGCCAACGACGATCTGACACGGCTGCAAATTCAGCTTGGTAAAACCGAAAAAAGGCTTCAAGACGCTGAAATTGCATGGCTTGAAGCTGAAGCCGCGATGGAGGAAGTAGCCTCCGACTGTTCATAACATGAATAAATCATTACTTAATTGCGTCACAAAAACGATTTTAGATCGACAATATTTATCGTTGCGCACATTTTATAATCAGGTAAAACACGCAGCGGATGTGGGTCCGTGAATATCGGTAACTCTTTCTTCATTTAAGCCAGACACTATTGAAGTGAGAGAATCGTGACGGCTCGCGATATCGCGGCGTTTCATGATGAGGAGATATACATCCTCGCTGATTTTTATTCGCAATCAGCCGTATACTGCGACTCACTCCTCGACAGTGTTCTCAAAGGGGCGCCCTCACGATCGGGCAAAAGGAAATGGTCTCAACGACCACAATATGGAGGTGGCCATGGCGGAAGCTTATTTAGAGCTGCTAAAGGCCTTTAACTTTACGGAAATGCAAGCGTGGATCGCCGTGGTCAGCGCTGTTTTGTTTACGAGTTGTTTCCTTGGCGGCATCTTGAGCGCGCTGGCGTTTGTAAATTCGAACAAATTGCAACAGCGTCCACTCTCTGAACGCATCTCGTTTCGCCTGTTCATTTTGGCCGAGGTGGCTCTTTGGGTGTTCGTATTTTTCTATCACGTGTTCATGATCGAAGAGATCATCCTGGCCCACGCCGTTTACTGGGTTTCGGCCACCATGATGATGGCGCTTTTGGCGATTATCGGCAGTCAGTTGATGTTGGTGGCCTTCAGCGCCAAGATGAACGCGAAAGACGCGGAACGTAAACGTCGTCAAAAAGCCACCCGTGAACAGCGCCGCAAAAACATGGAAGAGGGCGGCGAGAACCCCGCCGAGCGTGCCATGGCGCGCCGCGGAAAAAAATAGGCTGAACCATACCCGACTGAGCTTGCGAAAAACCGCGCCAATAGCACTGTTTTTCTCAAACGACTTACGTTTCTTTTTTGCGCCAACCGCCCTGCTCGGTCTGTTGCCAATAAGTTAGGTCATGCCCATCGGCCTTATAGGCTTTCCACCGTTTTCGGGCATTTTCAACACCCTCGGCGCTGGTGCCATCGAACAATTCAAAGCACCGCTCATAAGCACTCACTTCCGCCGACGACGCACCATCGGTCAAAAACAGAAATTGCGCCCCATTGGGGTTTTCATCGATGTCGGTCAGCCACACCGGCTGGTCTTCGGGATGCCCATCCTTGGGACAACCGTGAGGCAGCCACGAGGTCGGATCATACGTCCACAAAGCCCCGTTCAGGCCCTCCACCCGCCGGGATGAGCCCGCCATCACCACCGCGCGCTTGCCCGCTTGGAGGGTCTTGTCCAAAAGCTTGGGCAATGCCGCTTCCAGGGGCGAGCGCGTCAGGTGGTAAAAGGCGATCTCCGTCATCAACCGGCCTTATTTCTCAAGCTTATTCATGACCCAGCGATCCAACAGCCGCACGCCGAACCCGGTACCGCCCTTGGGCGCAATGGGCTTGCCTGATTTCGACCACGTCACGCCCGCGATGTCGAGGTGAGCCCATTTGGTATCGCCGACGAACCTTTTGAGGAACTGCGCCGCGGTGATGCTTCCGCCCCAACGCTCGCCAATATTTTGCATATCGGCCACCGACGAGTTGATCATCTTGTCGTATTCGGGCCCAAGCGGCAACGACCACACCCGCTCGTTCACGTCGCGTCCCGCTTTGACCAAATCCCATGCGAAATCGTCATCGTTGGAAAACAGCCCCGCGTAGTGCGTGCCCAACGCGACCATGATTGCGCCGGTCAACGTCGCCAAATCGATCATGGTATGCGGCTTGAAACGTTCCTTGGTGTACCAAAGCGCGTCCGCCAGCACCAAGCGGCCTTCCGCATCGGTGTTGAGCACCTCAATGGTTTGACCGGACATCGACGTGACGATGTCACCCGGCCGTTGCGCGGTGCCGGACGGCATGTTTTCCACCAAGCCCACAACGCCGACGGCGTTGACCTTGGCTTTGCGCCCGGCCAGCGCTTTCATCAGGCCGATCACGACGCCCGCACCGCCCATGTCCCATTTCATGTCTTCCATGCCCGCCGACGGCTTGATGGAGATGCCGCCGGAATCGAACGTCACGCCCTTGCCGATGAACGCCACCGGCTGATCGGCCTTGGACGCTTTCGCGCCTTTGCGCGCAGGTTTGCCGTTGTAGTGCATGACCACCAATTTAGGTTCGTGCGCGCTGCCTTGCGCAACCCCCAACAGCGCGCCCATGCCGAGACGTTTCATTTGCGCTTGGGACAGAACCTCAACTTTGATGCCCAATTTGCTTAAAGTCTTGGCTTGATCCGCCAAGCTCGCCGGATACATCACATTGGCCGGTTCCGACACCAGATCGCGGGTCATGAACACACCGTCGGCGACCTTGTCTTGGGGCTCGTAAAGCGCCTTGGCTTTGGCCGACAGCTTGCTCAAAAGTTTAACCTCACGCAGCGCGGGCGTGCCGTGGCCCTTCTTTTTGGTTTTGTATTTGTCGAAGGTGTACGAACCCAAGCGCGCCCCGAGTGCGATTTCCGCCGCCATTTCGTACGCTTTCAGATCGCAGCCTTCGATGTCGTCAACCAATATCTGGACGCTGGCCGCATGGGCTTTCAAGGTCGAAACGACGCGCCCACCCAAACCCTGCAGTTCCAACGCATCGATGTCCTTGGCCTTGCCAAGCCCCATGCACACCACACGGCTCAAGCGTCCGCCCGGTGCCATCACCGTCAACGAATGATGTTTGGAACCTTTGAACGTGCTGGCCTTGATCGCGCGCATCACCGCGCCGTTGGTGGCGTCGTCGACGGCCTGGGCGCTGGCGGTCAGTTTGCGGCCTTCGAGAACGCCGACGACAACGGCGCCGGCTTTGGGAACGGCAAGATTGGCGAACGAGATCTTCATGGAAAACTCCGTGTTCGAAAATGGGATCGGTTTGCCCGGATATGGGAACCGCAAGAATGTGTTGCAAACACTCTAACAACTAGGGCGGCGAGGCGGCAAACGTAAAAGACGAAACGTTTCAGCGTTTGGCGAACGCCTCTGCGTCTTTGATGACTTTACTGCCCGTCGACAACCAAAATAGAGAGCCGGGTAAACTGACAAGGACCATCACAAAGCCATAAAGAATGGAAATCGCCAACGCGCTTTGTCCGCCGACGCCCGCCAGCGCAAACAACGCCACCATCGCCCCTTCGCGCACACCCCAACCGGCCAACGATATCGGTAGGGTCTGCGCCAACAAAACCGGAGGGAACAGCAACAAACAGTCCATGAGCGTGATCTCCACCCCCAACCCGGTCGCCAACGCGAAAATCATCGCCGATAAATTCACATGGCCGAGGATCGACCAAAGCATCACGTGTAGGGTGTGCAGGGGGAGCAAAAACACCTTGCGCGCATCACCGGCCAGCACGCTCAGTCCGGCGATGAGACGAAAACGGCGTAACGCCAGCGGCAAGCGATCCAACACCATGATGGTGACGACGCCGCCCAGCGCCAAGGCCAGCACCAACCACGCCGCACGGGCGAACCACACGCCTTGATCCAGCGCCGCCGCGCCGAACGGCGACATCACCGCAACCAGCACCACCAATGCCAAAACGGTGGCGATGCGATCCAACAGGACGCCGTTGACGGAAGGCCTCAACCCTGCACCCCCGCGATAAGCCATGTAGCCGCGCACAGCATCGCCGCCAACGGAAGACGGCAACGTTTGATTGAAAAATGCACCGATGTAGGCGATGCGAAAAAGCCGCGGCCAAGCCATCGGCGCTTCAATCGCATTCAGAACGGCGCGCCAGCGCAAAGCGCCGATCACCGTCTGCGCCAAGCCAAGGACAATGGCGACGACGAGCCACTCAGAACGCAACTCACGCATGCGCTCCAGCGCATCGCCAGCCCCCACGGCGCGCATCAGCGCCCAAACCAAGGCGACGGAAATGACAATCTTCAAGACAAGCATGGCCTGAGCGCGATTGATCATGTCAGACGTTCTCTTTGCATCAATTCATCAACCCATTTGCACGGGCATGCGTTTCGCGCCCCACGTTCCGGCCGGACCGTCGAACACGCCGCCACACGGCGCGCCGCATTTGGTGCAGTGACCGTCATCGGTCAAATTCCATTCCGACAACACATACCAATCGCGTCCAATCAGCCGTTGGCCGCACCCGTGGCAATAGGTGCTTTCGGCGTCCAGGTCATGCACGTTGCCGACATAGGCGTAACGCACCCCGTTGTTCAGCGCAATGGCGCGCGCCTTCAACAGCGTGTCGTGGGGCGTGCTGGCGATGTCGCGCATTTTCCAATCGGGGTGGAATGCCGTAAAGTGCATCGGCACCTCAGGCCCCAACTCCTTGACCACCCACTTGGTCATGGCGTCCAGCTCCTCGGCGGAATCGTTTTCGCCAGGGATCAACAGTGTGGTCAGTTCGAACCACACGTCGGTTTCATGCTTCAGGTAGATCAAGGTGTCGAGCACGTCTTGCAAGTGGCCGCTGCATAGACGCTGATAAAAATCTTCGGTGAAGCATTTTAAATCGACGTTGGCGGCGTCCATGTGATGGAAAAATTCGCGCCGGGGCTCAGGCGATATATAGCCTGCGGTGACCGCCACGGTCTTCACCCCCAAGGCGTGACAGGCGATGGCCGTATCCACTGCGTATTCAAGGAAGATCACCGGATCGTTATAGGTGAACGCCACGCTTTTGCAGCCCAGCTCATGGGCCTTTTGGGCAATGGCTTGGGGCGACGCTTGGGCGGCCAGCACGTCGAATTCACGCGACTTGGAAATGTCCCAGTTCTGACAGAACTTGCAGGTCAAGTTGCAGCCCGCTGTGCCGAACGACAACACCGGGGTTCCGGGCAGGAAATGATTGAGCGGCTTTTTCTCGATGGGATCGACGCAAAATCCCGACGAGCGGCCGTAGGTGGTCAAGACCACCTCGCCGTTCCGTGCTGCGCGCACGAAGCACAGCCCGCGCTGTCCATCGTGGATTTTGCACGCACGCGGGCACAAATCGCATTGCACGCGCCTGTGTCCCTTGGCATCGTCCAGCGCATGCCAATAGCGCCCCGTGACGACGCTTGAGCTTTGGAACGTTTCCGTCGTTTTTTGCTCGCTCATGACACGCTCCCGGTTTCGCATTTTCTCTAAACAGTATACCATATAAAGATCATGAGTTTCGTACGTTCCCCCGCCGTCGCGGGTGCTTTTTACCCCGCAGACGCCGCATCTCTTTCCAGCCAGATTCGCACCTTTCTGGCCGACGCGGGTGAAGCTGTTAGCGCGCCACCCAAAGCCTTGATCGTGCCGCACGCGGGTTACGTCTATTCCGGCCCCGTCGCCGCGCGCGCCTACGCCCATGTCAAGCCTTTGCACGACATCGTCGAACGCGTCGTGCTGTTGGGCCCGTGCCACCGGGTTCCGGTTTTGGGCTTGGCGTTGTCGAGCGCCGACGCCTTCGCCACCCCGCTGGGCCCCGTGCCCGTCGATCACAGCCTTGATGAGACCTTATTGGCCTCTCCCCAAGTCCAGGTCTATGACGCCACGCACACCGCCGAGCACAGCCTGGAGGTTCACATTCCGTTTTTGCAAGTGCTGCTGGGCGACTTCAAACTGTTGCCCATGGTGGTCGGACAGGCAAGCCCCGATGAGGTGGCCGAAGTGCTCGAACAGGTCTGGGGCGGGGCGGAGACCTTGATCGTGGTTTCGTCCGATCTCAGCCATTATCTGGACTACGACGCCGCGCAGACCATCGACCGCAAAACCTGCAACGCCATTGAGCATTTGGATGTCGACGCCATTGGCGACGCCCAAGCGTGCGGACGCATGCCGGTGAAGGGTCTGTTGCAATTGGCTAAGCGCAAGGGCATGACGGTACGCACCTTGGACTTGCGCAATTCCGGCGACACCGCTGGGCCGCGAGGTCAGGTCGTGGGTTATGGCGCATGGGGTTTTTGGGAGCATGCATCGTGACGGACACCGCCGACGAAACCGACTTCGCCGCCAAGACCCACGCGTTGTTGGATGCGCACGGCGATGTGTTTTTGCAAATCGCCAAAGGGTCCATCGAACACGGGCTCGGTTCCCATGCCCCGCTGTCTCCAGCCCTGGACACCCTGCCCAAGGAAATGAGCGAAATCGGCGCGTGTTTCGTCACCTTGAACAAAAACGACCGGCTGCGCGGGTGCATCGGATCGCCCGAAGCGTGGCGTCCGCTGGCCACCGACGTCGCCGAAAACGCCTTTCGCGCCGCATTTAAGGACCCTCGCTTTCCCCCGCTCAAAGCAGACGAAACGGCTCAACTCGATATACATCTGTCGGTGCTCAGCCCTGCCGAGCCGTTCACCTTCTCCGACGAAGCCGACCTGATCGCCAAGCTACGCGTCGGCGAAGACGGCCTGATCATCGAGGACCAAGGCCGCCGCGCGCTGTTTTTGCCATCCGTGTGGACGCAACTGCCCGACCCGGCGCACTTTCTCGCCCACCTCAAGGCAAAAGCCGGGCTTGGCGCGGCGCATTGGTCGGACACCTTCCAGGCTTGGCGCTTCATCGCCGCGGAGACCGGCGCAGGGTGGCCCGTAATCCCTTCCGAGAAGCATTGATCTAACGCCGCGCGCCGCTTAATCTGCGTCCCATATTTAAATCCCATGATTCCCCCCGTGATTCTCAAAAGGCCCCGCCATGACCCTCAACATCCCCTTGTCCATGCTCGACAGCCTGCACATGATGGCCGTGCGCGCCGGTCGAGAAATCATGGATGTTTACAACAGCGACTTCGACGTCGAGTACAAGGACGACAGTTCCCCCGTCACCGCCGCCGACCGCAGGGCCGAAGACCTGATCACCAAGGCCATCAAGCAAGAAATCACCGCCGATTTTCCCATCATTGGTGAAGAAGCCTTCAGTGACGGAAAGGCCCCCGCTATTGGCGATGGACCGTTTTGGCTGCTCGATCCTTTGGACGGCACCAAGGAATTCGTCAAAAGAACCGGCGAGTTCACCGTCAACATCGCGCTCATCGACTTGAGGATGCCGGTGATCGGCGTGGTCCATACCCCCGCCACCGGCCATGTCTATTTGGGCAGCCCCCACGGTGCGTTCGCGGATCTGGGCAGCGGGCCGAAACCCATCGCATGCCGCTCGTGGCCGCCGGGCGGCCTCACCGCAATGGTCAGCAAAAGCCACAAAAGCCCCGAAACGGACGAATTTCTCAAAGACTACGACATCCGCGAAGAAACCAGCGCGGGCAGTTCGTTGAAATTTTGCGTCATCGCGCGCGGCATCGCCGACATCTATCCACGCCTTGGACGCACCATGGAATGGGACACGGCGGCGGGTCACGCGGTGTTGCGCGCGGCAGGCGGTTCCGTCACCAACCTGGACGGCGCTGAGTTGACCTACGGCAAACCCGGTTTTGAGAACCCGCATTTTATCGCCAAGGGCAAGCCATCCGCTTAAACGTCAGCAATCCTGACCGGAAAATCTCCCAAAACCTACCCGTTTGAGGACACCTTGCGTGTCAAGCGGCCTATCTTCCTGGGCTGCCCGGTTGACGGTCCTAGACCACTGGGTTCACACTTTATGGGCCGGCTCAGGGAACACGTTTCCGATGCCGCGAACAAGCCGCAGCACCTCAGTGCTGTGACTGCTGGATAGGCCATCACCCGCCCCCTGGGCACAGGGTCGCGACAAAGAGGCGGAGGCGACAGACAAGGCCATTGCTGGAACCATTGGCGCAAGCCATTGCCGAGGTCTCGGACACAGACAGGCGGCGGGCGACCTCATCCAAACGCAGAATAAGTGAAACCGTGGAAACCGTCGGTGCAAGCGCCCGACGGTTTTCCATGTCGGTTTTCCTTGTCGGTTTTTCTTGATCTCTCCCGTCAAGCCTTGACGCGTCTGGACGCGGACCCCACTTTGCGCGTAGAACCCCACTTAAAGTTTGCAACGTCCCGAGCGTATGGATCAGATGAGCAAAGCAATGGAACTGCCCGATTTCAAAGTTGTCGAGGCCACCGAAGGCCCCCAAGCCGCCCTGGCCGCCGTCCAAGAAGGCGGCGCGGTGTTGCGCGCGGGCGGCTTGGTCGCTTTTCCCACCGAAACGGTATACGGATTGGGCGCAGACGCCACCAATGCTCAGGCCGTGGCGACGATTTTCCAAATCAAGGGCCGACCGACCTTCAACCCGCTGATCGTGCATGTGAAAGATGAAATCCAAGCGGCTGAGCTGGCCGAATTCAACGACACTGCGCAAAAGCTCGCCCACGCCTTTTGGCCCGGCGCATTGACGTTGGTGCTCAAGCGCAAGCCCGACGGCCCGCTGGCGTTGACCGCGACCGCCGGGCTGGACACCGTCGCCGTGCGCGTGCCCGCCCATCCGATTGCGCAAGCCTTGTTGCACGAAGCGGGCGTGCCCATCGCCGCGCCCAGCGCCAACAAATCGGGCTCCGTCAGCCCCACCCAGACGATCCATATTTTGATGCAGTTCAAGGACCGCGAGGGCCTCAACCTGATCATCGACGGCGGCCCGTGCCCCATCGGCGTGGAAAGCACCATCATCGATCTCACCGGCGACGCGCCTGTTTTGCTGCGTTCTGGCGGCGTCGCGGTGGAAGACATCGAAGCCGTGGTCGGCCCCGTCAAAATGGACGACAGCGGCGACGTCAAAGCCCCCGGCCAGCTGAAAAGCCACTACGCGCCGTCGATCCCGCTGCGCATCAACGTCGAACCCAAAGACCGCATGAAAGGCGAAAGCCTGATCACCTTCGGCCCCGACATGCCGCGCCGCGCCGCCCTCAATCTGTCCAAAACCGGCGATCTCAAAGAAGCCGCAGCGAACCTGTTCACCATGCTGCGCGCGCTCGACATGCCCGGCATCCGCGGCATCGCCGTGGTGCCGATCCCGGGTGAAGGCCTGGGCCGCGCCATCAACGACCGCCTACAACGCGCCGCCGCCCCCAAAGAAGGCGAGAAACCGGGCGCACCGCCCAAAGCGCACGATCCGATCGGCAACATCCAGATCTAACGCTGCTTTCCAACGCCTGGCATGATCACATCCATGGATTGTGATGACAATTGATGTCACATATATTGTTGAATCATACGTATACGGCACCAAAGATGAGGATATTCGTAAAATGGTCATGAATAAATTTGGAATTATTTTAGTGGTAACGGCAGGACTGTTAACCGTCGCATCCTGCCAGACCGTCAGTCATCAGGAAGCACCTTCGCCTACTATCGAAGAGGTGAAAGCAAAGCTTCACTTAGGGCAACCGCTTACCGACGCGGACAAAAAAGTCTTAGCGGACATATATAATAAATCCAACTAAGTGAAGCTGGCACGCGCCATTTCCGCATTCCCTTAAGCAACATAGAGAGACTGAGACACCACCAACGTCTCAACCGTACACGCCATTTATTTTCACCACAGAGGACACAGAGAGCACAGAGAAATTGGTCATGCGCGGGCCTGACCCGCGTATCCACGACTTGAGGCGGGGCAAGCTGTCAGAAAGACATGGATGGCCGGGTCAAGTTCGGCCATGACGGAAGGTAGCTCTGTTGAGTAACAGTACTCTGTGCTCTCGGTATTCTCTGTGGTGAAAAACAGCCTCTTCTCCCACCTATGCGGGAGCGACGGAAGAGAAACGAGTGGGGTGGCTAAGCTCAATCCTACACCTTCCGTCCCCCGTCCCCGCCGTGGTATGGTCCGCGCCGCATTGTTGATTTGGGGATTTGGCTGTGAACGCATCTGCTGAGAATTGGCGACCGCCGGTGTCTTTTGAGGAACGGTTGCGCGGGGCGTTGATCCCGCCGTCGCTGTATTACATTTTGCGCGCACGTCGTGAATTGAAGCGTGGCGAGGCGGAACTGCGCATTTTGCCGTTTTTGATCGATCCCAAGCGTATCTCCGTCGATGCGGGCGCGAACAAGGGTGTGTACACCTATTGGCTGGAACGCCTGTCCGCGCACGTGCATGCTTATGAGCCCAATCCGAAGATGTTTGACGTGCTCAAGCGCGGGGTCGGCTCCAAGGCCACCGTGCATCATGCGGCGCTGTCGGATCAAGCGGGATCGTTCGCGCTGCGCATCCCCAAGACCGCGCGCGGCACCTATTCCAACCAAGGCGGTAGCCTCAACCACCAAAAGGTCGGCGACAGTTACGGCGAAGTGACGGTCGAAACCCGGCGTTTGGACGATGAGCCGTTCAGCGACATCGGCTTTCTGAAAATCGACGTCGAGGGCCACGAAATGGCGGTGCTCGACGGGGCGCTGAAAACCATTGAGCGCGATCGCCCGACCTTGCTGATCGAGATGGAACAGCAACACACCGGACGGCCCATCGAAGACGATCTCAAACGGGTCACCGATCTGGGCTATCGCATGCTGTTTTTGCATCGCGGCGTGCTCAACAGTGGTGATCGCTTCGATCCCAAAGGCCATCACACCGACGCGCCGAGCCCGGCGGATTACGTGTTTAACTTCATCTTTATTCCGTCGGAAAAGGCGTCACCGGCATGAGCGCGGATACTCTCATTCAGGCCTTGAAAGACGTGTTGGGCGACAGCGCGGTGATCACCGACGCCGCCGAGCTGGCACCACATTTGGTCGAGGAACGTGGTCTGTACAAGGGCACAACCCCGGCACTGGTCAAACCGGACACCACCGAACACGTCGCTGAAATCGTTAAGATTTGCGCCGCCCACGACACCCCGGTCATCGCCCATGGCGGCAACACCGGGCTGGTCGGCGGTGGCGTGCCCGATGGCGCGGTGATCGTCGATTTTTCGCGCATGGGCAAGATCATTTCCATCGACGCGGCGAACCTCACCATGGTGGTCGAGGCGGGCGCGATTTTGGCCGACGTTCAAGCTGCGGCTGAGGACGTGGGTGCGTACTTCCCGCTCAGCCTCGGCGCGGAAGGCAGTTGTCGCATCGGCGGCAACCTGTCGACCAACGCGGGCGGTGTGCACGTGGTGCGTTACGGCAATGCGCGCCAGTTGGTGCTGGGGCTCGAAGTGGTGCTGGCCGACGGACGGGTGTGGGACGGCCTGAGGGCGCTGCGCAAAAACAACACCGGCTACGAGCTCAAAGAGCTGTTTTTGGGCGCGGAAGGCACACTGGGCCTGATCACCCGCGCGGTGCTGCGCTTATTTCCCAAACCGGTGAGCAAAGCGGTGGCGTTTGCCGGGTGTGCGTCGTTCGACCAAGCCTTGGCGCTCTATCAAGTGGCGCGCAGCCGCGCCGACGACGTGCTGATGGCGTGCGAAGCGATGAGCGATTTTTCCGTGAGCCTGGCCGAAAAGCACATCGTCGGTGCTCAAAGCCCCTTGGAGGGCCGCCACGGTTGCTACGTGTTGCTGGAATTTGGCAGCTCTGACGCCGACGCGGACCTGAATGCATTGATGGAAAAGGTTCTCGGCGACGCGTTCGAGGACATGGTGATTGAGGACGCGGTGATCGCGCAAAGTGGCGTGCAGGCTGAGGGGTTGTGGAAAATCCGCGAAGCGATCCCCGAAGCGCAAAAAAAAGAAGGCGGCTCCATCAAGCATGACGTCGCCGTGCCGGTGTCGAAAACCCCGCAAATGATCGCCCGCGCGACGGAGCTGGTGGAAAAGCTGATCCCCGGCGTGCGCGTGGTGGCGTTCGGCCATCTGGGCGACGGCAATATTCACTTCAACCTCAGCCAGCCCGAAGGCTCTGATAAAAGCGAATTTCTCAGCCACTGGCATGCGGTCAACGAACAGGTCCACGACCTGATCGTGAACATGGGCGGCAGCTTTTCCGCCGAACACGGCGTCGGCCAGTTGAAAACCGGGGAAATGGCGCGCTTTAAGTCCGACGTGGAACTGGATTTGATGCGCACGCTGAAAAATGCGCTCGACCCACTTAACTTGCTCAACCCCGGCAAGGTCCTTCCTCCGCCAAAGTAGCTCGTTCCCAGCTGCTTTTCTTGGCGTTTACAGGCTGTTTTTCTTGATTTCGCCGCACTTTTCACGCACTTTGCGCGCTGGCTTCAAACGGATTTTTCAAGAGGGACGTCAAGCACACATGAGGGGGCTCACCCGCTACATGTTTGGACAGTTGTTCGTCGGCTTGGCGCTGGTCGCGTCGGCGCTGACGTGCGTGGTGTGGCTGACCCAATCGTTGCGCTTCATCGACCTGATCGTCAACAGCGGCTTATCCGCGGGCACGTTTGTGTATCTGACCGGACTGATGATGCCCAACTTCCTCACCATTATTTTGCCTGTCAGCCTGTTCGCCATCATCGCGTTCACCTATCACCGCATGATCATGGACCGCGAACTGGTGGTGATGCGCGCCGCCGGACTGGGACAAATTGCCCTGGCCAAACCGGCGATTATTCTAAGTTTGCTGCTCGTCGCCGTGGGCTATCTGCTGTCCACGTACGTGGTACCCACATCGTATGCGCAGTTTCGCGAGTTGAAATGGGATGCGCGCTACAACTTCTCTCATGTTTTACTGCGCGAAGGCACCTTCAACGACGTCTCGCGCGGGATCACGGTGTATGTGCGCGAACGCACCGATGACGGCCAGCTTTTGGGTATCATGGCGCACATCGAAAAAGGCGATGTCAAAAGTGAAACGTGGCTGGCGGAACGCGGCGCATTGGTGGAAAACGAAGACGGCGCCAGAGTGGTGATGTTCAACGGCTCGCGCCAGGAATTCACCAACGACAGCAAACAGCTGACCATCTTGTATTTCGACCAATCGGTGCTCGACCTCGATCCACCCAATGAGCAAGGCGCGGTGCGCCACCGCGAGCCGCGCGAACGCTCCATGGCAGAGCTTTACAACCTGGACACCACCGGACTGGATGAAAACGGCATCGGGAAATACAAAGCCGAAACCCATCGCCGCCTCGCCTTTCCGTGGAGTGCTCTGGGTTTCACCATGATTGCGCTGAGCGTTCTGATGTCCGGCGCGTTCACCCGTCGCGGCGAAGGCAAGCGGGTGTTTATCGCAGTTCTTTTGGCCGCCGCCTACCAGGGCGCAATGCTCGCCATTCTCAACGCGGCGGCGAAAAACAACGCCCTGTTCCCCGCCGTCTACGCCATCACCGCCGCGCCCATCGTATTTGGCTTCATCGCTTTGCTGTTGCCGGGATTGTTCCAAGTCGGCTTGTTCCGCTCAACGCCGCCGCCCAACACCGGCAAACCGGCATAAGGGAAGGGTGAGATGAAATTATCCGGTACCTTATCGCTGTATATCGGGCGCAATTTCCTGATGAGCTTTCTCGGCTTCTTTTTAGGACTTCTGACGCTGATTTTGCTGCTCGACAGCATTGAGCTGCTGCGCCGCGCGTCGTCCAAGCCGGATGTCACACTGTTCATCGTCTTACAAATGGCGCTGTTTAAACTGCCGCACATGGGCCAACTGCTGTTCCCGTTTGCAGCGCTTTTCGGCGGCATGACCGCATTTTGGAGAATGTCGCGCAGTCAAGAACTGGCCGTGACTCGCGCGGCGGGGATTTCTGTGTGGCAATTTTTGCTGCCCGCGCTTATTTTGGCGGCGCTGCTGGGAGTGATCAAGATCACCGCGTTCAATCCATTGGCATCGGCGACGCTGGCGCGCTTTCAGGCCATGGAAGCCGTATACCTCAAAGGCCAAAAGAGCGTTTTGGCGATTTCCGGCAACGGTCTGTGGTTGCGCCAAGGCACCGCGGAAGGCCACGCCGTGGTGCATGCGGTCAACTTGCTGCAACAAGGCGATCGGGTCGAACTGCAAAACACCATCACCTACCTGTTCCAAGGCCAAGACACCTTCATCGGTCGCGTCGACGCGGAACGCGCCGTGCTGGGTGACGGCTTTTGGCGCATGGAAAACGCCTGGGTCAATTCCCCCGAAGCTCCGCCGGAACATCTGTCCGAGTACTGGCTTGAGACGGACTTGACCATGACCAAAATCCAGGACAACTTCGCATCGCCAGAAACCATGTCGTTTTGGAAGCTCCCTGAATTCATTAAGACCCTGGAAGACGCGGGTTTTTCCGCCATCCGTCACCGTTTGCAATGGCATGCCTTGCTGGCGTCGCCGCTGTTGATGTGCGCCATGGTGCTGATTGCCGCCACCTTCACGTTGCGCCATGCGCGACGCGGCGCGACCACGTTCGTCATCGCCGCGGGTGTTTTCACGGGCTTTGTTTTGTATTTCTTTTCAGATGTGGTTTATGCGCTGGGACTATCGGACAGCATCCCCGTGACGTTGGCCGCTTGGGCGCCATCGGGGGTCGCATCCATGTTGGGACTTGCCATGTTGCTTCATCTTGAGGATGGTTAGGCTCTAATGACTGACAAACGCACCCTATCGGCATCCCTCATCGCCGCCGTCGTTATGCTCGTCGGCGTCGCGGTGGCGCCTGCGCCTGCTTACGCCCAGCAAGCCCCAACCGCGAACGAACCGGCCACCTTCGCTGCCGACGAAATGACCCACGACAAGGAACAAAGCGTGGTCACGGCGCGCGGACATGTCGAGGTCAATCATGGCGGCCGCACACTCCTAGCCGATTCCATCAGCTACAACCAAAACACCGACACCATCCGCGCCGACGGCAACGTCACCTTGCATATGCTGTCAGGAGAAATTCTCTTCGCCGCATCCATGGAAATCACCGGCGATCTGAAAAACGGGGTGATCTCCGACCTTCAGGCCGTGATGAAAGACCGCTCCCGGTTCGCCGCCAAGCAAGCGAAATTGGTCAACGATGAAACCTTGACCATGGACCGCGCCCTCTATTCAGCCTGCGAACGGTGCAAAGACGACCCGACCCGCCCGCTTTTGTGGCAGCTCAAGGCGGTCAAAATCGTTCACGACCGCACCAAAAAAATCATCACCTATTACGATGCGTGGATGGAAGTTATGGGCATCCCCGTGGCTTACACGCCGTATTTGAGCTACCCGGACCCCACCGTAAAACGCAAATCCGGGTTTCTCACCCCAAGTTGGGGCGGGTCGAGCGATCTCGGCTTCGTGGCGCGCACACCGTATTTTTACGCCCTTGATGAGCATTCCGACATCACCGTCACGCCGATCATAACATCCAAGGAACGCGGTGCGTTGGCGGGAGAATATCGCGAACGCTTCACCAAGGGTGTGATCAACGCCAAGGTCAGCGGCGCTTACGATTCGAATTCTCGGGGCTACGGCCACATCAAATCCGAAGCGCGCTTCGACATCGACCGCACTTGGCGCTGGGGCGCGGATGTGAATCGCTCGTCTTCCGACACTTACATGCGCCGTTACGGCTTTGGCGGTGAAGACTCGCTGACCAGCCAAGCTTTTGTCGAGGGTTTTCGTGGCAACAACTACACGTCTGTCTCGGCTATGGCGTTTCAGGGCCTGCGTGCCGAGGACGATTCCCGCACCAGCCCGTTGGTGCTGCCTGTGGTTCAATTCAGCCACCAAGGCGACCCGGACAAATACGGCGCTTATAACGCCTTCGACATGAACCTCACCATGTTGACGCGTGAACAAGGGACCGATTCCACGCGCATCAGCTTAAGGCCGAGCTGGAACATTTCCCACATCGCACCGAAGGGCGACATCTACAAACTGCGCGCGACCATGGGGCTGGATTTTTTCAACGCCCAAGGCTTGACGACCCCGGCAAACCGTGGCGGCGTTTACGACGGTTCCGCGCTTAGGATTTATCCCGAGTTGGCGTTCGACTGGAGCTGGCCACTGGCGCGACGCGGCGTAAGCGTCACAGAAACCTTGGAACCCATAGCCCAAATGATCGTCAGCCCTTACGGCGGAAATTCTTATAAAATGTCCAACGAGGACAGTCAGGACTTCGACTTTAACGACACGAACCTGTTCAGCGCCAACCGCTTCACCGGATACGACCGCGTCGAAAGCGGGCCGCGCACAAACTATGGGCTTAAGTGGAGCGTGGTTGGGGATCACGGCGGCAGCACATCGGTTTTGCTGGGCCAAAGCTACCGTCTGAGTGCCGACAGCACATTCCAAACCGGGTCCGGCCTTGAAGACAACTTTTCGGACTACGTCGGCCGCTTGCAGGTCTCTCCTGGCCAATCCTTGAACCTTCTCTATCGAACGCGCATAGACAAGGATAGCCTGGATTTCCGGCGCAATGAAATCGGTCTCAACGGTAAATATTCCGTTGTGAATTACAGCACCGACTACGTCTTCTTCGACAAACAAGAAGGCAGCGAATTCGATGGCCGCAAGGAACTGAGCTTCGCCGTCGGCAGCGAACTCACCCAATATTGGAGAACCAAGTTTTCCGGCGTGCGCGACATGTCCAACAATGGCGGCCAGCGCTCCATGGTGCTGGGCGTGGTATACGAGGACGAATGCCTGACCTTCGACACCACATTGAGCCGCACTTTCTATCTTGACCGCGAAGTCCGCCCCACCGATGCCGTAATGTTTCGCATAGTATTTAAAACACTGGGTGAAGTGAGATCGGACGTTATCACAAGCAACTAATGATATCCTTCCGCATTTGCCGTCGACGCCTAGGCGGCTGTATGATGCGGGACCAACTGAAGAGAACTCTGGCAACCATGCAATTGACCACCGACCACACATATCAACTCACCAAGACTGATGGCGTAATTAGCGCCGTTTCTGCACTCAGGTTGTGCATGATCGCCTTCTTGTGTGTGGCTGGCGGTGGGCTGGTCGCCCCTTCCCCCGCACAAGCTCAAACTCAGGTCCAAGCCGGGTTGGGCATTGCCGCTGTGGTCAATGACGACGTCATCTCGATGCTGGATCTGAATTCACGCATCTCCTTGGTGACGGAATCCGCTCAGCTTGGAAACGCACCAGAAACCCGTCTTAAAATCGCCCCTCAGGTTTTACGCGGCTTGATCGACGAAAAGCTGCAGCTTCAAGAAACCCGTCGGGGGGGGGTCAAGGTGTCGCAAAAGGACATCGAGTCGGCCCTGCAAAACATTGCCGAAAAGAATCGTATGAGCGTTCCGCAGTTGACGGCGCATTTGCAAAGCATTGGCGTACCGATCTCATCGCTGTCCGCGCGTGTGGAAACCGAGCTTGCGTGGAACTATTTCATTCAGCGCCGCCTTGCCAAAAAAATCCAGGTTGGGGCCGAAGAAATCAAGGATGAAATCAACCGCATCCAAGCCAATGCGGGTAAGCCGGAATACCTGTTGGCGGAAATATACCTGCCGGTGGAATCCCAGGCTCATGAAGCCGAGGTGCGCACCGTTGCGGAACGCCTGTTGATGCAGTTGCAGCAAGGCGCACCATTTTCGGGACTGGCGAAAAATTTCTCGCGAGCCCCTTCCGCTGCTCTCGACGGCGACATGGGGTGGGTTCAATACGCAAACCTCGACCCGGCCTTGCAGCGCGTCGTAACGCAAATGAGGCCTGGCACCGCCAGCCTTCCCGTGCGCGCATTGGGCGGCTATTTCATCATATTGTTGCGCAAGGTGCGCACCAGCCCCGGCCTCGGTGGCGGTGATGCGACGCTAAAGCTATCCCAATACCATGTCCCGGTGCCCAAGGGCAGCGCTCCGGCCACCGTCAAGGCCATGAGCGATCAGCTCATCGCGGCGACCCGCAATTTGAACGATTGTGCCCAGTTTGAAGCCGCCGGGGCGAAATCCGGGTCCTTGATGTCCGGCTCTTTGGGCGAGATGAAACTTTCAAGCTTGCCCGACACCATGCAAAAGGTGCTCAGCTCCCTTAAGGTCGGCCAGCCAAGCACACCGATCGCCACCGGCGGCGGTCTGGCGGTGTTGATGATTTGCGAACGGTCCGATGAGGCTCTGGATATGGAAAAAATTCGCGATAAAATTCGTCAAAAGTTGGTCCAAGGCCGTCTGAACGTTGCAGCACAGCGCAAACTGCGCGATTTGCATCGAGACGCTTTCATCGACATCCGCATATGAGCGCTGCGCTCTACCCACCGAAAACCGATCCACTCCCTTTGGCGTTGACCATGGGCGAGCCCGTCGGTGTGGGCGGCGACATCACCCTCAAGGCTTGGCTTAGGCGCATGGAAGGCTTGCCGATCTTCTTCACCATAGACGATCCGGGCCGCCTGATCGGCCTCGCCAAACGCATGGAACTGGACGTGCCGGTGCGGATCATTTCCGACCCGCTCGAAGCGCCTGACCATTTTTACGATGCCTTGCCGGTGCTCAGCGAGCCCCTGGCAACGGTCAGCACACCGGGCACGCCAAACCCACAAAACGCTCAAGCGGTCATCAACGCCATCGAACGCGCGGTCGCGTTGACGGCATCGGGTCAAGCGGGCGCGGTGGTGACCAATCCCATCGCCAAGGACGTTCTGTACGATGCCGGTTTCAAATTCCCCGGCCACACCGAATTCCTCGCTCATCTGGCTGGCGAGATGACGGGACATAGCGTCACCCCGGTGATGATGCTGGCATGCGACAAGCTGCGTGTCGTTTTGGCAACCGTGCACGTGTCCGTGCGCGATGCGGTCGAACAGCTCAACACCCAGACCATCGTCGAGGTTGCGCGCATCACCCATGCGGCGCTGCAACGCGATTTCGCGATACCCAACCCGATCCTCGCCGTCGCCGGTCTCAATCCACACGCGGGCGAAGGCGGGGCCATGGGCCGCGAAGAAATCGACATCATCGCCCCCGCCATAGAACGCCTCAAGGCGGAGGGCATCAACGCCATCGGCCCCCTGCCGCCCGACACCATGTTCACCGCCAAAGCCCTGCCCACGTATGACGTCGCGCTGTGCATGTATCACGACCAAGGGCTGATCCCGGTTAAGACGCTGGATTTCAACGGCGTAAACGTCACATTGGGTTTGCCGTTCGTGCGCACATCACCCGATCACGGCACCGCGTTCGACATCGCGGGTACCGGCAAGGCGTGCGAAGACAGCCTCATGGCGGCGCTGCGCATGGCGACGCGGATAGCCGACGCACGCGCAAAACTTGAGACCTGACCCATGGCCGGTGAGCACATCGACAATCTGCCGCCGCTGCGCGAGATCATCGCCGAGCACGGCTTGGCGGCGAAAAAACAGTTGGGCCAGAACTTCCTGTTGGATTTGAACCTGACGTCGCGCATCGCGCGCACGGCGGGCGAGCTTTCCGACACCACCGTGATCGAAATCGGACCGGGACCAGGTGGGCTGACCCGCGCCATCTTGGCCGCCGGTGCGAAGAAACTGATCGCCATCGAACGTGATGACCGCTGCATTGACGCGCTGGGCGTCTACCTTGCACCCGCGTATCCCGACCGCTTCGAGATCATCGCTGGGGATGCGCTTGAGCAAGACTTCGAAGCCCTCGCCCCCACGCCCAGGCGCATCATGTCGAACTTGCCCTACAACATCGCCACGCCGTTGCTGATCGGCTGGTTGAAGAGCACCCGCAAGAACGCAGGCGCGTTCACCGGCTTGACCTTGATGTTTCAAAAAGAGGTCGCCGACCGCATCACCGCCAAGCCGCGCACCAAAGCTTATGGGCGCCTTTCCATCATGTGCCAATGGCTGTGTGAGGTGCGCCCCGAATTCAACATCGATGCGCGCGCCTTCACGCCGCCACCCAAAATTCAGTCGACGGTGGTGACATTGGTTCCACGCGCCCAGCCTTTAGCTCCCGCCAGTTGGGACGCGATGGAAAAGGTCACCGCGACCGCGTTTGGGCAACGCCGCAAAATGCTGCGTCAAAGCCTCAAAACCTTAGGCCTCAACCCCGAAGAGGCAGGCATCAAGGAAACCGCACGCGCCGAAGAACTGAGCGTCGAGGACTTCGCCGCCCTGGCGCGATTGTTGGAAGCTCGATGAGCAGCCCGCTTTTTCTTCAGGGCCTCGGCCTCGGCTCCGGGCTGATCATCGCCATCGGTTCGCAAAACGCTTTCGTGCTGCGCCAAGGTTTGAAACACGAACACCACTTCACCATCGCCACCTTATGCTTCGTCATTGACGCCGCACTGATCGCCTTGGGCGGGCTCGGGGTTGGTACGCTGGTCTCCAGCACGCCCGCGCTCGCCACCGGCGCGGCGGTGTTTGGCGCGCTGTTTTTGTTTGCCTACGGTGTCCTGGCGTTTCGTCGGGCTTGGATCGGTGAAACGCTGAAGACCGAAAATGGCGAAACCGCGCGCATGAGCCTCAAGGTCGCGCTGCTCACCACGCTGGGGTTCAGCCTGCTCAATCCCCATGTGTATCTCGACACCGTGGTGCTGCTTGGCGGGATTTCCGGCCAGCATCCGTGGCCGGGGCGGGCGTGGTTTCTCGGCGGTGCGGCGACGGCATCGTTTGTGTGGTTCTACACCCTGGCCTTCGCCGCCACCAAACTCGCGCCGCTGTTTCGCGCCCCCGTCACATGGAAAGCGCTCGACGCCACCATCGGCGTGGTCATGTGGGCGATTGCCTTTAGCTTGATAAAGCCAATGGTGTTATAGCCTTATTATCGCTATACCATCTTCTTGTTTGCCCAACGAGGAACCACCATGTCCGCGCCGATTTTTCATAATTTTTCGTCCGCCCCCACCCATGTCGCGCCGTTCAGTCACGCGGTCGAATGCGACGGTTGGATTCAAATCACCGGGCAAATGCCGACCGACCCGGACGACGATTCCAAGCCCCTTGCCGACGGCATCGACGCACAAACCCGGCGCGTCATGGACAACCTGATCATTGTCCTGGAAGGCTTAGGGCTGAGGTTGGAACACGTGCTGTCGTGCCGTGTGTACATCACCGAATTCAAACGCGATTATGAAGCCATGAACGACGCCTATAAATCCTATTTCCCCACCGACCGGCTGCCTGCGCGAACCTGCATCGGCGTCACCGGTCTGGCCCGCGACGCTTTGGTGGAAATCGATATGATCGCCAAACGACCGACGGCAGCTGAATAAAATTTCAGCGCCCACCTCAGGTCACGCCATCATCGCGCTGATTTTTTTGTCACTATCGATAATGTGAGCAACGATCCAGTTGCTGATGAGCTGTTCGGCTTTGTGGCAGTCGGATGCGCTGCCATTGCAGACAAAACGAGACATGAATTCGGTGTATTCATCCAACAGTTCATCATGCTCCGCTTTATGTTCATCATAGAGCGGATGATCGTGGTCGAGCATGAAATGCTCTTCAAGGGCGAAGTGAGCTTGCATGCGCGCGTGGATTTCGCCAAGCGTGCCTTTGACCTCGCTCTCTGCGACGTGATCGCACAATTCTTGATGAAGAAGGTTGATGTCCTCAATCAATGATCGATGCTCATAATCGAGCGCGTCAATCCCAATAAGAAAGTCGTCGGACCATTCGATACCTATGCGTACCATGACCATTCTCCCTCACCGGCGAACGCGGGAATGAAGTACATTTTAGCGTAAATTTGTGCAGATGGGGATGCTAAAAATAAGTAGAATTTCCAAAATCATCTCCCTGTCCCACACAGTTCCCGCACGAAGTCGTACAGCCCTTCGCGGCGGTCTTTTTTGAGGCGTTCGGCGGTGAGGATAGCTTGCACTTCTCGCACACTGTCTTCGACATCGATGTTGACCACGATGTAGTCGTACTCGTCATAGTGCTTCATCTCATCGGCTGCCTTGGACATGCGCTTTTTGATCACGTCTTCGGGGTCCTGGGCGCGGGTGCGCAAGCGCCGCTCCAACTCGTCTTTGGACGGCGGCAGGATGAAGATTCTCACCAAGTCATGACGAGCGCGCCCGTGCAATTGTTGGGTGCCTTGCCAATCGACGTCGAACAGCACGTCCTTGCCGTTTGACAACGCCTCTTCCACCGGACCGCGCGGGGTGCCGTAGGAGTTTTCGAACACGGTCGCGTGTTCCAAGAAGTCATCTTTCGCGACCATGTCGTGGAAGGTGTCCTTGGTGATGAAGTAATAATCCTTGCCCTCCACCTCACCGGGGCGCGGCGGGCGGGTGGTGGCGGACACCGACATGGTGAGTTCCGGTTCGCGGTTGAGAAGTTCGCGCGAAATGGTGCTTTTGCCGGCGCCGGAGGGGGATGACAGAACCAGCATCAGGCCACGGCGTTTGATGTTGTGCGGATCATTCAATGTTTTGTACCTGCTCGCGAAATTGTTCGATAACGGCTTTCAGTTCCAACCCCACGCGGGTCAGTTCGGTGTCGGAGGATTTGGAACACAAGGTGTTGGCCTCGCGATTGAACTCCTGACACAAAAAATCCAGACGCCGCCCCACCGGGCCGTCTTGGGCCAACAGATCGCGTGCCGCTTCGATGTGCGCGCTCAAACGATCAAGCTCTTCGCGCACGTCGGCCTTGGTCATCACAATCGCGGCTTCTTGGGCCAGACGGTCAGGATCGATTGCGGCGATGTCTTGGACCAAAATCAAAATTTGGTCGGCCAAGCGCTTGCGGATCGCGTCGGGCTGCAAGGCCGCCAGTTCGCCCGCTTCCTCGCTGAGGCTTTCGATCACCGCCAGTTGGTCGTGCAGCACGCCGCCCATGCGTTCGCCTTCGTCATTGCGGACCTCGGCCAATTGATCGAGCAGTTGCTCCAACCCTTCCAGCAACGCCGCTTCCAGTGCACGGGTTTGCGCATCGTCGATCTCGTCGTCGGCTTGTTCCAGAACGCCGCGCAAGGCCAAAATGCCGTCCACCGACGGCGGTCGGACGCCCGGCGCGGCGGCCTGGATTTTCGGGATGGCGGCCAGGACCTCGGCCAGCACATCATCGTTAACGGACACCGTCGCACGCGCCTGGGTCCAGTTGACGTCCAGGTTCAAGGATACGTTGCCGCGTTTGAAGCGCTTGTTCACCCGGTCGCGCGTCGGGGCATCGATAAAATCGAAGCCGCGCGGGTAACGCAAACGCACATCGAGGCCCTTGCCGTTGACGCTTTTGGCTTCCCACCCCCATGTGCAGGTGTCGGTGGCCCCTTCAGCGCGGGCGAAGCCGGTCATGGATGAAACGCTCACAAGAATCCCCTTTGAAAGATTGCGTCTACTTATAGCCTTCCCCCCTCTTCCCAACAAGACAGGGACGGACCGTGGCAATTGCGTGCGGAGCCGCGATCAGGCACTCTCCGTGCATGAACAATCCGAAATCCATTCTGATTACGGGCGCCAGCAGCGGCATCGGCGAGGCGCTGGCCTTGGAATATGCCGCCCCCGGCGTACACCTGACGCTGACAGGACGCGATGAGGCCCGCCTATCGGGTATCAAACGGCGCTGCATGGACCGGGGCGCTACCGTGCAGGCCGTCGCCTTGAACGTCACGGATCGCGCCGGGATGTCCACGTTGATCGCAACAGCCGACCGGGACCATCCGTTGGATCTGGTTATCGCCAACGCCGGTGTCTCGGCTGGTGCCGGTGGTGACGGCGAAGATGAAGCGCAGGCGCGCGCCATCTTCGAGGTGAATTTCACCGGCGTGCTCAACACCATCTGGCCCACCATCGAGGCGATGAAAACACGCAAACGCGGACACATCGCCGTGGTCAGCTCCATCGCGGGCATGACGCCGCTGCCCGGCGCACCGGCGTATTCCGCCTCGAAAGTCGCCGTCAAGGCGTATGCGGAGGCTCTGCACGGCGCGCTCCGCCCCCAAGGGATCACCGTCACCGCCATTTGTCCGGGCTTCGTCGATAGCCGCATTACGGCGAAAAACGACTTCCCCATGCCTTTGTTTATGGATGCGCCCAAAGCCGCCCGGCGCATTCGCAGGGGCTTGGCGCGGGGCCCCATCAGCCTCATTTTCCCCCGACGCCTCGCCGCCGTTACGTGGCTGATCGGCCTCCTACCGCCGTGTTGGCGGGTCTGGATTTTGTCGCGCGCGCCGAAAAAGGGCTAAGTCGATGGTGCCTGGGAACCTTCTTGGGCATCCTCAACAATGCTAAAAATACCTGCATACCGAAAGCTGGTTCCGAACAGGGGATGGACGAGCGTGAAATCCAGATTGATCCGGTCTTGATCCACGCCGCGCTCGACAATGGTACCACTGCCGAAGAACACCCAATCGGGCAAGGAGATGTGTCGTTTGCCTATGCGCCACAGATACCCCGCCGTGCGATAGCAAAGCGCGTCGCCATCGACGGAAAGCTTCATTTGGATGCCCAACCCGAAACGTACGAATTCAACGATCTCATTGCCGCTCATGTGTTCCATACGAGAGTTGAAACGATAGGGCTTGCGACCGGGAAAGAAAAAACGGCGGCGAAATTGCAGATGAATGTTGTCGTCCTCACAAGAGTTATGCACCTCAACAGGCACGTCTTTACCGCGATAAGGAACCAAAGCCCCAAAAACACGGCCAAAGAGGATGAACGGCTTCACCCAGAGGCTGTGATAAATCTCGCTCATCCGACCGTGTAATAAAACTTCACCGCCTTGGTGAATGTCATAATGGCGACGCACCGCGGGGTGCAGCTGTTCCCACGCGGGGCCGAGCGCCAGCGCGAAAAGAGATTGGGTTGAATTGCCCATCCTCATATCTCCCTAAAAATCGGGCCTGAAAACCATAAGCACGACAACACTGACCATGCACATAAAGGCGGGAACGCCCAACCAGAACCAGACGCGCTTATGACGGTGGTACAGATCGGACAGAGGCTCACCGGCCGCACAAGCGGCGCTGCTGATGTCGCGCATACGGATTTGCAACCACACCACCGGCAACCAGCAACTCCCGGCAATCGCATACAGGACTAGACTGGTCAGAACCCAAGGCTCTCGCCACGAAATTCCGATTGTTTGCAACAACAACACACCGGTGATGGGTTGGATCATGACGGTGGGTGTGGTGAACAGCCAGTCGGCCAACACCACAAGCCGATTGGTGACGGCAATGGCTGCAATATTGCCGGTGCGGTCGCTAAAATATTTATAGAACGCACTGCCCAGCCCTGTGCCAAAGAGCAAGATAGAGCTGAGAATGTGCAAACTTTTCAAGCTTAAGTACGCGTCCATCATCGTCTCTCCAGTTGGAGCATGATCATCGTCGCGACGATCAACGGCAGGTTCTTACTCACCGGGCCATAAGGGTGCAGCCAGTATTCGGGAAGCGCCACGGTGATTGTGAGGCTGTAGCCGAACATGAGCGCAATTTGTAAAACGGCCATGGCGGCAATGCGAAATTTTGCCAGCAGAGCCATGCCCATCAAAAAATCCAGCATGGCTGAGCCATAAAGGAAGAGCGGTGCGAATTGCGCCTCAATACCGACCTTTTTCAAGAGCGCGTAACTTTGCTCGACAGGAAAAAGAAAGGCGGAAACAACAGCCGTGAATATCCACAACATCGCCAACGAAAGACGCAACGCAGGCGCCAGAAAATAAAGGCGCGCGTGCCATTTATCTGCCTGAGCAGACGGTGTTTTCCACAACGCGTCATCAAGTGATCGTGGCGTGAAGCCACAGGCCTTTTGTAGGATGGACACTTCGCCAACATTACCCCGTTGCAGCATGGCGACCGTTTGAGCGTCTATGGGCGTTGAGCCGAGAAAACCGCCGACTTGGGCCATCCTTAACGCTACTGCATATGGAATTGGCACGACGCGCAAAGCGCCTCCCCCCAACCAAGAACGCTGCTTTTGCAAAAGCGCGCGCATCGTGATCGGTTCCGGGCCTACTAGGTCGAGGTGACGGCATTTAAGCTTTTCACCTTCAAGACACTGCACAACAACTTCGGTGAGATCATCAATATGGATCGGCTGCACAGGTTGCTCGCCTTGCCCAACCAAGGGGGTTATCGGCAGTTCGCCGAGTGCGCGAAAAAACGCCGTGCTTTTGGCTCCCGAACCATAGACAATGGATGGGCGCAAGACGGTCCAGTCGAGATCGAGTGATGACAACACATCATCGGCCGCCCGCTTGGTAAGATGGTATTCGCTCTCGGCACCGTCATCCGCACCCAATGCGGAAATTTGAACCACCTTACGCACACCACATTGTGATGCCGCCCTGAAAAGTGCCGATGGCGCATCCCGGTGCAGGGCATCAAATCTCTGCCGTCGCGTCTCACGAATAATCCCAACGGCATTTATGACGACATCGATATCGATAAGCCTTGGCTGCCAATCGCAATTTTCCGTATCGCGGGAGAAATCGCAGGCGATATATTCAGCGGCTTCAAAACTCCGCTTTGCCCTGCGTGGGTTACGGACACATGCGACCATCCTATGTCCCTCGGCGTGAAGCCTGCGAAGCAGGTGGGAGCCGATAAAACCGCTACCCCCGGTCAGCAAGATATTCATCCGGGCTCTCCGTTCGCGTTGTATGTCCGATGATTATCATCGCGGCTGAAGCGCAGAATTACCGTTCCAATTATCGTGAGGCCGATAAATTGGCCGAGAAGCGCATGCAACAATGTCGCCCGAACCGTCTCAACCAATTCCATAAAATGCTGCCCCGTATTCTTGGTGAACAGGACAACAACGATCAACGGCGCAATGAAAATCATCAGACGCGTGAAGGTGGTCCAAAAAGCTGCACGGGTTTCACGGCGGCATAATTCTTTGAGAATTTCCCTCAACACCGGCTGCAAGAGAAAAAGGACAAACCCGCTAATAGAGATGCTAACAAGCATCTCAAGGGGGAAAGCGATAAGGTTGCTATCCATACCTAACCTCCATCATGTCTGTAATTTCTGTACTAACAGAAATATTGAGTCAAAAATTTTTACTTGCCGATTATGTTCTGAATACGCACACCTAGGTTCATCACCTTCATCAGAGTTTTGGGAGAAATGGTTTTAACCTGATCGTACCAACTCATAAGTTTCTCAAGAAATTCCAGGGTGTTCTTAATGCGCTGTTGCGTTTCTGCGTCGATGCCGGGGTCTGCATCTCCATCAATCACACATTCGCGCAACACCGACAAAGTCGGATCAAATTCGCGACGTTTGCGTTGTTCGGCAATGGCGAAAAAAATATCCCACACATCTTTATGGGTCTCAAAATAATCGCGTCGGTCGCCCATCTCATGGACGACCTTAACCAACCCCCACGATTGCAGTTCCTTGAGGCTGGTGCTGACGTTGGATCGTGCGACACTGAGGGTCTCGCTAATGGCTTCTGCATTCAGAGGCGTTTTGGATAAATATAGCAGAGCATGAATTTGAGACACCGTGCGGTTAACCCCCCAGCGCGATCCCATTTCGCCCCAGTGAAGAATAAATTTTTCTGTGGTTGGTGTGAGCTTCATATACATTTCCGACATTTCTGTTATTACAGAAATTACAAGATTTCATATTGAGAGTCAATAATTCGATTTTGCTCCAATGGAAAGTTCACCATAAGCGTCCGCTGTGGTCGTTTTGTCCTGCGGATCATGGGGTTAACCCAGTGCAGAAATACCGTGCTATACTCTAGGTCGGCACTTTCCCACGTGACGTACTGGGAGACGGTACGATGGCCTGGACCGATCGCATAGCAGCCGCGCTCTTGCTGATGACCGCCATAGGGTTCACCCCGCACTTGGCGCTCACCACCGAAGCCTTTTCCGGGGCGCGCGACCTCAAGGGTTGGTGCGACAACATGGAAATGGACGATGTGCATTGGGGATTGTGCGTCGGCTCCATCACCGCCGCGCACGACACGATCATGACCTATCAAGGCTTCGAAGACATGAACGAACTGGTCTGCGCCACGGATACGACCACGCGTGGCGATGTGGTGAATGCGGTCAGAGCGTATATGGAAGACCACCCCGAAGAGCTGGACTACAGCCTCGGCGATGTGGTTCTCGCCGCCTTGATCGACAGGTTCCCCTGCAACTGACGCTGTCGTTCACTCGTCGGCGCGGTTGCGTTTGATTTTGCGCCAACGCCGAACGTTTCTGTTGTGCTCTTTCAAGGTTTTCGCAAACACATGCCCCCCCGTGCCGTCGGCGACAAAATAAAGCGCGCTGGTTTCAGCCGGATGGATCACGGCGCGGATCGCATCCCGTCCCGGATTGGCGATGGGCGTGGGCGGAAGCCCCCGGACACGATAGGTGTTGAAGGGGCTGTCGATTTTCAAATCACCCCGCGTCAACGCCCGGCCCAGTGCTCCGGAACCATCGGTTAACGCGTACACCACGGTCGGATCGGATTGCAGGCGCATACCCTTTTTGAGCCGATTGAGGAACACCGCCGCGATTTTCGGGCGCTCCGCCGCCACGGCGGTTTCTTTTTCAACAATCGACGCCAGGATCAAGACGGACTTGGGTGACGTGAGGATGAAATTTTCAGACCGCTCGGCCCACAGTTGCGACAGCGCCGCTTCCATATCGTCGGCCATGCGCCCAATCAGGGCGTTGCGCGATCCGCCCCAGGAATAATAATAGGTTTCCGGCAACAACCCGCCTTCGTCGGGAATATCGGTGATATCGCCTTGCAAGCCCTCGGCATCTTGGATCACCATCAGCGCCTCGGTCACGGAAAGCCCTTCGGCCAAGGTCAGCCTGCGCACCACCGTTTTGCCGCCTTTGAGGATATCGAGCACCTGAACCGCGCTGACGCGGGCGGGCAAATCGTACTCCCCCGCGCGCAACTTGGTGTGCGCTTCCGTCAAACGCGCCCAAATGCGAAACACCAGCGGCTGATGGGTCACGCCTGCCGCCTTCAGGCGCTGGGCGATAGCGCTCACGCCCAGGCCTGGATCGATCAAAACACGTACGGGCTGTTCGTTGAGCCCCGGTGCTTGGGCCTTGGCTTTGACATAGAAAAAACCGCCCCCACCGGCGCAAAGACCAGCGAGGGCGATCAAAATCAAAGCCAACAGGGCGCGTTTCATGCAGACCCCTTAAGTTCACATTCAATCGAATGCTTTGACGATCAGCGACGCGTTGGTGCCGCCGAAACCGAACGAATTGCTCAGCGCGGCGCGAACCTTGCGCTCCTTCGCTTGATGCGGCACGAGGTCGATGTCGCAGCCTTCGTCCGGATTGTCGAGATTGAGCGTTGGCGGAACCACACCGTTTTGAACCGCGAGGATTGAGAATATAGCCTCGACCGCGCCTGCGGCCCCCAACAAGTGACCAATCGCCGACTTGGTGGACGACATGGAAAGATCGTTCACCGCATCGCCGAACGCACGCTTCACCGCACCCAATTCGATCACGTCAGCCATGGTCGATGTGCCGTGGGCGTTGACGTAATCGATGTCTTCGGGGTTCATCTCAGCGCGTTTCATCGCCGCCTTCATGCAACGGAACGCCCCATCGCCTTCAGGTGACGGTGCGGTGATGTGATAAGCATCGCCGGTGAGGCCGTAACCGACCACTTCAGCATAGATTTTTGCACCGCGCGCTTTGGCGTGTTCCAATTCTTCCAACACCACAACGCCGGCACCTTCGCCCATGACGAAGCCGTCGCGATCACGGTCCCATGGGCGCGAACCTGCGGTCGGATCGTCGTTGTAAGTGGTGCACAAGGCTTTGGCCTGAGAGAACCCAGCCATACCGACGCGGCAGCACGCGGCTTCCGCGCCACCTGCGACCATCACGTCGGCATCGTCCCACATGATCAGACGCGCGGCGTCGCCGATGGCGTGAGCACCCGTCGAACATGCCGTCACGACCGCATGGTTGGGACCTCTAAAACCGTACTTGATCGACACTTGGCCGGAAATCAAATTGATCAGGCTGGCGGGGATGAAAAACGGGCTGAGACGCCGCACGCCGCCGCCACTTTCGCAATCCACCGTGATCGCACCGCTCGACAACACCGGAAGACCGCCGATGCCCGAACCGATCAACACGCCGGTGCGGCATTGAGCTTCATATTCTTGGGGGGTCCAACCGCTGTCTTCGACCGCCTGTTGGGCCGCCGCCATACCGTAAACGATAAAATCGTCTACCCGGCGACGTTCTTTGGGCGTGATATACGTGTCGGCATTGAATTGGCCGGGGCCATCGCCCAAGGGGACTTGCCCCGCAATCTTCGCCGGAAGATCGGAAACATCAAAACTTTCAATGGCATTGAGGCCGGATTCCGCATTGATCAGCTTTGTCCAACTGGCTTCGACGCCGTCTGCCAACGGCGAAACCATACCCATACCCGTGACCACTACTCGACGCATGCTGACCTCATGTCAATTGGTGCGAGACGCAACACTCTCATAAGCTTCACCCATATATGGGCCATACATGGGAAAGGCGGCGGACTGCACCCTAAAGAGTTCTGCAATCCCCCGCCCATCAACCACAAGCGAACTTTAGGAGTTCGCAGTGATGTAATCGATGGCATCCTTGATGGTGAGGATTTTTTCGGCGGCATCATCGGGGATTTCGCAACCGAACTCTTCTTCAAAAGCCATCACAAGCTCAACGGTATCCAAGCTGTCGGCGCCAAGGTCGTCGATGAAGCTGGCATTTTCGGCAACCTTGGAGTCGTCCACGCCAAGGTGCTCAATGACGATTTTCTTAACGCGGTCTGCGACATCACTCATGTCTGAATTCCTCGAACTAAAACGTTGTAAATAATAAAGAACCCTTGCCCCACCATCCACTTGAGCGGTTGTTCTCTCAGGTGGCTTCCCGTACGGCACGGGCTCCAAAACTCAGGCTCTCTCGGGGAGAAAGCACCGTTTCCTAACACACTTTACTTGCCATTGCCAGCATCCGAAAAGCCTAAGTTTGTGCGGCTTTGCGCTTGCCCGTCAAAGCGGATCAAATCATCGCCATGCCGCCGTTGACGTGCAGGGTCTGGCCGGTGACGTAGTTGGCCTCAACGCTGGCCAGATAAACCACGGCCGCGGCGATGTCCTCAGGCGTGCCCATGGCCCCCGCCGGGATGTTGCCCAAGATCGCGGCCTGCTGTTGCTCGTTTAGCGCTTCGGTCATCGGCGTGGCGATAAAGCCCGGCGCGACGCAGTTGACCGTGATGCCGCGCGAGGCGACTTCTTGGGCCAACGATTTCGACATGCCGATCAAGCCCGCCTTTGACGCGGCGTAGTTGGCTTGGCCCGCATTGCCGGTCACGCCGACGATGGAGGTGATGGAGATGATGCGTCCAAATCGCGCCTTCATCATACCTTTCAAGCACGCGCGCGACAACTGAAACGCTGACTTGAGGTTGACGTTGAGGACTTGGTCCCAGTCTTCGTCCTTCATGCGCATCGCCAAAGTATCGCGGGTGAGGCCGGCGTTGTTGACCAAGATGTCCACCCCGCCCAGTGCGGCGGTGGCGTCTGCGATCAGTTGCGCAGCCGCGCCCTCTTCGCCCAAGCGCGCGGGCGTCACGTGGGCGCGCCCCCCCAATTCGCCAGCCAATGCGCTCAGCGCGTCTTCGCGCGTTCCCGACAAGGCCACATCCGCACCCAAGCTGTGCAAAGCTTTCGCAATCGCGCCGCCGATTCCGCCGGACGCGCCGGTGACCAGGGCTTTCTTGCCGCTCAAATCAAACATTTAGGAGTTCCCCAACAGATCCGAATCTATACTCTCAGCCAAGATTGTGCCGATTACAGCGCGGCGAGGAAAGCCTCAATGTCGTCCACACCGCCGATGTTGGAGCCTTCGATGGCCGGATTGCGTCGCACCATGCCCGAAAGCACCTTGCCCGCGCCGACTTCGACCATCGTATCGACGCCCAGCTCGACCATTTTCGCGACGCTTTCGCGCCACCGCACGGTGCCGGTGACTTGCTCGACCAAATATTTGCGGATCTCGTCCGGGTCGGCGACCGGGGCGGCGGTGACGTTGGCGATCACGGGCACGACCGGCGCGTTCATGGTTGCACTTGCCAGTGCTTCAGCCATCGCGTCGGCGGCGGGCTGCATCAAAGCGCAATGGAAAGGGGCGCTGACCGGCAACATGATGGCGCGTTTGGCGCCGCGTTCTTTGGCCAACTCAGCCGCCCGCTCCACCGCGGCTTTCGCGCCGGAGATCACCACCTGGCCTTCAACGTTATCGTTGGCGGCGGAACAGATTTCATTACCTTGCGCAGCCTCGGCGGCCACCGCCGTTGCGGTGTCCCAATCCAGACCCAACAGCGCGGCCATCGCGCCCTCGCCCACCGGCACGGCCGCTTGCATGGCGGAACCGCGAATGCGCAGAAGCTTTGCCGCGCCGCCAACGCTAAACGTGCCCGCCGCCGCCAGGGCCGAATATTCCCCCAGCGAGTGTCCGGCCACATAAGCCGCCTGAGACGCCAGATCGAAGCCACGATCCGTGAGCACCGCAAACGCGGCCAAGGATACCGCCATCAGCGCGGGCTGGGTGTTGGCGGTGAGCGTCAGTCGGTCTTCGGGACCGTTGAAAATAACGTCGGAGAGTTTCTCCCCAAGCGCGTCGTCCACTTCGTCGAAAACGGCCTTGGCGGCGGGAAAGGCGTCATAGAGTTCTTTGCCCATGCCCACAGTTTGCGAACCCTGCCCCGGAAAAACCAATGCACGCGTCATACCCGAACCCCTTATACTCTATGGACTGTGATGAGTTGCGCTGTTCCTACACGAGCCGGACGAAGAGTCAAGTTTCTGAAACCAAACGCGAGGATCGAACGAATTGGAGTTTATGAGACACAAACTTCTGTTTTTACCGTTCTTGATCGCCATCGTCGGCCTGTCGATGCTCGGCCAACGCGACGCGGTGGACGCCGCCGTTCCCGCGCCTGTCCTCGACGGCCCGGTGGTGGTGGAACTGTTCACGTCACAAAGCTGCTCGTCGTGCCCGCCAGCCGACGCGTTGCTGGGCGAACTGGCTGAGCACGACAACATCATCGCGCTCGGCTGTCACGTGACGTATTGGGATCATTTGAATTGGCGCGACACGCTCAGCCGTAAGTTCTGCACCGACCGCCAACGCGCCTACGCCCGCCAGATGGGCTCGCGCCAAGTCTATACCCCGCAAATGGTGGTCAACGGCGATATCGAATTCGTCGGTTCCAACCGATCCGAGGCCACTCGCGCCATCGCCACCACCACGGTGCTGCCGATCAAGCTTGAGCTAACGGATGAGAACACCATCACCGCCACCCTTCCCGCCTTGCCGCAAGGCGCAGGCCGTCAAACCCTATGGCTGATGCGCACCCACTCGGAGCACACCCAAGCCATAAAATCCGGCGAAAACCGCGGCAGAACCATCACCTATGTGAATTCCGTGGAGACCCTAGAGCAACGCGGAACCTGGCCCGGAACCGCACAAACACTGAGCTTCCCACTGCCCAAAGGCGATGCGGAAAATCCCAGCTACGTCCTGATCGCGCAGCCGCAGGGGTTTGGGGAGATTAGTGCGGCGGGGCGGCTATCATCAACTATTTCTGTAAAACCGTAACGGGCCGCCGTTGCGGCGTTAGGCAAAGGCTGAGCGCAGCCGCCCCCGCCAAAACGAAGACCATTTGCTGACCGATGATCGGTGCCAGCAGGCCACTTATCGATGGCCCGAACATGGCACCCGTCGTAAAAAAAAGAAACGTCACCCCGAAACCGGCAGACGGTCGAACTTTGAAAATCATCATGCTCCACACCCCCAACAGCCCTGTAATGAAGATAAAGGCAGCACCAAATATAAAGCCCGACAGCATGATCGCAGCAAAATGAGATGGAAACAGGCCAAGCAGGACCAGCGATAGCGCAATGGCAACCATGGTGTAGCGCAGTACGCTTATGTGTCCGTTATTGTTAACCGCATTTCCTGCAAACGCGCCGAGAAAACCTGAAAAACCAGTCACCATCCAAAAAACCAACTCAGGTCGATCGATGCCCAAGACATGCAGCTCAGAACGGGCGATGAGCTCTACGGAAAATGCCCAATAGATCGCGGTGATCAACCCCGACACGCCTGAAACAAAATACAAGGTCCACGTGTCGGGCGCGACGAGCATGCGAATGTTAAACGTATCGCTATGGTGTGCATGCGCTTGTTTGGCCGCCGCCGCGCCGGGGGCCTTCAAAACGGCCATCGTGCCAACACTCACAGCAAACGCAGCAAACCCCCACCACGCGTAGCGCCACTGATCTGCGGGAAGCCAAGCAAGCGGCGTCGCCAAGATGATTCCAGCACCCGTGCCGGAATTCATAATCGTAAACAGCCTGTTTCTCTCTTGTGGCGCGGCTTGTATAGACACCCAATCCGACAATGCCGGAAACACCATTCCGGGGCTCGCACCCGCAATGACAACACCCATGGCCAGCGATGTCGGTGATGTCGCCATCGCCACGAGAGCGGTGCCAACCGCAGCGCAAATCCCCCCAAGCGCAAGCGGATAGCGCGGCCCCATATGCCCAGAAAACCAAGATGCAAAGATGGTCGCGAGAAGATAGCCCGCGTAAGAACCGCTGCCAATCAAACCTTGCATGGGTTTGCCTAAGGAAAAGGTTTCCACAAACTGCGGCAAAAACAACCCATAGCCATAGCGGGCCATGCCAAACGTGACCCCCACCATCGCCAACCCAAAAAAAGCAACTAATACAAGCTTTAACGGCACACAAACACCTAATGATTGTTTTTGGTATACATAGATGTATATAGATGATATTAAATCTGAATTGTCAAATCACCATCGAGATAATTTTTGGGAATAATTTGATATGTTAAATTATCATGAAAATATAACAAGCAAGGCAAGCGAAGTATTCTATAGAGAAGGATTTTTGAATGTCAGTGTTGAAAGAATTATTGAATACAGTGGCATTTCCAGACGAACTTTCTACAAGTACTTCAATAATAAGGATGACATAGCCTGTGCCGCACTTAACTACAGGTCTGATTTCTTCTGTAGAGAGATCGACACGGCCATATCGCAATGCACATCTTCACACGATGTCGTCTGCGCTGTTTTTGAGGCATTGATCGAATGGCACCGCAAGCAAGGCTTTAACGGCTGCTTATTTCAGTCGGCCATCAGCCAGTACGGTGACGATTTCAGCAAAATTCATGACATTTCGGCTGCCCATAAAGAAGCCCTCAACGACCGACTCGTCGATGCCTTCACCGCCGTTGGCAGCCTGCAAGCCAAACGGCTGGCAAATTCCGTGATGCTGCTCATGGAAGGCGCCACAGCCCTCGGAAACTTTAGCGCCCCCATCGATCAAATCAAAAACGCGCAATCCATTGCCATTCAATTGACAGCCGCAGAAAGCGAGGGCGAAAAATGACAACCGTTAAACGAGGGGAATGGCTAGACCATGCGTTAAGTAACTTAGACTGTTCCACCGACGAAGCGATCGGCATGCCATCGGCGAGTTACTCTTCTCCGGAATTTTATGAACAGGAACAGCGCACCGTATTTCATAACCGATGGTGCTCCATTGGATTCGCCAATGATGTTCCCAAACCGGGAGACATTCATCCCGTCGATTTTTTGGGTCAAGCATTGATCATCGTTCACGATGAAGACAATCAAATCCGCGTCTTTCATAACTTCTGTCCCCACAGAGGGACCCAACTTGTGAAGGAGCCCTGCAACAAGAAGCTCGTTGTTTGCCCTTATCATGCATGGTCATTTGAACTGAATGGCTCTTTGCGCCAAGCACCAGGCTTTAAAAGTTGTAACAAGCATAAATTTGGGCTGAATTCTGTTCGAACAACTATCTGGAATGACGTCGTATTTATCAACTTTTCAGGCGATCCCCCAAATCTTGAAACGGTGATATCGCCGTTGGATTCCAGATGGAAAGAGCATGATTTTTCCATCCTTCAACCCAGCACCTCTCTCATTTATGAATTTTCCGCAAACTGGAAGCTGATCGTAGAGAATTTTCTCGAATGCTACCATGTGCCTTGCGTTCACCCGCGACTGGCGACCTACTCAAAGTTTGTGGATCGATATCCAATTTTGTTTGCTGACGAATTCATTGGTCAAGGCAGCAACGCATATAAGCCAAAAACCATAAAAGCTGAATTGCCTCGCTGGCCTCACCTTTCCGGGGATGTCGAATTTCAGGCTGAGTATGTCATGTTTTTCCCAAACACCTTGATAGGGCGAATGCCGGATCACGTGTTCATATGGACCTTAAACCCCACCTCACCGCATGAAACGACGGAACGACTACAGTTTTATTTTATCGGAGATGAATCGATGTCCGATCATTTGCAATCGGACAGAGAAGCAACACTTCAGCGCTGGAAAGAAGTTAACGATGAGGACTATGACATCGTTCAACGCCTACACGCAGGCGCGCGCTCACAATATTTTACCGGTGCGCGTTTTGCAGCCACGCACGAGGAAACCATTCACCGGTTTCACAAGCTTACACTCAATGAAACGAACGAAATTCCCGTTTGAGCGCCTCACCAACAGCCGGAGCTTCGCCCAATGCAAAAAGCATCCAACCCCATCCATACGTCCCACGTCCTTGCCGGAGACTGCGACAAACTTCAAAGCCATTATGAGGCCTGGGCTAGCTGCTACAATGCGGACGTCAAGAGAGAAGCGTATAGCGGCCCATCCGTAATCGCCAATTTATCCGCTCTCATCACCGAGTCATACCTCAATGTGCCTCTATCGAAAACGCACATTCTAGATTCCGGATGTGGAACGGGGCTGGTCGGCGTGGAACTTAAAAAGCTCGGCTTTCAGCACATTGACGGAAACGATTTGTCGCCCAATATGCTCGAAGTCGCCGAGAAAACGGATGCTTATAAAAAATTGGAAGCTGGGGTCGATCTCAATTGCGACTCCCCCATCACCGCAGCTAGCCATTATGACGTTGTTGTAAGTTGCGGCGTATTGACGCTCGGCCACGTCCAGCCAGAGGCCTTGAAACAGCTTGCAAACCCCCTAAAGCAAAACGGATACCTGATCGTCAGCACCAGAAACAGCTACTTAAATGACTCCAATTTCAAAAAAATCAGTTTACGATTGGAACAAGAGGGCTATGTGCGTCTCATAATGTGCCTGCCCAACGCCCGTTACATTGCGGAAGAAGACGCACATTATTGGGTCTACCAAAAAGGCCCATCGTTATAGGGGCGGGGACGGCAGCGCCCCCTTGAGTGCTTCCCGCTCTCCCCTTGCAATCCCCCAATTTCCCTGTATATTGCGCCGCTTCATAGCTCCTTGCTGGGGGACGTCCCTCAGCTATGCCCCGTTTTGGGGCTGAGACAATCCGAGAGGAGGGCAATATGCCTTTTTACGAGAGCGTTATCATCGCTCGTCAGGATCTTTCGACCCAACAGGTTGAAGCCTTGACCGAACAGATGACCGGCGTCGTCACCGAAAACGGTGGCAAGGTCGAAAAGACCGAGCAGTGGGGCCTTCGCTCCATGGCTTACAAAATCAAGAAAAACCGCAAGGGTCACTACGTTCAGTTGACCATGGACGCACCGGCACCGGCATTGTCCGAGCTGGAACGTCAGTTGGGCCTGAACGAAGACGTGCTGCGCAGCTTGAGCGTGCGCATCGACGCCATCGATCCCGAGCCGAGCGCCATTCTGACCGCCAAAGCCAGCCGTGACGAGCGCCCGCGCCGTGACGAGCGTGGCGGTCGCGACGACCGTCCGCGCCGTGACGACCGTCCGCGTCGTGACGATGCTCCGGCACCCGCCGCTGCTGCACCTGCACCTGCTCCGGCACCTGCTCCGGCAGCAACCGAAAGCAAGGGAGAAGAATAATGGCACGTCGTCCTTTCTTTCGTGGTCGCAAGTCCTGCCCGTTCAAGGGTGCGAACGCGCCGACCATCGATTTTCGCGATACCAAACTGCTGAGCCGTTATGTGTCCGAGCGTGGCAAGATCGTTCCCAGCCGCATCACCGCCGTTTCTGCAAAGAAACAGCGTGAGCTGGCGATTGCGATCAAACGCGCGCGTTACCTCGGCCTGTTGCCTTACGTGATCAAGTAAGGCGTGATCAAGTAAGGTTTTGGCGTATCGCTGGGGGCGCTTCGGCGTCCCTCGCATACTCTATTTGGGGCAAACCGGCATGAAACACACGCTTCTTGCCATTGCAGCCGGGATTGTAAGCGCCGTGTTGGCCCTGGCGTCTTTGTCAGGTGCCAGCATCGCCGTTTTCTATCTGTCCTTGGTGCATCCGCTTCCGCTGTTTTATGCGGGCCAATCCCTGGGGGTCCGGGCGGCTTCAATCGCATCCGCGACCGCCGTTGCCATCGTAGCGCTGGCCAACCCGGTTTCGGGTCTGGTGTTCGGATTGCTGTACGCCGTGCCCGTTTGGGTGATCGTTCGGCTCAGCCTCATCGGCCCCGACGGGGTGATTTGGCAGATTCCGGAAGATCGACACGCCCATACGCCCGAAGGGCCGAAAACCCAGTCGACGTTTGCCGACCGTATGCTCGGGCGCGGGGTGGATTGGCAGGGCCAACCGGGTGAGCCGCCCAGAGACACCGGGTGGTTTCCAGCAGGTTCCATCCTCGCCATGATCGCGGCGGTGGGCGGCGTCTACATCATCGCCTTGTCGGTGATGACGGGCGGTGGCTTGGAAGAAACGGTGACCCAGGCGTTGACCGAATTGTCCAACGCCTTCGCCGCCCCGCAGGGCGAAACGGTCCTGCAACAGGCGGTGTTGACCTTGGTGCCCTACTTCGCCGGCATGGCGGCGGCCATGTGGGCCTTGGGGCTGGTGCTGAACGTGGTCATTGCCCAAGGGCTTTTGGCCAAGGGCGGACGCAACATTCGCCCAAGCCCACGGTTGCGGGAGCTGACGCTTCCCGATGGGTTGAGTTGGGCCTTGGTGGGGTCGGCGCTGATGGCGCTGATTGCATCGGGTGAAATCGAATATATCGGCCATAATTTAGCGATTGTGCTGTCCGTTCCGTTCTTTTTCCTAGGCCTTGCCGTGGTGCACAAGCTTGCCGGGCTGACCCCGTTACCGGGGGTGATGCTCGGGCTGGTTTATTTGGTGGTCATTTTTTCGGGCTGGTTTGTCCTGGTGATCGCTGGAATTGGAATTTTAGAGCAGTGGTTCGGTTTGAGAAATCGTATGAAACCGTCCACTTAAGATCTTAACGTTTAGACCGCTCCCAGAGGGAGCCGGAGGAACATCATGGAAGTCATTTTGTTAGAACGCATCGAAAAGCTCGGCCAAATGGGCGACGTCGTCAACGTCAAACCCGGCTTTGCACGCAATTACCTGTTGCCGCGCGAAAAAGCGCTGCGCGCCACCGACGCCAACAAAAAACGCTTTGAAGGCCAGCGCGCCCAGTTGGAGGCCGAGAACCTCAAGCTGCGCGAAGAAGCTGACGCCGTCGCAACGAAAATGGAAGGCCTGTCGGTCATCTTGACCCGTCAAGCCGGCGAAGCCGGTCAGTTGTATGGTTCGGTCAACGCGCGCGACATCGCCGACGAAATCAGCGCCGCGGGTTTCACCGTATCGCGCAACCAGGTCAACTTGGCGCACCCGATCAAGACCCTGGGTCTGTTCGAGCTCACCGTGAACCTGCACCCGGAAGTCGCCACCATCGTGACGGCCAACGTTGCGCGTACCGCAGAAGAAGCCGCGACCCAAGCCGAAACAGGCAAGGCCGTGGTCGGCGAGGATGAAGACGAGACGCCTTACGAAATGGAAGCGGTCTTCGACGAAAACGCCGAGGGAGCTGGCGAAGCCGGTGAAGCAAGTGAAGCCGAAGAGGCTGGTGAAGAAACCCCCGCGGCCGACGATGCTGGCGAAGAAGAAACGGCTGAATAAGCCCTCTTTTCTTTTCAGAGCCTATGAAACGGCGCGTCCTGCGGGGTGCGCCGTTTTTCTATGGAGCTCCCCGTTACACGACCTAAAACCTGTTCGAGGACGCAAATCCCCCGCTGAACACGCAGACTTATCCCGACTCAAGCGCGACGGGGCACCGTAAAGGACCAAGTATAAGGGCCGCAACTTGCCTTTCACGTCTGTGACCATATTGCACAAAGCAAGCCACGTCAGCGGCGGGATCAGTGTCGCCATCGCCCCTTGGACCGGCCATCCAAAGGTCAGGCCGTATCCCCAATTCAAACCGATGAGCAGCGACTGCAGTGCGTAAACGGCAAGCGTAATTTTCACAAGCGCCCCGAACGCTTCGTCCCGCGCCCAGATCAGTCGCAACAGCACGATCATCAGAAACAGAGAGATGAAAAACGACACAGGCACGGCGGGCATCGGGTTTATCCAAATCGTCTATTGAGAGAAATCGCACGAGACTGTGAACCAATCGCGATCCGTACAGCAATCAAAATCTGCGCATTTTCCCTATTGGCTTTGATTTCATGCGCCGTTTTTGCTTTTCAAAGCGTTAAGCGAATCGGGTTATTATTTTGTCCACAGGTTCCCCCTTATCCACATGCACGTGGGCAAAGCCAAACGCAGTTTAATAACGTAATCTCTGAACCCATGACGACAGACAACATCATACCCATGCCCGATGAGGGCCCTGATCATGACATGGCCGGGTTTGATCCCGTTCACCCCGGTGAGGATGCCGCGCTCCAGGGCACGCCCGCCTACCGCACGCTGCCGCACAACTTGGAAGCGGAAAAAGCGCTGTTGGGCGCGATTTTCTCCGACAACCGCGCCTATGAACGCGTATCCGAATTTCTCAGCGCCGACCATTTTGCGGTGCCTGAGCACGGCAAAATTTATGACGCCATGCAAAGGCTGATGGAAAATGGACAGATTGCCAACCCGGTGACGCTGTCAGGCTTTTTTGAAGGCAACGACGAGTTGGTCGCCATGGGCGGCAAAACATATCTAGCCGAGCTGGCCGCCAGCGCGGTGACCATCATCAACGCCGGCGAATACGGGCGCATCATTTACGATCTGCACATGAAGCGTGAATTGATCCACCTGGGTACGGATATGGTCAATGACGCCTATGACATGGGCAGCCAGGAAACCGCCACCAACCAGATAGAAAAATCCGAACAGCAGCTTTACGACCTCGCCACCCAGGGCGATCACGAAGGCGGGTTTCAGGACTTCCGCAGCGCCATTATGGAGGCTGTGCACGTCGCCGAGGCCGCGCACAAACGCGACGGCGCGTTGGCGGGCGTCACCACGGGCCTCAGAGATTTGGACCAAATGCTGGGTGGGTTGCACAATTCGGATCTTTTGATTCTTGCCGGCCGCCCGTCCATGGGCAAAACCGCGCTGGTCACCAACATCGCCTACAACGCCGCCTATTCGTACCACAAGTCGGGTGGCGAAGAAGGCGCGGTGGTGGGCTTTTTCTCCCTGGAAATGTCGTCCGAACAGTTGGCTGCGCGTATTTTGTCGGAGCAAGTTGAGCTATCGTCCAATAAAATGCGCAAAGGCGAATTGGCCAAGGAAGAATTCGACCGATTGGTGATCGTCTCTCAAGAACTGTACCGCATTCCGCTGTTCATCGACGACACGCCCGCGCTGACGGTTTCAGCCCTGCGCACCCGCGCGCGACGCTTGAAGCGCCAACATAATCTGGGCCTGATCGTGGTCGATTATTTGCAACTGATCTCACCGCCAGCGGGAAAATCGGACGGCCGCGTCAATGAAGTTTCGGAAATCACGCGCGGTCTCAAAACCTTGGCCAAGGAACTCAACGTGCCCGTGATCGCTCTGTCGCAGCTGTCGCGCGCCGTGGAACAACGCGAGCCTCCGCGCCCGCAACTCTCCGATCTTCGTGAATCGGGTTCGATCGAGCAAGATGCCGATGTCGTGATGTTCATCTATCGGCCGGAATACTATATCGAGCGCAAAAAGCCCGATCCCGACAATCTCGACAAAGTACACGAGTGGGAAGAAAAACTGGAGAAGGTCAAAAACATCGGCGACGTGATCATCGGCAAGCAGCGTCACGGTCCCATTGGCGATGTGAGGCTCTTCTTCCAAGGCGAATTCACGCGCTTTGCCGATCTCGATCCTCACCATCCCAGTTACGAGGGTCCATGAGCGACGCCGCGCCTTCTCACCTGCCCAATACGCCCGAGGCACGACGCGCCGGGGCGATCTTGACCATCGATCTCGGCGCGCTCAAGGCCAACTGGCGCACGTGTGCCGCGCAAACCGCCGCCACCGTCGAAACCGGCGCGGTGGTCAAAGCCGCCGCTTACGGCTTGGGCGCGGACCGTGCGGCGAAGGCATTGCAAACTGCGGGATGCAAAACCTTTTTCGTCGCCACCATCGACGAAGGTATCCGGCTGCGCGCGATTTTGGGCGCGGGACCGGCCGTTCACATCTTCAACGGCCTGATGGATGGGGCGGAGCGCGAGTATACGCACCACGGCCTGACGCCGGTGCTCAACGCACTTGATGAAGTGGATGCTTGGCGCGCGTTCTGCACCGGGCTCGGCGAACCGCTGCCGTGCGACATTCATGTGGATACGGGGATGTCGCGTTTGGGGCTGGCGGCCGACGAGATTGAAAAAGTCATCGACAACCCCGATCACCTGACGCACCTCAAACTGGACCTGATCCTCAGCCATTTGGTGGCCGCCGAGGAGCCGGGAAATCCCATAAACGCGCAGCAACTGGCGAAATTCAAACACGTGCTCGATCACATGCCACCCGCCAGGGCGGCGTTCGCCAATTCATCGGGGCTTTTCCTCGAACCCGATTTTCACTTCGACGTGACCCGCCCAGGGGTCGCGCTGTACGGCGTCAACCCAACGCCGGGGCACCCCAATCCCATGGCCCAAGTGGTTCGTTTACAAGCGAAAATCCTACAAGTCCGAACAATTGACACCCCCACGAGCGTCGGCTACGGTGCCACCTACACAGCCCAGGGGACGGAGCGCATCGCCACCATTTCTTTAGGCTATGCGGACGGCTATCATCGCAGCCTATCCAATTCGGGGATCGCCTACATCGGTGAATACCGGGCCCCCATCGTCGGGCGGGTGTCCATGGATCTCATCGGTTTGGATGTGTCCGAAGTGCCTGAGCATTTGTGCCGACCGGGCATGCTGGCCGATTTGATCGGTCCCCACAATCCGGTCGACGACGTGGCGGAGCGTGCAGGAACGATCGGCTACGAGATATTGACCAGCCTGGGGTCGCGGTTTCACCGCGTGTATGTAGACCCTGAGACCTGAAACGATTTGAGACGTAAAATCATGAATCCGCTGCAAGCCATCGGACGCGTTTTTCTGAAATTCCTGGCGACCACCGGGCGGCTGATGACGTTCATGGCGCTGGGCATCAGCCATGCGGTGCGCCCGCCGTTTTATCCGCGCATCATTTTGCGTCAGATGATCGACATCGGCTATTACTCCCTGCCCGTGGTCGGCCTCACCGCCGTGTTCGCGGGCATGGTTTTGGCGCTACAAAGTTATACCGGGTTTTCGCGTTTTTCGGCCGAAGGCGCCATCGCCAACGTGGTGGTACTGTCGATCACCCGCGAACTGGGTCCGGTTCTGGCGGGCCTGATGGTGGCGGGGCGCATCGGCGCGTCACTGGCGGCGGAAATCGGTACCATGCGCGTCACCGAACAGATCGACGCCCTGACCACCCTTTCAACCAATCCAATGAAGTATCTGGTTGCGCCGCGCCTGATCGCGGGCATCGCCATGTTCCCGCTGTTGGTTTTGGTCGCCGACGTGATCGGCGTGTTCGGCGGCTATCTGGTGGCGGTCTACAAGCTCGGCTTCAACCCCGCCAACTACCTGCAAAACACCTGGGATTTCCTCACCGCCGAGGACGTCAACTCAGGCCTCGTCAAAGCCGCCGTGTTCGGCTTCATCGTGACCCTGATGGGATGTTATCACGGCTACAATTCCAAAGGCGGCGCGCAAGGCGTGGGCGCGGCGACCACCAACGCGGTGGTGTCGGCTTGCATCTTAATCTTGTGTTCCGATTACATCCTCACCGAAATGTTCTTTGCGAAATAAGGGGGAGGATGACATGAGCGACCAACCAAACAATCAGCCCAAAATTCAGTTGCGCGACGTCGCCAAATCCTTTGGCCGCAAGGTGGTGTTGGACGGCGTTGATCTGGATGTCGGCGTCGGTGAAAGCGTGGTGATCATCGGCGGGTCCGGCACCGGCAAGTCGGTGACGCTGAAATCCATATTGGGGCTTTTGACCCCGGACCGGGGCTCGATCAAGGTCGATGGCGAAGAGGTCGTCGGCATGAGCACGTCGGATCGCGAAGAGGTCAATCACAAGTTCGGCATGCTGTTCCAGGGCGCGGCGTTGTTCGACAGCTTGCCGGTATGGGAAAATGTATCGTTCGGTCTGTTGGCGCAAAAGCGTTGCGTCCACACTGAGGCCAAAGACATCGCCATCCAAAAGCTCGCCATGGTGGGCATGGACGCCGACGTGGCGGACCTGATGCCCGCGGAACTGTCCGGCGGCATGCAAAAGCGTGTCGGCTTGGCGCGCGCCATCGCGGCGGACCCGGAAATCATTTTTTTCGACGAACCCACCACCGGGCTCGACCCAATCATGGCCGACGTCATCAACGACCTGATCGTCAAGGTGACCCGCGAAGTCGGCGCGACGGCGCTCTCCATCACCCACGACATGGCCTCGGCGCGCAAAATCGCCAACCGCATCGCGATGCTGTATGAAGGCAAAATCATCTGGCAGGGCCCGGTGGACGACATTGATACGTCGGGCAACGCCCACGTCGATCAATTCATTCATGGCCGTGCCGAGGGACCTATTCAGATGGCGGTAAGGGCCTAGGTCATGCCCCACATCGTCATCGAATACGCTGCGCCGCTTGAACAAGAGGTCGACATTCAAGCGCTGGTCGAAGCGGCCTTTGCGGGTGCCGAAGCCTCCACCCTGTTCGACCCCGCCGCCATCAAGGCCCGCGCGCATGCGGTGGATGCCTACTGGACCGGTGGAGATAAACAGCCGTTCGTGCACATCACCGTCAAGCTGCTGCCCGGTCGCACCAACGCACAAAAGAAAGCTCTGTCGGCCAGTGTGTTCGACGCCGTAGCGGCAATGCTCAAACCTGATATTGCCCTAAGCGTCGAAGTCAACGATCTGGACGCCGACGTCTACACCAAACGCGCCTGAGCCGTTGCATCCAACCACCGGAGAACCAGGTTATGTCCGCACCCGAAGCTGAAATCCTGTTCGCCAACGAAGCCTATTACGCGGCGTTCGCCAGCGGCGATATCAAGGCCATGGACGCCATTTGGGCACGGAACACGCCGATCACCTGCATCCACCCCGGCGGCCCGGTTCTTGACGGACGCGATGACATCTTGGCGAGTTGGCAGCCCATTTTGGACAGCGGCCAAACCCAAGGTTTCGAATGCCACAACGCCAAAGCCCACATCGTTGGCGATCTGGCCTGGGTGACGTGCCTGGAGGTTTTGGGAGACGGCGCACTGGCCGCAACCAACATCTTCGCGCGCGAAAATGGCGCGTGGAAAATAACTCACCACCAAGCCTGCCCGACCAGCGCTGTACCCGACCAAAGTGAAGACGCGCGTATCCATTGAACCCGCGTCAGAAGAAGTAGCGCAGATAAATATAAACATTGGCGATGGCGATGCTCAACAGCATCAGCGGCAGACCGATCTTGAGGAACTTCACGAAACTGATGGGGTGACCCGCGCGTTCGCCCAGGCCTGATACCATCACGTTGGCCGCCGCGCCCACCAGCGATCCGTTGCCGCCTAAGCACGCGCCCAGCGCCAACGACCACCATACGGGCTCCAGCGCATCCGCGCCGCCGATGACGCCTTGCATGCTTTCAACCAGCGGGATCATGGTGGCGACGAACGGAATGTTGTCGACCGCCGCCGACACGATGGCCGACAGCCACAACATGGAAATTGCCGTGAGCGCCGCGTCGCCGCCGGTGAACTCCATCAGCGCCCCGCCGAGAATATTGAGCAGCCCGGCGTGCTCGACCCCCGCGACGATCACGAACAAGCCGACGAAAAACAACAGCGCCGCCCATTCGACTTCGATCAGGGCTTGGTGCAACCTCTCGGTCTGTTCTTCACTTTCCAGGCCAACGCTCGTGATCAGCAACAACACCGCCGCGCCGAACATGGCGATGGTCCCGGGGGGGACGTGATAGTGCTCACCCACGATAAAGCCCGCGATCACCATCGCCAGAACGCCCAACGACATCACCAACAGGCGTACGTCGGTAATGGTGTCGGCTTCACGAAAACGCATGATGCTGTCGCGGTCTTTCTGCGACGCGACCAATTGATCCCCCCACTTGAACTTGAAGATCGGCACCATCACGATCAACACCATCACAGATACCGGGCCGAGGTTGGTGAGAAACTGCGTGAAGCTAAGGCCCGTGGCGGAGCCGATCAGAATGTTGGGCGGATCGCCGATCAGCGTCGCCGTACCGCCGATGTTGGACGCCAAAATTTGCGAGACCAAAAACGGATACGGCGAGACCTTGAGCTTTTCGACGATCAACAACGCCACCGGCACCACCAGCAACACCGTGGTGAGATTATCTAGAAACGCCGAAAAGACCGCCGTCACCACCGACAGGACAATGAGAATGCCCAGAGGGTCGGCCTTGACCTTTTTCGCCGACCAAATGGCGACGAATTCGAACACGCCGGAGGTGCGCGTCACCGCGACGATGATCATCATCCCCGTGAGCAACGCGATGGTGTTGAAATCGATCGCCGCGATGGCCTGGTTTTGCGATACAAGGCCGGTGATGATCACCAGCCCGCCGCCCAACAACGCCACCACGGTGCGATTGAACTTCTCGCTCAACAGCACGACGTAGGACACGATCAGTAGAATGGTGCTGAGCCATAGCGGGTCCATGCCGAATATCACCGCATGGCGGACGACTTCGCCGGTTTCGTGAGGACTCATGTCTCGTCCCCTTCCTACTCTTTATCGCGGGTCCTGGCTTCCCGTTCGGCGGTTTTGAGCTTTTCCACCGTCTCGCGATCGTATTCTTGGTTCAGTCCATAGAGGATCGAAAAAAAGGAAATGGCGCCCAACAGCTTGCGCTGTTCGTCCACCACCGGCACCACATATTGCTGGTCCTTGATCATCATCAGCGCGTCGATAAGAGGTGTGTCCGGGGTCGCGATCTTAACCTTACGATCAAGCATCTCACCAATGGGACGATCGCGCAGTTCGTCCAGGCGCTCTTTCATATCCTCAGCGGTTTCATGAAGGAAACTGACGCTCTTCAGCGCGCCATGATGAAACCGCGCGCCCATGGCGCTCAGCGACTTGGGCAACAAAAAGGCCACCAAGCTGTCGCCGCTGACCAGACCGGCAAATGTTCCGTCGCGTTCCGTGACCGGCACCAGCCCCATATGCTTTTCGACCATGAAGTCGATCACTTGACCTGCAAGTTCATCGGTATAGAGACTGACCTTGATGGGAGCCATCACCGTCCTGCAATCCATGGCGCGCTCCTTATGTCCTCATCATGCCCTTTTCGCCGCACCGCTTATTGTAACACGAATGGGTGGCCTTTTCTCTCCTGCTCCCTTGAACCGCGGACAAAAAAACCCGCCCGGGCAATGCCACGGAACGGGTGTTTAAACGCAAGAGTGCTATCGCTCCTCTAAGGCCAGGGGGCATCAAACGGTGACATGTTGGACGATGCCGACGCCAATCCAGGCCAGGGCGAACACCCAAACGGTGTAATCGATATATTTTGTCATGAGCGTTTCCTATTCTGTCTAAAGTGCGTTTAAGCGCTCGGCGCGTACATCGAGTAAGCGTTGTAGAAGTCCGCAAACACGGTGATCTTGACGATGGCGCTCATCACCATGACTGCCGAGGCCGCGCCGCATGCGAAGATGGGCTTCAAGGTCAGCTTGTTGACTTCATCTTCACGTTTGTCCAAGGACCGCTTGGCGAAAAACAGCGTGATCGCAACACCGGCCAACATCGCCGCAAAACCAAATATGTAAACCATTCCAGGGTCGTACATTGTCGTGTTCCTTTCGGGGCAATCCGGACTTGAGCCCTTTTTCTTAAGCTTCAGGGATATAACGAACCGCGGTTCTTGTTTAATCCCCGACACCTTTGCTTGATGGTGCATCCGTTTTAGCTGAACGGGGTTGAACCAAGCCTGAGTGGCGCGTTCAGGTTTCATTTATTTCGGGTTCAGTTGATATTCAGGTTCAAAACGCCCCATTCCCCATGACGTTTATCAAAAAAACAACCCGCCCCGGCAATGTGCCGCGGGGCGGGTGAACCAAATGCAAAATCGACAAAACGCTTAAAGATTTAGCCGAGACGTTCTTTCACATCACTGGCGAAATCTTCATAGCGGCGCAAGGCCGTCACATCGACATGCACATGCTGGCCGTGTTGCTTCATGATCGGAAGATCGAGCAGAATCTGGTCCAAGGTATCGGGTCCGTCGACATTGACGATGGCGATGACCCGGCGCGTCCCGACCGCTTTCCATAGATCGACCACCACGCCGGCCTCCTTTGCGCCCAGCGCGGCGTCGGCTTCTTCCGCCCAAATGCGAAACAGATCTTTTTGGCCCATGTCGGCGGGGTATTCGACGTAAAAGTCCAAGTGAAACAGCATTTTGATCTCTCCCTTGTTGAACTCGGTTTCTCAGGCGTATCGCCCATGCCTTTGCAGAACTTCAATTTTGTAGCCATCAGGATCTTGGACGAAAAAGAACTTCGCCATCAGCGCGCCTTCCCGGTGGAACTCAACGATTTTGTTGGGCTTCAGGCCTTCGTTTTGAAAGCGGGCGTGCTCAGCATCCAAATCATCCACGACAAAGGCGATGTGGCCGTATCCGTCGCCCAAATCATAAGGGTCGGTGCGTGCATGATTGACGGTGAGTTCAATTTCGAACCCCGTCTCGACGTCGCGCAGGTAAACAAGCGTAAAATCGTCGAACGGGAATCGTTCTGCGACTTCCATTGCGAACGCCGTCTGATAAAAGGCCACGGAACGCGCCTCTTCAAGCACGCGGATCATGGTGTGGATTGCTTTCGCCATAACGGTTTTCCAAATATCCGATCACTGTGGTCGAGAGCCATATTACGCCACATGCATAAGAAGCGGGTGTTATAAGAATACTACGATGGTTTTACCGTCACGCCCAAGCTTTCGCCTATCTAAACGCCGATTACCTTCATTTGATCTCTACAGTCTCCCCACGCCCGCGAAGTCCCCGCTTCCTTCTTGAGATTGAGGCCCGAATCACGCTAGGTATCAGGCTACACGGTTGAGCGTCGCGGCTGTGCTGCCGTCGCTGACGCCATCTCATCATTCAAGGGTTCGGGAACGCCTGTTGGCCAAGTCAAAAACCCAGTTTGTCTGCGCCGAATGCGGCGCCACGCACCCCAAGTGGAGCGGCAAGTGCGACACCTGCGGCGCGTGGAATTCGCTCAGCGAAGAAGCCGCATCCGACGACACCCCCAAAGGACTTGGCGGTAAAAAAGGCCGCAAGGTCACCTTCGTCGGCCTTGAGGGCCAGGAAAAAAGCCCACCCCGGCGCAAAACCAACATCGAAGAATTCGACCGCGTACTCGGCGGCGGCATGGTTGCCGGTTCCGCCATTTTGGTCGGCGGTGAGCCCGGCATCGGCAAATCGACCATCTTGCTGCAAGCCGCGGCCCAGCTTTCCAAGGGCGGACGGGTTGCCTACATCAGCGGCGAAGAAGCCGTCGATCAGCTGCGTTTGCGCGCCAGCCGCCTACACTTGGAAAAAAATCCGGTTGAGTTGGCCGCCGCCACCAACGTGCGCGACATCGTCACCACCTTGGACGACGACCCACCCGACGTGGCGATCATCGATTCCATTCAGACCATGTACGTCGACAGCCTGGAAAGCGCGCCCGGCACCGTGGCCCAGGTGCGCACATCCGCCCAAGAACTGATCCGTCTGTCCAAGCGCAAAGGCTTTCCGGTCATCTTGGTCGGCCACGTGACCAAAGAAGGCCAAATCGCCGGACCGCGGGTGCTGGAACACATGGTCGACACGGTGCTGTATTTCGAAGGCGACCGCAGCCACCAGTTCCGCATTTTGCGCGCGGTCAAAAACCGCTTCGGCGCCACCGACGAGATCGGCGTGTTCGAGATGTCCGACGCGGGGTTGTCCGAAGTCCGCAATCCGTCCGCTTTGTTCCTGTCGGACCGCGAACAAGACGTCAGCGGATCGGCGGTGTTCGCGGGCATGGAAGGCACGCGGCCGATGCTGTTGGAGGTCCAAGCCCTGGTGTCACCGTCTACTCTGGCGACGCCCCGGCGCGCGGTGGTCGGCTGGGACAGCGCACGCCTTTCGATGATCATGGCGGTGATCGAAACCCGATGCGGGGTTGCCATTGGGGCCAACGACGTGTACTTGAACGTCGCAGGTGGTCTGCGGGTCACGGAACCCGCCGCCGATTTGGCCGTTGCGGCAGCTTTGCTGTCGTCATTGAGCGACATTGCGGTGCCCCGCGGCAGCCTCTTTTTCGGCGAAGTCGGCCTGTCCGGCGAGGTTCGCGCGGTCAGTCACGCGGAAGGGCGGCTCAAGGAAGCGGCCAAATTGGGTTTCAAACGCGCGGTCGTGCCGAAAAACCGGGGCAAGACCAAAGCGGCGGCAAAAGGCATTACGTCGAACGAATTGGGCCACATTCAAGAACTGGCGCAAATGTTCGAAAACGAAGACGGATTTTGAGGTCACATGCACTGGATCGACATCCTCGTCATTGGCACGCTGCTGATATCTGGCGCATTTGCTTACGCGCGCGGCTTTGTGCATGAGGTTTTGTCCATCGCGGGCTGGATCGGCGCGGTCTTCGCCACCCTCTACGGCACGCCTGTGCTGGAACATTTCACCCTGCAATTCATCGAAGATCCGTTCATCGCCACCATGGTGACCGGAATTTTGGTTTTCATCGCCACGTTGGTGATCCTATCCATAACCACGCGGCGCATTTCGCGCGGCGTGAAGGAAAGCGCCCTGGGCCCGCTGGACCGGGCTTTGGGCTTTTTGTTCGGCCTGTTGCGCGGTGCCGTGATCGTTGCCTTGGTGTGGATCGGCTATGCCTGGATGACGCCGCCCGATGAGCAGCCGGAATGGATTTATGAGGCCCGCACCATCCCCCTGATCATCCAAGGGGCCGATATGTTGAAGGCGCTGGCCCCGACCACCGAAGAGGCGGACCCAAACGCCCCCACGGACAACCCCACACCAAAAGACCAGAACCAATCTCTGCTCGACAAAGCCATCAACGCCATTCCCAAAGCCCCCGCCAAATCGAAAACCGACGGGTACGGTAAAAAGGAACGCTCGGAGATGGACCGGCTTTTTGAAACCAGCCAGTAGCCACATCTTCCAACAGGCCTCAACTTGGCCCAAAATTGGATCGTAAAGCCCATGGACACGCCCCGCACCTCCTCGTGCACAACCGCATCGTTTCCCGAAGACGACCACTTCCATGACGAATGCGGCGTTTTCGGCGTCTATAACCACCCCGACGCATCGGCGCTGACGGCGCTCGGTCTGCATGCCTTGCAGCATCGCGGCCAGGAAGCCGCCGGGCTGGTCTCGTTCGGCGGCAAGCATTTTCACAGCCACCGCGCGCTCGGCAGCGTCGGCGACAACTTCAATTCCGAAGAGGTCATCAGCCGCCTGGAAGGCCCCATGGCCATCGGCCATGTGCGCTATTCAACCGCTGGCGGCACGGTGATGCGCAACGTTCAGCCGCTGTTCGCCGATTTGGTGTTCGGCGGTTTCGCCATCGCGCACAACGGCAACCTCACCAACGCCCGCACCTGTCGCCACGAGTTGGTGGAACAAGGCAGCATCTTCCAGTCCACGTCCGACACCGAAACCATTTTGCACCGCGTCGCCACCAGTTCCTACCGCAAGGTTCTGGACCGCCTGACCGATGCCCTTTCCGGGGTGACCGGGGCCTATTCGATCGTCGCGCTGACACGTCAAAAACTGATCGGCGCGCGCGATCCATCAGGCGTACGCCCGCTGGTGATCGGCAAGATCGGCGACGGCCATGTGCTGGCGTCGGAAACTTGCGCACTCGACATCATCGGTGCCGAATACGTACGTGACGTCGAGCCCGGCGAGATCGTGGTGTTCAGCGAAAAAGGCGTGCAAAGCCTCAAACCGTTCGCCGAACAGCAATCGCGCTTTTGCATTTTCGAATACATCTACTTCGCGCGGCCCGACAGCGTCATCGAAGGCCGCAACGTCTATGAAGTGCGCAAGAACATCGGCAAGGAGCTTGCCCGCGAAAGCCACGTCGATGCCGACATGATCGTTCCGGTGCCCGACAGCGGCGTGCCCGCCGCCATCGGCTACGCGGAAGAAAGCGCCATTCCGTTCGATTTGGGCATCATCCGCAGCCACTACATGGGCCGCACCTTCATTCAACCGTCCGACACCATCCGTCACCTTGGTGTCAAATTGAAGCACAACGCCAACCGCGCTTGGATCAAGGGCAAACGTCTGGTGCTGGTCGATGATTCCATTGTGCGCGGCACCACTTCGGTGAAAATCGTCGAGATGATGCGCAACGCCGGGGCCAAGGAAGTGCACATGCGCATTTCCAGCCCGCCGACAACACACCCGTGCTTTTACGGCATCGACACGCCCCATCAGGACCAGTTGATGGCGCACAATATGACGGTCGAGGAAATGGCTAAGCACATCGGCGTCGATACATTGGCATTCATTTCCCACGACGGGCTGTATCGCGCCGTGGGTGAACCGGGACGCAATGGCGAATGCCCGCAGTATTGCGATGCTTGCTTCACCGGCGAATACCCGCTGCCGCTTATCGACAAAGAAGGCAATCCGGGGCCGGAACAACTGACCCTTTTGTCCGAGGATTAAGAGAGCACATCATGGCTGATAAAATTCTTGAGGGCCGCGTCGCCCTGATCACCGGCGCATCGCGCGGCATCGGGCGCGCGCTTGCTACATGCTTCGCCGAACACGGTGCGCACCTGATCCTCACCGCCCGCACCCAAGGCGCATTGGAAGAGCTGGACGACGAACTGCGCGCCGCGGGTCATGATGCCCCCACGCTGGTGCCGTGCGACCTGACCGATTTCGACACCATCGACAAAATCGGCGGGGCCATTTACGAGCGCTTCAAAAAGCTCGACATCTTGATCGGCAATGCGGGAATCTTGGGCACCTTGGCCCCACTCGCGCATATCGAACCGCGCGAATGGCAGCAAGTGCTGGACATCAACCTCACCGCCAACTGGCGCTTGATCCGCTCCATGGACCCACTTTTGAAAGCATCCGACGCGGGCCGAGCCGTTTTCGTCACCTCGACCGTGGGCCACGCGCCGCGCTCTTACTGGGGAACCTACGCAGTGTCGAAAGCGGCGCTGGAAATGACCGCCAAGATTTATGCCGAGGAATGCGCCAAGACCAATGTAAGGGTCAACCTGCTCAACCCTGGTGGCACCCGCACCGACATGCGCGCCGCCGCCATGCCCGGCGAAAACCCCGAAGCGGTCAAAGCGCCCGAAGCGCTCAATCACCTGTTCTTGGAACTGGCGTCCCCTGCCTGCACCGCGAATGGCGCAATGATCGAGGCCGAGCAAGAGCTTGCGGCGGGACACACCGCCTACACCCTAAAATAAATCGAGTAACACATTGAGAAGGAGAGTCCAGCCATGCAGCAATTAGCGACGATTTTCAGCTATGTCGCCGGTGGCGTCATCTTCATCGCCACCATTTTCATGCTGCGCGCGATTTTTAGCGGTTCGAACGGAAAAAAATCCGACTCTCAAGACGGCAACGATTAAACGCTCAGCGCCGCTTCCAAGCGCGCCCAGTCTTGCTCCGTTCCCGGCAAGCCAAAGCGTAGCCAGCGGGGCTGGTATTCGAACGGGCGCACCAAGATGCCTGCGCGCGCGAGCTTTTCGAACAGCGCTTGCGCATCCATGCGTTCGCCAAGGCGGAACAGATCGGTGCCGCCGACAACCGCGAGCCCCGCATCTTCCAGCATTGCGTCCAAACGCCGCGCATCCGCCTTGAGCCGCGCCCGCGTGGCCTCCTCCCAATCGCGATCGCCCAGCGCCTGGGTCCCGGCCCACAACGCCGGGCCGGACACCGACCAGGGACCGAGCTTGGCCGCCACGCGTTCGGCGATTTCCGGCGAGGCGATGGCGAAACCGAGCCGCACCCCCGCAAGACCGAAAAACTTACCGAACGAGCGCAACACCACCAGCCCTTCGCCCCCTGCATGGGGCGTAACGGACAGCTCCGGCGTGACGTCGGCAAACGCTTCATCGACCACCAACACCCCGCCGCGGTCGTGCAATTCTTCGCCAAACGCGAGCAGGCCTTCGACCGTTTGAGTGCGCCCGTCGGGATTGTTGGGATGCACCACGACGCCAAACGGGGCGGGTTGAGCCGCCTGCGCGCAAATGGAGCCGACGTTTTCGACCCGGTGCCCCGCCGCCGTCCACGCCGGTGCGTGCTCGCCGTAGGTCGGGCCCATGATCGACACGCTGGATGGCGCGAACAGAGTTGGTACAGTCTGGATCAGCGCTTGGGTGCCGGGGCTGGCGACAATGGCCGCGCCTTCGGCCACGCCGTATGCGCGTCGCGCCGCATCCAACAAAGCCTCCAAGTCGGCCTGTAAAGGCAGTCTGGCGATCATCTCATTCGGAATCGGAGCAAGCGGATAAGGAACTGGATTGATGCCGGTGGACAGATCCAACCAGCCGTCCTTGGGCGCGCCGAAGCGCGCCTCGACGGATTTAGGATCTCCGCCGTGCTGGATCGACTTTTTACGCTTTAGATCGGTAATCTGCATATTCATGGCACTGGCTTAGCAGATCGAGATCGTCCGCGCGAGAGGGGATCGCACGGTCCCTTGATCTTTTAGCCCCATCTCGTGGTAAGGTCCGCCCATGGACCAAGCACAACTCATTGAAATCGCACTGGTTGCGTTCACCACGTTCTTCGCCACCATCGGCCCGGTCGATGTGGCGGCGCTGTTTGCGATCCTCACTCAACGCACCGACCCACCCCAGCGGCGCGCCTTGGCGTTCAAGGGCGTTTTGATCGCAAGCACCATCTTGTTGCTGTTCGCGGTGTTCGGAGAGGCGGCTTTGTCGCGTCTCGGCATCACCTTGGCGGCGATGCGCACGGCCGGCGGCATTCTGCTTTTACTGATCGCCATCGACATGGTGTTCGCGCGCCATTCCGGCGGCAGTTCCACCACCGACGACGAAACCACCGAGGCCAAAACCAAGCAAGACATCTCCGTCTTCCCCCTCGCCACCCCACTGATCGCGGGCCCCGGCTCCATGGGCGCGGTGGTCCTGCTCACCGCCGAAAGCGGCGGCGATCTCGTGCATTGGGCCGTGACCGTGGGCGCACTTTTGGCGGTGCTGATCATCACCCTCGTCCTTCTGTTGATGGCGGGGCAGGTGCAAAAGGTCCTCGGCGTCACCGGACTGAATGTGATTTCGCGCGTTGTCGGCGTTTTGCTAGCTGCATTGTCGGTGCAATTTATGTTCGACGGTTTAAGCGCCAGTCCGCTTTTTTCCTGACGCAAATGCGAGCGTTCCGCTTTTTCCTTAATTAGTTAATGCTGCAACACTTTGATTGAGAACATGCCTTAGGCGTTTTCCACTCAGGATACACTCGTTAAAATGGTGTGAGTATCAACCTCAAAAGGGACACCTCGACCCGGCCCCCGGTCGGCAAGCGAGCGTGGGGGAGAATTCATGGATTCATTCGATGAACTGCACCAGCAAAACCACCAGATCGCGGAACTGGCGAAGACCCTGTCCTATCTGTTCCAAGATCGCGAGATGTGCGATTCCGGTATCACCTGCGAACTGTTCGAACGTTATCGCGACAGGTTCGACGCCCATATGAACCACAACAAGACGATTTATTCCAAGCTGCTCAACAACAACAACGGTTCGGTGCGCGCCACGGTCGATCGCTTTATCGAGGGGGAGCGCGAAATCAAACGCCTGTTCAAATCGTACGCTGAAAAATGGTGCAAGGACGGCCTTCACATCGCCGATCATGAGGCGTTCGTGAAAGAAACCGATGAGATGTTCGAATTGGTGTGGAGCCGCATTCAGGCCGAAAGCGAGCAACTCTACCCCTTGGCGCGCAATCAAACCAACGCGGCTTAATATGGTTTGACCCGTCCAGAGCTGGCTTAGAGTCCGTCCCTGATGGCGCACCATAGGTGCGTTGTCGGATGCTATGGTCGTTCTCGCGTTTTGCCCGCGACAGGACGCAAAAAGCGTGTTAAACCCCCGGCCATGACTGATATGGACACCGAAGACAAGCCCCCTGTGAAAGACGACCCCATCGCCACCACCATCTTGGATGCGCTGGCCGGAAGCTCTTCGCTCAGCTTTAAAGACATCGCCATGAAAATCGCGGATGCACGCAGGCGGCCCAAGGACGGACCCGATTTGTGGCGGCGCTATCTCACGGCCGTGAAGCAACAGGCCGTGTTTCTGGCGCGTCAAGGCCGCCTCGAAATCGTCCGCAAAGGCCAAGTCGCCGACCCGAACGACTTCAAAGGCATCGTCAGGCTGCGCCTGCCCCAAAGCTGAGACCTAAAAGAATTCGGAACGAAGTGTCAGCGTTTCGCCATAGCAAGAATGCGTTTTTCTGCTTCTTCGATCTGGTATTTATTCATCTTCGGCCTGAGCCGATTCATTTTCAGAACGGGATCGAATTTCTTGTTGATGGCGAGGGCCTCGTCACGCTTGTTCATCGCCAGCTTCAGCCATACATAGGCCGTGATCAGGTCGCGCTTTACACCCCATCCCTCTTCATACATGGAGCTGAGAATGTACTGCGCCGCCGCATGACCCTTGCTGGCGGCTTGTTTGTAGTACTTGATGGCTTTGGCGTAGTCATTCACCACGCCGCGCCCGTTGAAATACAGTTCACCGAGGCGAAACTGGGCGTTGGCATCCTTATTGAACGTCGCCGCCAGTCGGTAATATTTCGCCGCCATGAAATAATCTTGACGTACAATAATGCCGTTGGCGTACATCCAGCCCAGCTTATATCGTGCCGGTGCGTAGCCTTGCTCCGCCGCCTTCAACAGCCATTTGAGAGTTTGCTTGGTGTCTTTTTTGGTCCCGTCGCCGATCTCATACATCAGCGCAATTTGATATTGCGCCTTGGCGTCGCCAGCGTCCGCGCCGGGTAGCGTTTCCTTGAAACGCGACACCAACTTTATTTTCTTGAGGACTTCCGGGCTCATTTCTGGGTTTTGATCCAAAGTCCAAACCGTTACGCCCGCAAGGACGATCAGGGCGAAGGTGGCAAAAAATAATCGCTTCATGATGTTTGCGAATTACAATGTTTCTCAACAAATGACGGGCACGCAGTTAACGACAACCACTTGGCCGGGTCAATACGGCAAGTAGATTAAGCACTTAAAGAAGGAAAAAGTATACAGGTGCAATATCAGCGCCGAGTGCCGAGACGCTCATCGGGCTTACGCGCGGGATTGGGCTCGCTGTAGCACGTCACATCGCCGATGGAGGGATAACAACTCACACTGGCGACGGGATTGGGTTCGTCTTCCTTGCAGTACGTGCGGCCCTGTTCGATCCGCAAGGTCGAACAGTCCTTACCCGTATTGTACGAGACCAAGTGATCCGTCAGCGTTTTGTCCGTCGCCATGGTGAGCCCTGTGCTGACAATGCTGAGATTGCCGACCGCCTTGAGAGTGCTTCGCGGAGCCATGCTATAAAAATCACTGCACGCCGAAACCAGCACGGCGAGACTTGCGATCAAGATGATGTGTTGCGCGCGCATGGGCGAAGGGCTCCATTTCAGGGCGTAAATACCGCACCGAAGCGCAGGCATTCAGCCTCTTAGTATGGCTCATTTTGATTAAGTCTTCATTAACGCCGTTGCCGGTTGATCCCATCGGAAAGCGGCGCTATCTAAGATGGCAAGGCAACCTTCAACGTGGGAGAGAGACCATGGCGGTGCAACCCCCGATATGCGATTTCGGCTGGAAAGCCCCGAATTTCAGCCTACCGGGCGTGGATGGTGAAACCCATGCCCTCAATGACATCAAAGGCGAAAACGGCACACTTGTGATTTTCATGTGCAATCACTGCCCCTACGTGTTGGCGGTGATCGAACGCTTGGTCCGCGATGCAAAGGATTTGCAAGCCCTCGGCATCGGCGTGGCGGCCATCAATTCCAACGACCCGGAGCAGTACCCGGCGGACTCGTTCGACAACATGAAAACCATGGCCGCTCGGCACGATTTCTCGTTCCCCTACCTGTTCGATGAAAGCCAGGACGTGGCGCATGCGTACGACGCCGTCTGCACGCCTGATTTCTTCGGTTTCGATGTCTCATTTGGGCTGCAATATCGCGGGCGCTTGGACGCGTCACGCAAAGAAACGGGGCCCGAGAACGCGCGGCGCGAACTGTTCGAGGCCATGAGCCTGGTCGCAAAAACCGGCCATGGACCTGAAGATCAGATCCCTTCCATGGGCTGTTCGATCAAGTGGCGCTAGGGGGGCTGAGCCCAAAAATAGCATTACCCCTTGTTTTAAAAGCTTTTTTGTCACGCTTAAGAGCGTTTGCCATAGGCCGCGCGCTTGGTTATGTTTGCGGGGCCTTGGCGCATTCGACACCAAGGTCCTGAAAATTTGAAGAATTGCTGGAGACATCCGTGGCCGACCACACTGAAGATGCCCTGATCCGCGAGGTCAACGACGAACTTCGCGAAGAACAGATGATGAAACTATGGCACCGTTACGGAGCTTACGTTGTGGGCGTTGCCGTGGTGATCGTCGCGATCGTCGCGGGCTACCAAGGCTGGAAATCGTACGACGTCTCCACGCGCAGCAGCGAAGGCGACCGCTTCCAAAGCGCTGTGCAGATGGCGCAATCGGGCGACACGGCGGGCGCGCTTGCCGCCGTGCGCACCTTGGCCGACGACGCTTCCAGCGGCTACGGCGTTTTGGCGCGTTTCAAGCAAGCATCCTTGCTGTACAAGCAAGGCGACGGCGCGGGCGCGGCGCAGGTTTACCAGCAAATTGCCCGCGAGAACGTCGGCAACGTGGCGCTTTCGGGCTTGGCCAACATCCTCGGCATCATGATCGAGATCAACGCGGGCGGTTATGACGCGAAAGCTTTGGAATTTCGCCTGTCCACCATCGCCGAGGACGGCCACCCTTACCGCCACAGCGCGCGTGAGCTTCTTGGCGTCATCGCGTTGGAATCGGGGGAAACGGACAAGGCCAATACCGCGTTCAGCGGACTGGCCAGCGATCTCACCGCGCCCAAGGGCATCCGCGATCGCGCAAAAAACCTGATCCAGCGCCTGGGAACATAATGCGGGAACATAATGCGGGAGCATAACCTGTACGCATGACCGGGGCGCAAGACCGGGTCTCGAACACTGGACAGATGAGCATTGGGCCTATGGGGATAACCGTTTTCGTGAACAGCAAACGCACCATCATCCGTTTTTTGACCGTTGCAGCCTTAGCCACGGGGCTGAGCGCCTGCGACACTTGGCTGGGCGGCGACCAAGCACCGCCGCTTCCGGGCGAGCGCATCTCCGTGCTGAAGCACGAAAGCGCCCTGCAACCGGAAGCCGGTCTGAAGTCATCCGAAATCCGTCTGCCGGCCCCATCCCCAACCCCCGACTGGCCGCAAAGCGGCGGCTACGCCAACCACGCTATGCATCACGTCGCCGCCGCGCCGAAGTTGCACGAATATTGGACCACGGACATCGGCGCCGGCGCCAGTGCGGGGGAGCGCCTGACCTCGACGCCGATCATCGCCAACGGCCGAATTTTCACCATCGACACCGACAGCGACGTCAGCGCTTTCGACACCAACACCGGCACCTTGTTGTGGCGCACGGCGTTGACCCCCGACACCGAGGACGACGGTCATATCCCCGGCGGCTTGGCGTATGAAAACGGGCGCGTGTTCGCGGGCACCGGCTTCGCCCAAGTGGTGGCGCTCGACGCCGTCACGGGCAAAATTGCTTGGCGCAAGGCCGTCAGTGGACCGATTAGATCCGCGCCCACCGTGCGCGGCGGCCGCGTCTTCGCCGTGGCCCTGGACAACAAGCTGCATGCCCTGTCCGCACTGGACGGTAGCCTGTTGTGGACCCACTCGGGATCCGCCGAACTGGCAATGCTGTTGGGCGCGGCCAGTCCCGCCGTCGACCAAGGCGTGGTGGTGGTGCCCTATACATCTGGCGAACTGGCCGCGTTGAAGGTCGACAACGGTCGCCAACTGTGGATGGACAGCCTGACTTCACGTCGGCGCACCGACGCCACCGCGGCGCTGGCGCAAATTCGCGCCAACCCGGTTATCGACAGGGGCGTTGTGTTCGCCATCAGCCATAGCGGCTTGATGGTCGCCATCGATCTGCGCAGCGGCACACGTCTGTGGGAAAAAGGCATCGGCGGTCAGGAATCGTTTTGGGTCGCGGGCGATTATCTGTTTACGCTCACCGGCAATGAAGAACTGGTGGCGATGGAACGCGAAAGCGGGCGTATCTTGTGGGTGCGTTCCCTACCGCGCTGGGACGATGTCGAGGCCCGCGAAGGCGCAATCGTGTGGACCGGGCCGCTGTTGGTCAGCGACCGTCTGATCGTCGCCAGTTCCGGTGGCGTTGCCGTGGCGATCTCCCCATATACAGGCGACATCTTGGGATCCGAAGAGATGCCCGATGGCGTTTCGGTTCCCCCGGTGGTCGCGGGCGAAACGGTGTATTTCCTTTCCGATGACGCCACGCTGTCGGCTTATCGCTAAACCTTTTGCGCCAGAGCGCATGGACCAAAAAAATATGAGTCTTACCGTCGCCATCATTGGCCGCCCCAACGTGGGCAAATCGACGCTGTTCAACCGCTTGGTCGGAAAGCGGGTTGCGATCGTCGACGACATGCCCGGCGTAACCCGCGACCGGCGTGAAGGCGAAGCCACGTTGAGCGATCTGCACTTCAAGGTCATCGACACCGCCGGCCTTGAAGACGTGCACGACGACAGCTTGGAAGCGCGTATGCGCCAACAGACCGAAACGGCCTTTTTGGAAGCCGACGTCGGCTTGATGATGATCGACGCACGCACCGGCCCGACCCCAATCGATGAGCACTTCGTCAATTGGCTGCGTCGCCACGACACCCCGGTGATCTTGGTCGCCAACAAATGCGAAGGCGCCGCCGGTCAGCCGGGCTTGCTGGAAGCTTATGCGTTGGGCTTGGGCGAGCCGGTGCCGTTGTCCGCCGAACACGGCCAAGGCCTGGTCGATCTGTATGAAGCGTTGCGCCCCTACGCCGACGCGGCCAGTGAGAAAGAAGCCTGGAAAAACAGCCAAATTCAAGATGAGAATCTGCTGCCCCACGACAGCGGTGAGGAAGACGACGACGACGCGGTGATGAACCGCCCATTGCAGCTTGCCATCGTCGGCCGCCCCAATGTCGGTAAATCAACACTGATCAACAAGTTGCTGGGCGAAGACCGTATGCTCACCGGACCCGAAGCGGGGATCACGCGCGATTCCATCATGGTGCCGTGGCAATACAAAGGGCGAGACCTCAAGCTGGTCGACACCGCAGGCTTGCGACGCCGCGCCAAAGTGACGGAAAAGGTCGAAGCCCTGTCCGGCGCGGAGACGCGGCGCGCCATTGACTTCGCCCAAGTGGTGGCGCTGGTGCTCGACGCCCGCGACATGCTGGAAAAGCAGGACCTGACCATCGCGCGCACCGTCATCGAAGAGGGCCGCGCGCTGATCATCGTGGTCAACAAGTGGGACCTGATCGAGAACACCAAGGAAGCCTTGGACAAGCTGCATGATCGTTTGCAAACCTCCCTGCCCCAGGTGCGCGGCATTCCCATCGTCACCGTTTCGGCCAAAACGGGACGCAAGCTCGATAAAATTCTCGATGCCGTTTTGGATGTCTTCGAAGTGTGGAACCGGCGCGTGTCCACCGCCAAGCTCAACCGCTGGCTGGAACACATTCTCGAACATCACCAGCCGCCGCTGGTGGGTGGACGCCGTGTCAAAGTGCGCTACATGACCCAGCCCAAGACCCGCCCGCCGACCTTCGCGCTGTTCGTCAGTCACGCCAAGGGCCTACCGGAATCGTATGTGCGTTATATGGCGAATGCGCTGCGTGAGGATTTCGAATTGTGGGGCGTACCCTTGCGCGTTTTGGTGCGCAAGGGGCACAATCCTTTCGCCAAAGACTGAGGCTGTTTCAGCTTACTCGATACTGTCCTTATCGAAGCTCACCACAATCGCATCGCCATCTTGGGTCACGGTGTAGCTGCTGGTGTCTTCGACATAGACATCGTTCAACGTCACCGACACCCCGGCATTTTCACCGAAGGTGATGGTCGTGACATCGGTCTCGCTGTCCGATTGTAAGATGAAATCATCCATATCGAATTCCTGGCCTTCGAAGCGCAATACGTCCTTATGGCTAAGATCAAGGACGATGTCGTCGCCATCGCCGGCGTGGAAAATGAATTCATCCGCACCGCCGCCGCCAACGAGGGTATCATCCCCCGCGCCACCGTAAATTTCATCGCGCCCAGCACCGCCGTCGAGCGTATCATCGCCCGCTTCGCCGTATAGCTCATCACGACCTTTGCCGCCAACGATCACATCATCGCCCGCACCACCGTAAATTTCATCGCGCCCTGCGCCGCCGTCAAGCGTATCGTCGCCCGCTTCGCCGTACAGCTCATCACGGCCTTTGCCACCGAGGATCGTGTCATCGCCACCACCGCCATAAATTTCATCATTACCTGCGCCGCCGTCGATATAGTCGTCGCCGCCCTCTCCGCCTTCGAACGTGACGTCTATGGTCGCCGTGGCGGTAGCGGTTTCGCCACTTTCCAGTTCGCTCGACGTCGCGCTCACCCCCAGCTCGAAGGCTGCTAAATCGCTACCAGCCGCCAAAGTCATGGTCAGGTCGTCCAGGTGGCTGAGGTCGTCCGCCAGCAGCGACCACGTGCCGTCCCCGTTGTCGGTGCCGACACTCAAAAGCGCACCGTCAGGCACGTTTGAAATCTCGATGCTTAACGCTTCGGACCCGTCGATATCGGTCAGCGCGGCGTTGACATCCAAAGGCACGACCAGCGCCTCTGGCGCATCGGGACCTTCGTCGCCGCCCTCATCGCCGCCCTCTTCATCCTCATCGTCGCGACCATGTCCACGACCGTGCTCATCGTCTTTATCGTCGTCGCCTTTGTCGTCTTTGCCTTTATCGTCGTCTTTGTCGTCTTTGCCTTTGTCATCCTTTTCATCATCGCCGGGAACGAAATCGCTGTCGCCATAAATCACGTCGTGACCGGCCCCACCTTCGATTTCATCATCGCCCATGGTGCCGTAAAGCTCATCGGCTTTCGAGGTGCCTTCGATCACCGCGCCCGGCGGCGTTTCGACGCTCACCACCACGTCGGAAACCTGCAACACCGGAACATCGGCCACCGGCGCCACCGCCGCGTTGAACGAGGACGTTGCGGTTCCGCCATCGGACGACACCGCCGTAACGCTAAGCGAGATCACCCCGCTGTAATTCGTGGGCGGCGTTAAGCTCAGTCCTGCAAGATCGTCCGCTGTCACATTCCACGTGCCATCGCCATTGTCCGTGCCTGCTGACAAAACCGCGCCATCCGGCACGCCGGAAATCGTGATGCTGTCCAGCGTCTCGCCGGTGCCTGTCGGCATGTTCGCCGCTACCGTCAAGGCGATGGCGTTGTCCTCAGCGCCGGATACATCGCTGACCGCGATCACGGGAACGTCACTTACGGAACCGACGTTGACCGCCAACGTATCGCTGCTGACGCCGCCGTCGGTCGAGGTCACACTGACGCCGAGGTTGAAGGTGCCGTTGAAATCTTGCGGCGGCGTGAGGGTCAAGCCCTCCAGATCGCCGCTGGTGAGCGTCCACGTGCCATCGCCGTTGTCCGTGCCTGCCGACAAGAGCGCGCCGTCCGGTACGCCTGTGACGATGATGGTATCCACCGTTTCCGCAGTATCCGCAGACATGCTTGCGGCAATGGACAGTGCGATGGCGCTGTCCTCGGCGCCGCTGGCGTCGGTCAGCGCGACCACCGGTATGTCCGCAACAGGCGTGACCGTCACATTCAAGGGAGACATGGCCGTTCCGCCATCGGTCGAGGTCGCAACCACGTTCAAATCGAACGTCCCGCTGTAGTCTTGGGGCGGCGTTAAGGTCAGGCCGCTCATCAGATCCGGCGTCAAGGTCCAACTGCCATCGCCATTGTCCATACCCGCACTCAGACTTGCGCCTGGGGGCACACCTTCGATGGTGATGGTGTAGACCGCTTCGGTCGTATCAGAAGGCATGGTCGCTGCAAGAGTCAGCGCGATGGTTCCATCTTCCGCACCGAGCGCATCGGCCACCGCCAACTGCGGCACATCGGCCAAAGGCTCGACCGTAACGGCAAAGCCGCCGCTCGACGTGCCGCCATCCGTCGATGTGGCGATGACGCCAAGATTGAGCGTGCCGTGATAATCGGTAGGGGGCGTCAAGGTCAGGGTCGAAAGTTGATCCGGGCTCAAGGTCCACGTGCCATCGCCGTTGTCCGTGCCCGCCGACAGGACCGCACCGTCCGGCACCCCCGTCACGATGAGGCTATCGACGGTTTCCGTCGTACCCGTCGGCATGCTCGCAGCCAAGGTCAATGCGATGGCGCCATCTTCCGTACCGCTCACATCCGCGGCGGCGACAACAGGCGTGTCGGCGACAGGGTTGACGTTGACGGCGAAGGTATCGGTGGATACGCCACCGTCGCTCGACGTCACGCTCACGCCGATGTTGAACGCGCCGTTGTAATCGGCGGGTGGGCTGAGGGTCAAGCCGCCCAAGTCACCAGGGGTGAGGGTCCAAGTCCCATCGCCATTGTCCACACCCGCCGACAGGCTTGCGCCCGCCGGAACGCCGGTGAGCAGAATGCTGTCCACCGTTTCGGACGTGCCACCAGGCATGGCGGTGGCGATGGCCAGCATGATCGTAGCGTCCTCTGCGCCGCTGACATCACCAACGGCCAATTGCGGTACATCCGCGACCGGCCCGACATGCAAGGCGAAATCACGCGACGCCACACCGCCGTCGGTGGAGGTCGCGCTGACGTTCAGATCAAGCGCGCCGCTGAAATCAGGAGGCGGCGTCAAGGTCAAACCCGTCAACTGATCCGGGTTCAAGGTCCAAGAGCCATCGCCATTATCGCTACCGGCGGAAAGCGCCGCCCCTGCCGGGATGCCGCTGACGGTTACAGAGGCAACCGTTTGCGCCGTGCCCGCCGACATGGCGGTGGCGATGGTCAACGCAATGGCGCTGTCCTCAAATCCGCTCACATCGGCAACCGCGATTTGCGGCACATCGGCGACAGGCGTAACCGTAACTTTGACAGTGGCCATGGCCATCGCACCCGCATCGTCGGTCACCATATAAGTAAAGCTGTCACTGCCGCCAAAATCGATATTGGGAACATATATAAACGTACCATCGGGATTGACGCTAACCGTACCGTTGGACGGGCCGCCATCCTCGGCCAAACCGAAGGTCAAAGCCCCGCCTTCAAGATCGGACGCCACCAGTTGACCGCTAAAGACATTGTCTTCCGCCGTGATCATCGCACCGGCCTCGGCGACAGGGGCTACATTTTCCGGTTCTGGCTCGGGCTCGGGTTCAGCGACAGGCGTCGTGGCCTCTTCCGTGGCGAACTCGACGGGTTCCTCTTCTGTCGTAGGCGCTTGCTCGGAGGTAGGCGGCGTCACAGCTTCTGTGGGTTCAAGGGGAGCGATCTCCTCGCCGAACACCACGTCGGCTTCACCTGCCAACTCATCCGCCGTCAGTTCCACACCGGCGGACGGAATGAACGCTTCGGGCTGCTCCTCGGTTGGCGTAAGCGTTTCAGCAACAACGGTTTCGAAATCGGCCAACCCTTCACCTTCAACATCTTCGGTGGGAGCTTCTTCGCCAAGCGCGGCGTCGAATGTAGCTAACCCCTCTTCACCTGGAGCTTCCTCAACGGGAGCTTCCTCAACGGGAGCTTCCTCAGCCGGGACTTCTGCCTCGGCTTCCATTTCGAGCGCGCTCAACGGCTCTTCAAGCCCCGCGCGCAAGCCGTAGTCGTTGGCGTTGGCGTTGCCTGTGGGCAAAAGCGAAAGTGCGCTGCCGAACGTATGGGCGACGGCTTCGCGCGTGTAGGTCGGCGCGGCGACCGGGGGGATGTCGTAAGAACTGACCGTGACCGCGAAGTACGCTTCGTTCAAGGTCATAACGCCGGCGCTGTTGATGATCATGACTTCGCCGACGAAGCCGTCGGCTTCTTCCATCATCACCAAATTGAGGTCGCGACCATTGCTCAAATCCAACCCGATCTGCGTGCCGCGAATGCCGATGGTCGCCACCGGCGTGTGCACCATCATCGCTTCGGGGTCGGTCTTGGAAACTTCGCCTGATACGATGGTGAAGATGCCCTTCATCACCGACAGCGCGATGTTGCCTTCTTGGGTGCCGGGATCATAAACCATTTCATCAAGCACCATGCGCGCATCCTGGCCCATGGAAAGCGAGGTCCCATCGGCCAGCAAAACACCGATCCCGGCTTCCAGTCCCGTTTCCAGAATGTCGCCCTGCAAAACCGCATCGCCGTTTTGCAATGTCGTACGGGTGCCGTCGACGCGGATCACCGTCACTTCGCCATTGAGGTCCGTAACACGGCCGATCGCCTCACCGGGAGCGGGCAATTCCCCGGCCACCATCCCCGGTGCAACGGAACCCGCCAACCGCACGGCCAAATCGCCGACGACGCGCGCGCCTAAGGGGCTGAGCAAATCGGGTGGTGTTTCCATCATGAAAAAATCGGCGACAAGGACTTCGGTACCGTCCGGCGCCACCAGCATCAAGTCCGGCCCGGCACGCTCAAACGCAGCTTCGGCGGGGTTGAAGCCATCGGGTAGAACCACTTGGCCTTGCGTGGCCTGAACGAACAACTGGCCGCTCCCCACCCCAGCGTCGGAGCCTTCTCCGGCGATATCAGGCTGTGCACGAAAAATTTTCGGTACCATGATCGTCATCCCTTTGCGAAGCACAAAACGAAGCGCGGACCCCCTTCCCGCATCGGACGCTTATACAGATCGAAACGATGCGTCGACGGTTCCTTTTTCACACTCCATTATAGCATTGTTTCCAGGCTTATACCCCAATTCGTCAATCTGAGCCGATAAGCTCAACGATGTGCGCAACGTTTCCCTAAACTGGGGTTTCGTCCTATGCCAAGCGTGATAAGCTGCTTTCTTCGCACGTATTTTCAAGGCGCACCCCATATGGTCGAAATCGCAAACGCGTTTAGCACCGCGATCATGCTGATCTTCTCGTTTGACGAAAATCTCGCGGAAATTGTCGGATTGTCGCTTCAAGTCAGCTTGAGCGCGGTGCTCATCGCCACGCTTATCGGCGTGCCGTTGGGCGCCAGCGTGGCGTTGCTCAGATTCCCCGGACGCGGCGCGGTGCACATCGCGCTCAACGCCATGATGGGGCTGCCGCCGGTGGTGGTGGGATTGCTTGTGTATCTTACTCTGTCGCGCGCCGGACCATTGGGCGTATTCGGTTTGCTCTACACACCTGCGGCGATGATCATCGCGCAAGTGCTTTTGGTCACCCCGATCATCGCCGCGCTGAGCCGCCAAGTGATCGAAGATTTGTGGGGCGAATACGCAGAACAGCTCACAAGCCTGGGCGCGACGCGACTGCGCGCCCTGCCGACCTTGATCGTCGACGCGCGCTTCAGCCTGCTCACCGCCGTGCTGGCCGGGTTTGGCCGCGCCATGGCCGAAGTCGGCGCGGTGATGATGGTCGGCGGCAACATCGACCACGTCACCCGGGTGATGACCACGACCATCGCACTGGAAGTCAGCAAAGGCGATTTGGCGCTGGCGCTGGCGCTGGGCATCGTCTTGCTGAGCATTTCCATTGCCATCGGCGCGGCCGCGCAACTGTTCACGGACCATCGCGAACGCAGGGCCCGAGCATGAATAAGGACATGAGCAAGGAGCCAGCCATTTTACCGCTCAAGCTCGACGGCGTGTGGTATCGGGGCCGCGAGGGCATTCCGCTGATCAAGGACCTCAATCTCGAACTCACGGCCGGATCGCGGACCATGGTTGTCGGCCCCAATGGCGCGGGTAAAAGCCTGTTGTTGAGGCTCTGCCATGGCTTACTGACGCCCCACGATGGCCGCATCGACTGGGCCGTCTCCACGCCAACCGCCCTCATGCCCCCAAAAGCTCAGGCCATGGTATTCCAGCGCCCGGTAATGCTGCGTCGAAGTGCGCGCGCCAACATTGATTACGCGCTGTCCCTGCACCGCGTCGCCAAATCCGAACGCGGGGTCATCATCGAAGACGTGTTGCGCAAAACCGGCCTCACCCGTCAAGCCGATGCACCCGCGCGCGTGCTGTCGTATGGCGAACAACAGCGCCTGGCGATCGCGCGGGCCTGGGCGCTGCAACCGCAAATCCTGTTTCTCGACGAGCCGACCGCAAGCCTCGACCCCAGCGCCACCCATCAGATCGAAGAGCTGATCGAGCGCCTGCACGCCCAAGGCACAAAAATCGTCATGACCACCCATGATTTAGGCCAAGCACGACGGTTGGGCGACGAAGTGCTGTTTTTGCACCGTGGTCGATTGTTGGAACAGGCCCCGGCGGGTCAATTTTTCGCACAGCCGAAAAATGATCTTGCACAAGCGTTCGTAAAGGGGGAACTTCTGTGGTGGAAGCGCGGTGAGGGACCGCGAAGGGACCCGAAACACAGCCGGTAAGGAACATATCCATGCGTTTATTGTCTTCGATCCTTTTTGCTATGGGCCTTTTTGCCGCAACCGTGCTGACAAGCGGTCTTGCTCAAGCGTCTGAATTCATCACCGTGGCGTCGACCACATCGACGCAGAACTCCGGTTTGTTCGATTACCTTTTGCCGAAATTTACGGCCAAAACGGGTATCGATGTACATGTCATCGCGGTCGGCACCGGCCAAGCCATCCGCCAAGCAGAGCACGGCGACGCCGACGTGCTGTTCGTTCACCACCGCGCGTCTGAAGAAAAATTCGTGCGCGAAGGATACGGAATCAAGCGCTACGACGTGATGATGAACGATTTCGTGCTGATCGGACCCGCGACCGACCCCGCGGGCGTTAAATCCGCCAAGACCATCGAAGAAGCCCTCACCGCCATCGCCAAGGTCGGCGCACCGTTCGTATCGCGCGGCGACGACAGCGGAACCCACAAACGCGAACGCGGCTTGTGGCGCGCCGTTGGCATCGATCCCAAAACCGTTTCCGGCACGTGGTACCGCGAAGCCGGCGCAGGCATGGGCGCGACGCTCAACATGGCGCAAGGCATGGGCGCTTACGCCTTGTCCGATCGCGGCACCTGGATTGCGTTTAAAAACAAGGCCGGGCTCGACATCGTTCATCAAGGCAGCGCCAACCTCGCCAATCCTTACGGCGTGATCCTGGTCAACGCCAAGCGCCTCCCCCATGTCAAAAGCGAAGCTGGGCAACGGTTTATCGACTGGCTGGTCTCGGCTGAGGGGCAAAACGACATAGCTGCGTTCAAACTACAAGGCGAACAGCTGTTTTTCCCCACTGCGCGCGCCTTCGCCACCAAATAACCCTAAATAATCCTGGCGAAATTAACGGCGACAGGTCCGCCGAAACGCGCTATGACATTGGAAAGCGTTATATCCGAATAAACACAACGCACCCCGGATAAGACCAAAATTATGCAAGACACCTATGGACGCCCCATCACCTATCTGCGCGTTTCGGTCACCGACCGCTGCGATTTCCGCTGTTTTTACTGCATGTCCGAAGACATGGAATTTCTACCGCGTAAGGACCTCCTGTCCATCGAAGAGCTGGACAAGGTGTGCTCCACGTTCATCAATCGCGGGGTGCGCAAAATTCGCCTGACCGGGGGCGAGCCCTTGGTGCGGCGCGGCATTATGGAACTGATCGCCCGGCTGGGGCGACATAAAGACACGGGCTTTTTGGACGAAATCACGCTGACCACGAACGGCAGTCAGCTGGCCAAACACGCCCATCAAATCAAACGTCTCGGCGTGGATCGCATCAACGTGTCCATCGACACGCTGGATGCTGAAAAGTTTGCGCAAATCACCCGTCGCGGTCACCTTGATCAAGTTCTGAGAGGCCTGGAGGCCGCAAAGGATGCGAAGCTGAAGGTGAAAATCAACACCGTCGCCTTGAAGGCGTTCAACGAACATGAGCTCAGCGACATGCTCGGTTGGTGCGGTGAACAAGGCTTTGACATGACCATGATCGAAACCATGCCGCTGGGCGACATCGGCGGGGACCGCAGCGACCAGTACTTGCCGCTGACGGACGTGCGTGCGCGCCTGAAAGCGGACTGGACGCTAACGCCGTCAGAGCACTCAACAGGTGGGCCGTCGAAATATATGAGTGTTGGCGAGACTGGCCAAAAAGTCGGCTTCATCACGCCGCTCAGCGATCACTTTTGCGACAGCTGCAACCGCATGCGCCTGACCTGCACCGGCACATTGTATATGTGTCTGGGCCAAGACAGCGCCGTCGATCTGCGCACTGCGCTGCGATCCGATCCGACCCACGGCCAGCTCAACGCCGCCATCGACCAAGCCCTGACGCTGAAGCCCAAGGGCCACGAATTCGTGATTGAGCCGGGCCAAGGCGGGCCCGCGCTGAAACGCCACATGAGCGTTACGGGCGGTTGATTGGGCCCCTTTGCATCTGGGTAAACATTCCCCGACGTATGGTCTATACTCCCGCGACCCAATGATCAGTGCAGGAACGCCGTTCCATGAAATTCAATTCCGTCGCCTTTGTCGCCGCGCGCCAAAAGCAAGCGCAAGAGGCGCTGAAAAGCCTTAAGGAACGCTATGACAGCGTGCCGCCGTCCAAGGCCGACGTGATCGTGGTGCTGGGCGGGGATGGCTTCATGCTACGCACGTTGCACAAGTACCTGCACCGCAATGTGCCGATCTACGGAATGAACCGGGGTTCGGTCGGTTTTCTGATGAACACCTTTCGCGAAACCGGCTTGATGCGCCGCTTGCAACGGGCAGAGCCCATTGTGTTGCACCCATTGCGCATGATCGCCACCGATGCCCGCGGGAAAAAGCACGAAGCGCTGGCCATCAACGAAGTGTCCTTGCTGCGCTACACACGCTTAGCAGCCAAACTGCGCATACTGGTAGATGGACATGTGCGCCTTGAAGAGATGATCTGCGACGGTGCGCTGGTATCCACGGCCGCTGGCAGCACCGCCTACAATCTGTCCGCCAACGGCCCCATCATCCCGTTGGGCGCGGAGCTGTTGGCGCTGACCCCCATCAGTGCGTTCCGTCCGCGCCAATGGCGCGGCGCGCTTCTGCCTGCTGAAGCGAAAGTCACGTTCGAAGTCCTCGACGCCAAACAACGTCCGGTGAGCGCCGTGGCCGACGATATGGCGGTGCGCAATGTGCGCAAGGTGGACGTGGTCGAAGACCGTACCGTTGCGCCGGTGCTGCTGTTCGATCCCGAGCACAATCTGGAAGACCGCATTCTACGCGAACAGTTCATGGTTTAATTAAGCGCCGTGCTGGCCGACCGCATGTAGGACGGACGCGAAACCATCCGCTTTCAGAAGAGCCGCCAATTCCCGGTTGACCCGCGCCGCCAATCCTGGGCCTTCATAGATCATGGCGGAATACAGCTCGACCAGCGACGCACCGGCAAGGATTTTTTCATACGCGTCGCGGCCACTTTCAATGCCGCCGACACCGACCAAAACCATCTTGCCCCCGGTGGCGGCGTACATTTCGCCCAGCACGCGGGTTGAGGCCTCGAACAAGGGCCGCCCGCTCAATCCGCCGCCTTCACCCTTATGTGCGCTGGACAGCGTATCTGGGCGCTCGATGGTGGTGTTGGTGACGATCAAGCCGTTAATGCCCACGTCCATCGACACATGAGCGATGTCGGCCTTGTCTTCGTCGGTCAAATCGGGGGCGATCTTCAGCAATAAAGGCGGTCGGGCGACGCCGTCGCGCGTGGCGGCCTTGGTCAGCGCTTCCTTGGTGCGCACCAGCAGTTCGCGCAACGCTTCAGCCCCTTGCAAGGCGCGCAAGCCCGGCGTGTTGGGGCTTGAGACGTTGATCACCATAAAATCGGCAAGCGCCGCGAACCGATCTGCACCGATTTCGTAATCGGCGGCGGCGTCTTCCGTGGTTTTGTTCTTGCCTAAATTGACGCCGACGATGCCGCGGGTGCGATCGCGCCGTTGCAGACGCGCGACGGATGCGGCGTGGCCCTCGCAATTGAAGCCCATGCGATTGATCACGCCGCGGTCGCTTTCCAGCCTGAACAGGCGCGGTTTCGGATTGCCCGGTTGCGGTTGCGGGGTGATGGAGCCCACTTCGACAAAGCCGAAACCTTGGTCCAACATCTGGCCGTGAACGCGCGCGTCCTTATCAAAGCCCGCCGCCAGGCCCACCGGATTGGGAAAGACCATATCCCACAAGCGCACCCGCAACACATCGTCTTCTATGGGGGCAGGCGACGGCACCAGGCCCATCTCCAACGCGCGCACGGCCAAACCATGCGCAATTTCGGGGTCGAGCAAGCGCACGAGCGGCCAAGCAAGGCGATATGGATCGAAGGGCAATTGAAACATGGCGGGAGCCTATCTGGTTGCAAACTGGCTTGTACGCGGATTCTCACATTGATGCCAGAACCGACATGCGCTGCAAAATGCAAAGCAAAAACGGCGTATATATCGATTATTTATTGAATAATTTTCATAACGCAACTCAGGAGAACACACACGCAATTATGTTTCTCTTATAAATCAACGACATAACCTCTGGACCAAAAGTTGGCACACCCATTGCTTTGATGTTGTTGAAAGCGGAACGTCTTGATAGGAGCAAACCGATGGCAACCTCTTCGCCCCCCAGCAGCGCCATCCCTGCACGGGCTTTTCCCCCCAAAGCCCATTCCTTGGACGCTCCGCTTTCCAATGCCCTCGAGTTTATCGAGACCTTAAGTCAGCAGGGTATCGCCTTCGCACCGGCCATGCCGGAACCGGAAGCCCTGCAGGCGGCAGCGCGTGAAGCCCAAATCAGCCCGAAACAGGCTCTGGCCGCATACCTCACCATTTTGGATTTTGAGTAACTTAAAACCGATTTTTATGAATGGTTTTATGACATGCAACCTCATCCCACCCCTCCGGCCAACGATGCGAACGATGTGGATTCAACATCGGAAACGCTGAATATGCAGGCCGTTCGCATCACCGTTATCTCATTGGTTTTCATATCCATAATACTGGGATGGATTTTCTACGGACTTCTTTACGCTTAAGCCGCCCCCCTCTCTCAAAATGCCTTCAAGGCTTGACGCCTCATCTGAAATGGTAGATAGTTACTTGACTATTTTAGTCGGATATACCATATCATTCTTAACATTAGTTTGTTCTAATATGAAGAATGATCATCGTTGAAGGAGTGACAACATGTCCGGCTTTATCCCCGAATTCCCAAACGACGGCGTGGTCACCGTGAACCGCGTCATCTTGAAGCCCGAATACAACACCGACGATTTGCAAGAACGCGTGGCCGTACTGTGTGAAAACGTCAAAACGTACCATTCCGATACCGGTTTTTTCGGCGGTTTCGTGATGCTGAACTCAGGTTCCGTGTCCAACGAAGGCGGCACCGTCGGCCAAGCGGTGGCAAGCCCCCTGAAGGAACGCGAAGCCCTGGTCGTAACCTTTTGGAGCTCTTTCGAGGACCACGAGTTGTCTCATAAAAGCGACACCTTTCAGCCGCTCTTCGCAGAAGTCTTGGAGTTGTGTGAAAACGGTAATGAGGAAATCGCGTACGAAATGCTGTGGTCGGGCAAGGCCTACTCTGCGCAAGACGCCCACGCGGCCCGTGAAGCGAAGAAAGCCTTTGCAGCTTAAGCAGCCTTAAGACGACCGGGCGCAGTCCTCACGTCCCCCCTCTGCACCGGTCAAACAGGAAAGCCCCACCGCCGCAAGGCATGGGGCTTTCCGAATTTTCAGCCTATAGGTCCGCACAAACCGTTCAGACGGGCCCCAAATCGACGTCTGCTTATCCATCAGATTCTCCACCGTCGCTGCCATCGCTATCGGCACCGCCATCACCACCATCGGAATCGCCACCCCCATCACCGCCGCCGTCACCGCCGCCGTCGCTATCGCCACCGCTGTCGCCGCCATCGGAATCGCCGTCGGAACCGCCGTCGGTATCGCTACCCTCCGAACCGCCGCCTTGTGAACCATCGTCTTGCGAAGCGCCGTCTTCGCCACCATTTGAATCACTGCCGCCTTCGCCGTCCTCACCCTCGAACTCCGCGAGATCCTGGGTTTCCCGGTCCCCGCCATCCATTTGTCCTCCATCATCGTCAATGTTCGCGTTAGGTTCTCCGACTTGTTGTTCGTCTTCTTTCGGCTCATCATCCAGCCAATCCGACACACCTGGAATATTTCGATCCACACCATCGTCCCCAGTCAAATCGAGACCGGGGAAACTGCCGCCAACCTGTCCGTCGGCATTGGCGCGCGCCGTATAGCCGACGTCGATCTCACTATGCCCGCCGCCTTTTGAGTGGGAATCGATATAGGCGTGGCCTTTGGACACGCCGACCGACGTGCTGCCGTCATGAGACACGTTGATCACGAGTTCGGTGCCGCGAATGCCGATGGTTGCAGTCGGCGTGACGATCTTCACCTTATCCTTCGCAACATGACCGGAGACGTAATAAAACGCACCCACGCCGAGCCTGAGAACGACGTGGTTATCCTTCCCGCCGTCGGGATCGTAGACCATTTCATCGACGGTCATTTGCGCGTCTTCACCCAGGTTTAAGGTTGTGCCGTCGATAAACGTCAGTTCCATATTCGAGTGTTTTCCCGTACCCAGAACTTCATTCAAGGACACCAAATCACCGATAAGCTTATCGTGCTTTGATCCCCATGTCGTTTTGCCCCAACCCAGCCCCTTGAGCGTTTCGACGGAACCGATAGGGGGTGCGGGAAGAGACGCGGAAGCCCTGAGCGCGGACCATCCAAGTACTGCCAGCATCGCAATCGGCAATGTCAGAAAACACCAACGTGAGATTGATCGTCTTGCCATTGCTCATTGCCTCACACACACTTCGGTCATACAAGGGACAACGCTCACCTTTACCGATTTGATCCCGTTTGCTCTGCTTTATTTCCGGTATGGCACCTGACCATCAAGTGTGCGCCGTCCGAGCCCTTGCCCCCCAGTCACACGAGGGAGATGGTTTCAATAAACAAATGCTGCACCGCACCATTTCGTTTACTTTAAGTTGTTTTGTGTAAATTTTTTTCAATCTAATCGGTATTTCCAATATGCAAGCGGCGCACCTTGCATTACATTTTTGGGTGACGACACTTTATCGTGGAGCTTACTCGCGATGTTCAACGTGAAGGTTTTTGCCCTGATTGTAGCCTCACTGGCGCTGCTGCTCGGTGCGCCGGTTAAGCTCGCCGCGGCCCAGGACAAAAACTTCATCGTAGGCTTTCCCCAAGACAACATGGGCAACGAATGGCGGCGCGCCCAAGTTATGGCCGTCAAGGCTGAGCTGGATTTGCACAAGGACATCACGTTTGTGCACACCGATGCCCAGGGCGACACCGCCAAAAACATTCAAGACATTGAAGACATGGTCGACAGCGGCATAGATCTTTTGATTGTCAGTCCCCACGACACCACCGCAATGACCCCGGTTATCGCGGAGGTCCGGGCGCAGGGCATTCCCGTGGTGCTTTTGACGCGGCGCATTCTGACCGACGACTACACCACGTTCGTTTCCGCCAGAGACGATAAAATCGCCCGGCGCGCCGCTTCCTATATGGCGAAAAAATTGCATGACAGAGGAACAATTCTCGTCCTGCAAGGCGTGCCCACCGCCGGCACCGCGATCAAACGCACCGAAGGTTTTCTCGAAGAAATCGCCAAGCACGAAAACATCCAAGTGGTGGCGGTAAAGCCCGCGAATTATCTGCGTTCCGAAGCGTTTAAAATGGTTGAGCAGGCCCTTAAGGACGGCTTAGCCTTCGACGCCATCTTTGCCCAAAGCGACAGCATGGCCACGGGCGCGCGCATGGCGCTCAAGGCGGCGAACATCGATCCTAAATCGAAGCTGATCGTCGGCATCGACTATATCCCCGAAGCCCGTGAGGCCATCCGCGCCGGCGAACAGAACGCGACTTTCACATACCCAACCAGCGGTAAGGAAGGCGCGCAGCTGGCGGTGCAAATTCTCATGGGCAAAGCGGTGGATCGCGATATCGAGGTCCCCTCCGAAATGGTGACAAGGTCCAACGTCGAACGGATCGAAACGATCTTTTGACCCCCGACAAACCGCCGCACCAAAACACGCCCTAAGACGAAAGCAAGCTTTCCACCAGCCTGACCCAATAGCTGGCGCCGATGGCCAAGGCATCGTCGTTAAAGTCGTAATTCGGATTGTGCAACATGCATCCCCCCTCGCCCGGACCATTGCCCATCCACACGTAACAGCCGGGTCGGGCACCCAGCATATAGGCGAAATCCTCGGCCCCCATGCTGGGTGTGGGATGGTGATCGACATTGTGGACACCGACCACTGCCGCAGCCGCCAAAGCGGCAAGACCGGCCTCCGTGTCGGTGTTCACTGTCGCCGGATAACTGCGATGACGCTTCAAGGAAAACCGTGCGCCATAGCCGGTGCAAATGCCGCTCGCAAGCTGCTCCATGCGGGCCCACACGTGATCGCGCACCTCGTCGCGAAACGACCGCACCGCCCCTTTCATCCGCACCGCATCGGGAATCACGTTATACGCGTCCCCCGCATTCAGTTGGGTCACCGATATCACCGCGGCATCTTGGGGATCGATGGTGCGGCTGACGATGGCTTGCCACGCGCTGATCACCTGGGCCGAGACCACCACCGGGTCGACACCCAGATGGGGCATGCCGCCGTGCGCGCCGTGTCCGGAGATTTCGGCTTCGAAGGAATCATAGGCCGCCATGATCGGTCCGGACTTTACGGCGAACGCGCCAAGCGCCATACCCGGCCAGTTGTGCAGGCCGTACACCGCGTCAACGGGAAATCGCTCGAAGAGACCCTCTTCAACCATCACCTTGGCACCGCCCTCCCCTTCTTCCGCTGGCTGAAAAATGAACGCCACCGTGCCCTTGAACGTCCGCGTGGCGGAGAGATGCTTAGCCGCGCCCAACAGCATGGCCGTGTGTCCGTCGTGCCCGCATGCGTGCATCTTGCCCGCGTACTTGGAGGCATACGCAAGCCCTGTCCGCTCTTGAATGAACAAAGCGTCCATGTCCGCGCGCAAACCGATGGACGGCCCATCGCCGTTGCGCAACACACCGACAACGCCGGTTTTCGCCAAGCCGGTATGCACGTCCAGGCCAAACGTTCCAAGCTTCTCCGCAACGATGGATGCGGTGCGGTTTTCCTCAAACGCCGTTTCGGGATGCGCATGAAGATCGCGCCGCCATGCCATCATGTCGCTCACAAGGTCTTGCATGCCGGGCACAAGGTTTAGGCTCATGGCGTTCACTCCCATCTAGGCTCAGGCCTCATTGCCAAACATCAATGCGCGTAAACAATGTCTTTGCAAGCTTTCAAGAAGGCACGTTTGGAGATGCGCTCGCACAGGTCAGGGCTTGGGCACTGTTCCTGGATCAAGGCGTACAGCCCCGGCGCTTGCTCAACCAGCTCTTCCATGTGCCAGGGGAAGCGTTCAAAAGCGGCGCGCGCGGTGCGAATGACGTCATAGAGCTGCCGTTCGGCATCATCGGGCACAGCGCCCCCTTGACCGATACGCCCCACCACCTCGGCGATCGCCAACAACGCAGCCTTGGACCAACAATCGCGCGAGACCTGCGCATCGCAAAGCTCAAGCGCCTCCTCATCCTCATCATCGAGGGCAAACAGAATATCGAACTTATCGCGCATGCCGCCCGCGTACAAATCGAACACCCGCACCAAGATGGGATGCAGGTGCACGCTGGTGCATTTCACGGAACCGGGGCAGTCATCGCACGATCGCACGTTCGGGAATCCTCCATGATCAAAACATATGGATATCTGGTCACTCTGCCGGACAATATCAATGCGCGTGCACCAAGTCATCAGCAAGCGTTTTTGCTTGCGATCTCAGCTAAGCGCCACCACCTTATTTTATGGGGCATGGTAAACAGGACGGGCAAACGGGAGTGTGCCAAATGAAAAGCCTCACATCACAGCCCACATGCAAGCGCATTTTGTTTCTTGGCCTTGGCTGGCTGTTCTTCAGCCTCGGACTGATCGGGGTCTTCCTCCCGGTGATGCCGACAACCGTATTCATGATCATGGCTATGTGGGCGTTCGCCAACAGTTCCGTGCGACTGCATACATGGCTTTATACGCATCCGACATTCGGTCCGACGCTGCAACAGTGGGATCGCGATCACGTCATTCCCATTCATGCCAAAATCGCGGCCATCGGCGGCATGCTCATCAGCTTGATCTATGTAACGCTGTTCAGTGGCGCACCGCCCTTGGCCGTGGCCGCCGCCGTAGCCTTTATCGCTTTCGGTGTGGTTTACGTGGCAAGCAAACCCAGTCGCGTCACCCAACCCGCACCCACCAAGCATTCCACCGTGCGCAAACCCTAAACGCAAAAGGCCGCCCAAGCACGATGCTTGAGCGGCCTTTATAAAACAACGCACCGCTATTTTTTAGCTGGCGTTTTACGTGCCGGGGCCTTTTTCGCCGGAGCTTTCTTAGTCGGCGCCTTCTTAGCTGGAGCCTTCTTAGCTGGAGCCTTCTTAGCTGGAGCCTTCTTAGCCGGAGCTTTTTTCGTCGCAGCTTTCTTAGCCGGAGCCTTCTTAGCCGGAGCTTTCTTGGCCGGAGCTTTCTTGGCCGGTGCTTTCTTGGCCGGAGCTTTTTTAGCTGCAACTTTCTTAGCTGCAACTTTCTTAGCCGGAGCCTTCTTGGCTGGTGCTTTTTTCGCCGCAGGCGACTTTGTCGCAGGCTTAGCGCCGCTCTTCATAACGAGCTTCGCGGACGCGATGATACCTTTTGCAGAAACCAAACCGATGCCCGGAACCAGCGCGAGTTTTTCCGGTGTCATGGTTGTGATTTTTGCGACGGTGATACGCTTAGCTTTCAGTGCCGCTGCCGCTGCCGGGCCGATGCCCTTGACGTCAGCAAGTGACGGGTTCGCCATAATTGAATTACTCCCCTGGTTCCGATCAATCCCCATGAAGCGCCGCACAAGCGCGACAACTCTCAAACGATAGTAAGACATGCTCGCGCGTAACGAAACAGTTACGAGCAGATATAAAAGGTATAGCTGAATTGTTGATGATTTGTGAAGAGTGTGCCGTGCATTCCATCACATCAAATACAATGCATTCAATGCATCTTTATCATTTCAAAGACCGCATCAGTGATGCACGACAGGTCCGGCGCGCCCGGCAAGGTCAATATGCGCCATCATCCCATGGATCGGTTCATGAGTTTTAAGGTGGAGACAGCTCGGCGCGTTTGTCCTTGACCTGCTGCTTGAGTCTATCGCGCAGGCCGTCCGCTTCTTTATCCAACTCCTTTTCCATGCGCTTGATGCGGCGGGTCAAGTCTTCGATATGGCGAAGGGATTTCTCACGTTTGCGGGCTTGATGGCGGCGAAAGTACTTCATAAACCGCCATTCGCCAACAATCGCCAGGGTGATGAGCCCGGTAACGGTAAAGATGAAGGCGACCACAAGATAAGGTGCCTTATCGAACGAAAACACCGTGCCCCAAAACCCCACGGTCACCAAGGCGGCCGCAAGGGTGAACATAACCCGGCGCGTCACTTGGTCGTCATCGCGGGCCGCATTTTCCGCCGCCGCCACGGCGTTGGCGATTTCGAACCGAGCCATGTCCTGCCATTGGCGCAAGGACATGCCCTCCGAAAGTGTGCGACCTTCACGGATGAACTGCTCTAGACGCTTGACGACGAAATCCGCGCGCTGTTCCGGGCTGGGGTTGCCCATTTCGTCCAACGGCGGGTTGCTTTTTTCATGTTCGGGCAACACTGGGCGAGAGGGTGTTCCGCTTCCGTCCACGGCTTTGGCATTCTCTTCGTCGACCATCTTCACACCGGATTGCCCCTATAGGTCCTCATCGCTTTCAACATATCACGACGAGTTCCGAACTGCGATCATTTGCATCCCGACGACACCCCGGACGATTTCTTCAAAGCATGGATACTTTTCCAGTTCAGTCCTGTTATGGTGCAGCACTTCGACCTAAAGATTAAGCGCTGTTGCAGGTGCAACACGGGATAACTTATTCATGGTGAACATCTACATCGACGCCGACGCCTGCCCGGTCAAGGACGAGACCGTACGCGTCGCAACCCGTCACAACCTCAAGACCTACATGGTCAGCGACGGCGGCATCCGTCCCAGCCAAAATGCGCTGGTGGAGTTGGTCATCGTCGCTCAAGGCGCGGACGCAGCCGACGACTGGATTGCCGAGCACATCGGCAACGCCGACATCTGCATCACCAATGACATTCCACTGGCCGCGCGATGCTTGGAAAAAGGCGCATTGGCGATCAAACCCAACGGGGAACGGTTTACGGAAAACGGCATCGGCATGGCGCTTGCCAATCGCGAATTGATGGCGAGCCTGCGCGAAACCGGCGCAATCACCGGCGGCCCCAGACCGTTCGGCAAGGCCGACCGCTCGGAATTTCTCAATGCCCTGGAAACCGCCGTTCAAGCGGCAAACCGATCAAGATAAAACCTTACACAGCCTTACGTATAATCCGTAACACAAGAGTGATCGATAGCCGCATACGATTCACCACCACCCTTGAGAGCCTCCCCAGTGAACAATAAACAAAGCAGCGTATATCGATGTACAGCCCACCTTGGCCTCATTTTGCTTGTCATGAGCGTATGGTTTCTGTTCCCCGCTCAAGGACACGCGAAAAATTCAAAAACCAAAATTATCATCGGTACAGACGACGCCCATGGGGCGCGTCATCTCGCCGCTGTCGCCATTTGCAATTTCATAAATAAAAGTCGAAACAGCCATGGCTTGGAATGTTCAACGCAAACCACCACAGGCTCGACCGCCACCGCAAACAAAATACGTGAGGGCGCATTGGATTTCGCGATCTTGCAATCCGATGTGCAATTTTACGCTTTCAAAGGCTACGGCCCCTTTAGGGGCAAGGGACCGGCCACCAAGCTTCGAGCCGTTGTCTCTCTTCAACCAGAAGCCTTCATCTCGGTACTGCCCCCGAACAAGCAGGCCGCAGCCCTGTGCGCAAACAAAATTGATGTCATGGTGCTGACAGTAGCCCACCCCAACGCCGCACTTAGAAAACACATGGCATCCTGTCGCACCAATTTAGGCCGTGAATAAATTGATCAAGAAGAACCCGCTGGATTCTCACGTCAAGTGCAACACCTGAGGTTTTCAAGGAAGGCTTCGGCGGGTGTTTTGTAGCCGAGGCATTTACGGGGTGTTGAGTTTACGGCCCATGTGATTTCGTCGATGT
>Ga0316204_10000330_pt1 | contig 190325 bp, 169 predicted proteins | sample 6monrhotite_MG_2_FD_205661 | JGI IMG/M metagenome (GOLD analysis project Ga0316204, IMG submission 205661) | Microbial mat bacterial communities from mineral coupon in-situ incubated in ocean water Damariscotta River, Maine, United States -... | ecosystem: Environmental > Aquatic > Marine >... | reverse complement strand
GAGAGGTTTGGGTTTCAACTTTGCGGCTCATCGATGTTCTCCTTAAGTGGTTTTATAAGGATACTATCATTTATATCAGATATTTAAAATAGAAAACTGATGTTTTTGCCGTGCAGAGATCTTAAAAGATCAGGGAATTATTTCGTCCTCAGTGGTTGCTCTTAGATTAGTTGCGGAAGATTTTAATTCTTTTGATGTAGTGCATTCTGAAATCCAAGCGAGCCTTGGGGCAGTACTTTCAAAGTTTGCCGAAGTAGATTTAATTTTGGATTGCAGAGTTTGTACAGCCTCCAATCACCCGCAATTATCCTCTGAAATTGTTGAATTTGGAACTAAATTTTCTGCCGTTTACAACATGAGAAAATTTATCGTTACCGGCTCTTCCATCCCACCATCAATCGCTGACCTGGTTGAAACTAATTCTGATGTAATTATTCAGCGATATGAATTAGCTATTTTACGCTTAGTGAAGGCAAGCTTATCAGCAAAAATAAATTTTTTTATTGCAGACTACGGAACCATTAGCCCTTACTATTCCGATGTAGAAATGCCACCCGAAGTTCTTCAATCTATTATGACCCCAAAAATCGCTTATTCGTTTAAGGATGAAATATGGATAACTAGAGGCGGGGCAATGAAGACTCATCCACAAGGATATTCCCAGTATAACTATATGGCTCACGTTCTGGTGAATAAATCTTTTTTCAGAGGCGCAGGGCACTCATTCGGGGATAACTACTTTGTGGAAAAAAGCCAACATCAGGGTAACAATGCGACACCAAGCACGATTGTTAAGCCTACCTTAAATGCCCACATTACTTATATGATGGAAGACTATATTTAGTCCCTTTCCTTGAAACTAACAACTTACTTAATTCAAGGTTCACTTGGTTTTTCCCTAAACAACTTGAAATAGCAGCCGCAATTTTGGCCCTGCTCTGTTTGGCGTCAAATTCTAAGTCTTTACTCATACTCAGCAATTCTTTTTTCCATAGCATCATCAAAGCTTTTTGTTTATTATACAACGGATTATTTTTTGCTGGCCTTATATGTTTGAGGAAATTTTTTTCTTTACCTGATACAGCCGCCATTATTCCCCAATAAGAGGGAATGATCAAAGATGCTTTTTCAATGTGCCTCATTGTGGTAACAAGTGTTATTTTTCTAAATGAAGCATCGTAGAATTCACTTTGTTTAACAGCCCGCTCAACCTTGTCTCTATCGCTCTTTATTTCGTAGCAATGGGCCTCTTTATATATCGCAACAACATCGGCTATAGCATTACCATTATGCACACTTAGTTCTTCAATGATTTTTTTTGGCTTATTTACCTGTGACTGTAGTCTCTCAAGTAAAAGGCTTCGAATGTTTTTATCTAGGAATTGCATGGTGTTTTTACTGTTAGACCAATCAAAATGCTACTTGATTAGGCTACCGACAAAACCACTTTTTTTCAACGACTAAAAATAAAGTTAGTCCCTTTGCCCATATCTGTATCGAACAAAGCTGCGAGAAAACACCTTGGTAAAAGCACCAAAAAAAAAATTAAGGATTTCACCTCCAACCCCTAACGAGAAAAATTTTTCTCTAATTCAATACAGCACGTACCATAATAGGTAATTTCATGATGTATCGGTGTATTTAGAAACATTTGCAACTCTCCCTTCTGATTGATAGGAGTAGTTTAGAAAAATACAGCCTGAAGATTAGCTATACGAACCTCCAGATGACCGCTACCCTTTTTTGTAACCAACAAAAATACTGAGCTGTGAGCTTGGCATCATAGAGCGGGAGTGAATTCAGATGGGATTATCAGACGCAGACAAAACAGCGGTCACAGACCAACTCAGGACCTATTTTGAAACCGAATTGAGTGTTGAGCTGGGTCGGTTTGAGGCCGATTTTTTGCTTGAGTTCTTGGCGGAAAAGTTAGGTCCTTATTTTTATAACGAGGGGCTTTCGGACGCTCAGGCGGTGTTGGCGGCGAAGATGGACGAAATCGACAATGCGATCTTGGAAATCGAAAAGCCGACTCGTTAACGAACCCTTTAGGTGAGGAACCTGATGAGTGAATCTTGGGATGATTACGCCGAGGGCTGGGACGACAACCCGGACGTTGTGACCTACGCCAAGCTGGCCTTCCAAACCCTGCAAGAAGTCGTTGATTTGAAGGGCCTTGAGGTGTTTGATTTCGGGTGCGGCACCGGGCGGCTCACCGAGCAAATCGCCCCCTTGGCGTTGAAGGTCGTCTCCTTGGACACCTCTGAAAAAATGGTGGGGGTGTTGCGAAAGAAACCGTTGGCCAATGTCACCGCCCTTTGTGGTTCCTTGGCGGATCTTGGGCCTTCGTCCGAACAAGCTTTCCAAGCTACATTTGATTTGGTGGTCGCCTCGTCGGTCTGCGCCTTTGTGGAGGACTACGAAGCAACCCTGGTCGGCCTCAAATCCTTGCTCAAGACGAGCGGTCTGTTGGTGCAGTGGGATTGGTATTCAGCAGGTCAAGCTTCCGACCCCGGCTTCACCAACACCGAACTGCAAGAAACCCTCACCAAGGTTGGGTTTCACGCCGTCCGGGTCTCCTCTGGCTTCGCCATGGACAGCCCCGACGGTGAGGCCACAGTGTTGATGGCCATCGCCCAGGTCTAACGCCACCGGCCCCCTTGAGGTCCAAAAACACCTAGGTAAGGACTTGTTGTCCCTGTGGTTTTCACCCCGGTAGAGCGATAGCAACCATCAATAAATCCATACTGATCGGCTTGGAGATATACTCGTTCATACCCACTTTAAAACATTTGGCCTGATCCCCATCGCTGGCCATTGCGGTCATGGCAATGATTTTTGTTTCTTTATTTAATTCGCAAGACGAACGAATTTTCTCTGTCGCTTCGTATCCGTCGACTTTGGGCATCAGGATATCCATGAAGATCAGGTCATAGGCCTGTTTTGATGCCAACGCCACCGCTTCCTCCCCGTTGTTTGCGATGTCGCAAGTGATGTTGAAATGTTGCAACATCTTTACAATAACCATCTGATTCGTCGGGTCATCTTCCGCCAGTAAAGCCCGCCTTTGCGGCCCCTGTTCTGGCTCTATTGCAGCGAACGCAAGCTCAGTGGCCTCTGAACGTTCCTCAACTGGGTCATGCCCTTTCACGGGGATTTCAATTGCAAAGCAACTGCCCTCGCCGGCAATGCTCTTTAAGCTAAGGGTTCCACCCAGAAGACTAACCAGTTCTTTGACAAGCGTTAGCCCCAGGCCCGTGCCGCCGTATCGTCTGGTGATCCCGCTGTCGACTTGCTCAAAGGCCTTGAAGATGGATTCTTGTTTTTCTTCTGGGATGCCGATCCCTGTGTCTATGATTTTGAATTGAATCGCCTGCTCCGTGGTTCCCTGTTGCACACAATCAACCACGATGGACACTTGCCCTGTATCGGTAAATTTAATCGCATTTTGCACAAGATTCACCAAAATCCTTCTCAGCATTGAGATATCACTAACCACAGAAACAGGGACTTCCGGCAAAATAGAAAAGAAGAAATCGATTCCTTTTTGGGAAGCGACCGGTAAGAACAATCGGTGAACATCGTCTACCAATTGGCTGACACCAAAGGGCTGTAGGGAAACCAATTGGGAGCCGGCCTCAATTTTTGACAGGTCTAGGATGTCAGAGAGAATGTTCACGAGGTTTTCCCCGGAGGAGAGGATGATTCTGCAATATTCTTTATATTGTTCCTCAATATCCCCGAGCAATAGCAATTGAGCCATCCCGAGAACACCGTTCATAGGGGTTCTCAGTTCGTGGCTCATCATGCTGATAAAGTCTGACTTCGCTTGATTGGCTTGTTCCGCTCCCAATTTGGCGGCCTCTAGTTCGCTCAGGTGGTTTTTCTGGGTGGTAATGTCCTGAAACACCGTGGCGAACATCCCTTTTTCGGGCGAATAGGCGTTGATATTAAACCATTTTTCCAGAACGTCAGAATAGACCTCGAAGCTAATCGGTTGGCCGGTCAGGGCGACTTCGCCATATTTACCGATCCAATCAAAGGAATCTTCCTCAATGCCTTTGATCACTTGGGTAACCCTCTTCCCCAGGCAGGCTTCTTTTGTCAATCCAGTGAGGTTTATAAACGACGGGTTCAGGTCCCTAAAGATATAATCAACCGGCTTCCCCGCTTCGTCTAACACAATTTCATGCAAGGCAAACCCATTAATCATATTACTAATCAAAGCCTTGGATCGTTGTTCGCTTTGTTTCAATCGTTGCTGCGCCAGTTTACTCTGGGTGATGTCGTCAATAAAAGAAATAAAAAAATCCGGCGATCCGTCGGATTGTCTGAGCAAAGAAACCGTCAGGTTCACCCAAACAACAGACCCCTCTTTATGGAAATATCGTTTTTCCGTAAAGAAGGTTTGACGTTCCCCTTCCACCATCTGTTGCAACAGGGATAAATCTCTGCCTAAATCATCGGGGTGAGTGATTTCTTGGAAGGTCAAGGTGGTCATTTCCTTCGCAGAGTACCCCAAAATATCACACCACCGTTGATTCACCTCCAAGAAAGCTCCCTCAAGGGAAACATGGGCGATTCCGGTCGCGGCGTTTTCAAAGGTTCGAAAATACTTATTTTGCAGTTCTAAGGCCCCGGTAATGTCTTTAAAGGTTGTAAACAGCTGGGGTTCGCCTTCGATTTCTATGGCTCGGCAGGTAACGACCACATCCAAAATCTCACCCGTTTTTTTAGGTGCCGGGTTTGGAACGTTGTCCCCCCTGTGTTTTGTACGTCCTGTTTCCTCTTGGCATTTTTATCAACGTCTGGAAGCACCTCATATTGAGAAACCGGGATTTGAGCGAACTCCTCACGAGAGTATCCGAGATGCTCGTGGGCCTGTGCGTTAAACCGCAAAGGTAACCCTGTCTCCGGGTCAACAAATATAATCCCATCCTCTGACGAACTGAGGATCGCTTCCACTAAGGAATCTTTGTACATAACGGTAGGACCTTAGAAAAAATTGAATTAATAAAATACGTATTGATTTGAGCCAACCCACCTGTGACATTTTACCTCAGAACACCTTAAAAAACAACTATTTCTTAGAATCCCGGTATCAAAGAAACCAGCGGCTATCTCACCCAATTTTTCGAACTGCCTCCACCGCCTCATTGCAGTTTCCCCTTGAGTGCAAAGCCCGTCAAAACAGGCCCGAATTCAGCGAGTATAACAGACCAACGAGCCGGTCACCGAGACGGAGGGGTTCAAGCCGATTGCCCCCGGCCAGTAGCCAAAATCCCCATCCCCATGGTATCCAAAAGTACCCATATTTTATATAGACCTTTGAAAGATTCTTCTCCGCTGACGCAGAGCAACTAAGACAGGTAGAAATTGGACGAAACCCCAGGAACACCCAACAAAATCTTAATGGCCCAAGCCCGTGAAGTACTTGCGCAGAAATGGACCGCCTGCGCCGGTGGGGCGGCCATCTATTTGGTGGCGATTTTCGCTGTCCAATCCTTGCCTTTGCTCGGTCCGATTGTTGGGTTGATTGTCTTCGGACCGGCAACCCTCGGGTTTTCCCTCTTTTTTCTTCAACTGCACCGCTCTGGGGAAACCGACCTGTCCCTCTTGCTCAAAGGGTTTGACCGATTTAATGTCGGGATCATTGCCCACATCCTTCAAGTCCTGTTTGTCACCCTCTGGGCCTGCCTGTTGATCATCCCTGGGGTGATTGCGTGGTGTTCTTACTCCATGACCTATTACATCCTCGCTGAGGACGAAACCCTAACCCCCCTGGAGGCGATCACCCGAAGCAAACAGATGATGCAAGGCTACAAATGGAAGTTAGCTGCTATGTATGTTCGCTCCTCTGGCTGGTATGTCCTCTGTTTGTTAACCAGCGGGATCGGCTTTTTGTGGTATCTCCCCTACATCGAGGCGAGCCGGATACAATTGTACCATGACATCAAAGCCCAGCAAGCAAACCCCATCGAAGCCCCTATTGAAGAGGGCGAGTGAGCTCTGAGTTTCTTCATAGCTCACTCTAACGGACTTTTTCCCAGCCAAATACCCCGAGCCATCGGTCTTCAGTGACCCAAAAACCCAAGTTTTGTAGGACAAATCGTACAAAAGAATCAGGGTTTCTCCTATAGGCAGGGGCTCCACAAAATGCTCTATTTCAATTTAGACTTCTACAAAGAAATCAAATTTCGGCTTTTGTATTTTTTCTTGTTGGGTTTAGTAAAATTTGTTACTCTTTTATCAGTCATTTTATCCCCAATGGCGATTAAGACTCTTTTGGTAGGGTTCTACGCAAGAAACCACTCCTACAGAAAAGGAGAACATTAAGCTGCAATGTTTTGAGAAAAGAAAATCCAGGGCAAAGAATGTCACGGGCCAGCTGATTCGTTTTTAACGACCGATCCGTGAGGAACTCAATGAGGCGCCCTGCGCAACACAACGAGACGATCAAGTTCTACGTTTAAACCAAAAAAAAGGTTACAAAACCTCTGGCCAGGGATCGGTTCCCCCCGGAGTACAAACCGTACTTGTTTTTTCTAACTCTTGAACGAGGCCGCATGAAACCGAATCCTTTGAAAGTCGCCCTGATCGCCGGGCTTGTCAGCTTTGCTACCACTGGTTGTAACCTCCTAGACAACGGAGCCAGCGGAATCCCTTGGATCGAAGCAACCGTCAATTTTACCGAGTCCAGAACAATCGGTCCCCAGCTTTCGGTGATCGACCCCAACGGTTCGGCGGCCCTTTGCGCCGTCAAGGAAACGGTTTCTAACCCCTATGTGTTCAACAAGTCAGATATCTACAGCTGCGAGATGCTGGACCTCGGTTCCAAATCGGTGACTATGGTGCTCCCAGCGACAAACCTCCGGTTTATCAAGGCGACCTACCCCAAAGCCTACACCAAAGACCAAGTCTTAAACGCCGGGATCTCCGCAAGTTCGTTGGGTATTTCTGCGGTGACCGCCATCCAAACTGGGGCGTCGGAGATAACTGTAAATATTGACGGGGATGAACTGGCCTTCAACAAGACCGGCGAATCCACCGCCAAAGGATATTTTAAGTTGGACCTCTACACCGACAGCCCGGTGGACCCAAACAAGTATAACTGGGATTTCTCGGGAAACATCGACGAAAATTATGGAGCGTTTTGGGATCTATTAAATAACCCAACCAACAATCTGCGCCGGCACACCACTAGTGCGGACGGGAAGACGATCAGCTCAGTGAAACAATTTACGACCGCCCATCCCTTTGCCAGTAAAAGCCACTGGGCCAATGTCATGTTCAGCAATGGGACCAAATCCAGTCAAGGGGCCAGCGTTTCATCCTATCACCCGGTCCCCATTACAGCCGCTACGGTTGCGATAACCGACCCCTCGACTGACCAAGCGATCACCGCACGGCCCTTGTATACTACAAACGCCAAAACGGACACCGTCAAATGGGTTGAATTGTCCACGACTTGGGACGCCTCAGGTTACCCCACAGTGACTGAGATTGTCACCGATGGCAAAACTCAATACAGTAAGTATGTCATGGTCGGTGGGCCAGACGGCGGGGACCGGGCTACCTTGCCGATGCTTGATATTTCGGCCTATATCATAAAATCAGAAACCTTATACGAAAACACCACCCTAACCGCCACCAGCCCAACCTGGACTCACCGATACACAAGGGAATTCTCCAACACCCTAAAAACCACAGCTTCCCCACTGTCTTATGAGTCAACCAATACCCAGACCTGTAAAAATGAAGCCGGGAGTCTAGCGATCTACCAAGGGACCTCCCCCACCAACCTTTACCATAATATCGGTCAGGCCTCCTATACCTGCGGTTTTCAAGTCCTCTATCCTATCTACGATGCCGCTAGCACGACCACGGGGAATTGTACGACAAATCATCAAGGGCTCGCTACAACTTGGACCGGATCCAAGTGTTACTATTACCCTCTTTACCCTAAATACGTCACCACTGACAAACCGACTTCGAACCCCTTGGACCGAGAGCAGAGTGACCTGTTCTACGACACTGCAAATACATTGCAGTACAACAAAGTAGAAACCCGAACCTTTTGGGATGATAAGTGGAATACCATGAAGGCTCTCAAGAGGCGAACCTATGGGGCTGACGGGAAGTTGATTTACACTTGGGCTCAAGGGGGAGCTCACCAGGATAACACCTTTGACAAGTTCGGTAACAACACCAGTTTTAAAAACTACAACGCTGACAACAACACCTTGACCGAATGGTTCACTGAAACCGCTACCTACAACACTTCAGGCCGGATTACCAAGCGGACTCAAACGGTTCCTAATAATGCGTACTCTTGGGAGAGTACCTTCACCTTTGACGACAAAGGCAGGTACGCCGCAGTGGCGACTTATTATACCACTAACGGGGTCAAAGGCACCACACCCACTTGCACGTGGTCGAACAACGGCGCCGGATACGGCAACGCAACCTGGACCTACGCCACCGATACGTCTGGGCAACGAACCTTCACCACCTCCTACCATTGTAGTAGCTCAACCTCAAACTATTCAACCTCACCCGTAAAAGCCATCACCGTGACCCTAAACACCGATGGGCAAATGGTGAGCCAAAAGACCGCCAACCTCTCTAACGGAGTCGAAACCAGTGCGACGACGCTAAACTATACCTATAGCGGCTATAAAGAGATCAGCAGCAACAGCGTCTACACTCAAACGGGAGGCACAGCCGGTGCCTACTCTACTTATCATAAGACCTACGACAGCAACAACTTTCATACCAGCAGTTATTATGACAATAGTTCCGATCCAATCAAACGAACGACTCAATCAGGTTACGACTCTACAGGAACCTACCTCAACCTTTTGTTCACCACGGAGTACACCTATAAGTAACCCAACCTTGTAAGAACCAAGGGGGCATTATTTACCCCCCTAGCCTCACTCACTGGAGACCTCATGACACAATACATCATCGCCTACCTCGGAGGCAAACAGCCTGAATCCCCGGAGGCAGGAAAAGCCCAATTTGCCAAATGGCAGGCTTGGATCGAAGGTTTAGGGGAGGCGGTTGTCAACCCGGGAACCCCTTTGAAACAATCCCGGACCTTAGGCAGCGATGGGGTCAAGGAAGGTGGGCCACTCAGCGGGTTTGCGGTCATTGAGGCGGGCTCGATCGAAGAGGCTGTCGACATGGCGAAAAGCGATCCCTTCTTGGAAATGGGGTCGGTTCAGGTCGCTGAAATGATCCAAATGAAATAGGTGTCCTAGGCCCCCTTCCCCCTGACGTAAGCCCCCCAGGCTGGTCAACCCTGGGGATCTACCTTGCGCCTGCTGGGCGCTCAGCCCGAACCAAGCCCAGATCACAAAATACCGCTTACTCTGTGCACCTGAGGGTTTTAAACTAGAACTCACCCCAACAGCAGACCCCGCCAACCTGAGCCCCAAGGCCGCCTGTGAGCGAAACGACCATCCAATGCACCTTTTGTTTTGAATCTTTTGAAGTTTTCTTGGAAGTCAGCGATGACTTCAGCGGGAGCAACAGCGAGATCTACGACTGTGAGGTCTGCTGTAACCCCAACAAAATCGACTACCGGGCTAACTTAGGAGAAATCACCGTCACCCAGGTGAGTGACGGCAATGCCTGAGGTGCCTTTTAAAAATCGAGGACCATCCCGAAAATCAGTCCCTGTTCTGTGGTGTCGTCGGTCACGTCAGCGTCGTGAGTTAAGCTAGAAAAGAGCATCGTTGAAAGCTGCAACGCATCCACTCCCCAGGTATACCCCAGTTCACTGATGCTCCACATCGCTGGGTTGGGGGTGTCGTCTTTGGTGGACTGTTGGGTCACCGACAAACCAAACCCGTCTCCTTCAGCGGTAGGGAAATCCAGGTTAAGATTGCTCCGATTTTCGGTCGTCACCAAGGCGACAGTGGTGTTTTTTGTCTGTTGGCCTTGGGCGGTAATCGACACGAAGTCGGTGTCAAAGGACACTCCGAAATTAGTCATCAAATCGGTATAATCGCCAGCGGCCAGGGCAGCGGCGCTCGGATTTTTGTTTTTGTCATTTTTGTGGGCCACCTGCACCACAGCAGCGGCGACCGATAACGAGCCAAACTCATTGCTAAAGTATGCTCCGCTGGTCTGCTGGTCCGTCCCCGCATCAGCTGTGGCGTCTCCGTTGTCTGCTTGGTGTTGGATCGTTTGGCTGCCGTAGATTACCGACAACCCCAAATCATTTAGGTCCACCCCAAGGTAAGACCCTTGAGCGATCATCACCCCAAAGTATTCGGGATCTGATTTCAAAGGAAGGTAGGAAAATCCTAGACTCACATCACTAGGATCAAAGAACCCAAGTTTGTAAGTGATTTCGTTTCGAGTCAGGGCCGCATACATCTGGTACAAATCCAAACTCCCATCAAACGATTGGGTCATAAACACCCCTTCGATCTCATTTGAGCCCACTTGTTTTTTAACGCTAAAACCGGGGAAACCAAAATGCCGAGTTTCAGATTTTGAAACGGTGGTGGTGCCGGTTTTTTCAGTGGAAATCGATTGCCACACAAAATAAGCCATCGAGGGCGTAAAGGTCAATTCTTCTTCCGCCATCAGTCCAGCTGGAAAAGAACATAGGGCGATTAAGACCGCAAACCGTTTGAAAAACATAGGTGTCCTTTCGAGTAGTGACAGTAAAAGAGCCGATGATACCAGAGGATATATAAAAAGCCAAGGAAAGGGTTTCTACCTTGTTTGTTGAAGTTCTCTCAGTTTCCTGCTAGCTATGACAAATCAAACGATTAACTTAAAAAGGCACGATGTACCGACTTTTTGGGACCCTTCTGATCGGGTTGCTTGTGTTTTCCAGCCCGATTTTCGGCAAAGACAAGCCCCCTCAACCAATCGACCAGCTCTATCTCTATATGGAGCAAGACGTCTTCTTAGAGGATAAATGCCTCACCTACCTCAAGGGGATGTTCTGTGCTAGTACCAGCGCAAAATTGTACTTGTACGCCGAGTCGGACGGCCCGAATGGGTTTATCTTAAACATCCACGAACGCCCTGAAGAGGACCTTCCCTTTCGCTATGCGATGATCCAGGTGATCTTCAATGGCCTGGATGGGGTCGAACTGCGTGACGTGACCGATTTTTACGAAGATTTCCCGGAAGTTCGCCGAGGAAAACAAATTCAAATCGTAGTCCGCCGGTGGTTACAGGGCATCCAAAAAGCCATCCACCCAGACTACCGATTCTCCCCATTGAAACAATAACGAACTCAAGCTCAAGATGATTTCACCTCAGGGCCCTACCCACAGAGACAAAGATATTTACACCAAAGCTCTTGTTTGAGACCACAAAAAGCGGTAAACATAGAATAACATTAATCTAACCTAACGGTTTGAACAAAAAGGTTTCATGAGTGGCAAGTCTATTTTAGTGGTCGATGACCACCCAATCACAAGGAAATTGACGATCAAAATCTTAACTCAGTTAGGGATTGACTCAGTCGTCGAAGCAACCAACGGCCAAGAAGGTTTAGAGCGGTTGGGTGAAATGAAATGTGATTTGATTTTGCTTGACCTCAACATGCCGGTCATGGACGGAATTGAGATGCTCAAAGAGCTCAAAGCCGACGATAAGCTTGCAAAAATCCCGGTGGTGATGATCACTGCGGCAGCGGAGCAATTCAAGGTCGATGAGGCCTTGGCGATGGGAGCAGACTCTTGTATTTTAAAACCTGTCGCCAAACAACCGCTCAATGATTTGGTGAACAAGTATTTATAACCGACCCATCACCGTTTCGTGCAGTCTACCTGGTTGCATTCTTCTCCGGGGCGCTCAAGCTCCAAGGTCACATGGTTGACTCCTAACTCAGTGGCCGCCCGTTTCACTTGTTTTTTCAACGCTTCGCTTCTTTCGCCGGTCATCTCGGTTTTGGTGACGACGTGGCAGGTCAAGACATGATAATTCCCGTCTAAGGTCCACAGGTGAAAATCATGGATACCCTCGATTTCGGGAAGTTTACAAATCTCAATTTGTAGCGCTGCCCCGTCCACATCTGCCGGCGTCGACATCAACAGGATCTTCAAGGTTTTCCTCAACGCCTTAAACACCTGGAAAGCGACCATCAACGAAAAAAGAATCGAACACAAAGGGTCTAAAAAGGGCAGCCCCCACATCCACATCGCCCCTGAAGCCAGCAAGATCACCACCCACCCAAACACATCCTCGAGCAGGTGCAAGGCAACCATTCGTTGGTTGAGGCTGTCTGTGTTGTTTAGTTTTAAAAACCCCGCTCCGTTCACCAAGACCCCCAAAACCGCCAGCCCCAACATCCCTGGGGCATAAGGGCTGCTCGGTTCTTGGAGCCGAACAATCGCCGCTTGGATCACCCAGACCGATCCGCCAAGTAAAATTAGCCCATTGATCAAAGCGCCCAACAGAGAAAATCTCCGGTAGCCATAAGAGTAATATTTATCGCTGGACTGGGCAGATTTTCGTTCTAAAATGTAGCTCAACCCCAGGGCCAAGGCGTCCCCTAAATCATGCAACGAATCAGCAATGATCGCCAAGCTACCGGTCCACAGCCCGCCAACAAATTCAACCACCGCAAACCCCAGGTTCAATAAGATCGCGATGGCGATGTTTTTACCTTGATGGTCCTGTTCGTGTCCGTGATGATGATGGTGAGCCATAGCTGTTCCTCCTGCTGGAATCATTGACCCAATTCAGGGGCACGTCAAGTAATGCTCAAGTTTTCTAGCCTGTTGCCGATAAAGAAATAGCCAGCGGTGTATTCTTAATTTAAACTTGTATTTAAGTTTATCTCCCGCTGACCGATAAAGAAAGAGAATCAATTGACAATGACTTCACCTAAGGAAGGTATGAAGGGAAAAACCATTGGTATCCGATTGATTCTATCGATGTTAATGTTGCTCTTGTTTTGCGGCCAGTCTAGTTATTCTCAGACGGACCGCAAAGAGAAACGGGAAAATGTCTACACCGCTTGGGTGAAGCTCGCTATGCTGGGCAAAAACCAAGCAGAGATAGAGTCCTATTTCTTACGCAAGGTCGGCCCTGACGAGGTGGAATTGATCAAAGCAAGGATACGAAAAACAGTACTCGACAACCTGCGACGCTCTGGAATTGAGTCGAAGATTGCCTCTAGCTACGATTTAGACGATATCAACGTGGTTGTAGACCATGTGTTAGTCGAGATTCGGTATGTTGGACTAGAGCATGACTCGGACCTCCGCCAGACCATCAAAGAAGAATTCGGGATCACCTTAGAACGACTGTAGCCCCGCAGTCTGGCCAAATTCAGGCAAACCGAGTTTGGCCGTTGTGTGGAGCACTTTACTGAACTCAAAGGGAAATGAAGGAATGTTCATCTTAGCTTCACGGTCCGTTCATCTAAGCAGGTTAGTTTATAGGTGTTAGAAGAGTACGTCCTTTTGACAGCCGCTTAGTTTACCTGACTTTGTCGGTACCTCTAGGTTTAACTGGCCCCCAGGGATTGGGGGCCAGTTTGCCACCTCCCCCACCGTTCGTTTTGCGCTAAACCAGTTGTGCTCACTTGGTTGAAGAATCATTGACCATCGGGCTCTAGCTAGGTATCCATAGGGTATGTATCAACCCGCCAGAGAGAACTATTGTTCCAATCTGAGCGCATACACTTGAAAACCAACCGGTCCTTGTCCTTGCCCAAATCGACCCTAGAGGTTCAAACCAGAATCTTGCGACTGATCTTTCAGCACAAACTCCAATTGTTTTCTGGGGTTGTCTTGATGATCGGATTTGCGCTGTTTAGCGTCGCACCGGCAAAATACATGAAGAACATTGTCGACGAACTGAGTTCCGGCAAAATCCCCGAAATCATGCAGTTTGTTTGGGTCGGACTTGGGATTGTGGCTCTTTTTGCCCTCAAAGGTCTTTCCTTTTTTGGTCAAAACTACTTGATGAGCAGCCTCGGGCTCAAACTGATTCGAGACATCCGCGACCAACTCTTCGCAAAAATCGTCCGATTACCGCTCAGCTTTTTTAACCGCACCCCCTCGGGGGAGTTGATCAGCCGGTTCACTACCGACTTGAACATCCTCAACGAAGCGGTCAGCATTGGGATTTCCGGGCCGATGAGGGACCTGCCCCAAATCGTTTTGTTGCTATGGTTGATGTTTGATCGAAGTTGGCAACTCTCGCTCTTGACCTTCGGGTTGATCCCCTTTGTCTACCTCCTCATCCGCCGGTTTGGCCGAGATAACAACGCCGTCACCACCAAACGGCTGCAAAAATTCGGTGAGTTAACCCAACTCTTAGGCGAAGCGATCAGCGGAATTCGAGTGGTCAAAGCTTTTAACATGGAAGCCTACGAACTCAACCGGTTCGATAAAGAAAACAAAAAACTGTACCAATACTTCCAACGTTCCATCCGCATCGAGTCCTACTCTTACCCGATTTTAGAGCTCTTAGGCGGGGTCTTTGGAGCCGCCATTCTAACCTATGGCGGGTACCTGATCATCCATAAAGAAATGACCGGTGGGGATTTTGCCAGTTTTTTGATCGCTTTTTTTATGCTCTATGAGCCGATCAAAAAATTCAACGGATTCATCCTCAAGATCCAAGAAGGACTCAGCGCGGGGGAGCGGATTTTTCGGATCATCGACCATGAAGAACAAATCCAAGAACTCCCAGGGGCTCAAGAGATTGGCCCCTTAGAAAAAGAGATCCATATTCAAATTGAAGGGTTCGGCTACAGTGAAAAGACGGTCTTAAAAAACCTCGACCTGACCTTAAAAAAAGGAACCGTCACCGCCTTAGTCGGGGCCTCAGGCTCCGGGAAAACGACCCTGGTGAACCTGATCCCTCGGTTTTATGATCTACAGGCCTACCAAGGCACGATTTCTTATGACGGTGTTGACTGCCGGGCGATCCAAATCGCCAGCCTCCGTAAGCAGATCGCGATTGTCACCCAAGAGATCGTCTTGTTTAACGACCAAGTCCGCAAAAACATTTCTTACGGAAAATCAGGCTCCACTTTGGAAGAAGTGATCGATGCTTCAAAGGCCGGTCAAGCCTATGAGTTTATCAACCAGCTTCCCCATAAATTCGAAGAAGAGATTGGGGAGCGGGGAGTCATGCTTTCAGGGGGCCAACGCCAGCGGCTTTCAATCAGCCGAGCGTTGATCAAAAACGCCAGTTTGTTGATCCTCGACGAGGCAACCAGCGCCCTGGACACAGAATCGGAACAGGAAGTCCAACTGGCGATCGAAAATTTAATGAAAGGTCGGACCAGCATCGTCATCGCCCACCGCCTCTCAACCATCCAAAACGCAGATATCATCCATGTCCTCAAAGAGGGGCAAATCGTTGAATCAGGGACCCACCAGTCCCTTTTAGAGGCCGGTGGCGAATACGAAAAACTCTACCAAATGCAATTTCGACCTGCCGACACAGAGACACCTACATGACGCCTTTAGCCTGGATTGGAGCCGGATTAGGCCTCTTGTTTTTTGTGGCGCTGTACCGAGAACTCACCACCAAAGCCTGCTTGAACCCCAAAGCAAAATCCCCATTGCCCGAGTTCAAGCCGATGGATGAGGTCAAAGTTCTCATTGTGGGAGACCAGGGTTCTGGAGATAAATGCCAAGCCCAGGTTGCAGAGGCGCTAGAAAAAATCGCCGCCGAAAAAGGAGCCGATTTGGTGCTTTTGCTCGGGGATAACTTCATCCAACATGGCATCAAAGACACCGAAGACCGGCAAGTCCAAAGCAAATTCGAGTCGGTCTACAACCTAGACCTTCCGTTTTTTGCGGTTTTAGGGAACCACGACTTCAAAGGAAACTGGCGGGCTCAAATCGAACTCACCGACAAAAGCTCTCGTTGGTATATGCCCAGTTCGACCTACTTTTTTGAAGCCGGTCCCGTCGCTTTTTACGGAATCAACACCACTTGCAGCATCTGCTCGATTTTTTCCTTATTTAAAAAAACCAAAAAGCCTTGGCGCATCGCCTTTGGCCACCACCCAATGGTATCCACCGGTCGTCATGGGGGAATGCTGAAATCAGAGCAATGGGTGATCCGTAAGGCCAAGATTGACAGCTACCTTTCAGGCCACCACCACCTTCTAGAGCATATCCTGCTCGAAGGCGGACTCGACCAAATCACTTCCGGCGCCGGGGGGACCAACCTCAACGAAAAAAAAGAACGGCACCACCCGGGGAAACAGTTTTACTTACTTGACCACGGCTTTGTTTGGGCGAAGTTTACTGAGACCCAGGCAGATTATTTATTTTACGATAAAACCGGTGAACTCCGGTACCAATTTGACCGACAGAAATAAGCTGAAGCCCTTGCAGATCGTTCAATAAGATAGGCTTAAAGTACTTAAAATAACGCCCCAGAATGAAACCAGCATGATCCCTATTGAGGAACAGACAGCTCAGCAGAAGATGAAAGTTCTGCGGGAGCTCGCTTACCAGAACCTTGGGAAAAAGTGGGATCTGTTCCAAAAAATCAAAAGCGGGAGTCTGGTCCCCGAAGGGGAGGATAAAGCAGGCTTGGGGGAGAAACTTGCGGGCATGCGGGAGTCACTCATCGAAGTCACCAAGCTAGCCCATCACCTGTTCCGTCAGGCTTATTTAGATTGTTTGATGGATATTTCCTCTGCAGGCACCGCCATTGAGGATTTCCCACCACCACCAGGACTCAACGAAGATGGCTCCACCATCCCCATTGATGAAGACCAAGACGCAATCATCATCAGCCGGACCCCCCTCAAGTTCTTAATCCCCTGCGGAAAGCTTCGCCAAGCAGGCGCCGACCTCCCACAGCACCGAGACGGTTTAGTTGCTCGAATTTTCTTCAAGGTCGCCGCCTACTACACGATCCCAGAAAATTGGGACCAGCAACGGATCACCTTTTATACCTCCGGGCTAGAAAAACACGGTGGAGAGCTGGAAACCAAGCGCCAGCTAGAGCCTTTACTCAAAAACATCCGGGAGATGGTTAAAGTGTACGGCGTGTTCGACGCTGGAAGCTTAAGCTCCCAAGGAAAAAAAGAACAGGGAAACCAGTTTAGAGAAGCCCCGGAGGACCGTTTACGGTCTATGTATTGGTTTCGGTTCACCCACCAGGGGATGGAAAGTTTCCTGCTCCAATATTACATGTGTTTGGTGACTTCCACCGAATCACGAGCTGCGATACGCCAATTGAGCAAGGCTTTTTTACCGCTTTTAAAGAAAAGTATCCTCAACCGGATTCATTTCGACTTGGTCATTGATTCGGACCCTGAATTTTCTGGTTTTCGTGACAAGCTAGACCTCTTCGAAAGCAGCCTCGAAGACTCTGCGGACCGAATCACGATTGACTCAAGAGGCACCGAATTCGAGACCTGGAACTTTAACAGTAAACTCCTCGACCTTTTTAACCTCAATTATGACAACATCAATCCCCAAGAGATTGAATCCGAATGGGGCCGGTTCATCAGTTCAAAAATCCTGAACCTCTCGGGCAATGACCAAAGCAGCAAACATCAACCCACACCGATCTCAGAAGAAGCCCGAAAATATGCCCTGACTCAGATCATGGGGCTGCTGATCCAATGCGCAACCTTTAAAAACCAAGCCAAAACCCAATCCATTGTCCAGTACCGTAAACGACTTGCAGGGGAAAAAGACTTTTTGCTTAAACAACAAGAAGCGGCCTACCTGAAGACCAAAACCACGATCAAACAGATGGTCCAAGCCGGAGCAAAACACACCGGCAAGCAACAGCACAACAAGAAGCTGGCTTTACAAAAAAAGGTCGTGGAATTGAAGGTTTCCCTCGCCAAGCAAACCGATAGGCTAAAAAAAGACTATTATAAACGACTTGAGCAGCATCGTGACCGGCTCAAAAACCAGATTGAGACCTTAAACCAAGACCAAAAACAAAGCCCTGGGTTGACGTCAAAAAAGATGATCCAACTTGCCGATGAGCTCAATCCTTCCCGTCAATTTTCCAAAGAGTTTATCACCTATCAAGTCCAGTGTTTGACTCAGGAATACAACCACGAGTTGGAAGTGTTTTACGAACAAATGGAAGACATCTTGGAGCCGGAGCTTGAAGACAAAATTGCCCTTCTCCATGCGACTTCACTCCACCGGCCGGTCAAGGTCGAACCTTTGGAACTCTCCGAAGAGGAAGAGCAATATTATAGCCAGATAATTTTCGAACGGCGCTCCAAGCTCTCCACCCAATTCCCCCACATTTTTGACCGCCGCATCCTGTTGGGAACCCAAAAAATCCCGATCGACCACCTGCTTGACGCCGGGCTCGACATCGCAAGTTTCAAATCGGTCCTGCGGCTCAAAAGCAACTACGCCGAAAACTTAAAAATTGCCGTGATCCCCAGGGCAGAAAGCAAAGCGCTGTTTGAGTTAAACTGTTTGATCCATCCCTTGGGTGCAAACAATATCCTCAATGCCCAAAAGGCTCGGACATCGAAGCTGGTCGACCCAGAAATCTCAATCGACTTAAAAAAGCTCACTGCTTTGCTGCCCAAGCCTAAAGGCAAAGGTAGTGGGTCAGAAAAATAAGGGGAGCAGTAGACGAAACCTGTCTGAGAACAGGCGGGATAACACGGAGCCCGGTTGGGCTAGCAAGGGGTGTTTGTGTGAACCTCTTGAAGAAAGGCCGAGGGTTTAAGGGGCTCGTAAGTCCCTTTAAAAACCGAAAAATATCGATTTTGGAACATCGACCGGAAGCGACGCCTTTCAGGCTTTGGGTTCCTTTGACTTCGCTTTTGCCTTTGCTTTTTTCAATCCAATTCCTTGAATCCAAATGCCTAAGAGTCCAAACATAACCGCCTCCAAAGTTCACAATTAACTTAGCTTGATTTTAGCCCATTCTTGACAGATGAGCTAGAAAAAAATCAGAAAATTCTCGCTATCGGTTAAGTACCCTACAGGAGCTATTCCTCTGAATTTTCTTCTTCAAGCTGGGCTAAACGGTTTTGTTTGCGGAAGTAATAGACAAAAGAGCCCACTAGACTCGGAGGCAAGACGATCAAAAGCGCTGTCGTGACATAAAACGCCGAAAGAAAGTCTTCTCGACCAGTAAAGCACACCGAGCAGGCGAAGGCTTGCATCGGAAGAACAGCGGCAAATAGGATGGATACAATTTTCTTCATGAGGATCTCCTGTTGATATCGCCCCCAGAGTACTCCTTCTGGGAAATTTTGCCAAGAGCTGGCCGTTCTTTTCTAACCCCACCGACCGCTAAGCTTTGAGCCGCCCGAAAGAAAAGCAGATCAACCCCAGGAACAGGTCTCCCAAATCAAAGGGGTTGGGTTTTGACTTGTTCATTCACCTTCGTTGAAAAGGGCCCCGCATCAAACCGCGAGTGCCAAAGGATTTGGACCTTCGACCGACCGCTGCTCGTCGTGAAGACCCAGGTCCTCCATCAGCTGCTCTAAAATCGGAGTGGCCCTGTAGTCCTTCGCCCGGCTCAGTGCCTCGTTGCGGAGCTTGGTCATCCTCGCCTGACTAGCTAAAGCACTTTGTACCTGCTGAGCTAGCTCCGTTGGTCTATTAGCTAACACCCCACCCCCTTTGGATAAAAGATCTCGAGGACCTTTGGTGTCGTAGGCGGCAACTGGCAACCCGCAACTCAATGCTTCTAAAACAACACAACCAAAGGTATCAAACCTTGAAGGCAACAGCAAAAAATCCGCTTGGGTATATAGGGATGGCAGATCATCATGATCCACCCAGCCCAAAAATTCTGCGTCTGGCATCTCTTGTTTGAGTCGTGCTTCTTCGGGGCCGACACCTGCGATGATAAACTTGGCTTCTGGGAAGCGCTCCTTGACCAACCGATCAATGACCGGCAAATCCAAGACTCCCTTTTCCTTAGACAGCCGACCGGCGAACATCAGCCTCGGTGACCTGTCAACGGCCGCTCTTTGTTCTCCTGCCACGAACGAATCGTCCACCCAATGGGCAGTTAATTTAACCTTGTCCCCAGCGAGTTCCATCTGGGAGGAGGTCAGCCAAGCTTTGTGTTCTTCGTTGAGCACAAACACCCCGTCAAATTGACTGTATAACCCCCGAAGCAGCCGGCGGACCCGGTCAACCCCTTGTTGATCGAGCCCCAAACTTCGCTTTGCAAAATCAAGCCAGTCGGTGTGCATATAGAAATGCACGGGAATCTTGAAGGACTCTTTTAAGAACAACGCCACGGGCCCCATCAAAAGTTCGGTTGAGCAAACCACCCGGTCATAGCCCCCCGCCTGGAAAATCCGGTGAATTTCCATCAGGTTCGGGAACCGGAATTTTTGTTCCCCAAACTGAGGCAAGTCAAACTGCGCCACTGGCCGGGTGACAATCAGGTGGTCTGCTGACTCCAAGGTATCGTCGCAGGCCAAAAAATCGATCGGCAGGTCGTTAGCTTTGACTTCCTTCAAGGTCGCTTGCAGAACATTGGAAACCCCGTTGTGATCACCAAAGGTATCCGTTAACCACAAGACACGTTTGGGGTGTTCACGGGTACCCACATGATCTGCAACTTGGTTTAAAAAATCTCGATTTTGATATAACGACCGGCTGCTAGCCAGCAACGAACCAGAAACCACCATCGCCGCTAATGCGGGGAACGAGAGCTTATCAAACAGCCCTCCCAGGTGGACCTCTGACATATTTTTCCCTTGAACTGGCTCACCTCCTAAAATGCTCCTCAACCGGCTGGGGGCCTCAAATCGGCTGATCAGCTCTTCAGCACCCAGCCCACCTAGCTCCGAAAGGTCCACTCCCCCTTCTAAATGCTCACTCACACGATCGACCAAAATCGTCTGCAAGCTTTCAAACATGCCCGGTAAGATCTCTTTTAGTTCGTCTTCAAAACCTCGTCCCCCTTTTCGGCGAGCCACCGCTAACCGATCTATCCAGTTGACAGCAGGCCGGTAATCCTTGCTCACCGCTCGTTTGGTGAGGAACCCTGGCGACTTCCCCTGAACCGCTTGGTGAAACATTTTAAAGAACTTCATGGTGTACTTGTGCCGTTTCAACTCCATCATCACGTTGCCTAAGGCCAGACAAGACAGCTTGTCGCTCAGCTCCCCCCGGTGAAGCAAAAGACGGAGCAACCCAGGGTCTTCAATGTTGTTGGCGACCTGAGCAAAATAATCCAAGAGCGCCAAGTGAAGCCGTTGTTCTTCAATCGCGCAGCCATAGGGCCGGACCCGGCCCTCCTTGATCGCCTCTAACGCAATTTGACTCACCGATTTAATCTTTCTTTGCTGGGCTAAGTCATCAACAAGAAGCAGGCTACCGGTCCCCCCTGCAAAGGCACCAATATGGTCGTCGGACCCTCCGGTGAGGGATTTTTTATAGGGGTCTTCACAAAAATCAAAGGGGTTGATCCCGTGTTTTTTTGACCACTGGTCAATTTTCTCTTCGGTGATCCCTTGCGCCCAACGAAGGGTCAGTAAATTTTGCCAAACGTCTCGCTGGCCGTTGAGCACTTCAAACCTTGAAAACAGCAAGGCATATTTTTCGACCAACTCAACCGGTGGCTGGTTGGTCGCTTGGTAGAAAAAGAGCGGGTGAGGCAAAACCGTCGGGATACCCCGCTCCAGGCAATAGGCAGCAAATCGATACACGTCTTTTCTGAGCAGATTCAACCGAGCTTCTTGAGCCGGATTAAAGCCATAGGCCAAAACGTGAATTTTGGTGTTCCACTCAGGGAAGGTGCAGGTGAACTCGGCACCGACCAATACATCTTTGCCTTTGTCGAGCAAATGCCAACAACTGGTGGCATTGTTATGGTTGGTGATGGTGATCGGTTCACAGCCGTTATGTTTAAGGCCAGCAACCAATTCGTCGGTCGACAGCCACGTTTCGGGGAGGCGCAAGATCCGGCCCCACAACTCGTCTGGCTCAGAAGAGTTGTAGTCATGACAATGCAAATCCATGCGCAAGGTATTGCGTGGATCTAACCCTTTTGCCTGTTGATCAATATAGGCTTGGAGGTCTGCGGCGTTTTGTTCTCTAAAGCTAGATTTCATGCTGATTTTTGTGTATCGCAGTTTGATTCTACCAGTTCCCGGCCTATTTTTAACCGGCCCACATCGCCGTCTAAAGCGACTCGAACTTTGTCAATTCCCCAACGGTCGGCCTCGACCGACCCTTTAGGTAACAATAAAAATAAAGCCGTTGGGGAGTGTCCAGGCCCTCGCTTCAGTTCCCATTTAATTTCCAGGTGTTCTATGGACCCGATCAATTCATAGGACAAGATCCCGAAATCGGTCGGGGCATCTTGTAGCTCGATCCGTTTGCCCGGTTCCAGCCATTCTGACCGGATGCCCAGACCCAGGAGCAACTCGTTTTCTTGCTCTTTGACCAATAGATTACGAACCAAGTTCACGAACTCAGCGGCAGCCCACCCATGGTCTCCATCGCCCATACAGCCCCCATGGGCCTGAGGGTGAATCGCTTCGGGCCAGACATGGGTCGGCCCTCCGTGAGCAAGGATTGAGGCCAGAATCACCCAAGCCCGTTGGTCCCCTCTAGCGAGGAAGGCCTCCGCCAGCTGAGCGCTTAAATAGACGTTAAGACCGGTGTGAATGATTTTCTGGTAAAACAGCCCGTCCCGGAGGTTGTTTTCCCACAGGTAATCTAACGTAGGACCCACCCAAGGATCAAAGGGGCTGAATAGATCAAGAGGCCACAAGGAAACCAACGTCCCTATGGCTGCCGTGTCTAAAGGCCGGTAAATAGAGCAAGGGAGCCCCTGTTCTGGGTTACTTTGACAAGCCTCGCCCATGACCTGAGCCAGCCGTTCTTGGTACCCCTCGGCCAGTTGTTCCAAGGTTTTGTGCGTTTGGTTTCGCCCAATCATTTGGGCGGCCTTGGAGAGGTCCCGCAGGGCCGCTAAGCCCCAGAAATTATCCCAAAAATAATGATCATTAGGCCCAAAATGTTCCGCAGATATCCCAGCAGGTAAGAGGCCTGCATGAGGAGCCTGGCCGTCCTTCGTTTCCTGCCGGGCTTCTTCGATCCAAAGGGCTCCTTTGTATAACGCTGGAAAATGTTGCTCCAAACCTTTGGTGTCTCCGGACCTCAAAAAGTGTCGCACCAAGGTGGTGATTGCTTGCCCCGCTCCGTCCCATTCGCCGTCTTGGCTCCGAAAAAAACCTTCTTTTGTCTGTAGGCTCAAAAAACCTGCCACTTTTGGGTCCACATCCTCAGCAAAGCCCATATTTTCGAAGGCCAAGGCAAGGTAGGCGGAATCACGGAGCCATTGGAAGTGATAAAAGAAGGTCCCTGCGGTGAAGTGGTCCCCATCGTCATAGACGTGCAGATGGTTTTTTACCGCCCCAAAGGCCTCTTGAAACGCTACATCAGGTAAAGTCAACTGGATGCCTCGTCGGTTATTTTTCTGCCAAAACTCGGTGGCCTGGTATTTTGCTTTTTTCAAGGCTTTGAGGCTCAACGTAGCGAATTGGTTGTTCTGCCCCATACTCTGCTTTCCCATAGGAATCACCGCCACCAACTCAACCTCATCGCCCGGGGCGAGCCGGTAGTCGTATTCTGCTTGGCCGATCAATAATCCAGAGCGTCGGCGCAGTTTCGTCACTTGGGGCATCTCTTGGGAGCCCAAGATAGGGTCTTGTCGTTCCCCGCCGCTGGCAAGGCACCGATCGGGCTCAGTGGGGAGCAACAAGGCAGGCTTTTTGTTGATTCGCCACAACCGGTTTTTAAATTTAATTTTGTTGATATGGCCGATGGTCAGCATGTTGTAAGGCCTCAGCCCGAAACCAACGGTCACCTTCAAGGTTTCCTTTGAGCGATTTTGGAGCCGCTGAGTCAAGCAGATCAGCTCTTCTCCCCCGGTCAGTAACGCCTGTGCCTCACACTCCCAACCCAAATTGGGGGATACATTGTACTCGGTGATCACCACTGGGTCAGTCTGATTTCTCAATCGTTGTTTTGTCTTTTTTTCGAGCCGTGGCGGCAAATAGGACTCGCCCTGAAACTGTAAGAACGGCAACACCGACCAACCAAAAGGCTGGGAAGTCACCATGCCTACCGGGTCGACCATCCCTTCTTTTTGGCTGCCTCTGATGCCAATAGCCGTCCAATCTCTGCGGGACAGGTTCCCCATCACTAAATTAACGCCGGTCGGGATAAAGGCCTCACCGTCCGGGTCTTGCTGACGCTCAACCCACAAAGGCCAGACCCAATGAGGATTAGACTGGATTGACAAGGTGTTGTTCAGGCCCGATAAAACAAGAGAAAGACCTTGTTCAAACAGCTCAGGAGGGAAAAAAACCGAACTAGGCCGTCCGAGGTTGGACAGCCCGTCGATAAACCGGATCAAGTACTCTTTCCCGGAGGTTCGTAAATACCAACGAACCAGACGGTCTAACGGGAAAAAGGAGAAAATTTTCTTTTTTAAACTCATCGTTACCTCTAAGGATAACCCAAGGTAACGCCCCCCAAAGCTGACTTGTCAGAGGGGGATCATTTTTATGTAAAATCTCCTACACCGATAGAATCATGCACGAATTAAAGTATAAAGCACCCAGCCGGCTCGAAATCACCTAGAAACTTCCGGCCCTGACGAATCCACTGTTTTTGGGCAGAAGAAACAAAACGCAGCAAAGCATCCCCAAGAAGCATGGATTAAAAAAGATTCAAAAAGACTTGTTTTTCAAAGGACTCCAAAGAGGGCAGGAGTCTGTAAGGGCAGCCAACACGAGGTCTGTGGCTGCCTGTCTAAAGGATCAAAGAAAAGGTCTAGGCCTCTTCTTTCTCTTCGTTAGACTTGTCGATCTTCTTTTGGTCTTCGGCGCTCAATTCGCCTTTAAAATTACGAATCCCTTTGCCGAGCCCTGACCCGATTCCCGCCAAACGGCCTGCGCCAAAGAGTACCACAACGATACATAAAATAATCGAAAGTTCGCCGACTCCTAAACCACCAATCATGTGAAACCTCTTGTCATTTGTTTGTTCTTGGTGAACTGATCAGAAAAGGATACTCTGAACGGCTGAAAAATACCAGTAGAAAACCCATCCCCCAGGTTCCCCCTCTAAAAGAGGAACCAAATCGGGCTGATGTAAAAGGGATCATAATAAGATTCATAAACCACATACCGGTTTTCATCATGAAAGTCGTTGCGAAGTTCGTGGTCCTCAGTATGGAGGTCGTCTTCCTTGGCGTGGAGCTCGGCGTTGAGCTTCGCCCCTTGAGTGATCACATCTTGCAGCACCATCTCCCCAGAGATTTCCTGGCCGTCTTCGCTCACATAGCCTAACTTACCGACCTCTATGGCGTTGTCGATCACTTTCTCCACTTCCCCCCACAACAGCCCGGAGAGCAAGTCAAACTGCCAACCGCTACGGCCAGTATCAAAGCGATTTTCTTTCAAAAAACTCAAGAAAACAAAATCCGCTGGGTTGATCTGTTTAAACCAAGCGACGGCAATCCGCAGGTCTACAAACCGTTCATCGGATAAAAAGTCTTCCCAATCTTCGTCGTCTAGTTCGAAAATCTTTTCAAAGGCAAAACATCCGTCTTCGGTGTCCACCGCACAATAAACATCAAAATGAGCCAGGTATTCTTCGTAACGCTGCATCAGGTTCTCGACCTTTTCTAACCCCGGCACAGTCAACGAATATTTATTATCTTCGTCGATTTCCACATATCCCTTAGCCAGGGCGTGAATAAACAAAGGCTCCAAGTCCCGATCCCCGCCCTCTAGCGCAACAGGAAACTCCCGGTCTTGGTTTTTGATCAGGTCAAGCAAAACGCCGACGGCGTATTCTTTGCGCTGATCTTCGGTAATGATAAAGTGGCGACTTCCCACTCGTGACCTCTATGACTAACGGTTAGCAACCCAACGGGGTGCAGAAAAAAGAAACATCTCTTTTTTAAAAATCGGAACATCTGTTTTGAGCCGTTCCAGGGCAAGAGCGCAACCCTCAATCGCCGCTTTGCGATGAGCTGATGACACCACAATCGCCACGGCGGCTTCCCCTACGTTGACGGTCCCTAAACGATGCCAAAGGGCGATTTTCTTGATCGAAAACTCATCTAAAATCCCTTGTGCGACCCAGTCCAACTGTTTGAGAGCCATCGGTTCATAGGCTTCAAATTCCAACGCCGAGACTGACTCGCCTGCATTATCGTTGCGGGCGATCCCCAAAAACGACGACACTGCCCCGGCCTCAGGGGTGCTGACAAACTGGACCAAAGGTTCGAGCACCAAGGGCTCCCAGGACAATCCCACGGACTTCATCCGCCCCCCACAGGGGTGAAAAGCGCCAGCTCACAACCTGCAAACAGCGGCGTGTCTAACGGCACAAATTCTTGGTCTAACGCAGCCCGTAAACTGACTTTTAAATCCATCAGTTCCGGGCTGGACTCACAGAGACGTTCAATCAGGTCTTCGATCGTTGCCCCTGGTTTCATGTCCAAAGAACGCTGCCCGGTTCCTAAGGCATCTTTGACCCCCGCAAAGGCGAGCAAATTAACCAACATCACGAAACCCAAATAATTTTTGGCTGTTTTGGTAACAACGCTCTGCTAACTCTCCGGTCTCAACCTCCAAGAAATCCGCTACAAAAGCGCCAACGACAGAAACATTCCCCGGAAGGTTTGGCTTCCCCCGAAAGGGAACCGGCGACAAGTAAGGGGAGTCTGTTTCAAGCAACAGTTTATCTAGCGGGACCTGAGCCAACACTTGCCGCACCTCGTCGGATTTGGGGAAAGTGCAAATTCCATTAAAGCTCAAGGAAAAACCCATTTCTAACACCGCCTCGGCCATTTCCAGGCTGGCGGTGAAGCTATGAAACACACCCCGAAGTTTTGAAACATCAACCTTGGAGAGACATTCAAGAGTTTCTTTTTCCGCAGAACGGGAATGAATCACCAGGGGCATATCCAACGCAATCGACATCCGGAGCTGCTCTAAGAAGACTTCTTTTTGTGGTTCGACCTCACTGAGGCTATAAAAAAAGTCCAACCCACATTCCCCAACAGCCAACAATTTCGGGTTAGTCTTCAAATGGGTCTCCATGAACTCAAAATGCTCAGGCTTGGCGTCTTTCGCATAATGGGGGTGAATCCCCAAGGCGCCGGAAACATCACCAAACTGTTGGCAAAACTTCAAGACCTCTTGGTTGGTTTCGTGGTTGGTCCCAATGGTCAGGCTATGGCACAGACCTTGTTCTCGCCCCTTATCCAACGCCCCACTGGGGTCTTCTTTTAACATGTCGAGGTGACAGTGGGTATCCACCCAACGGTAATTCTTGGTTAACAATGAGAAGCTCCTAAGATAGACGACCATTATAAAAGAATCCCGGCGATCCATCAAGGCTAAAGGTCTGGCCAAATTGAATGATGATCGTTAGAATCAAAGAAAAACAAGAGGAATTATGGCACCTAAATTTGCAGAAAAACTCAAGAAGCTAGAAGAAATCGTCGAAACCCTTGAAGAAGGGCCCGATGACTTAGAAGAAGCCTTAAAGACCTTTGAGGCAGGGATTAAACTTTCCCGGCAATGCCACCAAGACCTAGAAAAGGCGCAAAGCCGGGTGGAAGTATTGCTCAAAGACGACAAAGGACAACTTGAGGAAAACCGGCTTGATGTTTAAATGGCTGTTGGTTTTTGCCCTGCTCTTTGGGCTCACCGGCTGTTACTACGCCGACCAAGGCCGGGGACAACTCAGGCTTAGGCTTGACCAAGTCCCGATCAACGAGGCGATCCGTAACGAAACGGACCCAAAGGTCAAAGAGCTCCTCTCTCAGGTCAGCGCAATTAAGTCCTTTGGCCAAAATTCCCTTGGGCTTGCGGACACCGAAAATTTCCAAGGCTACTACGCGACCAAGCAACCGGGGATCACCTTTGTGGTCACTGCCGCCCCAAAAACCGAACTGACCCCCTACACATGGTGGTTTCCGATCATCGGGTCGGTGCCCTACAAAGGTTTTTTTGACCCCCAAGACGCTCAACAACTCAAACAAGAACTCGAGGCCCAGGGTTTAGACGTCTATATTTTTGCTGCACCGGCCTATTCCAGCCTGGGCTGGTTTTTAGACCCCGTAACGACCCCCATGCTGGCTTCAGGAACCTGGGGGTTGGCAGACACCATTTTACACGAAATGGCGCACAACACGATCTACGTCGAAGGTCAGGGTGACTTCAACGAGCAGTTAGCCAGCTTTGTTGGGGTCCGAGGCGCCGAGGCCTTTGTCACCCAAAAAGCGGGATGGTCAGCAGACAAGCTCCAACGATTTCACCAACGCCGAGCACGATATAAACAAGCCCAGGCGCTAATCCACCAAACACTCCCGACCTTTGAAGCTCTGTACCAAAACCAGACCCTTTCAAAAGACGAACAGCTTGCACAACGAGATGTTTTATTTAAGGAACTCGCTCAAGGACTCAAGGAGTTAACCGGGAAGGACTGGCGCTTAAACAACGCGCGACTGCTACAATTTCGGCGGTATAAAGAAGACAACCCCCTGTTCGAGAACACCTTTAAAAAGGCTCAACAGGACTGGACCAAATTCTGGGTATTGATCGAAGAATACAGCCAGTCCCAAGGGTGGTGAGTTGAGGGTTATCTCATCAAGCTTTTAATTTCGGCAACCAAGCTCTCCCATTCCTTCGCCCCGGTTCCTTCACCGGCAAGCAGCAGGGTAGGCTCTAAGGCAAGCAGCGCCTCTAAGGCCAAAATCCTCATCGAACCGGCCAAAGGCTTGTCTGACTCCGGTAAGATTTGTAGCCCAAAAGCCAAGTCCGAAGGCAGGTCTTCTTTCTTCAAAGAAGCCATTGCACTCAACGGTAATTCAAGGCCCACCGCTTCGATTTCGAGGGTTTCCCCAAGTAAAAACAGCGGCGCCAACCATTGTTTCGGGTCCTCTTGAGGCCGAAAGAATAAAGACACAGGGACCGGAACCCGGTTCACGTCATTGACAATCTTAGCGGCTGTTTCAAACTGTTGCCAATCGGTGAACCCCTGCAACACCATGCAATCCGCTCCTTTGTCGATCAAATAGATCGCCGGCTGGGCAAACTCATGCTCTAGCGCTCGGTCATGCCCCAAATGTTCCATCGATTTAGGCGGACCAATCACCCCGGCAACCAAAGAATCAAAATCACCTTGTTCTTGGGTGTGTTTGGCTAACTGGATCGCGATGTTATGCACCGCTTCAATTTTTTCGGTTAGGTCCAAATCCTTGAGCCAGCTCGGCCCGGTGCGCAGGGTCGGGCAACGAACTAAACTATACCCAGCACGCATCTGCCCATGAAAGGCATGTAACAATGGAATTTCGTCTTCTAAAATAGACTGCGCCGGAGGCTTTGAAGCCGAAGGACCATTGGACCAGTCTGCGTCACCAAATAAAATTGCTGCCATGAAAAGATTCCTTCTGAAATACAGGGGTTTGGTTGTTGACGACAGGGAAGCGCCAAACAAAGGGGACCAACAAAAAGCTTAGATTGCCCGGGTAGAGAAACCTTGTCAAAGCTCTGGGCGAAGAAAGAGGGCTCTGATGAGCCCCTGCCGAACGATGCAGAATGCTACCCCGCAGACAGAGAGTACTAAAACTCCAGGTCGGGGAACAGCTTTGTCAGTAATCCGGTGAGGTTCGCTTTTAAAACCGGCTTAACCAGATATTCGTTGCATCCGGCGTTAAACGCACGTTTAATCTGTTCTCGGTCGTCTAAAGCGGTGATGATCACTACTTTCGCAGCGGCGCCTTCAGTAAGACCTCGACCAGATTCCCACTTTCTGATTTCACCAAGACACTCAATCCCGTCCATTTCAGGCATCATCAGGTCAAGTAAAATTAAATCGTAGGGCTCCCCTTTTTCATGGGACGATTTAAACTGAGAAAGCGCAAAAATCCCGTTTTCTGCCAAATCGCAGCTCGAGGTTTTTTTCAAAAAATGAAAGAGGGCTAAACGATTCTCGATGATGTCATCTACAATCAAAACTTTCACATGTAGTCCAAAATTAGAAGGTCCCTTAAAAAGCTGCTTTCATAGAGTTTAACCTACCTTTTTCCCCTTGACCAGCGGAAAATCCATCCCGCTCAAACAACTAGTTTTTATGATTCGAACCTACAATTAGGCCCCTCTATTGCAATTTCATGATTAAGCAACGCTGACAACCCCAGAACATTTACCTAAGCCCCTTTTATAATGTCATTAAAAGCATTAAAAAACAGACAAATCAACAGAGCCTCAACTGATTTCTCTATCGGTTTCGCCGGAATAATTTTCCTGTTGATCACCCTTTTGCTCACCCCAACGGCCCAAGCGATGGTCGGGGTCGAGCTGATGACCCAAAAAAGTAGGTGGACCATTGATCAACTTTCGATCCAGGAAAATGTCAGCCAAACAGGAACCTACTTATACTTGCCCCTCGGCGGCTTAGCCTACTTAGAAGGGGCGCAAGAGCAGCTTGAACTGTCTTATAAGGCAACTCTACCGTCTTTAAAACAAGGGGACCGGTCTGCTGTGTTCAATCTGTTGCTCGGGCCCTTCATGCTTTCGGCAGGTGTCCACCAAGTTAAAAGTACCAACCCTAATGTGGATCAAGGGAAAACGACCGCTTATCAATTTAACCTCCCTGAAATCCTGCATTTGAGTCTGGGGTACTCTTCGTTTAAAACCAAGTTCCCCGACTTTGTACTCACCGATCGGCTGGACCAAAAAGGATTAGAGGTCAAACAACAGTCCCCAGAAATTGGGCTCAACTTCTTTGATGGCAGCGTCGGGTTACGGAGCAAACAATCAAAAATCCAACTCTCTGACTCTCTCGGACGAGGCCAAACAGAATATGCCTCCACCCAAGTCACCGGTACCTTTTGGCTCCAGCCCTTTTACTTCACCTACTCCAAATGGACCGGGGATCGGTTGTTTTACGCGGACAATAAGGCACTTTACCTCAACAGCTTAGAGCAAGTGTATCACGGTGGGAATCAAGCATCCATTACCTGGATGCCTGCAAGTTGGATGGACCTTGCGATCAACCGGAGCAATGACAATTTCTTTGAATCCGGCTTTCTTGAGCCCCTAAAATCCCAAACAGACACCCTCAGCCTAACCCTCAGGTTTTAGTCAAAGGTCTGTTTTTTGTCCTTTGGCTCTCAAAGCACAGCAGCGTCTGTCTCCCTTAGACAGGCCGCTTTTTCCTCCCCCCAAAAACGCCCCCTTTTTGCCCTGGGAGTGCCCATTTTAAGGGCCTACAATGAATAGTTCGTACACCCGAATTCTTCATTTGAGCCCCCTAAGGTACGGCTGGAACCTCCCTGGTTTGACAAAGTCCAACAGTCTGGAATCAACGATCAACAGGCCCTTGAGCTGATTGAGCTTTGCCGCTATTGCCAACACACCGACGACCTGAAGGAATTACTCAATCTGTTCGCCCGAGCACTCAAAGCGGACCATTGGCAGCTATGCCTTTCTTTTGGCCAACAGCCCTACCAGGCAGGGGAAAAAGAACCGCCTCGACGGTTTCCACCGCTGCACCTCACCCAATGGCCGAGCACCTGGGCGACTGAATACCAGTGGAAGGACTATCTCAGGTCCGACCCGATGCTAGAAACCAATCGACTGAGTTGCGGTCAATTTCAAGACCACCAACAAACGAAAATCGCATGGAAAAACCGGTGGAGAAAGCCAGGGCAAGAACCAGAAGCCAAACACTTGTTAACTGAGCAAACCCACTTTTTAGATCAACTCCAATTATACCCTGAGCTTCATTGGGGTTACTCCATTGGCTTTGCACAACCGGGGCGACGCTGGGAAGGCTATTTTGGAATTTTTTATCCCCAAAACAGAAGTAAACCCCCTTCAGTCCAGCCAGCGATGGAGCTTATTTTCCCTCCAATTTGGGAGGCAGCTCAACTGGTTTTCGCCCAAGATATTGAAAAGAGATTCACCGATCGGCAAAAAGACACACTAAACCTCTTGATGCGAGGGTTCACCAGAACCAAAATAGCTTCGACTTTGGGGGTCACGGTCGATACGACTGCGGAGCACGTGCAAAACATATTTCGACACCTAAACGCCCGTAAACTGAGTGAATCGGTCGCTGTGGTCACCGAGTTAAAACTCTTTTAAAAAAAATCGGTCAGAGATGACCGGATTTTGTCCGGTTTTACCATCACCCCGATCAACCAACAGATTTTCCTCTGAATATATAAAATTCAACTTACTGTAATTGTTAATCTTACATTCTATTGAGGCCTGACTTTTGGGCCGAAATTATATCGGCCCAAAATATAGGTTATCTTCCCAATACAGCACCCCCCCTTTTAGGGGGATTTCCTTTCAGGTCATTTCGTTAACCTAACAATAAACTCGTCCTAGGATAGATCATGTTAGCGAAATTTGAACTTGAATCAAAAGACCAGGCCCCATCCGTTGCAGAAACCGAGCAGCAAAACCGTCCCCGCACCCTCCGGGCAGCGGCCAAAGCGACCAATCTGCTTGACCTAAAAAAACAGGGGTTGAGCTGTTTGTCTGAACTGGAAACTCAGTGGTTGCAGGCTGCAACCCAAGAAAAAAGCCCCATGATAAATCAGGACGTCTTAGGGATAGCTAAAAAGATACGATGTCTACAGGCGCAGCTTTCGAAACTACGTCTTTAGTCTTCTCCAATTTCTAAGGCAGACTTGAAGGTTTGGATCAATGCTTCTTTGTTGCTTTGGTTTTTAGCGTCAGATTCAAGCATTTGAGCCATCAGGTCCAACATTGCGACCTGTTGGTCTAGGGTCAGTTGATAACGAATATTTGAGGCCAGGAGATTGATGTTATGGTTGAGTAAAGATTTCACCCCTAGGAAGTGCTTTAGCTTTTTCAGAACATCAGTAAACGCCTCGTCAAGCTGACCCCATTTTTCATCCCATCCTTGATCCAGAGTAGCGATACAAAGTCGGTATTCCTTTTTATTGACATCTCCATCAATAGCCGCCACCAAAGCCCCACAGAAAACCACCTGTTTGAGTGATTCCAGTTGATGGTACGCCGGCAGATCCCCGGCCGCTAAGGGTGTGTAGACTGACCCGAGCAAAGCGACACGGAACTCATGATTTAAGTCCTCCTGCTTACGAGCTTGGTTGCTCAACGGGTGGCTGGTTTCAAAACTATTGTCATTGACCCAAGTTTCTACCTTGGTGTCTCCGAGGTTGATATCAAATTCCTCTAAGAGGTCAGCAAAGGCCTGATGAAGTATTGAGGAGGAAAAAACATCCCGGTACCGATTCAGTTCATGGTATTCTTTCGCGTTTTCATGAAACTCCTTTAACTCCACTTCCCGAACCATCACATTGCCCAGGTTGTTGCGAAGTAAAAAGGACAATTTGCCGCAGCCTTGAAGGTTAAAAAACACAAACAGTTCGTTGACCCGCTGCTTTTCCATCAAACAGGCCCGGTAGTCAATCTTCTGCACCGCAAACAACTTCAAAATCCGGTGCATCACCGTTTCGATTTGGCCCGGCTGGACATAGCCATAATCATTGTCGACTTCGTTGCCCAAGTTCATGTGGGTCCCGGAAAGTTCAAAACTGGTGTAACTTTCTTTTAAAGTCCCCTTGTTCAGCACCCCATAATAACCGTTAAAAATACAATGGGCCAAGCCCATCAAGAAACTCACCCCATCAATCAAAAGGGTCTCTTCAGGCAGGTGGCTGAGCAAAGCAGACTGACCAAACCCCCGAACGGTGTTCTTTTGGAAGGCCTTAAAGTACCAGCCAAATTTCGATTCATACCCGGCGATCACCCGGCCCCGAGGCACTTTGAGATGCTGTAAAATTGTCGGCTGAACCACATGGGGCTGAGGTTCAAAATTGTATTGATAATAGTGAAACCAAATCTGCATTTCCGGGTTTTCTGACATCTGGTCTTCAACACCTAACTCCTCTAATTTCATGGAGATTCTTTGGATCGACTGCTTAAACACCCGGCGCATTTTCTGCTCGAAATCAGTCACCAAATGAGTATCACCAATAAAAATCCCCTCTAAATGCTGCCGCCGCCGACCTCCTTCAGGAAAGGCCTCTTCCAAATAGACGGCCAACACCTCTTCCCGGTGCATTTGAGGGACATAGGCTTGCCCGGAGCGGGGGAACACGTCAGATAACCGCACATGCAGCGCAAAGGCCAAGTCGATCGCTTCATTGATATCGAGCCGTTCTTCTAATGTCAGGGGACCAACGATTTCCTCACCATAAGCGACCTTCAATACTTTATAACGTTGCCACCAGGAATCAAAGGCCAACTCGGGGAACTGGGACTCAACGTGAAATATTTGTTCCACTGAAAAACTTTCGTCCCAGCCCTGGCTTTCTTTTCTCAGCAACCGTTTTTCCGCAACATCTGGCCGGTTCGCTAACTGTTGTAGAAGTTGTTCAAGGTATTGAGGTTCCTTGACCAGTTGAATGATGGTCCGGCTGGTCTCTGGGTAGAGTAACGTTTCGTACCTCAAGAGATTCATCATCGCTTTAGGCAAGTTCCCAGAACTCGCCTTGAAGGCCTCCCAGTAGATGCAGCCGTGATGTCCCTGGATATATTCTTGAGAAAGAATCGGGGTAGGCCCCTGGTCTTCCAGTTGGTGTTTCACTTCCCCAAACACGCCGTCAGCGAGCCCAAACCTCATCATATCCATGATCTGGTGGTACTCTTTACGCTCATTGTGTTGCGGTGACAGCAAAAAATGACTCGGGACCACCGGAGTGAAATAGACCCCAGGCATCAAGGTGTCGTAGGTTAAAATCAACTCATAGGCGGAACCAGAAGACTCTTTCGACTCCAAAGTAGAGCTGAACCGACCGGACTGCATGTCCTGTTCAGACATCGGGAATAAGTACACCTCCGCCTCAGGGTAGCGACTCATCACATAGGTTTGAATTCGGTCAATTTTATGCCGTAGTGCCTTTTCGTCCCTTTTTTGAGTGGCTCCACTCACCAAAATTTCGCTTGCATTGACAAGTTTTTGGATCTCTTTGACAACCTGGGCCCGAATCTTTGGGTTGGGCTGTTTCTCTAGCCGTGCAGTGAAGTCGATATCTTTCGTGAGGAACTGACGGCACAGGTAGGGGTAGGCGGTGACCAGCTTTTTTCGGGCCGCTCCATTGATTTTATGGGCGAGCGCCTTGTCTGAAGCGAGCTTCTCCTTCGAAACCTTATGCTTTTGTTGGATTTTTTTGGCCCATTTTTTTTGAACCAAAGCCAAACGGTGTTTGAGCTGGTCATTCGTCAGTTCCGAAGTCGTTTGGTTCAAGGGATGAACCCGGTACACAACCTGGAGGTCTAAATCTGAGGCCAAATGTTTGTGCCCAATCGTCCCCACCGAGCCGATGGAGAACACCCCACGGATCGGGGCCTCTGGGTCGGCGGGTGCCAAGGTTTTGTTGCCAAAAGTCGCTTCAATGTGGGCCTCGAAGTCTTCTAAAATTTCCGGCGACATCTGTTCAATCCCGGCGACCCCCGTGGGGGCACCCTCAACAAACAGGTCAGCAGTTTGTTGGATGGTTTTTTCTTTGTAGTCGATAATTTCAGTGGTCGTGTACTGGACTTCGCTGAGCTCAGGGCCGTTGTTGTGGAGCAGGTATAAAATATCAAACAACGCCGCCTTCATCGGCGGATCAAAGGACCGATAGGCGAGTGCCAAGCGGTTTTTATTATAGACTTCAAAGGCCTTGAGGCCCGAGGTCATCGCTTGTTGAAGTTTTTCTTGCAGCGGCTCCGGCAAGGCGGGTGGGTGGGTAAACAGGGATTCGAGCCCCTTAGGCGCAGGCTTTTTCTCGATTGCACCGGGGGCGTTTTTTTTGTCTGTCGGCTTAGAAAACTGGAACCCTTTGAAAACCATAGACTTTTATATGCACTTAATTCATTACAACCCAGATTTCTGGGCTGTTTAATTAACAAAAGGCGAGATCAACCGCCAACTAACTCCGAGGACCGACCATCACAAAAGCTGACCAGAAATAGGGATGGGCCCAAGATTCTTGATGCAACATATGCAGTTTTGAATCCCTCAGAGCCTGCCGTGGATTGATCCCATTTTGAATGTTCGTATAGAACCCGGTCATCAAATTCATGGTGCCTTCGTCGGAGACCGGCCATAAGGAATTCACGACTGTTCGGACGCCGGCCTCTTGGAAGCTGCGGCGAAGACCATAGACTCCCTCCCCAGCTTCAATTTCCCCAACCCCAGTCTCACAGGCGGACAGTACCACCAAGTTCGTCCCATAGAGATTTAAGTCTATCACTTCCTGAGCGGTCAAGACACCGTCATTGTCCCCGTCCATGAACCCAAGCAGTGGGGCATTCGCATTGATTCCAGCAAAGGCCAAACCGGCACGAAACAAAGGGTTATCCCCTGGCGGTGGCGTGGACAAATTCCCGCCCCGTTGGATCGAAAGCAGACGTTTCTTTAATCGTTCCTCAGGCTTTAAGAAGAATCCGTGGGTCGCAATATGCAAAATCTTTGGAGCCGTCCCGCTTAAATTGTGCAGCACCGACTCTTCCGCCCCTTTCTGGGTAAAAATTACAGTCCGTTTCGCATACATTTTTTTGATATTTTTGCCTTCTTCTTCCGCTCCATCCAGGGGCGCAAAAGAAAGCCCACGCAAACCGTTGGCGTTCACCGCCAATGCGCTCCGTCGACTGCTGCTTGCCTGAGTGACAGCCAACTTTTCCACAAAATAATCCGGCCCTGCCATGATCATCAGTTCATCGCTTTTCGTGTCTCCATTTTCAGCCACCAAATCGGTGGCACTACTCAAGACACGGATCGCTTGGCGCTCCAGTAGATATTTCCCTTCACTGTCCATCATCGCATCGTAAGGCAATAAATACAGCGCATCTTCGGGAACAACAAACAGGTTTTTTCGGTCCTGTACGGCTTTTTCAATCGGCAAATATATTTGAGTGAACGCCTCTTGGGCAGCGGCCTCGAGGTCTTCAGGCTCGGCGTACTCGTCTTGGATGGTCTCACGCAAGAAGGTCACCGCTTCACGGATGTCCTTCATCTCTCCCATCGAGATGAGTTCAAGCTTCTTTTCTCGGCAAGTAAAGAAACCGATGCAACGAGACTCCACCGAGCTGACCACTAGAGCCAACATTTGGGGCTTTTTTTGTTCGTCTTCATAGTAGAGGTAATCGACCAGAGCGTCGTCGTCGGTCAAATTATTAAGCAGCTGGTCTGCGGAAATCTGCACACTTTTCTGAGCAAAAGGAGCACTTTTTTCTCCTAGCTGTCGCTCCAAGTCGTTGATTTCCCGGTCCAACTTAGTCTGAGCTTTTTTAAAGGCTGTGGGGTCCTGCCCTTCGGCGCCTGCCAGAGTGGACTTTGCTAAGGCTCTTTTTTTAACTTGTAAAGAAGAGGCGAGTCCCTGGATCTCAGGGATTTTTGTCATTGCCTGGACTTTATGAATGGCAGAAGAAATTTTCAGCAACAGACCTTTTCGGTCTAGACTTGCTTGCAACGCAAGTTTCGCCGAACCCTTGCCGCCAACCTTCGCCAACATTCGGTACAAGTTATAAAGCTCAGGTTTATGAAGTTTAATATAGCCGGCACGGGTGTTTTCACCTGCTGCCCAAAGGACACGATTGAAAAATTCTGTCCGCTTTTCGAAAATGTCCTTCAAGGTTTCTAACGCCGCTTGATCGTCCCCTTCCGCTTCCTGGGCTTTGGCCAGAAGGTTCAGAGCCTCAAAATAGTAGGGGTGTTTGTCACCCAAGGTTTTATCACCAGACTTCAACGCTTTGTACAACAACGTCTTCGCTTCATTGATTCGGCCCAGTTCGATATCCATCGCAGCGTAGTCAATCCGGCTCCGAATCGCGTCTTGGTGGTCTACCCCTAACACTGACTCTCGGGTGGTCAACGCTGCGATGAACAGAGGCTCAGCCTTTTTGTACTGTTTTTGATACGCAAACACTCGGGCCAAGTTGTTTTTCGCCTTTAAGGTCCGCTGGTGTTTGTCCCCCAAAGTTTTGCCCCACACTTGATACACCGCTGCAAACCGCTTCTGAGCCATCAGGTAATCCCCGGTCACCAAATACAAATACCCCAGGTTGTTTTCAATCGCTGTGGTGGTCGGGTGTTTATCCCCAAAGGCCTTTAAGGCGGTTTTGTAGGCCCCTTGATAGGTTTCTAAAGCCTTGGCAAACGAACCCTGGCCTTCGTAGAGCATGGCCAAGTTGTTCGAAAGGCTCAAGGTGGTCGGGTTCTCCGGCCCTAGTAGGCTCGTCGCCAAATCGAGGGACTTCAAGTAAAGGGGCTCAGCCTCTTCAAAGAGGCCCTGATTTTCGGTCAATAAGGCGATGTTATTTAAAATGCCCAAGGTCTGGGGGTTGTTTTCGCCCCATAGCAACTTAGCCTGTTGTAAGGATTCCTTGTAATGGGCTCTTGAGTCGTTCCAGCGACCCATCAACCGTTCCACCCCTGCAAGGTTGTTTAAATCAATCACGTAATTTGGGTCTTCAGGGCCAAAAAGCTGTCCTTCGGCCTCTAAAATCTGAGAGAACAAGGTGTGGGCTCGTGGATACAAGCCCATATCTTGATACAACTGAGCCTGAAAGACCATATATTGCCAGTAGGTTGCGTCTTCCTTACCCACTAAAGCGCCAATTTTTTCCAACGCTAATTCAATGTTTGGTTCCGCCTGTTCGTAATCACCTTTCTTGCGCAATGTTTCCGCCAATTCAGCCAAAACAATCCAGGGTTCTAAGGTGTTTTCACCGTAAATTTGTTTTTCTTTTTCAAACAACGGCTGGTAGATTGACACCGCTTTTTCAAACTGCCCAGAGGCACGGTACACCTGGGCCAAACCCTCTTTAGCAGCAAAATAGGAAGGTTCACTAGACTGGTGTTCATTGCGCTGTAGCGCCTCTGTATAGGTCAATTCCGCCTGTTTCAGGTCTCCCTGGGCCAAGTACATCTGCCCTAGTAAGGCCTGTAATGACAAGGCAGGCTTCGAGTCTTTGAGTAGATACCCTTGGAGGAGCCCCAAAGCGACGTCATAACGCCCCGATTGAGCGTGCAACTGGGCCAACCCCTCTAGGGTCGGTAGGTACAAATCTTTGTATTGTTCCCACTGAGGGTCTAATTTGTGTTTTAAGTCTTGGAAATAACTTAAAGAGGGCTCAGGGTTCCCCAAATCCATCAGCATCCGTGCGAACCCCAGTTCGGTTTGGTAGGTCAGTTGATGTTTCGGACCCAAACCCTTTAAGGCGGCTTCGAAGGCCTCTTGCGAAAGCCCCAGAGCCTCTTCATATTGTCCTTGTTCGAAGGCCTGCTGGGCTCCAAGGTGTAACTGGACAATTTCTTTTTCCCCGGCAAAACCGGAGTTAGAAAAACCCCACAGCAACAGGGTCGTGAAAATCAAAACAATGGACTGTTTAAGCATCAGGTTCCTTGGGTTAGTAGCCAGCCAAGTTTGGTTGAGGTTCATGTATCTTTATTTTTGTATAACATCGCTTTCACTGTGCCCCGCTGGGTCGGGCTGGGCTTCGTGTTTTCTTTGTGTAGTCGCTACAGGCCGCTTCAATTGCTGCACTTCACCAATTTCTCCGGTGCCAAGGGCTATGGCTTCTTCCGGATAGATGAGATTGGCCAACTCGACACTTCCCTTATTCACAGTCACCACCGTTTTTCCGCCAATCACCTTGACCTGAGCAAGCCCTGGCTTTAGATGAATCAACGCCTCGGGGGTCTGGATATGAGTCATACGCATACAGGCGACCTCAAGCTCCCCTTGACTCAGCCAAAATTCAACGCCTTCAATGACCTGCCGAAGCTCAAAAAATCCGTTCGGCGACAACCGGCCCCCACAGGCCCCAAAACGCCACCGAATTTCTCCTTGGCCGCTGGTGTGGAGCTGGTCCCCGGCAATCAATTCTACAGGGGTCCCAGTTTTTGCGAGTAAAATCGGGAGTTTATCCCGGAACACATGAGCATAGCCATTGGTGAGTTCGACTTCCCCGGCGCTCGCAGAGGGCGGGTAGCCGAAGTAGACGACAACCGCAATAACAACGATTTGAATCCAAGATTTTCTCAACACCCTAGTTCAGCTCCTTGGCCGCCACCACTTTTAAATCGTGGTTGAGTGAGACTGACAAGGTCCGCTGAATCAAACTTAAGGTGTCGGTTCGGTTAAATCCGCAAGATTTACAAGCCCCTGTATAGCGAACAAACAGTTTATTTTGCTCCATTCTTTCAACCTCAAGCCCCCCTTCATCTAACGCAAGGTATGGGCGAAGACTCAGCTCTAGAACCTGTTCAATTTGGGACAACCATTGATCAGGAGCAAAATCAGCTAGCACCAGCTCTTCTGGCCTTGACTTGATCGCTTGGAGTAGTTCTTGAGCGCTTGCGCTGGTGTAGTGGACTTCTGAGAAGTTTCTTTGTTCAAACCAATCGAGTGTCTGCTTTACCCCTTGACTTTCTGTATCAGATACCAACAGGTAGCTGCTTTTTGGGGCGAAAAAAATCGCTTCTTCGGGAATCAGGGCCCAGGGGATCGACCGAGATCCCGCAAGGTGCCCGGCCTGGAAAGACGGTGAACTGCGCAAATCAATCACCACAGGAGGTGGGCTCTGGCGGCGCAGGTTCAAAAAAGTTTCGATGTCAATCGGGTCAGTAGCCATGGTTTTTCCGTCTATTAGTCTTAAACTATACAAGATTTAACTTAAAGACCCAAGCGAAAACCGGAATCCACTTAGGAAAAACACCTAGCCGGACACCCTTGGCAATCACGGCTCAACGCCTGCCCTAAGGTAAGCTTGATCTCAGGGTAGGCCGACTTGATCCGTTTCGCTTGATAAAAGACCTTACTCGCCTGAGGGGGATAACTCCACAAAAAGCTCCAATCATGAGCCATGGAAGCATTGTCATTGATCGCGTCAAAACCAGCCAGAAGAAGCGCGGCACAGGCCCCATCCAATTGGGAAAAACAAAGCTCAATCACCTGAGGTTCGACCGTTTCTAAGGCCTCTCCGACATGGTGGAAAAATTTATCCCACACCTGCTGTCCACTGCTACCATGCAAGGACCCACTGATGCGAATTCGGTTATTGTTATAGCATATTTGAGCATCCCCTAACTCTAAAATCCGCTCAAAAGGCTCTATTTCATGATTCCACATCGCACCTCTATTGAGTGAGTAACCAGTCTTCAATCCGAGCGACCCGCTCTTCGATCTGTCGTTTCAGTTCAATTGCCTGGTCTGGGCAGTTTTGTAAAACATAATAGGCGGTTTGTAAAACTTCGGCCCTTCGAGGCTTTTTAGGGAATCTATTCAAATTCAAGTATCGGTCTAACGTCCGAGCCCGGTAGGTCCCCCCTTCTTCACAATTCACTCGCCATATCCCGGATTCACCTGCAAAATCCACCTTAGTCTTCCCTGTGGTCTGGGTCCAATATCGCACAGAAAAGACCATTAATTCAACCATTTCCAAACGTTTTTCTGCCGACAGTTCGGCACTATTGCCCTTGGAAGCTCCCAAGGTTTGCCGTGCCGCTTGGAGTGTGGCGCCACCTGAAGCGACCGGTTCCTCAGAAAGCGAATCAAGGACCGGGCGAATCAAGCCACGGGTCCCAGCACTGAACAAATGGATCAACCACCCTCTTTCGGCCCCTAAAGGAAGGAGAAAAAGCTCCCAGTCAGTGGCCGTATCCGAGCCGATCGGCAAGGTGAATTTCAGGCTTTCCTTACCGGACTCAATCGCTTCGGTAACTTGGTTGTCGATTAAGGGCAGCACCTGTGAAAGTCTGCGCCCAATAAAGCGTTTGGCCCCTGCCCTAAACAGTAAATCAGCGTGTTGGTTGGTTAATTTGATACAGCGATTCGAATCAATGGAAAAAACGGCATTGTCCAATTGATCAAAAAATTGGAGTAAAACTTTTTGTTTTGTTTTTAACGCCTCCTCGTCAAGTTGACGACGATGAACTTCTTGCTGGAGTCGTCGGTTTTGTCGCAACCGCTCGTGGCTTTTTTTGGATTCGACATGGGCGCCAACTCTTGCTAACAATTCCTCGGCGGCCATCGGTTTGACCATGTAGTCATTCGCCCCGGCTTGAAAGCCGGTCAACACATCTTCCATTTCCCCTCGGGCGGTCAACAAAATCACAGGTAAATCGGCTCGACCCTTGTTTTGCCGAATCTGTTGAGTGAGTTCAAACCCATTACTATCAGGCAACATCACATCCAACAAAACCAAGTCTATATCAGGATTTTGGCTGATTTGCTTCGTTGCCTCTTGCCCATTTTCTGCAAACAAATAGCCATACCCGGCTTTAGTCAGATAGTGCAGCAAGGTTTTTAAAATGATCGGGTCGTCTTCCACCACCAATACTTTCGCATCGGGCTTGCGGGGTTGTGGGGGAAATCGTAGCTCACGTTCGTTGAGAGTTTGCAGGCCTGTGTAGACCGACGTGCTATCCGCTGAAGCAGTGACCGTTTCTTGGGAAATCGGTAAATCAAAGGTAAACTCGCTCCCTTCCCCTGGAGTCGAAGCGATCACTAAGCTGCCATGGTGCAGTTCAATTAACCGCTTGGTCAACGCGAGCCCTAAACCGGTGCCCTCAGTCGACAGGGTTCCCTCGCTGCCTCTGACAAAGGGCTCAAACAGGTCTTCGATCCTTGCTGGATCGATCCCAACACCAGTATCACTAACACTCACTTGAACCTCAGAGCCAGCCTCCTCAGCAGAAACCACCACTGAGCCTGAAGGGCAAAATTTTATGGCGTTGCCGATCAAGTTATACAAAATTTGTTGCAACCGATTTTGATCTGCAAAAACCGGAGGTAAGTCTTTCGGGATCTGATTCGCAAGTAGCAGAGGGCGACTTCCACACATCGGTCGACAGAGCCCTAAAATGTTTTCAACCACCGAAAATAAATCCACAGCCGAAGGTTTGACCAACAAGCGATTTTCCTTGATCAAGGAAAAGTCGAGCAAATCATTGACCAACTGGTTCAGTCGTTTTGCCGACTGAACCACCAACTTCAAGGGCTCTTTAGTCTGCCCTGGGTTCTCCGTATTGAGAGCCATTTCGGTTAACCCAATGATCCCCGCCAGAGGGGTTCGCAGTTCGTGGCTTGTATTGGCTAGGAATTCGTCTTTCAAACGGTCTAACTCTTTAAGACGGTCCACCATTTTGGTTTTCTGTTCATACAGTTGGGCGTTTTCCCAAGCGATCCAAGCTTGCCTGATCAGGACCTTCAACGGCTCCAAGCGAGTCTCCACAAATGCCCCTTCTACCCGGTTATTTTCCAAGTACAACAGTCCAAAATTTTTATTGTGCTGGACCAAGTTCAGGCACAGCACGGATCGGACTTGATTCCGTTGGATATAGGGGTCAGTCACAAAAGGGCCCCGCAAATGGGCCTGAGCTAAGACTATATCCTGGCAGGCCCGGCTGACAAAATCGGTGATCCCGTCAGGATAGTCCTTGCCCGGCTGGACAGGGGAGATTTTCATCTCCCCTACTTGCCCAACAACCGTAGGGGGCTCAGCTTCGGAAGCATTGAAGGGGTGAAAAAAAATCATCCCTTTGTGGGCGCCGGTCTGTCGCAAAACAATTTGCAACAGTTTAATGGCCAGTTGTTTTGAGTCAACCTCTTGAGAAATTTCTTGTAGCCCTGTGATCAAAGTGTCTTGATCAGGTAACAGAGCAACCTGAGCCGTGGCGGTTTTTGGGACGCCATCGGTTGGAAAATAGGAAGCGAGTTTTTGTTGAAACAACCGAATGACTGGTTCTAACCCCCACTGTTCTGCCAACTGAATCCCGCCCAATAAAGTGAATTTTGTTTTTTGGGGGTGCTGATCTTTCCAACTCACCGACGCGAGCATTTCGCTCAAGGCAAGTTGGTAAAACACTTGATTGCTCGAGCCCACTTCCTCCTGAGCCTCTTCATATCCACGGACACCGATTGACGGGCTGCTTTGTTTTGCGTTTCGTTCGGCGATCAACAAATGCATGGGAGCACTGAGCGCCGCTGGGTTGTGGGCGGTTAAGTCTTCGATCAGGTGAATCGACTGTTGGCTCAGTAAATCTTTTGACCGGCTGTTGCTCAGCCCTAAGCTTCCAGCCAGGAATAGCAATAACCCTTCGGTGTTCAAAGGGCTCACCCAAGGCTTCACTGTTTTCGCTTCACTTAATTTGGTGTATGCACCTGCTGAGTCTCCTTCTAAGTAAGCGATCATCGCCTCCATCAAGGGCACTCGAAACCGTCCACTTTTGGGGCTCTCAGACAAAAAACAATCCTCAATTCCTACCGGCAATTTAGCGGGAAAACTGGGGTTTATTGTTGCGAGTTCGATAATCAGCGCCTTCAGCTCTTTAGGCCCTTTGGGGCTCATCCAACTCAGGTCAAAAAACCACATGATCCCTTGAACCGCCCATTCCGGATTTTGGGTGACTAAACGTTTGATGAGGGGCTTTAGATTGGCTGCGCAGACTTCAAAGGATTCGAAATATGGCCTCACCAAGGCGGTGTGGACCAAGGTTGAAATCAAGGGGTAGATGCCTAAATGCTCTACCTCTTTTGTGCTCTCCAAAGGCACCCGTTCCAACGCCCCCAAAGGCTGTCCACCTGCTGCCATTTGAGCCGCTAGGAAAACCTGAGCCAATTGGGCCAAGTCCTCCTCTGATTCTTCGAGGGCCAAACGTTCCAGCAGCCGGACAGCGGCAAGCATCACTGGCTCAGCGTGTTCTAGTAAGGGTAACAGGCAACTTTCAATCAACCGAATCGCCAATCGACGGGTCTGGGGCGGCAGGGCTTTTATGTTCTGCGGATTTTCATCGATCCCCAACGCCATGAGACCCTGAGACAATTCTTCAGCAACCGATGACCGGTTTTCTTGGCGTATTTTTAGTTGTATTTGTAGATATAAAAATTCAACTTTATTCGCCCCTTCATGGGCTCGAATCAACTGAGTCAGTGTTTGCTGCGCCTCAAAGGTACGGTTTTGATCCATCCATAAACAGACTTGTCGTTTGTTTAATTCAAGATCCAGCGGAGCCCTCACTTCAGCAGGAAGCCCTTGGATCAATTGGAGGCCCTGGGCGAAGCACCGGTGAGCAGCTTGATCCAACCCTGCCTTTGCACAGCCATCTCCAGCATCACGAACCAAACCCACCACGTCCAAAATTTCTTTTTCTGTTTTGAGCAGATCAACAGAAGACAGCAAGTAATTTAAACATTCAAACAAGTCGATCAGACTGCCTTTCTGCCCCCAAAAAAACCGCACAATCGAACTCAAATTCAGATGCAGAGTCCCACTCCAACGAGAGGGCAGCTGTTCTAAAATCGCATGTTTTAGGTCCAGATGAACCCAGCTGAGAGCGCTCTCCTTCAAGCTGACCAGACCCAGGTCAACCGCTGGTTCAAGCTGTTCATAAAGTTTCGTCAGAGGCGTTGAGCTGAGCAAACTTAATTCATCAAGACCGCAAGGCCCGTCGAAGACAGCCATTTGTTGAAGCAAGCTCCGAGACGCGTCAGGCAAACGACTAACCTTTCGAACAAGCCCCTGCTGAAGGTTTTTAGGCACCAAGCCGCAAGGAACCTTTGCCTTCAAGACCCAACCCGACAAGTCTTCATAGACCAGTCTTTCTGTACTCACCATCTGCTCCAGGACCTCCTGGACCTTAAAAAAAGTTCCCGCCCCGTTTGAGAGAAGTTGCTTGGATAATTGGTTTGTTTGGGGGCCCTTCATTCCCAGAGAATCGGACAGAAAAGACTGTAGGTGCACAGCAGGCAGAGACTTCAGTTCGATCCGTTTGTAGGAAATCGAAGGTGGCGGCGAGGCCAACTGAGAGAGCGGTCGAGCACAGGCGAGGATCACCAAAACCCCGGGGGGCAGAGACTCTAACAGGTCGGCAATTAGCTCCAGATCGGCGGGGCTCGCATGCTCGACGTCATCTAAACTCAAAACAACTGGGGAATAGAACTGGGCGGCAAAAGAGAAAACCTGGCACAACGCTTTGGCCAAAGAGCCTGTTGGGCTTTGCTGGGCTACCGGCCCTAACAGGGCTTCGAAGTCAGGATAAAAAGGGGATAACACCCCCAATGACTCTCCCAAAGAGGCTTGCAGGTTTTGTTTGAATTGCTCTTGGTAGTCTTTTGTTTGCAAGAGCAGAGGTAAGAACAAGGGCTTTAGTAGCTCTCTCCACCCCGGAGACAGCCCCAGCCCTTTCCGGTCATAAAAGTTCGCTTTGAGCACCAAACTTTTCAGGGGAAGCTTGCGAGCACACACATGATGAAGCAACCGGCTCTTTCCGCTACCGGGCTCTCCGTGCAACCACAATAACCCCCGAGCCCCTTGCCCAATCTCGTTGATTAAAGAACCGATTTTCTTCAGGTCCCGTTGGAGCCCATAAAACCCTTGGCTGAACTTTAGTTCAACCTGTTGATCCCCGAGCCCCAGCTCAAACCCTTGAGGTTCATTGTGGAGTTTCTTTAAATCAACCAAGACCCCTTGGGCACTTTGATATCTTTTTTCTGGCCCAACCTCCATCAATTTGGCAACGATTCGCTGCACATCGACGTCAATCTCTCCAGAAGCTTTCGGGCTATGGCCAGCGGTCATTTTAGCGTGCATTCGCTCGATGGGCTCCAAACCGTCAAAAGGAGACTTCCCGGTAAACAACCAGGCCAACAGCACCCCTAGGCTGTATAGGTCCGAGCGGTAGTCCAGCGGTCTATGGCTCAACCCCGCCGCCTCGGGGGACAAAAACTCATAACGAGAATCATGGAGCTCGACCGTGGGAACCTGTTGTTCAGTTTCTCGGTGGTCCATCATTTGACTCAGATTAACCAAGCGAACGACCCCGGTGGCGGGGTTAAACACCAAATGGTTTAAGTCGAGGTTTAAATATACCCGGTGGCTCTTGTGAATCTCTCTCAGGGCCTTCGTGGCCTCGCAAGCGATCCAGAGCACGTCAGAATCACTAAATTTGCTTAAAGGTCCTTGTGATTCTAGAGACAGCCCACCAAAGTCGTCGCTGATGAGGGTCGGCTGGCCGCCGAGGCTTTCCAATCGTTGATAACGAATCAACCGGGAGTCATCAAATCGTTGGGAGATTTTATATTCATGGGCCATCAGGTTGACCGCCGCCGGACTGACCTGTTCTTTGCGCAGACGTTTCAAAACAACCGGTTCACCGGAGCCTTGTTCTACCGCTTGTAGAACCTCAAACCATGGCCCTTGATGCAGGGTTTTGATTATTTCATATTGAGCTGGCGTAACCGGTTTTCCCATCTTGCAACAACGAACGAGGTTCAACTATTTCCAAGGTCAATCCATTATCATTGAAATCCACCTAAACTTCAACGAAAACTCGGCCCCTCATTTTTCATTTTTCTTGAGTTTTTCTTCCTGGCTTTGGTGCCTTGTTGACTGCGGATTTAAACGAGGCTGCCCTTCGCTCTTCAGCGACCAGAGAGTCCTCGAACCCTTCGAAGGAATTCAAAACTCCGGTGCTCAATCGCCCAGGTAAACGGGTGCCCTGGAGGGTTAAATTGATCAGGGTCGCACTCGAACAACGTGGGACGAATCAGTTTTTGTTGATAGTAAATTGGCTCATTGACACCCAGCACCTCGAACAAAGTGGCCAGCCGGTTAAAATAGCTATGGTCTAGACAAAGCCGCTCTCGGGCAGCTTCAATCTGCTGTTTTCGCAGTTCAGGCCGAGTGAGGTAGAAAAAAAACTGTTCCATAAACAGCTCTTTGGTCGAACCAATACATATCTCTTCGGGGCCAAAAAACTTGGCAGACAAGGGGTGATCGGTGAGTTGAAACCCTCCATACAAAGGAATATCAAAGGTCCGGTTATTCACCTGAATCATCCGTTTTTTTTGTCGGTGGCTGTGCAGATTAGGAGAAATCGCAGTTCGACAAAAACCAACTTCATGAGAAAACCCACCGTCGGTTTTTTGCACATAGGCTGGGTATCGTTGGCTCCACAACTCATCCCCATAGATTTGAACCCGGCCCGTTTCAAGTTGAGGTAGCAATTGGTCGAGCAGTGCCAGATTCCCCCGTTTACGGTGAGACAACTTGCCGATAAACAAAAAATCTAGTGGTGGTTTTTCTTGAAATTGAAGAGGTTGTAACTGTGTTAAATCAGCCGCATAGGGAAGGTAGACCAGCGGGATTTCTCGTTCTAAATAAGCCTGATAGAAAAAGGGAAACAAAAAAGGCTCATGCTGGCTCCAGACAACACACTGGTCCACCTGTGCCATGATTTCCAGTTCACCTTCAGGAGCCAGCGGGGTGTGGGGATCAAAGCTGGCTCGAAAGGAATTTGCAGGCAAGGCGCCAACAATCAGCTTGATTTTTTTTTGATTGAGCTGCTTTGGCTCTAAGGCTTGAACCCCTTCGCCAGAATGGGTGAATATCAAATCCACTGGATGGTTGCTAAGCCAACGCCCCAAACCGGGGGTTGTAGCGACTCTTCGAGTCACCGAGTGCCCTAACGCTTCAAAGGCATTTTTCCAGCCCCGAAAAAACAGGTCTGCTAGGTCATTGTCTGGGCAAAGATATAAGATTTCCATCGTTCCCTGGGTGGTTGGGCTGAGCCTAACAATCTCAAGGAACTTCGCAAACCCTTTGACCTAATTTTGATACGCACTTTCTCCATGCAAGGTCGAATCAAGCCCTTGGGCTTCAACGTCTTCGTCCACTCGAAGGCCCATGGTTTTATCGATCACCTTAGCAATCACATAGGTCAAAACCCCAGAATACACGACGGTGACCCCAATCGCGAAGACTTGTTCATAAAGCAAATGGAAACCAGCCGAAGCTTGAATAAAGACTCCATTGGCACCTCCGGGGTTTACGATACTCGAGGCAAAGAGGCCTGTCGCAATCGCCCCGAAAATTCCGCCTAAACCATGGATTCCAAAGGCATCTAGTGAGTCGTCAAAACCGAATTTCGACTTAATCCGCACCCCGAAATAACAGACAAGTCCACCGGCCAAGCCGATCAAAATACTGGAACCGGGACTCACGAACCCCGCCGCAGGAGTAATCGCCACCAAACCGGCGAGCATCCCTGACAGGGCTCCTAAAACCGACGGTTTTTTCAAATAGACCCACTCGGCGACGGTCCAACTGACCAGGCCCGCAGCAGCGGAAAAATAGGTCACCACTAAGGCATTCGCAGCCAAGCCACCAGAGGTTAGCGCACTCCCTGCATTGAAACCAAACCAGCCAAACCACAAAAATGCGCCGCCGATCAAGGTAAACATTAAGTTATGAGGAGGCATGGCCATCCGCCCATAACCTTTGCGTACCCCAACCATCAAGGCCAGCACTAAGGCAGCAACCCCCGAGCTGATGTGAACCACCGTTCCACCCGCAAAATCCAAGCCCCCTCGGCCTAACAAATACCCCTCTGGGTGCCAAACCATGTGGCAAAGAGGGTCATACACCAAGGTCCCCCAAACAACCATAAAGACCGCGAAGGAGGAAAATTTGATTCGTTCAACGACCGCCCCGCCGATCAATGCCGGTGTGATGATCGCAAACATGCCTTGGAACATCATAAACAACACATGGGGGATCGTACCGTTCGCTTCTTGGCCGACTCCTTGGAGCATGAAATATTGCAGGTTCCCTACAAATCCGATGCCTGTATCCTCTCCCCAGGAAAGGCTGTATCCGATCACCGCCCATTGCAAAGCCATCAACCCCATAGAAAATAGAGAGTGCATCACCACGGAAAGGACGTTCGTTGACCGAACTAGGCCGCCATAAAACAGCGCTAAGCCAGGAACCATAAACATCACTAAAGCGGTTGAGACCAGCATCCATGCGGTATCAGCTTTATCGATACTGTCCGCAAACAGGACCGAGGGTGTGGATAGACCAATCCACAGCAAAGAGAGAGTGTATTTTGACATGATTAGGTAGGGGCGTAGATTAAATCGCCGAGCTGCCTCGCTCGTTGGTACGAATTCGAATCACTTCGTTGACATCAGAAACGAAAATTTTTCCGTCTCCAATCTTGCCGCTTTGCGCTGCGTTTACGATCGCTTCAATCGCGCCTTCGAGTTTTGCTTCTACCACAACTAAGGTGAGCATCACTTTAGGTACGAAATCCACTTGGTACTCGGCACCACGGTAAAGTTCGGTATGACCTTTTTGCTGTCCAAAACCTTTCACTTCCACCACGGTCATCCCGTAAATTTCTAGCTTTTCTAAAGCTTCTTTGACGTCGTCTAACTTAAAGGGTTTGATGATTGCGTCGATTCGTTTCATAGCGTTTTATGTCTAAGGTTAAAAAAAAGGCCCCCATTCATACAGGGGGCCTTCTAAAGATTACGAGATCAACAACATTTCTCGGTATTTTGGCATTGGCCACAACGAGTCATCCACCAAACCTTCTAACTCATCAACAATCGCACGAACCGCTGACATCTGAGGAAGCAAATCATCTTTGAAGTGATTCGCATGAGCTAATTCATCACCTTCAAAGGGGTTGTCAACCGCAGCATCCAGGCTATCCACACCATCGATCAATTGGTCGATCAAACCACCTACTTTAGCGAGCAACGCAGACTGGTTTTTAGAAACGAACCCAGCAGCTGAGGACTCATTGATTGAGGCAGCCACATCGTTTTGGTATTTCAACGCCGTTGGTAAGATGATGTTTCGAGCAATATCTCGTGCAGCATCTAACTCAATCGACAAGATCCCGATATAGGTTTCGACCTTGACATTAAACCGAGACTCCAACTCAGCTCGGCTGAGTACACCGGCTCGCTCGAAGAGCTCAACCACATCGTCGTCCAGCAATCTTGCCAAGGCTTCAGGGGTGGTCTTCAGGTTCAATAAACCTCGCCTCTTAGCTTCGATTTCCCAATCGCCAGCGTAGCCATCACCATTAAAGATCACTCGGCTGTGCTCTTTGAGCACTTCTTTAACCAGCTTATCCACAGCATCATCCAACTTCGCGCCACCCTTAAGGGCCGCCTCTAGACGGTCAGACATGTAGTCTAAGCTGTCCGCAACGATGGTATTGATGAAATAGACTGGGCCAGATACATGCTGGCTTCCGCCAAGAGCACGGAATTCAAACTTATTGCCGGTGAAGGCAAAGGGGCTGGTCCGGTTCCGGTCGCTGGTGTCTTTTGGTAAGTGAGGTAACACGGTGCTACCTAAGTGAATGCTTTGTTTTTCTGTCGAAGAGGAGGAGCCACCGCCGACCAATTCTTCAACAATCCGGCCCAGCTCATCGCCTAAATAGGCGGAGATAATCGCAGGTGGCGCTTCGTTGGCCCCTAAACGGTGATCGTTCCCGGCGTGTGCAACGGCGATCCGCAGCAACTTAGCCCACTTATCAACCCCACGGATGATGGAAGTCAGCACCACTAAAAACTGCATGTTATCGTGAGGAGTTTTCCCTGGCTCAAGCAAGTTGTTGCCCAGGTTATCAGACATCGACCAGTTACAATGCTTTCCCGTTCCGTTCAAGCCAGCAAAAGGCTTTTCGTGGAACAATACTTTGAAGTGGTGCTTCGCAGCCACTTCTTTCATCACATCCATGATCAACATGTTGTGATCCACCGCCATGTTGGCGCTTTCGTAGACAGGAGCGACTTCATACTGCCCTGGAGCCACTTCGTTGTGCCGGGTTTTCGCCGGAATTCCGAGTCGGAAGAAGTATTTTTCAACGTCGTCCATGAAGGTCAACACTCGGTTTTTGATGGACCCAAAATAATGGTCATCCATCGACTGGCCCTTAAACGAAGGCGCTCCGTACAGGGTCCGGCCGGTTGCGACTAAGTCAGGTCGAGCGTTGTAGTATTCCATGTCAATCAGAAAGTACTCTTGCTCAAGCCCGGCATTCGAGCTCACAGCAGTCGCTTTCGAACCTAAGATTTGTACAAGTCGAGAAGCCGACTTTGACAAACAGGCTTCGGAGCGGAGCAAAGGGGTCTTTTTATCTAACGCTTCACCGGTATATGAGCAGAAAGCAGTGGGGATACAGAGTGTACCGCCGCTGGCAGTCTTACGAATAAACGCAGGAGAGGTTGGGTCCCAAGCGGTATAACCACGAGCTTCAAAAGTCGCCCGGATACCACCAGAAGGGAACGAACTTGCATCAGGCTCGCCTTGGGTTAACGCAGAGCCAGAGAACTGTTGGATCACGCCACCGTTTTCGTCAGGGGTCATGAAGGCATCGTGCTTTTCAGCGGTCGCGCCAGTTAGTGGGTGGAACCAATGAGTAAAGTGAGTCGCACCGTGCTCCAAAGACCAGTCTTTCATCGCAGAGGCGACAGTGTTACTGATTGTTGGATCTAAAGGCTCGTTCAATTCAATGGTCTTTTTCAGCTTCTTGTATACGTCTTTAGGTAGTCGCTGACGCATGACCATGTCATTGAAGACATATTCCCCATAAATATCGGAAACGTTTTTAGCGGTTTCAGGTTGATAATCCCGTGCTTCCCCTCGAGAAGCAATGGTACGACCAATTTGTTGCCTTAGTTCACTCATGATATTCCTGTAAATCGGTTAACGTTAAAGAGGCCAGCTACCGCCAGCGTCCTAGATAAAGTGCAATCCAGAGGCCACGAACCATTATCGTTTATTTTTAGTTAGTTACAAAATAAACCTGGCTCAGAACCTGCGAATTTTAACAAAATTAACAAAAACGACACTTGTCATTTTTGTCAGCCGATCATCACCCTTGTTTAACCCTATCCTTTAGGATACAGCTAGCTTTAAACCACGGTTACATTGAAAACCCGAATCAGTTCAGCAAAATGAAACGACGGATCGGCATTGACCTAGGCGGCACGAAAACTGAGATCATCCTTACCGAGGAAAACCCTCTAGAGGTCATCAGTCGAAAACGTGTCCCCACTGGCCAAGAAAACGGTTACCCGTTTATGGTGCGTCAGATTGCCGAACTGGTCAAGGACTACCTAAAAAGTTGTAAAAACAGTGTGACTGTCGGCATTGGCATCCCAGGGACGCTCAACGTCAAGACGGGGTTGGTCCGAAACGCCAACACCCAATGTTTGATCGGAAAGCCTTTCAAAAAAGATCTAGAAGAGGCGATTGGGCAGCCGGTTGCCCTCGAAAACGACGCCAATTGTTTTGCTTTGTCAGAGGCCTTATTCGGAGCAGCGAAGGGCTATGATCAAGTCATGGGGATCATCATGGGCACCGGGATGGGCGGAGGACTGGTTCGAAAGGGCCATCTTTGGTCGGGCTCCATGGGCATTGCTGGAGAGTTCGGCCATTCCACGATCAACTACAACGGCCCCCAGTGCTGGTGTGGGAATAAAGGGTGTTTGGAGATGTACCTCTCAGGAACCGCCGCCGAGGCAAACTATTTGAAGCGAACCGGCACTTCAATGAAGCTCGCCCAAATCTATCAAGAATCCCTAGAAGGGACCAACCAAGCGGCCTCTGAAACACTGATCGATTTAATCCAACATTTTGGGATCGGTATCGCCAACTTGATCAGCTGTTTTGACCCGGACATCGTCGTGATCGGCGGCGGGGTTTCCAACTTGCCCATCCTCTACGACCAAGGGGTCGCAGCGGTGAGGACTCATATTTTTAACGACGAATTCAGCACCCCGATTGTCCCGAACCGGTTAGGCGACTCTTCAGGGGTTTACGGTGCCGCTCTCCTGGAGGAGCAATGAGATATTGGTTTATTTTGACCTTGGCGGGGCTGTTTTTGGTCGCTAGTTGCGGAAAACCAGATGCTGAGACCCGGTCCCAACTGATCTTTTCTGAGCCCTTTGACAAGCTAGATGAAAGGTCCTGGAAACTTTCGGACCAGTGGGCCAACGGGCTCCCCTTCCAGGTCGGTTGGAGAAAAGACCAACTTGCCATTGAAAGCGGGCACCTCACCCTGAGCCTCTCCCAGGCCCCTTGTTCGGACCCGGCCCAATGCTCAAACTACACCCAAGCAGCCGGGGAAGCGCAAACCCGGCAGACCTTTGGGTATGGCAGCTACACCGCTCGGCTAAAAGCAGCCAAAGGCTCTGGGTTAGTCACCGGGTTTTTTACCTACATCGGAGCCAACGAAGGGCAACCACATGACGAAATCGATGTGGAAATCTTGGGTAAAAACACCAGTCAGGTCCAGTTTAATTACTACACCAACGGCAACGGCAGTCATGAAAAGATCATCGACCTGGGCTTTGACAGCTCCGTCGACTTCCATGACTACCGCTTTGACTGGTCCGCTGGCTCGATCAGTTGGTATGTAGACGGCGTCCTCAAGCACCAAGCAACCACCGACATCCCCAGTCATCCTGGACACATTTTTTTAAACCTTTGGGCAGGCATTGGCGTGGATTCCTGGCTCGGCCCCTTCACCTACACCGGCCCCTTGAGCGCTCAAGTTGACCAAGTCACCTGGGAGCCCTGAGCCGAGGGGTCATACAGCCGCTAAGAGCCTAGTTTTTCAGTCGATCAATCGGGCTAAATGCTGCTGAAAGTCTGGGGGCAACTGAACTTTCCTTAGCTGTTGCATCGCTCGCTGCATCGCTTCTGAGTCGCCGCTTGCGTTCAAGGTTCTGGAGCCCTTTTGCCGACCAAGTTGACTGGTCACCGCCATATGTCGGTTGGTCAGTCCGAATTCAAAGCCCTGCGTTGGTTTCCAAGAAAGGACCTGCTCGTCAAACACCCACTGTAAATGGACCAACTCTTTTTCTGAGCCAAGCCACAAGAACAAAAAAGTTTCCTCCCCGGTTTCACAGGCAAAACTAAATTTCTGCACCCCCTTAGAATCAGCCACCGAGGCTTTAGATCGAATTAAATAAAATTGCATGGCCTTTGTTTACTCTCAAGACTTGTCATGGGAAAGAGAAGTTGTTAATTTAAAACCAGTCTATAACCCGATGCAGGATCCAGATGGACCGGTATAAGCCCCTCAGTCCCCACGATGTTGGTGAATTTTACCAACAAATCACCGAACATATCCTCAAAGTTGGCGGAACTGCTGAGTTGAGCTATTCAGCGGTGCACAACCAACTTTCGGCGAAATTAACACAGCCTCAGCTTGAAGGAAACAGCATTGACGACTTGGCCCGAATCTTTTGCCAAGCGACTAGCGAGGTTCTGTCTATGGCCACCGGGCAAGAGATCACTTTTTCAAAGACCATCCAAAAAGTGGCGAGCGTGCATCTCAAGCCAGATGTGGGTAGTTTTGTGGAGTTTACCGGGGATTACACGGGCCTGCTGATCACCAACTTTTCCGCTGATGCCGCGATGGAGCTGTACCGCAACCAAATGCTCTATATGGGACTACCTGAGTCAGAACTCTCAGCCCATTACACTTCAGAAGACGTCGTGGACACCTTAGGCGAGTTGATCAACCAAATGATCGGCAAAGCAAGACAGTTGATCGAGCAAAAATACGGTTTGTCTGCCTACAACAGCCAGCCGAAAGCGATCGCGCTCACCGAGGCAGTCAAACTGACCATCGCTAACTTCCAAGATACAGAGTACGAACTGAGGCGGCTTTCCTTTAAAATCAATGGCGCCCCGTTCCAACTAGAACTACAACTCGAAAAACTAGAGTTCCGGGTATAGCGCCCTCAGCCAAGCTCCAACAATCTACAGGGAGCTTCGCCCTCCATTTACAAGATAAAAAAACTTCGATAGACTAACAAAATATCTTCTTAAAGCGGGCGTTTGCACGCCCAAAAATTCAGCTCGAACCCAGGGTTTTTCATGTCAGTAGCTAAAGCAGGGGACAAAGTCCAAGTACATTATAAAGGTTCATTACAAGACGGCGAAGTGTTTGACTCTTCGGAAGGACAAGAGCCTTTGGAGTTCGTCTTAGGTGAGAAAATGGTGATTGACGGGTTTGACAACGGCGTCTTGGGCATGACCATTGGCGACAGCAAGACCGTGGTGATCCCTCCTGACGAAGGGTACGGTGGCCGTAACGACCAGCTGATCGGCCAAGTTGAAAAAAGCAAACTTCCCCCAGACCACGAGCCTGAGTTGGGCATGGTGTTTAACTTAGACACCCCTGAAGGGCCCTTTCCTGTCCGAGTGACCGCTATCGAAGATGAGATGGTCACCTTAGACGGAAACCACCCCCTCGCTGACCAGACCTTGACCTTTGAGATCTCTTTAGTCGCTATCTCTGCTTGATCTATTAAAACCCACCAGCCTCTGCGCTGGTGGGTTAACCCTCTTTTATGTCCTCTAAAATTTAGCGACCATCTGCAGGTAGGACCAACTACCGGCTAAGGCCGTGTTGCCCGTTGAGCCATAGTTTGTCGTGGAGCTGGGACTGAAGCTTGAATAACCAAGTTGCCATCCAAGCCCACCAGCTTTGAGTTTATAGGTCACATCCACCTCGCTGCCTATCGGCTTTGAGGAGGCATAGGAACCTGGAGCGGTCGTGAAGCTATGAGCATGGGCGATGAGTTTACCAGCACTTTTAGAGGCAAACACCAGTTTTGCCTGAGTGTCGGTCACACCGGTAGTCGGAGTAAAAAGGAATTTGTCCACAAACCCAAAGTAGGCGTGATTCGTCGCATAGAGGGCATTGAATGTATTCGACTCTTTGCCTCCTTTGACTTTGTCCCCCGAGTATTGATCATAGCCTAAACTTAGCCCCAGCCCAGCCAGTTTTGTCCCTAAGGCAAGAGCCATCATACTCGCATTTTGGTTTTTTGTTTCGGTGATTTTTCCGGTCTGGTTCGCTGCATGAAGTTTAAGATCGACACCAGCGACCTTTTGTTTCACAAAGACCCCCATGGTTTGCAAAGACAACAAGCTCACGGTGTTAGGATTCCCATTGGCGTCTGTCCCGGGCTTGAGCCGAGTCGGCTTATCCACGACATACACAAAAGGATTCACCACCCCATTGCCCAACTTCATGTTTCCATGAGCCGCATAAAAGAACGAATCATTTGTATGGCTTGCTAAGTAGGGGTTAAGGACCGGGTGAGTATCTTTGGCCGCTGTCTGCGACGCAACCAAATCGAGGGAAAACTCTTTGGAACCGGTGGTGAGACGCAGGGCATCAAAGGCCTGAGCGTTTTGAATCCAACCGATGTTACCGACCAGACGGGCATCATCAAAGACGATTTCTTGCCGCCCCGCTTTGAGTACACATGAACCTCCACCCAAATCCTTCACCTTCACATAACTCTGGTGTAAATCTAAGGCATTCGCACTGGCGTCGGTGCCTGTGTCGCTGACTGAAGGTGGAGGAAAGGAATGGTCCTCCCCGCCCCAAGTTCGGGCGTCCTGGACCTGAAGGTACACCTCCACATTATCCTTCGGTTTTCCTGTAATACCGAACCTCGATTGCTGAGTCACCCAGTTGGCGGTCTTGTCTTTGGCGACTCCCAAATTCCCTTGTTCTGAGTGCTCAAATCGCACCCTGACGGACCCGTCAAATTCAATTTCTTTGGCGTATCCAGACAGCGCAAAACAGCTGCTCATCAATCCACAAGCCAAGAGGCCAATTTTTATGTTCATCCTTTCTCACTGAATGTTAGGTTGGTGGTTGCTTCATAGCCCAATGCCCCTTAAGCTCGATTCGAAAAGAGCCTGAGACCCTGAAATCGGCTTTGGAGTGACATCAGTTCGATGAAACTTCACCGCAAGTATAACCCCCTGCCCAAAAAGAAACAAATTTTTCTCGAGGCAAATGGAATTCAACCGGGGAAGGTATTCATCTAGCTCCCTACGTTGCAGCCTAAGTGCCAAATAAAATAAACCTATAAAATCAAAACAATAGGCGTATTTTCAGAACGGCACATTTTACAAATATGACAAACTTAAACAAAAATAACGGTGTAAACTTGGCCTCATCACCGGTACCCAACAGCAAGGGGGAGGCGTTTTGTACCTATTAAAAGGTAAAATCAGCAAGCCCGACAATATCGTTGATCGGGCTCATAGCGGGGAGATAGGCGGGAGGCCGAGGAGGAGGGGGTCTATTCTTCGTCGCTTGGGCCTTCTTCCAATTCCGCCTGTGGAGGCACGTCGGCATGTTCTAACAAATGAAGCTTATGTTCTAACTTGCGAATTTCAGCAATTTCTCCGTGCATATCAGCGATGTGTTTTTGAGTTTCAGGATCGCCTGTTTCGGTTTCCGGTGACGTTGGCGGAATAATCTCTGCGCCACCGCCCTTTTCTAAGAACTCGCTCAATTTCAGCACGGCCTTGCGGAACCCAGCTTCCTCTTCACCAGGTTTGTGCTGCTCTACTAATTTATTAATCCCAGCCTCCTTGATTTTCCCTGCAGACTCTTCAATCTGCTGCTTCAGCTTCTCATCCTTCGTTGATTGAAAGATTTCTTGAGCCTTTTGATACAAATTTAGGAACTCGACTGCCACTTCTAGAGCCTGCTTGATCAGGACCAAGGTTAATCGTGCAACCCCATAATTAACCGCAAAATCGATAATCAAAGATCCATTTGACACCCCCTGCATCTCAATTTCGACCGCCTTATGCCCGGCGGCTTCAGCAATTCCTTTCCCAATAAAATACCAGTGATCCGTCCAGTCTCGTAGTTCTTCGATATTCTGCACTCCGGCCCGATCTTTAAAATGTACCCGTAACAATGATTGCTGAACATCGAGAGGAACTGCAATTTCCGCCATCGGTTCAAAGGCTGACTTCAACTGGGTCAACTGTGTTTGCGCCTGGTTCATCTGGGCCGTTCGCTGCTGCATTGATTGGTACAAATGAGCAATATCATGCCCTGCGTCACTAAAGAGCCGTTCAAGGTCTTCCGCACCTAGGGGACCAATCAAATGAGTTAGCTTATATTGTTCGAGACACTTTTGCTGCTGAACACTTAACTCATAAACGGGCATCGTCTTTAACAAATGAACAAGGCTGTTTTTTTGCTCGGTATAGGGAGTTCTTGCTTGATTTGGATTGACCTGGGTCCCTAAGACTTGGGTCAGCCCACCATAGGCCTGCGTGACTGCTTGATCAAAAATCTGTGTTTGAGCCCAAGTGAGTAGATGGCTCAGTTCTGAAAGATTCATTGTTTTCCCATATCCATTCCCCACGCTACTAGCCAGACGGCGTCCTAGAGCGAGGTCCCATTAAAAAAAGCACCGGTTTAAGTCCCCGGATCATGAGTATAAACAACAAAAACCAGGGTTTTAGACCAGGGCAAAAATGGGACAATTTGACAAAAACAACACGCCATCTAAAGGCCGAGGACCGCAGAGCAAAACAAGTGCCCCCGCAACCGGTCTCACCTAGCTTCTTCAGAGAGATAAGATAGCATCGTGCAGCTTGAAGGCAACGCTCGATTAGCCTTGAGGTAGTCCGCAACCTGTTCTCGTATGGAAGGACCCGGAGGCTGGGGGGGTAGGTTGGTGAAGAGCATGGGCAAGACCCCGCCCCCGCCATGGAAGTGATAATCGCTGATCAACACTTTGTATTTACGCTCCCGGACCTCAGCAGAAAGGCCCAGGGTGTTCAAGTCCAAATTAAGTTTTTGATTTAATTTCAGATAGACTATACGACGGTAGGGAGGTTTTTTCCGACCGAAAGGCGCCGCTGGCCGAGCCAGTAGAGCTAAGTCACGTTGAGAGACCCTTATCCATTGCTGGCGATCATCGAAGGGAAACCACTTGAACAGTGTCGCTCCGGTCAAAGGGCCGGACTGCCGGCCCTTGAGGTACACCAAAGAAAAGGCTGAACCCACAACGGTAGGGTCCTCGGTGGATAGATCGGCAAAACTCCGATCCAACAAATCGTTCAAACACCCTGACAAAGCTGCCTTCGACGTCCGTTTCATCTGCAGGTTCAGAGGCGACGACATTTGTTTTACAAAGACCGAGCCCAAAGAACCCACTAGGGCCCTGGGGCTGACCCCTTCCGGTCGGAGTAGGTCGGCCCCCCAAGAAGAGCCCTCCCAGCTGACAACCAGCAAGTCCCTCCCCTGGCGGCCCCCTTGAGCCAGCTGAGTCAAACCAGAAAAACCCCGTTGCCCCAGAAACCGACTCCTTTTGGCAAAGTGACCGAACATCAACAGATCAATCCCCGGCACCTTCTCGGCTAAGGACAGCGCCCCTGGAGGGGGTTGGGCTCCTCGAAGTTGCCGATCCTCGGCGTCAAAGGGGCGGTATTTACCGCCATGATAAAGCACCACCAAAAGATCAGGTTGTTCTGAGGCTCTAACTTTGGGAACCCATTCCAAAGCGGCCTGCACCGGGTCTTCCACTTGAAGGCCGGTAGACAAACCAACCTCTAGTCCAGATAAAGGGGCACTGAGGCCAAGCACTACAATTTTCTTTTTGTTACGGATAAAGATACGATACCCCGGAAAGGGCCGCTTCCCATCGATATTGAGATTGGCTGAGGTCCAGGGTAACGAGGAATCTAGGTGAGCTAGGTCACGAGGCCCCGGAACGACAGCGTCCAGCCCCAGGGACCGAACCTCCGAGATAAAAGGGCTTTTTTCTCGTAAAACTTGGGATTCAGGGGAGCCTTGGAGGAGGTCGCCGGTGTCAAACCAGAGCGCCTGTTCCTGCTTTTTTTGAGCGAGTTGTTTTTTAAGATGCAATAGCCCAGCAGCGGAGCCCTTCGGTGGAGCTAAATTACTGAGAGTTCCTTGAAGGGAACTGGTGAGCACAAAGGAAACAGGCTGCCCAAACAAAGGCAACCCAAAGCAGACCAGCCCCAAAAGGGCCAGTCCAAACCTTCTACTCAGCGGCACGCATTTTACAGATATACATCCCATTGGCGCCTGCATCCTGAGGCAAAATAAACAATTCGCCCTGCACCATCTCGCCAGTGAGCGGGCTTTCAAAGGGCTCTTTGTGGAACCGAGGGTTAGCAGCCAAAAAGGAGCCGGTCACCCCACTGTTCTCTGAGTCCAGCAACGAGCAGGTTGCGTAGACTAGGGTTCCCCCAGGCCTCACCTTATGGGCCGCTCGATCTAAGATGTCTTTTTGAATTTGTTCCAAATCCAACAATTCTTTAATGGTCAATTGCCACCTCAACCAAGGAGCGCGAGCCCATGTCCCGGAGCCGGAACAAGGCACATCAACCAAGACCCCGTCATAGTTCTTATCTTCTTCAGGATCGCTGCCATCCGCTTCGATCAAAAAATATTTTAAGTTTGAGAGCCCTGCATCCAAAGTCCGCTGGTGAGCCTTCTTCAAGGCACTTTCCCGGGTATCCGCCAAGGTTAAGGTCCCTGATCGACCCATCAAGTGGGCTAAATGTAGGCTTTTCCCACCTGCGCCAGCGCAGTAGTCGAGCCAGTCCTGCTCAGGTTGAGGATTGCACACTCTTGCAACGGCTTGACTCGACAGGTCTTGAACCTGAGCTTGTCCTTTGAACTCAGCGTCATTAAACCCTTCGGTGATTTCCCAGGCATCGGTTAGCCTTGGGTGTTGTGTCGCTTTGATCACCCCTTCGTTGAGCTTTTTAGAGACCGGCCCTTGCTGATAGACTCGAACCCAAGCGGCAGGTCGATGGCTCAAGGCCTCTAAGGTTGCGGGCTCAAAGGCAGGCAAAAAGGGTGGGGCCAATTGGGCCAGGGTCGCCTTCGGGTCTTGGGTTTTCCAAAACTGAAGTTTTGCTTCCAGCCCAACCAAGGGCGTTTCGAGCGGAACCTGACCGAGTTGTTCGGCCCACCAGGGCGCAATGAGTTTTCCTTCAAACAAATAGGCATAGTACAATGCTAACAGCGGCTTTTCCCCACAAAGCTCATTCAACCAGCCCCAATAACGGTATAGCCCGAAGATAGCAGTGGAGTAAAACTTGCGGTCCTTTGACCCAAACTGTTTGTTTTTACGGAAGTTAGCGGAAAGAGCTTGGTCCACAGGGGAGCCAAGCAAAAAAGCTTTGTGGCTTTCAACGAAGAGGCGCAAAAGCCACTCAGTTTGACCTGAGTATAAGGGGTATAATTTCATCTGCCCTAATTTAAGGGGCCAGCGGGAAGCTGGCCCAGTTCATCAACCGGTCACAAATCAATTAGACTTGATCGACTCAGTTGATTTTTTGGATTTTTTAGATCGTCTCATTTGAGTTTCTAACTTCTCAATACACAGGTCGATCGCCTTGTACATGCTTTGAGGATCCTCTGCCTCGGAATTAAAGCTAGCTCCATTGCCAGTCACGGTGCAATGAATCAGGTTCCGGTATTTCTCGACCCCCAGATGCACATCAGCACTCATACGATGGTCCGAGTATTTCTTCACTCGCAACACCCGCTCGTTTACGTGGTCTTTTAATGCATCGGTGAGGTCCATATGTTTGGCAGAGATTGAAATGTCCATACTCTTTCCTCCTATAGGATTATGTTCGCTGCTTGCTTACATCAAGCGCAGCTCTTGGTACGGCTTAATTATGACCGATTCGGCGAAAAAACTCTAGATTAAAAATCCAACTTTCGATATTCGAGCTCAAAAATGATCTCTTTGCTGTCGAAGCTTCAATAAACGCTGTTTTCGGCTCAATCTCCCCTCAGGATCGACTTTGGAAATCACCGCCGGTTCATCGACCCTCAAAAACGGGTTCACCAGTTTTTCACTCCCTAGAGAGCCCCCAATCTCTGGTTCTTGATTAAACCCTCTAGCTCGAACTTGCACCATTCGAGCTTGTATTTCTCGGTTATTTGGCTCCACGGTCTGGGCAAACTTCAAATTAACCTCGGCGTAATCGTGGCCAAAATATAACTTGGTTCGTTGGGGAAGAACAGCAAAACGGTCCATCCCCTGCTCAAGCTCTTCGGCACCACCTTCGAACAACCGACCGCAGCCTGCTTCAAACAACGCATCACCGGTAAACAGATGCTCTGAGTCAAAGACATAGGCAGCGCAAAACTGGGTGTGAGCCGCGGTGGTGATCACTTGGAACGGGAGATCCCCAAACAGTCTGGGTTCGCTGCTTGAATCCATTTCGACCCCTTCACAAGGGATGCGACGTTCTCCCCTGGGCTGAAACACCTGCACACAAGGAAAATGAGCCAAAAAATCAGCTAAATGGTCAATGTGGTCAGGATGATGGTGGGTCAGAAACAAATGGGTTGGCTGTTGGCCTTTGCCTTGTAATTCCCGGATCACCGCCAGCCCGTTAGCCAAATCCACCACCCCCAAAACACTCGGGTCGGAGCTACTGCGGAGCAGGTAATTGAGGTTGTCCCCAAACTGGAGCGGTCGAACCTTTAACATAGAGCCTCAATAAAAGAGATCGGTCCGAGCGGCCGGAGGGATTTGTTCGAGGTGCCAAGCAATGGATTTCCCGGATCGAGGGTTCATCAATTGAGGGTCTAGTTCCAGCAAGGGGACCAAGAAAAAGTCTCGAGCTGCCAGGTCATAATGAGGGACCACCAAGCTTTTGGTCTCAATCAACTGGTCACCGAACAGGGCAATGTCGAGGTCCAAGGTACGGTCACCCCAACGGGTTTCGTCTCGCACCCGGCCCAAGTCAGCCTCAATATCGAGCAAAACCCTCAACAACTCTTCCGCTGAAAGTTCGGTAAAAAACCGACAAGCACCGTTGATATACCCTGCCTGATCTAGGCCCTGATAGGGAGAACTTTGCACCCACCTAGACTGCAAAAAGCCTTGGGGGAACTGTTGTTTTAACGCATCAACCCCACGGTTTAAATAATCTTTCCGAGGTTCGATGTTGCTGCCCATCACAACATAGGCCAGTTGGGGCATTTAGAAATGGAATTGAATGTTGGCTAACAAGACTTCGTCCCCATAGAGTCTGCGGGGCTGAATGGGTGCGGAACCGATCCGAGAGCGGTTTGCATCAAAGCTGATGCCTGTCATCGAGAGATAGGCACCGGTCCCTAGTCCGACCAAACCTCCGTAGGTCGCACCTAAAATGAACTGACCGGTCATCCGGCTGAATGAATACCGCTGCCCTTTGCTTTTGGAATCGTCTAGAATGTTACGGCCTTCGTAAATCATTCCTCCAGCAACAGAACCCCAAAGAACGTTCAAAAAAACGTTCCGCATCGGCGGGTTTCCACCAGAGCCACCTGTAGACATCCCGGCCCCGTCGCCAGCCTGTTGCGCAGATGCTGACAATGGGAAAAGGACAATCAAAAGAATGATCCAAAAAAATCGAGTTTTAGACAAGGACATGATCCCTTCAACAATTAAAGTTGCCGCATCCAGGCTGGCTGGTTGAATCCTGTTTAAGGATTCAATTCCTTACGAAATACTTTAGAGGGGTAAAAGGTTACCACAACTCGTTCAGAAATTTCGTACGACACTTTGGTCTTAGGGTTTCGACCCATACGAGGGTGTTTATGCCGGACCTTAAAGTGACCAAACCCAGAAATCATCACTTCTTCCCCATCACTTAGGGAATCTTTGATAATGTTCAAAATGGTTTCCACCAAAGCCTTGGCGACTTTCCGGTCCAATGTGATTTTGGCCATCACATCTCGGATGATGTCTTCTTTAATTCTTGTCATTGAAACCTCTGTCGGTGTTTCGTTATCTATTGGTTGCGCTACTGACGTTGCGGTCAGCATGGGTAATATTGGTCAGTATAATGAGGTGACTGGCCTTGGGCAACTGAAATTTTAACGATTTTACAAAGGCCAATACAAGGGACAAGGCTTGGCTTTCATTAGGGTTAATGCTATTTTAGTTCCTAAAACAGGGAACCGATGAGTAAATTCTTTTTTTTCTTCATTCTGATTCTTGCGGGCTCAACTGTCGGGCACAGCTCCGGTTTTGCAGGCGACTCTTTAGAGCTGATTGCCGACGCAAAACGGCAAGGGGAGCAGATCGTCCTCACCGTCACCGGCAGGACCGCTCCAAAATTTCATCTCTATTCGGTCCACCCTCAAGGGGAATTTGGCCCCAAGCCCACCCGGCTGATTCTCGAACAACCTGAGTTCCAGGCTGTAGGCACGCTCAAGGAATCCCAACCCAAGCTCATGTTAGATCAGGCCCTCGGGGACAATTACTTGATCCATCAAGGGGAATTTTGGGTCGCCCAAGTTTACAAAAGCAAACCCTTTACCGGCGCAATCCGGGGCTATCTTTTCTACCAACTCTGCGATAACCTGATCTGCCTAACACCGGTAAAACAACCCTTTGAGGCTAAAATACACTAGATGTCCACGCTCATTAACGTCGTCCTGATCATCCGAAGCCTCTGGGCGGGATTTGCCCGCTCCTTATCCACGGTCTTTGAGCTTCCCTTTGGAGGGATTGACCGCACCGGAATGAACCGACGGCTCTACACCTGGGCTGATTCTCTCTTAAAGATGGCGGACCTTCAGGTGAACATTGAAGGGGAAGAAAACCTCGATATTCAGCCTGGCGGGCGGTATGTGGTGATGTGTAATCACGCCAGTTACTATGACATCCCCATTTCTATGTCGGTCTTTAAGGAGCGCGGTTGTATCCGAATGATTGCCAAAAAAGAGTTGTTCGATATCCCGGTCTGGGGTCTGGCGATGAGCCATGCGGAATTTGTCTTCATTGACCGCAAAGACCGGCACCAAGCGATCAAAGATATCGAGCGAGCCAAGAGCTTGATGGAAACCGGCGTGATGTTCTGGATCGCCCCAGAAGGGACCCGGACACCGGACGGTACGTTAGGAACCTTTAAAACAGGTGGGGTCAAACTGGCGATGGACATGGACGCCTCGATCATCCCCATTGGGATCGAGGGAGCTTTTGACGTCTTACCTAAAGACAGTTTTACCATCAACCGGCACCGTCAGGTCACGGTTCGGATCGGCAAGCCAATCAACACCCAGGGACTTGCGAAAGGAAAACGAAAAGAATTGACCGCTCAGCTGAGGGAAGAAATCCGCGAACTGGCCAAGCTGCCCGATGACTCAAAACCAGAACCCCTGCCCTCAGTGGAACAAACGACCGATGCCTGAACTGCCCGAAGTGGAGACCATCCGCCGAGAACTCTCCTCGGAATTGGTTGGTCAACAGATTAAATCTGTCCAGGTCCACCGACCTTCGGTGGTCCACGAAGACCCGGTCAGTTTTTCCCACTCACTGGCCAACCGTTCCTTTAAACAAGTCCAACGCAAAGGCAAATACTTGATCTTTGGATTCGACCAAGGACCCGATATGTTAGCTCATTTGGGTATGAGCGGAAAATTCATTTTAGACTCAAGCGACAGCCCCGAGCTCCAACCCCACGACCGGGTGGTCTTCACGACCCACCAAGGGAGATTGGTCTTTTCGGATTCACGGTGTTTTGGCTTTTTACAACGGGCCAAAGACATGGAGAACCATCCTAGACTCGCCCGACTTGGAGTCGACGGTTTAGACCCAAGGTTAAGCGCCACTGACTTAAAAAAATCATGGGGGAAAAGTTCAAGAGACATCAAAACCTTAATGTTGCAGCAATCTCCGATTGCCGGAATTGGGAATATCTATGCGGCTGAAATATTGTTTGCCGCGAAGATCAACCCAGCGACCCCAGCCAAGCGATTAAAGCTTAAAGATCTCCAACGGCTGATCGGTGAAACCCACCGTATTTTGGAGCTCGCCCTAACACACAATGGAACCAGCATCTCAGATTACCGCCGGGTTGATGATAAAACCGGGGAATTTCAAAACTTTCTCCAGGTATATGGCAAGGCAGGGGAACCCTGCCCCCTCTGCAAACAACCGATCGAGCGGCTGGTTCAATCTCAGCGCAGCAGTTTTTTCTGCCCTCAATGTCAAGTGTTATGAAAACAATCCTTCTTCTTTGCTGCCTGTTATGGGCAAGCCCTGCATGGTGTTTGGACTCTTTAGCGATTGGTACAGGTATCGAGTCCTCAGCGACCTACCGGCTAACCAAACAGCTCAGCCCTCTGTGGCAAACCCATTCGAAGAACACCAACCTCACTTTAGGGGCGTCCCCACAGCCGAGTTACCGGAGAGCCAAAGCCGAGTTACTCGCTGGGCGGCTTGATCTCGCCTTTTTACCGCTCAACATGACCCATGGAAGGTCGCTGAGAATCTTGGCTGTCGTTTGGGATATATACTTGATCCCCTTCCGACTCGACGACGACAGCAGCCCCTTCCAATGGGGGGGTACATCCGTCTTTTTAGACCAAACAGATGGGGTCTTTGATAGCGGCACCTTCGCCCCTGAGTTGGTCGGTTTACCGTCTTCTGAGTTTCGCCAACAAGTCACCAACGGGGAGCCGGGCAACTACCTGAAGGAAACCGTTGCCTCCTTCACTGGGCTACAAAGCTTTTTAGGGCACAAGATTTACCCTGCCGAGCTCGACTCGACCTTTGCCCACAAACTCAAAGCCAACTTGCCCTGGTTGCAAAACAGAAAGTTTCGTTTAGGCCAGCAATACCAAACCGTCGGCTACACTTTAGTTCTCGCCGCTCGAGAAGACCTCGACTTAGAGTTGGGCCACAGCTTATACGAGTTTTTGTGCCGACCGCCCAAAACGATCTGGGGGTCTTCCCAGTGGACCCGCTCTCTTTTGGCAGATACAACCGAAAAACAAAGCCCAGCCTTGCTCCACCCGGCTATTTTCTACCAAAAACCCAAGTAGTCTCTATGAATGTTGTGGGACACCCCCCTGAGGAAATCCTCGCTCAGGTTTTCGGATTTTCCGGTTTTAGAGGCGAGCAGGCAGAGATTTGCCAGCAGGTGATCAATGGCGGAGACGCTATGGTCTTGATGCCCACCGGTGGGGGTAAATCCCTTTGTTACCAGCTGCCAGCGCTTGCTAGAGAGGGCATGGCCTTAGTGGTCTCTCCTCTGATTGCCTTAATGGCCGATCAGGTCCAAGCGTTGCGAGAATTGGGGATCTCGGCGAACTACCTCAACTCGTCAATGGAAGGCTCTGAGGCCGCCCAAGTACAGCAGGACATTGGTGAGGGCAAAATAAAACTCCTGTACGTTGCCCCTGAGCGCCTTTTTACTTCTCGGTTCGCCGAATTACTTTCGTCGGTCAAATTAAGCCTGATCGCCATTGATGAAGCCCATTGTATCTCAAAATGGGGCCACGACTTTCGACCCGAATACCTGAAACTCGAAGGGCTAGCCCGGCAATTCCCCGAAGTCCCCCGGATTGCCCTCACGGCGACAGCTGACCGCTCCACCCAAGCAGAAATCCAGAATAAATTGGGCCTTGAATCGGCCCGGTTGTTCACCTCCTCCTTTGATCGCCCCAACCTGCATTATAAGATCGTCCTAAAAAACAACCCCAAGCGGCAACTTCTCCGGTTCATTCTCAACGATCACCTCGGGGATTCAGGGATCGTCTACTGTTTGAGTCGCAAACGAGTTGAGGAAACCGCTGCTTGGTTAAAGTCAGAGGGGATCAAGGCACTGCCCTACCATGCCGGCCTCCCTGCAGACCAACGAGAAACGAACCACAAGCGGTTCACTAAAGAAGAGTCGGTGGTCATGGTCGCCACCATCGCCTTTGGGATGGGTGTCGACAAACCAGACATCCGATTTGTCGCCCACCTGGACTTACCCAAGAACATGGAAGCCTATTACCAGGAAACCGGCCGAGCAGGCCGGGATGGGACCGCTGCTGACTGCCTTCTGCTTTATGGACTTTCTGACATGGTCTTCCAACAACAATTTTTTCAAAACCCAGACAGCCCACCGGAAGTCCAGCAAGCAGACCTGGAACGTCGGCTTGCCTTTTGGAAGTTCTTAGAATCTGCAGACTGTCGGCGAGCCGGTATTTTAAACTATTTTAACGAGGATTACACCGGAAAATGTGGGCGTTGCGACCACTGTGACTCGCCGGTTTCCCTGTTACCCAACGCAACTCAGCTGGCTCAAAAGGCGCTGTCCAATGTGTTTCGTACCGGCCAGTTTTATGGGGTCACTCATTTGGTTCAAGTCTTAATGGGCCAGAAGAATGAAAAAATCAACCGGGCCGGTCACCAAAGTGTCAGTACCTTTGGCCTGGGCAAGGAACTCAGCGCCGATGGCTGGAAGTCGGTGTACCGCCAACTCCTCACCCAAGGGCTGTTAACTGTCGAAGAAAACGGAGCCTGGAAGCTTCTGGCCGAGGCCAAGCAAGTGCTCAATGGACAGCAAACTCTCGATCTATCGGCAGGGCAAGAAGGAGAAAAAGGAAAGCAACGGGCGACATCTGCCCGGTCCTCAAAAGCCCAAGCAGAGTTTTCCAAACCCGACTCCAGCAGCCTGTTTGACCAGCTACGGAACCTCCGCAAGGATATCGCCAAACAAAAAGACGTCCCGAACTATATTATTTTTGCAGATAAAAGCCTGTGGGAGATGGCGGAATACCGTCCTGCGAGCTTAGTGGAACTAGGCCGAGTCTACGGGGTCGGGGAGGTCAAGTTAGAGCACTACGGTGAGGACTTTTTAGAGGTAATCACCCAGTTCAACACCTAGCGGCAAGCCTGGGTGTAGACCTTCAAAAATTGGTGTTTCGCCCAAAATAACAGGGGCAATAAAAACACTAAAGACATTGCTAAATGGCTCCAGGCCTCGTTTAAACCCTGCCCACCGATCAAATAGGTTTTGAGAATCCAGTAGGGAGGAAAGACTAACCCTGCCAAATTTTGCCACTGAGCAGGCCAGAAAAAAGCAAACAACACCCCAAATTCAATCAACCTCAATAACTGACTCAATTGTAACGCCTGCACCCGGGTGCTTGAAAACCGGAACAACAATAAGGTTAACAGCGGGGTTTGCAACGCAGCAACAAAGCTCACACCGCTGAGCAAGGCATAACTTTGCACCTGAGGGCTGCAGACCACCAGACCCAACAGGACTAAAAAAAAGCTATACAACCCAGGTAACCACAACCGGTAGGCTAGAAATCCACTGCGGCTGATCGGCAAAAGTGCAATGGTTTTGAGCCCATTTTCTTTTTCTTCTAAAAACAACAACGTTGACCACAGCCCAACACTCAAGGGGGCAAGCCAGATAAACACAAACCCGACGATTACAGGCAGATAAACACTCAAATCCAGGTCATTTTCCAAAAACCAAACCAGCCGGGGCAGGGCGATCCCGAGCAACACGATATTCACCACCGGCCCGAGCAGCAACCACTGCATGGTGAGATCGCCCCGACTTCGTTGCCAGTCACCTCGGAACAACAACCGAACAAATTTTAACTCACTCATCGACGACCCAAGGTTTCAAACTTTGCAAACACAAGGCTATAGGGATAAAGCTCCAGAACAGAATAAAGAAATAGTCCACCAACTCCGCTCGCCCCATCGCCCAGGCCAATGAAGAATATCCTGGAAAAAGATGCCAAATCGACTGAGTCCACCCGAGCATTAAGACCAAGAGAGGGACTTGAAACAAGACAATCAACCCTAAAGCCTGGGCTGCAAACCGGCTGATTGTTTTTTGCCGAATCCCTATCCACAGCCCCAGATACCCCTGCACCCAACCTAAGCTAAGCACCCCGGGGTATAGTTCTGGGTTGACCGGTTGGATGCCGTTACTGATCAGCAGCACCAAACCCGCAAATAAACCATAAAGCCCGACCAAAACAACCCCCTTGGCAAGCAGAAATTCGAGAGGTCGTAGGGGCGTCGTTTTTAAAGCTGACAAGACCCCCGAAAGCCGGGGAATCCACACAAAACTTGAACCTAAAAAAATAGAGGTGCTAGAAATCACCACGCTGATGCCTAAAAAGGTCTCAATCAGTCGCTCCCCTGAGGGAAAAAAGAACCGGAGCACCACCGCTAAAAACAACCCCAATAACAACGTCGTCAACAGGATTTGATGACGGGTTGCCAACCGCCAATCTAAGATCATCTGTTGTTTTAATCGACTAAACTTCATCGAAGCCTCCCCGTGAAGCACCCAATCCGCTCAAAGGTCACTCCCGGTGACCTGTTTAAACCGTTGGGCTAGGCTTGGCTGTACATTGTGAATCGACTCAAGCCCTGGGTCTGCGATCAGCTGCAAAAAAGCTTGATTCTGTTGTAATTGCACCATAGGAAACCGCTGTTTTACCTGTCCCTGAACACCCTTCACCGTGACTTCAACCAGACGGTCAGTCGATCCCCCTGCCAACTCCTCAGGAAGCTCAAATAACTGCCCTGCATTCATCAAGACAATCTGACCTGCAAGTCGCTCGGCAAGCTCTGGTTGATCTGTACTCAATAAAATCGTCGTTCCTTGGCTGCGGAGTTCTTCGAGTAAAGAGACCACCCGGTCCTGTTGGGTAGGGTCCAAACCCAGAGCAGGTTGATCTAGCAACAACAAGGGAGGATTATGCAAGACCGCCCGTGCGAGGCCCAGTCGTTGGCTCATCGATTTCGAGAGCTGGGCGGCAAGGGTATGACTAACAGACTCCAATCCCAACCGATTTAAGAGCTCCTCCGGTTGTTTGCAACCTGTATAAAACCCAGAAAAATAGTTTAAATTTTCTAAGACGGTTAGCCGGTCAAAAAAGCCGGGGTGTTGGCACAGCACACCGATCGATTGGTAATAATCCTGGGTTTTACTCGAAAGGGGTTCACCGGCCACTAAGATCTGCCCTTGGTAGCTTGGCAATAGCCCGGCCAGCAGTTTAATCAGCGTCGATTTTCCTGCCCCAGGAGGCCCCAGGAGGCAGGTGATTTCGCCAGAGTTCACCAACAGGTTCAACCCAGAAAACAGTGGGGCTTGAGCCCCTGGGTAACCGTAGGACAATTCGTTGAGTTCAATGTTCAAAATTCCCCGATCCGCTTTGGTTTAAGCTTTCAATGGCTTGTTTGACGGTGGTCAAGGCTTTTTCAAAATCAAAGCCATCAACCTCAGTGGCTAACTGCTCCACTAGACCCAACGCAGGATGGTCCCCAACCAGATCCAAAACCTCGTTCACCAGCCGCTCTGCGGTCATCGCTTCGCCTCGTTCGATCACCGGGACAAGCTTTTCAAGGGCTTTGGCCACCGAGGTTGCGTCGACCTCAATCGGCTTGGACCGTTGAGGCTCGGACCGGAAAGATTCGACCAATTGGTTCCCACTCTCAATCGCTGCTCCCAGGCATTCGAGTAACCGCTGAACCTTCTGCTCAATCCCATCATTTTGATCGTTGGCGACCCAAGTTTCTAGCTCTCCAGCACAAAGGAAGACATCGATCGCCCCGATATTTCCGGCGGCACCTTTAAGTTTGTGGGCCAGTTGCTGGATTTGGTCCAACCGCCCTTGGTCCCACTCATCGGACAGATGATGAATCGTTTCTTGGTGACTTTGACAAAAGGTCTGGATTGCCCCGAGGTACGCCGCTTGACTGTCTCCCCATCGGTGTAATCCCTTCACTAAGTCAAACCCATCAACTTCGACAGCCGAGAGCTGTTTGATCGTTCGCTCAACTGTTTGCTGCTTAATCTCAATTTCCTGTCCAAACAACTGATTGATGGCAACAAACAGCAATTGGAAGTCAACAGGCTTCCCGAAAACTTGAAAAACTTGGGTGCGCCGAAGCTCCTCTTTTACCTCTGCTGAGCAGGCCCCCGTCAGGGCGAAAATGGGGGTAAGTCGTAGCTTGTGCTGCACTTCATATAACCGAAACTTTTGACTCAACTCAACCCCGTTCGAATCAGGAAGGCGGAGGTCCATCAAGATCAAATCATACCGACGAGCTTCAAAGGCTTTCATCGCCTGGGCCGCAGATTCAGCCATATAGACTTGTAAGTTCTGACTCTTCAGCCTTGTTTCAAGCAGCAGGGAACTGGTCGGGTCATCTTCAATAACCAGCACTCGATATTGCTGCGAAAAGTTACGAACCTTTGAATTGGCCGCTTCAACCGGCTCGGCTTTGAAGTCCGGGAACCGGCTAGAATTCGCTTCAAGAATTCTCTCTTTTAACTCTTCTCGTTTTACCGGTTTAAATAAATACAGCGGTTCCCCCATGGCCGAGAGGCTCGCCTGGTGTTGAGGGGTAATAAAAGAAAATAAAAAAATCGCTGGGACGTCTAGGTAGCCCGGTTCGTCTCGAATCATCCCGACTAAGTCAATCCCATCAATGATCGGCATTTGCACATCAACGATCAACAAATCAAAGGGCTCTTGGCGACCCTGCACCCGGTCGATCGCCTCTTTGGCGGAGCCAACTAATGTGGGTTGTAAGTTCCAAGACCTCAAAATCTCGCTAAAATTCGACAAGTTCGTGGGGTTGTCGTCGACCACCAGCACCTCTTTAAGGCCGATGTGCATGATTGAGCTTTGGGTTGTTTCGTCTTGCAGCACCGCAGGTTTCAGCTCAAGAGAAAATTTCACCTGAGTCCCCTGCCCCAATTGGCTGGAGAGCGAAATTTCACCGCCCATCAACTCGATCAGCTGTTTGGCAATCGTCGTCCCCAACCCTGTCCCGCCGAAGTTTCTGGTCGTCGAGCCATCAGACTGTGTGAACGATTCGAAGATTTTCTCCAATCGGTCCTCAGGTATCCCGATCCCTGTATCTTCAATACTAAACTTCAAAACCAATTGATCTGGGGTGTGGCTCGCTACGTTGACTTTGAGAAGCACCTGCCCTTTCTCGGTGAATTTAATCGCGTTTCCGATTAAATTCACAAAAATCTGACGAATCCGGGTTGGGTCACCCTGGACGAAGGTGGGAACTTTGTTCGAAATATTTAAGATAAAGTCCAATCCCTTTTTCTGCGCATCCATGGACATGGATTCCATGGCGTCTTCTAATAGATTTTCTAAATTAAAATCGATCATTTCGATCTGCACATGGGCGCCTTCCATCTTCGAAAGGTCCAAGACATCGTTGAGCAACTTAAGCAACGCCTTGGCGCCACCGTTTGCCGCTTTGATGTACCGCCGCTGATTGGCGCTGAGGTCTGTTTCTAGGGCCAGCTCCGTCATCCCCAAAATCCCGTTCATCGGGGTTCGGACCTCGTGGGAGATATTTGCCAGAAATCTAGATTTCAACTGGTTGGCAACCAACGCCTCTTCTTTCGCCTGGATCAAACTGTTTTCCAGGGCTTTTTGGTTTCTGATATCTCGAACCAACCCGGTGAAGAGTAACTGCCCGCCGTACATGGTTTCGCTGATCGCAAGATACACCGGCCTCAAGGAGCCATTTTTATGCTGAACCTTTGTTTCTAAACCCTGGCCAATCAGTTGCTTTTGCCCGGTCCTCAAATAGTCATTGAGGAAATCAAGATGTTTTCCCTTGAAGGCATCTGGCATCAGCATCGAGATGCTTTGGCCGACCGTTTCTTCTTGTAAGAAGCCAAAAATTTGTTCCGCTGATTTGTTATAAGAGTTGATCTTGCCCCGCTGATCAATGGTAATGATCCCGTCTGCTACATTATCGACAATCGCTCGGTACCGGCCATGGGACTCAATCAGACCGTTTTTCATCCGGTTAAAAGTCACCGTCAATTCCCCCAGTTCGTCGCTGGACTGAATCGGTATATCTGCTCCAAGGGTTCCGGCGGCGAAGGCGTCTGAGGCCTCCGCGAGTTGAGCAATCGGCTTTGTAAGGGCGGTTGACCGGCGAATAGAAATCATCACCGCTGCGAGTAACAGAACCAAGATCAAAACCACAGATAGGATCAGGGAAGTGGTTGCCACAAAGGCCGCAGTCGTTGCATCGCCACGAATTGCGTCGGTTAACTGCCTATCTAATTGGCCCGTTAAAACGCTCAGCTGGTCTCGGAGAGGGTTAAGTTGGTATTCTTGTAAGTATAATGTTTGATTCCAGGTTTGGTTTCTCCGCTCTTCGGCGACGATCAAGGAAACCTCTTGAAAACGTTCCAATTGAAGTTGAAACGACAAAATATCCGCAGCTCTAGAGGCCCCTGCCAGCCGTTTAGTTTGGTTCAGCACTAATTTGGCCTGATCAAAAGCCAAGACCAACTTAACCAACCGGCCTTGTACCCCATAGTCCAGCAAAAGCTGTATTTCTAGATCAATAATTCTTAAACCGTCGATAAAAGACGACAACCGGGCTCTCAAAGGCTCAGAGCGAGCAACACCGGGTTGGGACAAAAACAGATCAACTTCCTCAACCAGTCCCAGGTAAATCGGTCTTGCGTGGAGCTCGTAGCCCATTTTACTGGGCAAATTTTCAGGGGAATGGGCAAGGTTTTCAATCTCCCCTTGCAGGGCCTCTGTTCGCTTCAAGAGGCTTTTAAGCTGTGTCAGAGATTGAAGGGTTTCGTGCTCTGAGACGCTGGTCAAGGCGACCAGCCGATTTAATGCAGGGAAAATCTCGATTTTCCAAGATTGCGATCGAACCCGTTTTCGACTTTTGAGGCCATCTGCCAGATAATGCTGAAGGATCAACTGGGTTTTGGAGAGCCCTTGGTTGATTTTTTCTAAAGCTTCAACTTTCGGTTGGCTTTCGAAAGCCAGCCGGTGAGTCGAGCCACGTAGCCACAAGACGCTTAAGGAAGAAACCACCAACATGGCGACTCCCAGAGCCGTCAAACTCAGGTGGGAGATCAGTAATTGACGCCGGAGACTGGTTCTCTTGTTTGATACCATGTCGGGGTGAGAAGGGATTCAGGTCTTCGGTCCAAGAGCGGAGCCCTTGAGCCGAGCTTCAGAGCTTTGGGGCTCTGAAACGAAGGATCATCCGTTAATACTCCCCACCTTCAAATCGTGGAGCCATTCAATGAACCGGTTGACATCTTTTCCTTGGTAAATCAGCCCGTGCTGTGGACAGATCATATCTAAACCTAGCTTAGAAACCCGTTCACACCATTCGTTTTTATGTTTGTTCGAGCCAAACCAACGACGGTGAAACCCTTCAATTCGAGACAGATGTTTGTCAAAATCCTGGACAAACATATCGTCGCTGTCTTCGGGGATCAAAGCGGCCCCAGTGTCACCACTGAACAAGATGTTTGCGATAGGATCATAGAGGTGGAAGTTACCTGAACTGTGCATAAAATGCGCAGGAATCGCCTCAAGGTTCATTCCCCCTAAATTGATCAGGCTGCCTTCGTCAGGGAGCAAGTCAAAAGTCTCTCGGGTCCCGGCAAAGTGCAACATAAACCCAAGCCAAATCTTAGGAAGATACACCTTCAACTCAGGCTTGATTTGTAGCCACAACGCAATGGCACTAAAGATATCAGGGTCCTGATGGCTACAAAAGACCCGGTCAATGGCCTCGAAATCAGTGATTTCAGCAATTGCCGAGATGATTTCGGGGAACACTTCGGTGCCACCGGGGTCGGTCAGTAAAACCTTCGGCCCATGTTGAATCAAATATTCTTTGGTACCGATCAGGTGTGCAGGACGGGTCTTATCTTGATACAAGCAGTACCAGCGATGCTCCCCTTTTTCATAAAAAGCTCGGAAAGATTTCATTGCGCGGCCTTGCTGTTAGTCGTTGTACCGACGTTCAAATTACGGAACCATGTAAGAAATTGCTTCACCGCATCCCCGACGTAAATCGAGCCATGTTGTGGGCAAAGCAATTTAATATCCATTTCTAACGCTCGTTCGCACCAGTTGTTTTTGTGTTCATTCGAACCAAACCAACGGCGATGAAATTGGTCAATGTGAGGGAGGTGTAATTCAAAATCCTCAACAAACAAAGTCCGTTGATCATCTTCAACCATCGCAGCCCCAACGTCGCCAGAAAAGTAGATTTTTGATTCTGGGTCATAGAGATGAAAGTTACCTGCTGAATGGCAATGGTGCGCTGGAATGGCTTGCAACCGAAAATCACCCAGATCAATCGGCATTCCTTCGTCAGGAATCGGCAAAAAATGCTCCGCTTGCCCGCCAAAATGGGGGACAAAGCTCTCCCAAAGCCAAGAGATATGGCACTTGAGGTCAGGATTGATTTTTTGCCACAACGAAAAGGAGCTGGCGATATCAGGGTCCTGGTGACTTGCAAAAATTTTCTCTACTTTTGCAGGATCAGTGATTTGCACGAGCGCAGACAACACCGCCGGAAAAATAGCAAAGCCACCTGGATCCAGCAGCATGTGCCGATCACCGTTTGAGATCAAATATTCGTTTGAGTCTAAAATATCGGGCTTTTTATCCGGGTCATTGTGTAGGACCGTCCAGCGATGATCCCCATTCTCATATAAAACGTGATGTTTTTTCATGTGCTATACTTCCTCGCCCATCATATTCCCAAACAGATTTTGGATGATCCCAAATTCCATACTGATTTGTTCTAAAAGTTCAAATAACCGATCTATCGAATCTTGCATGGTCTCGGTGATGATACGGAATTTTTCTTCAGAGCCAGAAATATAAACCGCCTTAATTTTTCCACCGATGGCCATCGTCTTCCCAATGTTCACAAGGGCAACCAAATTCCCAAGAGACCGGGCCATTGCCGAGGTGGCCTTTTTCAGCGCGCTGACGTCAAAGAGCTCAATGCTCTCTTGAACGATCTGGACAAAGGGTTCTAGCTTCGTTTGTTGTTCTCGAGCTTTATCAAAGAGCCCATAAAGCCGCAGGAGTGAGAGCAACTGCCCAAAGCTTTGAGCGGTCGAATCCAGACATTTAAAAGCCGATTCACGGCCCTGATGGGCTGACTCAGTCACATTAGCTGACATGATTTGTATTTCAGAGCTGAGCTTCATGAAAGAGTCATTGTTCGCCTGTTTCGATGCAATCCCTGCGTTAATCGCAATGAATTCCAACGAGGCGCACTCTTCGACTAGTTCGTCATAATGGCCTGCAATCGCAACGTAGGAGTTGGAGGCTTGGCGTAATTCTTTTAGCATAGTGGCTTCACACTTGATTGATTCCCGATTGGCCGACTGTATCAAGGAGTGGCCAAAATCGCAAGATTCTTTAAAGCTCTCGTTTATTATGTGCTATTTTCCATAGAGACTTAGCGATTTGAACCAACCTTGGGTGCTGATTCACCAAAGGATCGAGCCAGGCTTGTCGCAGCAAATCTTTGAGAGCCTCCCCCAAACCTCGCCCTTCAAAACCGAGGCGGAGCAAATCCACTGTGGAGATGTCCAGGTCTGCCACAACCAAAGGTTCACCAGCCGTGGCGATACGCCGCACTTCTTCTATCAAAGAAACCCCTTGAAGGGTTTGCACCAGCCTGCAGAGTGTTTCACGGTATAGGGGATCAATTAAAGAAAGAAAACTTTTAAGTTCACCGGGCTCCTCCCACTGGGTCTGCCAATGGGACAAAATCAAATGAGCATGTTTGGCTTCTTTTTTGGTCAGCCGCAAACTTGCCGGTGGTTTCAAGGTTCCAGAGGCCCGGCCAACCAACACCCCTAAAGCGGTGTGGTCCCCTCGTTCTAGCATCCAGCCCAAGGCAATCTGTTCTTGCGGAGGCTGCAAAAAGGCCCGGAACGGTCGAAGTTCTCCCAATTGAGTTACGACCGTTTCAACCGAGCAGTCCGGTAAGGCGCTCATTTTTGAGACTTCGTCATAGATCCGTTCAATGGAGAGAAAGGTCGGGTCAAACACCGCCTTCACTTCGCCCCACTCCTCGGTCAAAAACCGAAATCCAAAGGGTTTTAGTTTAAAGAACATTCGAACAAACCGCAGCCCCCTCAGATGGTCTTCTTTGATTCGTTCCCGGGCGTCCCCAACAAAGCGGACCAATTTGTTTTTTATGTCTTCTTGCCCCCCTTGGGGGTCGATCCACCGGTTTTCTAACAAATCATAAGCCATCGCATTGACCCGGAGGTCCCGGCGACTGAGGTCTTCTTCGATGGTCTCAGCAAACTTCACCACCGCATGTCGACCGTCGGTTTCCACGTCATGCCGAAACCGGGTGACTTCGTAGGACTTGCCCAAATACCGGAGCGTCACCGTTCCGTGTGTCACCCCCGTAGGGATCACCTTTTGGAACAAAGAAAAGCTCACATCCACCGGCGCATTGGTCGCAAAATCAAAATCCGCTGGAACCATGCCGAGGCACAAGTCCCGCACCGACCCGCCAACCAAGAGGCATTGATACCCCGCTTGGGCATACCGCTGTGCAATTTCTCGTAACGCTGATTGTTGGTGGGCAGCCAAAGGGCTGATCAAGGTCGATTTCATCGGGTACAGGCTTGCCCTGATTTGTAGGGAGGTTTAAGGTCTAGGTTCCACTTCGTGACAAATCGTTTATTCTTTGTATAGGACCTAGAACCCAAATGGCCAAGACCCGAATTGACAAACTGCTTTTTGAACGGGGCCTCGCCCCCAGTAGAGAGCGAGCCCAAGCTTATATCTTAGCAGGCAAAGTTCTGGTCAACGACGTACCCCAAACCAAATGCGGAGCCTTGGTAAGCCACGAGGCCATCTTGCGAGTCAAAGGCCAAGACCAACCCTTTGTTGGGCGAGGAGGTTTGAAGTTGCTCGGTGCCTTGCAACACTTCGAGATCAATCCCAAAGGGCGAATTTGCCTTGATGTGGGTTCCAGCACCGGGGGGTTCACCGATTGCCTTTTGCAAAGGGGGGCCGCTTATGTGTTTGCGGTCGATTCAGGGCGGCACCAACTGGTTGAATCGCTGAAGCAAAACCCCCAAGTCTTGAGTCTCGAACAGACCAATTTTCGGCACGCCGAACTCAGTTTATTGGGGACCTATGTGGATTTTGGGGTGGTGGACGTTTCATTTATTTCCCTGGACTTGATCCTAGGCCCCTTGTTCAACCTACTCACCCGAGGCGGTGAGGCGGTGGTCTTAGTCAAACCTCAATTTGAGGCAGGCCGAGGACAAATTGAAAAAGGCGGGGTGGTCACCGACCCCAAGGTCCGTCGTTCCGTGATCGTTCACACAAAGGAACAGGCCGAGTCGGTTGGGTTTGTGGTCAAGGGCGAGATGGACAGCCCGATCCAAGGCAAAAAAAAGGGGAATTTAGAAGCGTTGCTCTGGCTCGGAAAGCCTTAGGACTTCACTTCTGGCAAAAGCCAATCGAACCCTTTTTACATAATTTCCCGTTGGTCCAAAACGTACCGGTCAACCGGGCTCGGTGAAGCCCCGGAGCGATCAGGTGAGCGTCATGAAACCGAGCCCCTTTCAACTGGGCGCCTGGAAACTGGACTTCTTCGAGAGTGGAGGCTTCGAACCGCCCGCCACTCAAGTCCGCCAAATCAAACCGAGTCCACAATAAAATGGCCCCCCGAAAATCTGCATCGATCAGCGTCGCCCGTTCCGCTTTGGTCGCACTTAAATCCGCTCCTTGAAACTGGACTTGTTTCCCCTTGGCTTCCCCTAGGTTGGCTCTTTTCAAATTCGCTTTGGTGAAGTTGACTTGGTCGAGCAAGGCACCGCTGAGGTCCGCCTCTTCCAAATCGCTGCCCGAAACGTTGGCTCCCACCAAATTTGCCCCTTTGAGGTTGGCACCTGAAAGCTTGGCTTTGGCTAAAATCGCTCCAGAAAAGTCGACCCCTTGGAGGTTACTGCCCTCAAAGTTCGCCCCAGACAAATCAGTTTGGTGAAAATCGCCTCCGCTCAGGTCTAAACGAGCCAGGTTGATTTTCTTCAATTTACATTGGATACATTTTTTTTCCGACGTAATCCTCACAAAGGTTGCCGGATCAATTGCCCAAAGGGTTGTCACCGAGAGACACAGGAATAGAGCGCTTAAGCAGACTGACAAGGGTCTAATGTTAGGTTGTTTCTTCATCGTTTACATTCCCCCCAAGAGCCTTCGAGACAGAGGCTGCCATCGAACCAGTAGACATCGGTCAGATCCGCTTGCTGAAATTCAGTGTGATAAATATTGGCGCCCCGCAGGTTAGCCCCTTTCAGGGTAGCTTTAAAAAACTGGGTTTCTTCAAGGTCAGCGTCGCTTAAGTCGGCGTCCGTCAAATTGGCGCCTCCCAAAAAAGCTTGCTTCAACTTGGCCCCTTTGAGGGTTGCAGACTCCAAGTTCGCCTTCGAGAGTTTGATCCCCCTCAGGTTTGCATCGTTCAAATTCGCTTTTCCCAGATCGGCTAGTTGCAAGTTCATCCCCGATAAATCGGCACCCGAAAGGTCACAACCAGCACATTTTCCGGTCCCGATCAACTGGTCTAACGCCTTGGGTTCAAACCCAAAACCTAAAGAACTACACCACAAAAAAGCAAATATTGCCGTCATCAACCGCATAAGACCTTTTCTTTTTACCGACCCAGCGAAGCTTTCACCTCCCTTGAACGGGATACAAACATAAAGGGCAACCCTGCTGTCCAGTTGATTTAACCGGCTTGGCTGGGTTTTCCTACCAAGATATCTTTGGCCCAGGTGATTTTTTCAAATCCTTCGCCCGTGCCGCCTGCATCGGGGTGCAGCTTCTGGGCCAGTTCCCGGTACCGGTTCTTGATTTCTGATAAACCGGCCCCTTCATCTAGCCCCAAGGCGTCATAGGCGTCCGCTTTGCTGGAATATCGTTCAAAGCCTTTCCAGAACTGTTGTAGCATGTCTTCCACCTCTAAACGTCCGGTTTGCTCATAGGAACCCCAGTCCATATAGTAGTCCTGCATCGGGTCCACAGGGGCTAGCTCGCCCTCTGCGAGCCGCCAATTCAAAATTTGGATTTTCAGACAATGCACTTCGAGGTCAAACCCTTCCCGGTTCAGCCGAGCCTTTAATTGATACAGCCCGTGAAACAACAAAAAATGGATTTGGTACATCACCAAGGAATCCCCCAAATTTGCTTGAGCAAAGGGAGTCAGTTCCTTTTCTTTTAAAAGAGCCACCAAATCCCATTCTTTGAGCCCTTCGGGGTGCCGTCGTAGCAGTTCTTCAAGAAGGTCTAGAAAAGACATTAGTTGATCATTTTTTATCTGCATCGGTCCTTTGCTCCAAATCTGTTATCACTCCACCAGTTTAGCGAGTCAGAGCCTTCGAGGCAAGATCAAGGATCGGTGGTGACAGTTTTTATCGATTCCTTTAGCCTCTTCCCATGGAGAAACGATGAACGAAGAGAACAGCAAAGCCCTAGGTTTAGGCAACCCCAAGCGAATCAACTGGTTCCCTGGGCACATGAAAAAAGCCCTGCGAGAAGCCGAGGAACGGCTCCAAGCGATTGATCTTGTTTTGGAGGTCCGGGACGCACGAATGCCTCAGGGGAGCGGGAATGCGGACTTAGCGAAACGACTCAAAGACAAAGCACGGCTGATCATCTTCAACAAAGAACGTTACGCCCACCCAGGAAACTTCCGGGCTTGGCAGGAACAATTCAAAGCCGAAGGCACACCCTTCTTGGTGATCGATGCCTTAGACCAAAAATCGGTCAAAAAAATCATCGCCACCGCCAAGGATTTAGGCCGGGCGAAACAAGACCGGTTTATCCGTCGGGGGATCAAACCACCGCCGCTTCGTGTGATGGTTATGGGCCTTCCTAACACCGGAAAGTCCACCTTGATCAACCGGTTCAAAGGCAAAAAAACCACCAAAGTCGGCGACCGACCTGGGGTCACACAAGCTCAGCGATGGGTGCTACTCGACCAGGGGATCGAGCTGCTCGACACACCGGGAATCATGCCGCCAAGGATCGATTCAGATAACCGTGGGATGGGGCTTTGTGCGATCTACGCCATCCGTGACGAAGTCCCAGGAAAAATGCGTGTCGCCCAATACCTCGCTTGGTTGATCTTAAGTCAAAAGCCCAGCGAAGCCTACACCCGCTACAAGATCGACCCTGAAGCCACCGAACCCCACCAAGTATACGAAGCCGCCGCCAGCATCTTTGGGGCCATCAAAAAGGGCGGGGACACAGATTGGAACAAAATTTACGCCAACATCATCCATGACTACCGCAAAGGTTACCTCGGCAAACTTTGGTTTGAAACCCCCGAGAGCGACTGATTCCCACCGAATGACTGCCTCGCGGCATGACCCCCTCGCAAATCCAGAAATCCACTTGCGAGGGAGCCCGAAAAATTCCCCAAATAAAATTTACTTTTGATTTACGAAGGCATATGGTTTGAGCAAAGCCGCCCCTTCGAGGCCGCTTGGATTGTTTTTGTCTACCCCGCAGAGGAGCCATTCATGGAAGCAATTGCTATTATTGCTATTTTTGCCGCACTTTCCGCCATTATGGCGATCATCAAAACCAAGCAGGTTGTCGGGATTTCGATTGACGCCGGCGCCGAAACTGCCGAAGAAAGCTCAAAACTCCGCAAGATCCATGGCGCAATTGCCGATGGAGCCATGTCGTTTTTGATGCAATCCTACAAGGCAATGGGCGTTTTTGTCGTGGTTTTTGCTGTCTTGATTGCTGCGGTGATTGATGACCCGCACACCACCGGGGTTTATGAGGGAATCCCCACCGCCATTTCCTTTGTTTTTGGCTGTCTCACCTCTGTGCTCGCCGGGTTTATCGGCATGAAAATCGCGACAGCAGGCAATGTAAGGACCGCCGGAGCCGCAAAATCTAGCATCGCAGAAGCCTTTGTCATCGCTCTTAACTCCGGAGCAGTGATGGGATTCGCCTTAGTCGGCTTGGCTCTCTTTGGGCTGATTGGGATTTACTTTTTTTTAAAAGTCCTTTTCCCTTCTCTGGACACCCCCACAACCCAGCATATCTTAATGGAGGTGATGGCCGGGTTCGGGCTGGGAGGTAGTTCGATTGCTTTATTTGCCCGAGTGGGCGGCGGAATCTACACCAAAGCGGCTGACGTTGGAGCTGACTTGGTCGGCAAAGTTGAAGCCGGTATCCCTGAGGACGACCCACGCAACCCAGCGGTGATTGCCGATAATGTTGGAGACAACGTCGGCGACGTTGCAGGGATGGGGGCGGACCTTTTTGGTTCCTGCGCCGAATCCACCTGTGCGGCTTTAGTGATCGGTGCCGTGGCGTTTAGTAGTAACCTAGGGGCCTTGCTTTACCCGATCTTGATTTCGGCCATTGGGGTTCCTGTGGCGATGTTGACCTTTTTGTTTGTCAAAGTGAAAGGAGAAGAAGACGTCGCTCCTGCGCTAAAACGAATGCTGGTGATCTCCACTCTCTTGATGGCCGTGTTCATGTACGGGATCACGATCTGGTTTTTACCAGAGCGTTTTGTGCTCAATGGACAAGAAACAACCGCCATCGGAGTCTACTGGTGCTTTTTATCGGGGCTACTTTCCGGGCTCGGGATCGGCTTGGTCACCGAATATTACACCAGCCACGACTTCAAACCAACCCAGGAGGTTGCCGAGGCGTCGAACACTGGCGCGGCAACCAACATTATTTCTGGCATCGCCTTAGGCTATTATTCCACCGGCGTTCCGATTATTTTGGTGGTTTGCACCATTGGCACTTCTTATGGGTTCGCTGGGATGTACGGCGTCGCGATCGCTGCCTTGGGCATGTTGGGGACTTTGATCGTTGGCTTGACCATCGACGGCTACGGGCCGGTCTCTGATAACGCCGGAGGCATCGCCGAAATGACCGGTCTCGGGGAGGAAATCCGAGAGCGGACCGACGTCCTCGACGCCGCAGGAAACACCACAGCGGCGATCGGCAAAGGGTTTGCGATTGGCTCAGCGATTTTGACCAGCTTGGCTCTCTTTGCTGCCTTTCTCACCCGAGCCGACTTGCTCTTTAAAGAACAAGGCAAAACCGGTGTTTTAGACAACATCAACCTTCTAGACCCCCTGGTCCTTTCGGGCCTCTTTATTGGGGCTTTATTGCCCTTTATCTTCAGCGCCATGACCATGGAGGCAGTGGGAACCGCCGCGATGGAAATGATCACCGAAGTGCGCCGACAATTTAAAGAAATCCCGGGGATTTTAGAAGGCACCGCTGACCCTGATTATAAAACCTGTGTTGCCATCAGCACCAAAGCAGCGCTGAAAAAAACGGTCCCCCCGGCGGCTTTGATCATCTTGACCCCTCTGGGCGTGGGGATGTTGTTCGGCATCGAGGCTTTGGCCGGTGTCTTAGCAGGTTCCTTAGTTTGCGGTGGAGTTTTGGCGATTGCCAGCTCAAACTCAGGCGGTGCCTGGGACAACGCAAAAAAATATATTGAAAAGGGAAACCACGGCGGCAAGGGCAGTGATGCCCATAAAGCGGCCGTTGTCGGCGACACCGTCGGCGACCCGTTCAAAGACACTTCAGGCCCAAGCCTGAACATCCTGCTCAAACTCCAAGCGATTCTGTCCTTGGTGTTTGTGCCCTTTTTCGTCAATTACGGGGGGTTGTTAGACGGGATCTTCAAATAAGCTGAACCTGCCCGGTTCTTGGGAAACTCGCAGGTTTAAACCGAAATCCGGGTCAACAAGGCGAATCCAAGGCACACAACGATGCATCCGTAAAACCTTTGTATTTTTAATAGGCAAGTAGGGAGATCAAAGAGGGGGATGCGGGGCCTTTGTATTCCGTCGGTGTTGGAGGAGTCAAGAACTCAAAGGCCCCCGGTAGAACATAGACAGGGGAAGAGCGCAACATTCTTTCCCTGCTGTTCTGACCCCAATTTCTCTCATTGGCAGATCTAAAACCAGGGAAAGATTGGTAAAAATAAAAACAAAGCACAACACCCAAATATTTCAAAATACTATGATCATATTTTTCCAGAAAATTACCGTTTTTTTCACAAAAAAAAGAAGACAGTTCACCTTTTATTTCCCCTTTGATCTTAACTTTAAGGGAACCGTTGATCAAAAAACCTCAAGCCTTCGATTTAACTTTTCATGACTACTAAAACCAACAGAGAGAAAATTCGCTCTAAGGACCAAGAGCGGTTGTAAAAAATCAAACAATATTCTAACATCACGCATTGCTTAACCGCTGAAAGGTAGGTTAAACACCAACAACGAATGGGCGACCCAATCAGGTCAACTGCATAGGGTTGTCGGAAAAGAAGGCCGGTAGAGACCCTACCGAAGAATATCGCAGGGCATAAGAGCATACGGTGGCCTTTGGAATAACACCTTTGGCCGATTCCATAACAGTGTTTTATTTTAACTACGAAGAGGGTATATGCAACTTACCGGTATGAGATATGGCAGGCAGCTGCTCGAAACCATTGGTTTCCCTGCGGCTGAAGTGCTGACTGAAGATGCCTCCCACGAGGAGATTGCTGCCTTAATCCAAAAATCACCGGCTAAAAAAGTCGTGGTGAAACCCGTCTTTTTGGGCGGTGTGGGCAAAAAAGGTAAAGCCGGTTTGATCCACATCAGCAGCAACATCTACGAAGCTCAACAAGCGAAACGAGATCTCTTTTTTGCGAAGCATACCTTTGGCAACCACTCAGTGCAGGCCAACGGCGTCACCTTTGAAGAGTTCATCCCATCAGAATACGAGATTTACGTTTCGATCGCGATGAGCACCGAGCACCGAGCTCCTGTGATGATCCTTACCCACGAAGGGGGTGTTGATATTGAAGACCTGCCTGCGTCTCGCAAGCGAGTGATCAACTTCAACCCTGCGACAGGGATTAAGGCATTTCACATCAACGATGCCCTCATCGAGTTAGGCGCCCCTAAGGCAATCATCAGCCCTTTAGTACAGCACCTTCCAAAGCTTTGGGATCTGTACAATAACTATGGCTTGACCATGTTAGAAATCAACCCGATCCGAATGGCGAAAGTCAACGGCCGGTTGACTCCTTTCGCTTGCGACATCAAGGCGCAGTTTGACCAAGATGATCCCGCTCACACAAGGATCCAGTTCCCAACCGAGATTTTCTCAACGGAGTTCACTCCCTTTGAGGCAGAAATCAACATGTTGCGGACCTACCAAGGCCAGTCAGATGTGGTTGAATTGAACCCAGACGGAACCATCTTGTCCTTCATGTTTGGCGGTGGAGCCAACTCAGCAGCGACCGAGATTTTGGCAGAAAAGGCCATTGTGTCCTCTGACTTCGGCGGCAACCCACCGTACGCAAAGATGAAGTCTATTGCGGACATCAGCTTCAAACACTGGCTTGCTCAGGCACGAGTTGTCTTAGTCATTGGCGGTAAAGCGAACAACACCGATATCTTCGTCACCCTAAAGGCGATTGCCGATGCGCTCAAAGACCACATCGACAAGAACCCGAACATTCAGGTCGTCATCGGACGAGGTGGCCCAAATGTAATCCAAGGGATGGCCTACGCTCGAGACGTGCTAGACAACCTCGGGGTTGCCTACCGAATCTTTGGCCACGACTCCAGTATGATGCGAGTCTTGAACTATTCAGTCGAATTGGACGAATGGTTAGCTAGTGAAGAAAAGAAAGCTGCTGGTTCTAAAAAATCAGCCACTAAAAAGAAGCCTGCTAAGAAAGCGGCTAAAAAGTAAACCCTAACTGATTCGACCAGGAGCAAAAATGAGCAACAAGAAGAATCCATTTCCATATTTCGTGGGTGTCAACTCACTGAAGGAGCTGGCCAATAAGGAGTCTAGGGTTTGCGTGATGAACATCTTAGGCAACGAGTCTAAGACCGTTACCCCGATTTCGCACGAATACTCAGGCGGCAACATTGTTGCTGGAGTACAGTTCGGACGAAGTGGCTCTAAAATGGAAACCTCTATCGGCGACATCCCTGTTTACGGTTCTGTCAAAGAAGCGTCCCAGGCTAAAGCTGGTTTCGACACCGGCGTGATTTACCTTCCTCCAGCAGCGGTGAACTACGCTGTGAGCGAGATGTGTAAGCACAATGATGAATTGAAAAAAATCATCATCTTGACCGAGAAAGTCGGCGTCAAAGACGCTCGAATGATCCGGTGGGGCTGTCAACAACGAGGAATTGACGTGTTCGGTGGCAACTGCCTCGGAATCGCCAACCCTTGGGACCAAGTCCGATTAGGTGGTGCTTTAGGTGGCGATAAGCCTTTAGAGTCTTTGAAAAAGGGATCCGTTGCGATCTACTCTAACTCTGGAAACTTCTCGACCACCATCAGCGAGTACTTAAAAACTGCGGGCTACGGAACCAGTACCATCTTGTCTTCTGGTAAGGACGTGATCATTCACTTCGCCTTAGCTGAATTCTTGTATGCTGCTGAGAACGACCCACGAACCAAAGCGGTTGTGGTCTATATCGAGCCCGGTGGTTACTATGAGCAACAAGCCCTCGACTGGATCGAGCAAGGGTTGTTCAAGTTCACCAAGCCAATCGTTGCCTGTGTAACCGGCCGGTGGAAGAAGAACATCACCCGTGCTTGTGGTCACGCAGGTGCCTTAGCGGGCGCTGGCGACGACGCTGAAGCAAAAGAGCAGTTGTTTGACACCTACTTCGGTACCGGTTTATTTGACCCGGCTAACCCACAGGTGAGCGAGCGTGGTGTACGGATTTCTTCGATCCAGGAAGTCCCGTTGGCTATGGAAGCAATTGCCAAGCTCTTAGGGCAGAAAAGTGATTTCGCCCCAATCGGCGACTTGAGCTTGAAGCCATGGTTTGTGAACGAGCAGACCGTGAAATACCCTAAGCACCTGGCCATCCCCGCTGTGAAAGCTATCGCTCCTTACGACGAGCAGATCGAAGCGGTCAGCAAGCAGGTTGGAGCACAACTTCCCCGTGAAGGGATGCGTGACCGATCCGGCGCTTCAAGGATGGACCCTAAAACTCAGGTTTCTCAGGTTCATGGCACCCCTGTCTTGGAATTGGTCGAACATTCTTTTGGTTCAACCAACATCTTCTCATTGACCAAGGTGATGCCTGTTAAAGGGCAAGCCAAAATGGCCAGTTTGTTGCTGAACTGCTTTGTCGCGGACGCCACCCACAGCATTGGTGTCTCTCAAGTAGCCAAGGCTAACGGTGCGACCCCTAACGCCTACATTGGCGCTGAGGTCTTGAGCCTAGGTGACAAAGAGTTGTTCCAGCAGATTCGAGGTAACATCAATGCTTTGATCGACGGATTCTATGCTTCGATCGGCAAAGACTGTGCACCGAACAAAAAAGCTGCGGACGCCGCTCTCAAAGCGAAGTTAGAGATTGCTGAAGGAAAGAACACCAAGGCTCAGGAAGCCATGGCCGCTCATATCCTCAAGCAAGCGAAAAAGTGGAAAGCTGACTCGGTCTTCACTGAGTTTGCTCAAGGACACATCGAGAAGCACAAAAAAGCAGCGGCTTTGCCTTTGGCCTTAGCTGCTGGCTTGCTGTCTCTCGCTTGGGTTCCTTTGACCAACCGACGGATTGCTCGGGATACGGTCTCGGAAATGGGGACCTACTTAGGTGTCCATGGCACCATCGTGGCTTCCTCACCTTCGTCTATTGAGACCAACGCGGCTTGGACTGCACTGAACCAGCTAAAAGACCTCAAGGTCTTAGATGCTGACTTCACTCAGACCTGCTTTGAGTTGCTCTTCGGCCGCAAGCCGGACACCGACAACGAACTCTTTGCCCTTAACGCCATGTTGAACCTAACCGTTTCAAACGGACCGGGAACAATCAGCGCAAAGGGAGCCAAAGAGAGCGTCTCGGCGAAAAACTCTATCCCTGTTACCTACGCTGGATTTATGTCCAACACCGGCTTAGCTCACGGTGGTAACGGATTTGAAGCGGTTAAGTTCTTGATCGAGCAATTCGGCAAGTTTGACCCATACAAATCTCCTAAAGGTTTAGAGAAGAAGTTGACTTCTTTAGCTCAAGGAACCGCGAAGACCTACAACGACTACAAAAAAGCCGCTAAGGTCTCTGGTAACATGCAGTACATGAAGATTCCTTGTGTCAACCACCCTGTCTTCAAAGGCAAGTCGGTGAACATTGACCCAAGGGAAGAATTCATCTACAAACTGTTCTCAGACAAAGGGATGTCTAATCCCTTCCAAGAGTACTACCATGTACTGGTTAAGGAACTCTTCGCTGTTGGTGCCACTAAGAACCAGTTCTGTGTGAACATCGACGCTGTGATTGCAACCATCAGCTTAGAGCTGTTCTGGAAGCAATTCAAATCAGGCGAAGTTTCTGAAGCTCAAATGCAGGACTTAGTGTTTGTGATGTTCTTATTCGCTCGGATGGCGGGAACCGCTGCCGAAGTTTCGGATCACCGATCACGAGGAACTGACATGGATTGCCGAACCCCAGCTTCTCAGTTGGAGTTTGTGGTTTAATCCACCGTAAGTTAGAAAAAGCCCGGCCTGTTTATAGGCCGGGCTTTTTTTTTGCCTTTTTTTAGCACTCTGGCGCTGACCGGCCTGCCCTCCTACGGCTCTCCCAGAGAATTTTCATGACTAAGCATTTGTTATTGTTACTATTCCCACTTCATAAAGCTGCCATAATTCAAGAACTCGACTGTTTTCTTTGAATTGTCAGCCCCCTTCTGCTATACTACCCCAAAACTCTGCAGTTGAGGTCCCCATGAACCAACAATATTTTGCACGACTCAGCGCCCAGGAATCCAAACGACAGGCATCCTTGCTCAAACCGGGTTGGGAAATTGTCGACGGCCACCACTTGAGGCGAGTCTATGATTTAGAGGGGTTTGCCCAAGGGCTTAAATGGGTCAACCAAATTGGAGGTTTGGCGGAAGCGATGAACCACCACCCCAATATTTTCTTGAGTTTCAAACAGGTGAGTTTGGAGATGTACAGTCACAAACTGGGGGGGCTCTGCCAAGCAGACTTTGCCCTCGCCAGCCAAATCGACGATTTAGACTTATCTCCATAGCGGCAGACAGGGGCCCCTAGGCTGCAAAAAGGAGCCCTTTTATGGGCTCGTGCCTGGGGCGCCCACCACTGACGAAGCGCCAACCAAGTAGGGAGTGACTAACATCTGCACCATCTGGGCAGATTCGGCCATACGCTCTTGAGTGATCGGTTCCCCTCGCAGGGCGAGGTAGGGATTCCAGAAAATAGAGATCAACCAAATCATTTCAGTCAGCCGAGCGATTTGCGTTTCCCCTAAAGGAACCGCTAGCCCCGAGGCAATCATCCCACGGATACTGGCTTCAATCATTAACAATCGCTCAGACTGCATTTGTAGAAACAGTTCTCTCAGCTGGTCATCTTGCTCGATCAAATTCACCATTTCCCGACCAAAAAAAAGAAATTTCCATTCGATTTCTTTGATTTTCCCGAGCATTTCGTCCATTTGCTCTAACGAAGCAATCGCCGGTGGGTCGTTTCTTGGGATTGCCTCTTCGCAGCAAGAGGACATCTGGACGAACAACTCACAAATAATTTCGCCCTTGTTTTTAAAATGGTAATATAAGTTCCCCGGGCTGATCCCCGCGGCCTTGGCGATATGGTTCGTGGATACCGCCCGAGTGCCATGCAAGTTAAACAGCTCGAGGCTTGAGGTGATGATTTTTGATCGATTTCCCATGTTAAAAGCTATATTTTATCGCGCTGATCAACCGGTCATTGGTCCCGTAGGCTTCCAATAGACTTGTTTTACCAGGGCTTTGATAGGTGATCATCCCTGCTGAGATGTTTAGGGCGTCCATCAGGTCATAATCGATGTTGATCCGGTACACATCACCTGCTGAGTTGAACATGTGAAACCAGATCAACCGGGTGCTCAACGTATCGTTCAGGGCGTTATAACTGGCACTGGTAAAACTCCCACCTCCGGTTTTAGCGGTGTTCAGCTGTTCATGCCAATCCTTCACCTGATCAAAACTCACTTCGGAGCTGAGCACCACATCGGTTAAACCCTGGTATTCGATCCCAACCATCACCTGATTCAGGTCCTTCGTTTCAAAGGCCGTAACCTTGCTTTTCAAGAGGCTGGGAGCAGTTCCTTGTTTGAGCAGCCCTCCGATCTGAGTGGCTAAGTCCTTCCGGCCATACACGACTCCCTGTTTATTTGCGATCTCCCCTTTAACTAACATGGAACCGAACACTTGATTCGCCGCAAAGCCGACCGACTTGACCTTAGAATACTTGGGAACCAGGGACAAGCTGGCCCCCGTCCCGACGAAACTCACTGAATCAAGGTCAAGGTAAAAGCTATCGCTGTAAGTATCCGAATAATATGCCGCCAGATCACCACCGTTAAAACTCTTGAACAGACGAAGCATCCCCCCATCTTGGCCGGTAGGCAACTGTTCGCTAGCGATCTGAACCCCCTTCGCTCGAGCGGAGGCGAGCATATCGAACTCACTGCCCGCCCCAGGGACTTTATTTGCCCGAAATTCATGGAGCGCCACAATATCGAGCTCTAACCCATCATTCACCCAAGCGATTTTGGTTGCTCCAACCGGAATTCGAGCGTCTTCAATATCCACCATCCCCAGTTCACGGTTGTCCCGTGGGTTAGCCATATCGTTGATTTGGGAACTGTCAGATTGCCCCCAAGCCAAAATTTGTCGGCCTACTTTGACCGACCACCCACTAGAAAAACTTCCTTCGACATAGGTATCTCGTAACTCAAACTCTTGTTCATAGGCATCCAAGGTTCCTTGAGTATAGTTTTCTTTGCCGTTGATCTGGTAGGCCTGATCCACATACCCATTGGCGTTGACTTTGGAACGCCATTGATCACTCAGCTTATAATCGAAACTCAGATTCAAGGTCCCTTGCAGCTTGGTCAGCTTTTTATCGGTTCCCTTTTTTTTGGGGGAATAGCCGATTTCGGCCTTAGTGAACCCATAAAAAGACCATGCCTTGACCTCTACAGAGAGGTCTACTGAGTCCAAGTCAACCGAAGGGGCAGAAATTTCGGTATCAAAACCATCGCCAAAACCACCCTCTCCAAAACCAGCATCATCAAATCCGTCTTGTGCGGACACCGGAGAAGCGAGCAAACAAGCCACCATGGCTGCCAAAAACCAGCGGTTCATTATAACCCTCTCTCAATTCGCTGGGTAGTGAACAGAGAATCCTCGACCCCTTGATTGTATTGGATCTTATCAAACAACAAGGCTGTAGAATGCTGCCGTTTCCCACGAACCAAGGTGCTCATTTCGATTTTTTTGGCGGTCCAAATCCCTTGAATTTTTTGGATGTCAGTTGCATGGAAAACTTTGATTTTCTTGCCTTTTTTGACCCAAATTTTTCCTTGAATCGCCATGAAGTTATCTTTGCGGATCCAAGCCAGGCGCTTTAAATAGCCGGTGTCCGCAATCACTTCCTTCGCTCGACTCTTCACGGGAACGGAGCCAATCACCCAACATTCGTGGCCGTCTAGCATTGCAGATTCCTTGATCATTTTATAACTCCAATCTTCCACATCCAACCCGTTCATGTCGTGGTAGCTAAAGTCGGTGCCCATGAAGCTGTCTTTTTTGTTCCCAGCAGCAATTCGCTTCACTTTACGCAGCGCTGGAAGGTACAGCCAGCTGTCATCTTCGGTGTTTACGTCATCATAATCAAAGGACAAAAAGGCGGTGTTTTTCACGTCAGCCGGGGCCAGAAAAAAGTTCATCGACTTGGTGTCTTTTCCATAGTCTTTACGAAATCCTTTCAACTTACGAACCCGTTGCTGCCCCTTGGAATCGACCATGATCATGGTGGTCTCACTGATGGAGGTTTCCCCGTCATCGAGGTCGTCCGCTTTCTGAGAGATTTCCTTTGGTGTCAAGGCAAAGGCTGACCCGAGGGAGACCGATAACAACAACGCCATCAAGCTGGTGGTGCGAGCGAATTTTGCGTACATACTTTCTCCTATAGGTGTAAGTTAGTGAGCTTTAGATTTCTGCAAAAACATAACAGCGGGCAACAGGGTCAAGGAAGCAATCAAGGCAACCGCCAAAATCACCGCTCCAAAGAAGCCCAGTTGGATATTCGGAACAAAGGTCGAAACCATCAAAATCGAAAAACCAAAAAATAAGATCACTGTGGTGTAGGTGATCGCCTTACCGGTTTCCGAGACCGCTTCATGGACCGCCTCTTTCCTGCTGGCCCCGGTTTCACGGACTTTGATGTAGCGACTCATGATATGGATGGTGTCGTCCACAGCGATCCCGAAGGTCACCGACGCAATAATCATCGCCGACATGTTGAGGTCAATCCCCAAAACCCCCATGATTCCCCCGGCAAGCAAAATTGGGAATAGGCTTGGGATAACCGCCAAGAGGCCGTATTTAAAGGACCGTAACAACACGATAAAGCACACGAAAATTGAGATAAACGCGAGGCTGAAACTCACCACAATCCCCTGTAGGATGTAATTATCCATGTTGTTATACAACACAGGCATCCCGGTAATGGTCACGTGCAAATCTGAAAAATCCTGGTCAATTTTCTTTTGTATCATCGCCACAAAGGCTTTGGTTTCCTTGGTCGGCTGGTTCACCAACCTCAACGAAATCCTCATCCGGCGTTCGTCAAAGGTCTTTTGATCGGACAGATCCTCGCTCGGTGAAGAGTTAGAATACAGCAACAAATACTGGGCGACCAATTCTCTGGAGTCTGGAAGCACTTTAAAGGCCGGGTCGTCTCCGTGCATCGCTTGATTAAAGGCTTCTAGCATGTCCATCAAGCTGGTCGCTTTCCCGGTATTGTCGAGCTGCTCTAGCCAAAGCTCTAGTTCCTTTGCCTTAGCCAGGAATTGGGGCTCTAAAACCCCTTTCTCTTTCCCTGAGTCCAAGATGAATTCCAAGAAAAATCCACCTTCATATTGGTCATTAAAATAATCCAAATCCCGGCGCATTTGGGTGTCTTTTTGAAAGTAATCAACAAAGTTAGCGTTCACTTCCACCTTAGAAATCGAATACAAGGAACCCAGGGTTACAAGCAAACCAATCAAAGCAATCGGTTTAGAAAACCGGTAGGTAAAATCGGTTAGGCTCCCGGTAATTCTCCCAATGAGCCCCTCTTCTACGGCCTCTTGGGCCTTAGATTCTTTCGCCTTCGTGAAGCTAACCAAAGCCGGAAGCAAGGTCACGGTGATCACAAAGGCCGCGACAACGCCAAAGGCCGCCACAATCCCAAATTCCCTCAAGGGCCCTAACTTTGAAAACCCAATGGATAAAAACCCCAAAGCGGTGGTGATCGAAGTGTTCATACAAGGAACAAACAGAGCTCTTACCGCTTCTTTTGCGGCAACTTTACTGTCCTTTCCTTTGCCCCGTTGGTGATAAAATTCAACCAGCAGGTGGACCGAATCACCGATCCCCACGGCCATCAAAATCACCGGCAAAGTCACGTTCAACATGTTCAACGCCCAACCTAAAGAGCCCATCAAGCCCAGGGTTGCAAACACGGAACCGACGATCACCAGCAAGGGCATCAACAGCCCAGAGACAGTCCGAAAACTCCCCACTAAAACAACAATGATCAGCAAAAACATCAAAGGAATCGTCAGGCCCTGATCAGCCATACTGGCTTCAAAAAAGTTTGCCGAAATATCGGGGTTCCCGGTAAAGTGAAACACAAAACCCTGCTGTTCATAGCCTTTGTCTTTAACAAACTGCTTCACCTGGTCCACCAACTGGACATGGTGGTCAACCGTCGCCTTGAGGTAGGTGCTTCGAGCGCTGATCAGCGCATGCTTGAAATCCCGGCTCACCAAGGCGCCGAGAGCGAGGTCTTCTCCCTTCATCAGCTCCGCTGCTTTACGCAACTCTTCAGGGCTTCCCTCAAACTCGCTTTGGTCTTCAGGGAACAAATCCACAACATCGAGGTTATCCCCCTTTGCCTTCGTCATCTGGTAGGTCACCAAGGACTGGACCTTGGTGACAGCCCGGATCGGGTGACTCCGTTTGGACGACGTTGAGAGCCCTTCTCCTGAGGTTTCCTCCCCAAACCCAGCATTCTCAAAGTCATCTGAGCTGTTTAACAGCGAATCGGCTTGGGCCGGCTCTACAGAAAACTTTTCCAAGTTCCGGCTGCGGGTCAAGTCGCTGAAGGCGAGTTCTTTGAGGAAATCATGATCCTGGAGATACTCAGTCAGTTCGTAGGTGAGTTTAATGTAGTCTTTCGAGAAGACCGTCTCCCCTGGTCGGGCTTCGATCCCGATCAGGAAATATTCATTGTCCCCAAAATAGTCTAACAGGTCATCGTAGGCCGATAAGGCCGGATCGTCCTTTAAAAACCACATGTCGTTCGAGTTGTCGAAATAGAGGTTCTTCATCGGCGCCAAGGCGCCGAGAATGGCCATTACCGAAATCAACAACACCAAAATTCGCTTTTCTACTACGAATTCAGCCCAACGATCTACGAATTGTTTAAACATCATTCCCCGTTCACAACGTTATTTTAGAGTAAATACTCTACTTTTCTAGAGTATTTACTCTAACCGAGTCAACCTTATTTTTTGGCCCGTTGATCTGCCCAGGTTAGCAACGCCGGAGCAAGCAAAATATCCGCCCAAAAAGCGAGGATCATTGTCATTCCGGTGAGCAACCCGAAATTAAACAAGTTGTTCATCGTCGCTAACATGTAAAGCCAAAAGCCTAAGGTGAGCACTGTGCTGGTCACAACCATCGCCCGACCTGCGGTCATCAAGGTATGCTCAATCGCTAACTTTGAATCCCCGGTTTCCTCGAGATACCGTTGGTAGTTATGGAAAAAGTGGATGGTGTCGTCCACCGCCAAACCAATAGCGATCGAACCAATCAGCAAGGTGAACATATCGAGCGGCATCCCGACATACCCCATAAACCCAAGGGTTAGGATGATCGGCGTTAAGTTAGGGATCATCGAAAGCAAGCCTAAGCGCACTCTACCCATCAACAGGATCATCATCAGACTGATCACAACACCAGCAATCAGGTAACTGCTCACCATACTTTGGATCAACTTGTCCATGGTCCGAGCGAAGAGCTCAATCATCCCGGTGGATTGTATTTTCACATCCGGTCCCAGGAGTTCATGAGCCTTGGCTTCAATGGAGTTGAGCAACGGGACATAGGAGCGAGACTCAACCCAAGGGGCCTTGATTGTCATCCGAGTTTTTGAGAACTGAGAATCCACTTGGTCTTCCAAGTCATCTGAGCCGGAATTTTCGAACAACAAAAACTCCTGAGCGATCAACTGAGGATCGTCTGGGATGCTATAATTTTCGGGTCTATTTTCCCCTAGTGCCTGGTTGATCTCTTTGACCATACTAGCGAGAGAAAAAGCTTTGCCTACAAACTGACCGTCCCAATCCTTCATCGGTTGAGCCAAAGCAAACTTTTCAAGTTCGTCTAACCCTTTCAGGATTTTGGGGTCATACAATCCATTTTCTTTTCCTGTGTCCACCAACAGTTCAATGGAAACACTTCCCTTCAGGTAATCATCCATCGCCTTGGTTTGCAGTCGAATTTCCGAATCTTCAGGGAACCAAATCAAAACATTGTGTTCTAGTTTCAGTTTGGGGATGCCCATAGCGGCAACCAGCAGAGCCAAAGCCCAGAGACCCACAACGATTTTGTGACGGTCATGAGCAAAGTCTCCAACTGCCAACAAGAGTTTCTCGGTGATGGTATTCTCTTCTTCAGTATCTTGATGCTTTTGGTGGCGAACCGGCAAAATAGCCAGAAAGGTCGGCAACAAGGTGACAGTCATAAAGAAGGCCACCATCACCCCAAAAGCCGCAAAGATCCCTAGGTCAGCCACCGGCGCAATCTCAGCAGAAGCAAAGGACATCAAACCGGCTGCAGTGGTCAAACTGGTCATCAATACCGGAAGTCCAGAGTGCTCAATCGCATCGATGATTGCCTTATCCTTGTTTCCCTTTTCCTTGTGAAAATCCTTATAAAACATGCTCATCATGTGGACTGATGCCCCGATGCCGACCGCTAGTAAAAAGCTAGGCATAATCTGAGTAGGCAGCTTTAACGCAGTACCTGTCATAGCCATCAGGCCTAAGGTGTATACAAAACTCAGAATCACGGTGAGCAGCGGCAACAACACCCCAGAGAACCGGCGGAACATCAAGCCCAAAAAGAGAGCGATGCCCCCAATGGCGAGCAAGGTGAAGAACCTCATGTCCTTCATCATCGACCTCTTCAAAAAGTCGGTGACCACCGGGGAACCAGTGAAGGAAATCTTAAAATCAGGGCCCTGATATCGGTCCTTAATCTCTTTGACTTGTTGGATGATTGCGCTATTTTCTTTATCGGTGATCGGCGTTCGAGGCTCAGTGCTCTCGACGACCTCTGCGCCCATGTCAAACCCTTCATCAAAACCGGTCTGCCCTTCAGAAGACCAAGCACTCGTCTGGATCGCCACCAAAGTCCGGGTGCCCGATTCATCGATCAAGAAGTTTTTATACAGCGGGTTATTCATCACATAGGCTTTTAATTCACTCACCTGCTGTTCATTGCTCGGCAATTCTTCAAGCAGGTCTTCAACAATCAACTGTCCCTCGGCCCCCACGGTTTTCCGTGCGCTCACCAAGCTGTTGATGTCTTTTAAATTAGGGACATTATCTTCGATTTCCATGTGAAGTTTTTTCAACTTTACTAAAAAATCTTGGCTAAAAATATGGTCGGACTCAATCATCAAAACCACCATTTCATCTCGCCCAAACTGGTCACGGAACGATTCGTACAACAAAATCGACGGGTCGTCTGGGCGAAAAAACCCCTCAGTGGAGGTGTCCATTTTCATAAACCTAAGCTGAGAGCCCATAAAGCCGGTCAAAGCAACCAGCAAGGCAGCAAAAACCCACTTATTTCGGATCACCAAGGCGGCCCATTGGCAAAATAATTGGTCGATTCGACCTCGGATTCCCTTCATGAGTTCACTCCAGATAAGGGGTTAATGTTTTTTCCAACAGAAGGCGTCTCTTGGGAGGCGACCTCTTCGATAAACTTGATCGTCCGTTGCACCGATTCGGGGCTTATTTGCGATTTTTCGGCCATTTTCTCTGCCAGCTCCTTCGCTGCCATCTCAACATATTCCTGCCCACAGGCCGAACGCATCAACTGTATCCCAATAATCGAGGATTGGAAAAACAAGGCCGTTGGTCGGTCTAAGCAAAAGGCTGTCATGAGGAGTCGGGTCCGACTCGACACAATTTCCGACAGCGTTTCAGCCAAGGCCTTAGATTGGCCCGCCAGGACGTGAAATTCTAAGAGCATCTTCGCAAATTTGCGGTCTCTAGTGAGGGCTTTGGTGAAGGTTTCAACCATCATCGCCCGGTCGCAATCTTTTACCGCTTCAAGGAGGGTACGAATTTTTCGATCCGCAATGAACCGGAGGCCTGCTTTTAACAATCCCTCTTTATTACCAAAATAGTGAGGGACCAACCCGTGGTTCACTCCGGCGGCTTGACAAACCAACCGAACGGTCACGACTCCGGCGCCTTGGGTCAATAAAATTTCTTCTAAGGCCTGCAATATCTTTGTTTTACTAGTCATAGCTCTCCGTTATCCAACTGGATAATAATTTATACGGACGTATAACAACTTGTCAAGGAGCTAAAAAAAGACCCCCTTTTTCTACACCCCCCTTCTTTTCATGCGATTTCCCTTTGTCATCCAAGCCCAGGTCCGGTACACTACCCAACGTACCCCTAACCACCCACCTCAAGGCGAATCATGTTATCGGTAAAAGCGACCTACGAAAACGGAAGAATCCTCTTAAAAGAGCCGGTGGAGCTGGCTGATAACACTGAGGTCATCATCACCTTCTTAGATGGCGACTATCCGGCCCAAGAACAACCGGCCGCAGAAGAGCCTGCCCTTGAGAGTTCCGACCTTAAAAATGACGCCTACTACGAAAAGTTACGGGAATTTAAGCGATTTAAGGCCAAAGGAAACATCAGCATTGTTGAGGGCGATACAGAAGTCGACTACCCCCTAAACGACTATTCTGCTGGTGGGCTCAGTTTCTTTGCAGGTCGATCTTTCAGCGAAATGGAAATTATCACCGCTAAAATCAAATACCAAGCTGCTGGGGAAGTCTTGGAGCTGGATTTTGAAATCCGAGTGATGCGGTGCATTGATAAAGGGGATCAAAACCTGATCGGTTGTCAATTCCTAGACAACGCCGATGAAGAGCTTTGGCACACGATCATGGCCTAAGCCCCTTCAGATCAAATCAAAAAAAAAGGCCCTTGGAATTCCCAAGGGCCTTTTTTTTTGCTTCAAATTTAGGCCCAGAGCGAACCGATTCGCCCAAGGCCCCAAAGGGCCAATTAGCCGATCATTGCAGGGTCTAAGATCAACCGCTGAACAGGCTCACCGCCAATCACGTGAGACTCAATGATTTCGCTAACGTCTTCTGGCTTCACACCTTGATACCACACACCTTCAGGGTAGCACACCATGATGGTACCCGCCATACAAGGGCCTAGACAGCCTGACTGGGTGATCTTCATTTTTCCCCAAAGGTTTTTCTGGTCCAACTGTTCAAACATCTTCATGAACACGTCACCACCGCCCATATCGCCGCCGCAGCTGCCTTTAGGGTGTCCTGGAGGTCGTTGGTTGGTACAAACAAAAAAGTGATGTTGTGGCTGAGGCATTTCCGCTCCTTTAGAGGCTTTTGGGTATAAAAAGTTTGAATATGCCAAACCTTAAAATTTCCAGCCTCCCTTGACAAGGGAAAAATAAGCCGATCTTTGAGTAAGACTTCCCGACAGCTCACCAAGCAATGGGCTTACGACCTCGAAAGAAACCTCCTGTCGGGCCAGAGGCCGACAAATTTGCCAACCATACCGCCGTATCCGCCCCTTCTTCTACCGACAGCTCAGCGGATTCGCCTCCCATCCGGGTCCGTACCCAGCCGGGGCACATTGCGTTGATTTTGACATCTGCCGGCAGGCCTTGTGACGCCGCTAACGTCAAAGCGTCCATTCCGGCTTTGGTGACTGAGTAACTAAAGGGTCCGGTCAACCCCTCGTCTATTGATATTTAAGCCAACCCAATGAGCCTTGCCCAAGTAAAAAAAGGCAAAAACAAAACCTCACAGACCCTGCAAGAAAAAACCTTGCCAGCGTAGCTTCTGCTTAAAAAAGGGTGGGATTTTGTGCCGCTAGGGCTAGAATTAGCGTGGCTCCCCGAGCAAGACTCGAACTTGCGACAAGGCGATTAACAGTCGCCTGCTCTACCAACTGAGCTATCGGGGAGTGTGCTTTAAACCTTTTAGATATTGAAAAGGTGTCTTCATAGATAAAGATATCGTCATTTATTGTCAATCAATATTGAGCAAAATAACGTTTTTTTTCTTTTCAGGGCACTGAAGCCTAAAAATTCACCTTCCAATCAACTTGGGTGCTACCACCTGGAGTGTTCGGGTTAAAAGTCACATCCAGGTATCCCTTAAATTTCCCGGTTTGTACCAGTTTTTTCAAAATCGATTTGGTCCGAAAATACTGAATCGAACTATAGGCCATCCCGCCGATAGCACCAAGGACTTTCAAATCGTCACCAGACTTAAACTGGGACAGGAAATACGCAGAACCCATGGCGGTACCGACCATCCACATTTGCCAATAATCTCGGTCCTCCTCAACCAAACGAACGGTGCGAATCCAACGGTTTTTGTCTTTGTCTTCAATACTGATCGGTCGGATTTCTATTTTCTTCTCCACTTCAAACACGTGGCGTAGGTGAGTATCCAATTCTTTACGAACATAAGCAATCAGCTGAATTTGCTTTCGTTTTTCCAGATAGGTCGTGACATATTCACCCTGTTCAGGGGTTTCGATCTTTTGAAAATATACCCCTTCAGAGGAATGATCCCCCACCTTGGTGATTGTCAACAATCCAATGTTGGCTCGCCGTGTATTCGATCCACCTAACAAACTGATATCGGTTTTGGTTGACGAAAGATTTTTGTAGATCACCAGCCGGTCCCCTACAGAAATTCCTTGGTTCGACCCCATACTGATCACTGCAAGCTTATTATTCGCCCGCAATATCTTCCCTCGAAGCGGGGTGTTTCGCGCAATCGATTGGGCTAAAGCATACAGCCTTCGATCCATGCTCCCGTCATCAAAACGAATGTGGTCCACATACTCAATGGCGTTATCAACGACATTCACCAATTTAAGTTCTAGGGACACATAGCCTGATTTAGTCAACGAAATGTGACCGGACACAACCCGCTCAGCCCCCAAAATCTTGGCCATTTGAATCCCACAGCCGATTTCAAAACAAGGAAGCAGTTCAGGCGACTCTTTCATCAACACTTGTTCTGCCTGCTCATGATTGGTCACCAAAAACCGATTTGTGTTGGCAACGTTTTGAGCAATCATGGTGGAGTAGGCCCTAGCGGCAGAGTCGGTCATACCGGTTGCAGCAAACTGCAAGACCAACAACCCCGTCTGAGCCGTTTCCGGGTCGGACAGAGGGGACACCGAGGGACTTGGTGAGTCCTGTGCCCAGGCCGTGTTGATCACCCAAGGGACCATCAAACATAAAAAAAGAATCCGCTTCATGCTGATCCAATAATGGTTCTGATTTGACGAAATATCGTTGACCTGATCGCACAACGCAACAGGACACTGGTTTGGGATATAAATGCAGGAACTGGGCACAAAGGAGGGAGTGGGGCCTTTTTTTTAATTTCAGGCCCCAAAATGTGCAGAGAGGAAGCTTCCTCCAGAGCGGGAGACCGCTATGGAGGAATGTTGCTTCCTTACGAAGCTTCTGGGTTCGTATCTACAGCAGCTTTCGCCCGAGGAGTTCGCCGCTTTGCAGGGGCTCGTCGTTTTGGCTTTTCAGCTGTCTTTGGTTCTTCACTTGCTTCCGAGGAATCCGCCGCATCCTTTGACGCAGTAGCGACTTTTTTAGCCGCCCGTGGAGCCCGACGTTTTGCCGCAGGCTTCTTGGGTGCTTCTGATTCGGCAGACTCAGAGGCTTCTGCCCCTTCAGTCGATTCCTCAGAGGTTTCCTTAGCAACCGGCTTTTTCCGAGATCGAGACCTTGGAGCTCGCTTTGGCTTTGGCTTTTCCTCTTCCGCAGTTTCACTCACACCTTCGCCAGTGGCTTCAGCCACGTCGTCGGTGGACACGGTCTTTTTCCGTCGACCCCGAGATGCAGGCTTCTTTTTTTCTTCAACCGCCACTTCCGTGACTGCTGCATCGGAGCCTTCGTTGCCTTCACTTGACTCAGCGACTTCAGGCGCAGGGGTCTCCTCTACGACCCTTGGCGGAGGAATCACCAAAACCGTTGGCTCTTTAGGCGCAATCAGAGTTCTCCACAAATAACGCTCAGGGAACGGCTTGGGCAATTCGCCCGCCTTGCCTTTGAGCCGCATTTGGAAGTCAAAGAAGAACTTATCAAGAGCCTCTTCCGAGTGGGTGTTCAACTGGTCGAACATCGCTCCTTTATGCATTTCAGACTCACCAGGAACCACCGCCTGCAAGCCTGTATCGGCAACTGGCAGGGTGTCGAAACTGAAGTTTTCGTCCACATCAGGGCCTGAAGAAATCGCCGGTTCAGCTTTAACTTCCGACTCCTGCTCTTGCCTAGGCGCTCGTTCTCGCCGGGAATTGTCAGACGAATTGTCTCGACTTCGCCCACGACCACGACCACGGCCTCGATCATTTCGAGAGGTTTCCTTTTCGCTGGTTTCTCCGTTACCTGTTTCTTCTTCAGAAGCGGGCTCTGGCGTTCGCTCAGGCCGTCCTGTTCGTTCAGGTCGGTTCCGGTTATTCGCCGGTCGGCCATCCTCTGAATCTCTTCGGCGACCTCGTGGCCTTGAGTCTCCTCGCTCAGTCCTCGGAGCAGGCTCTCGTTTGGCAGGCCCATCGGTGACACAACTCAAATAGTTTTCATCAAAACTATGTAGTGAAGGGTCAGCGGTGATCGATACTTCGATCCCAAATTCTTCTTCTAACTCAGTCAGCTCTTTACGCCGCTCGTTGAGTAAATGGTTGGTTAGCTCAAGAGGTAACGCGCCGTGGACACGGACAGCGTTGCCTTTAGCGGCCAATTCTCGGATAAACCGTAGTACAAGGTTCGTCGCTGCAAGTTGCGACGGCACCATTCCCTTTCCTGCACAAACAGGACAAGGACTTTCGACCACATTTGAAATCCGTACCGCCATCCGTTGGCGACTGATTTCAAGAAGCCCAAAGTTACTAATCGGTAAGATCTTATGTTGGGCTTTATCCCGCAACATTGACTCGGTGATTCGCCGTTCAACCAATTCACGAGACTTGTCTTTATCCATATCGATAAAGTCAATCACAACCAACCCGCCTAAGTTCCGAAGTCGGAGTTGGCGAGCAACTTCTTCAGCCGCTTCCAAATTGGTTCGTGTCGCCGTATCGTCGACATTCCGCTCTTGGTTACTTCGGCCAGAGTTCACATCAATCGCCACCAAAGCCTCGGTCTGGTCGATCACAATCGACCCCCCAGAAGGCAGGCGGACTTCCCTTGACGTCAGCTGTTCAACCTGTCGCTCAATGGCGTAAGTCGAGAACAAACTGCGATCACCGACATACAACTTAAGAATTTTTTGTCGACGAGGGTCTGCCATTTTGATGAAGTCCAAAGCCTTTTGGAACACCATTGGGTTATCCACCCAGACTTCGTTGATATCTTCAGAGTAATAGTCCCGCAGAGTCCGAGTGACCACATCTTCTTCTTCTTTTAACAACGCCGGTCCACGAACTTTAGAGAACTCTTTAAAGATCGACTCCCAATGTTTCTTGACACTGGTATAGTCCTTCTTTAACTCGCTTAAGTCCCGTCCGGTCCCTGCAGTTCGGATAATCGCTGCATGATCTTCGTTTTCCAACCCGGACAAAAAGCCCTTGAGTCGGTCTCGTTCATCTCGGTCTTCAATTTTTTTGGACACGCCCCCTTTGTTACCATAGGGCATAAAGACCATAAACCGGCCAGGCAAGGAGACGTTCATCGTCATCGCAGCGCCTTTGTTGTCTACTTCTTCACGGGTGACTTGCACCAAAATTTGTTGGCCGACTTTTAATCGAGCTCCAGTTTCCTGGCCTTCGACTAATTCGGGACAAACTTCTGAGAGGGGGAGAAAACCATGCCGCTTGACTCCGTAGTCTACGAAGGCCGCTTGCACAGCTGTTTGGATCTGGACGACCCGGGCTTTATAAAGATTTCCCTTGATCTGTTCACGGGACTGGTGCTCGATCAGCATCTCTTGGAGAAGCTGGTCTTCGACCACAGCTATGCGACTTTCATTTTCGCTAGCCATGATCAACATTTTTTTATCTGTCATATTCGCTCATATTCAGGCGTTAAAATTGGATTGGCCTGAAAGAGAGAAAAGAGCAAAGAGTGTTTATGGGGCCTGAGCCGTTAGCCTTTGTTTCCTTCGCCGCATGCCTTTCTAGCGGCTTCGACGGGGCCAGTGGCGGGGACTACATATCCCTTGAAAATGCCACCATAAACCAAATACTTCTGTTTCCCAACCATTTTGACACGGGCGACTCCGCCCCCACCAAAATTATTACATTGGTAATATTTAAACCCTCGGTCATCCTTATAGATGTAATCTACCGCATGGGCTACCGGTGCGAGGAGGAACAAGAAAGTTGTAATTGATGCGCTGATGAAAATCTTCTTCATTCGGTTCTCCGATTTTGATTCTGCTTAATACTCATCGTTATCGGAAGGTCAATGCAAAAAGCTTGCGCCTTTTGCCACATCAACGATCTTTTTTTCTACAACTTTAAACTTCGTTCAACTTGACCTCGACAAACAATCTGGTCGTTCTTTTGTCTCTTGTCTTTTCTATCTTTCCTTTTGATTACCGCTAAGGCTATCGAAGTGAATCAAAGTTGTCCAGCAAAAAGAGATTCATAGGGTTTATGCGGTCAAGACTTCGACCCCGGTTTCACTCACATAAAGGGTGTGTTCAAACTGGGCGGAGAGCTTGCCATCGGCGGTTACAGCCGTCCAATTGTCCGACAATACCCGGACCCCTTTTCGCCCCAAATTAATCATCGGTTCGATGGTAAAAAACATCCCCGGCAAGATCATTGGCCCCGAGCCTTGACGACCAAAATGGGGGACCTGTGGTTCTTCATGGAAGCTCCGGCTGATCCCGTGACCCACAAATTGCTCCACCACGCCGCATCCCTGTAAATGAGCGTATGTTTGGATCGCGTAGCCGATGTCGCCGATATGTCCATAAGGTTTGACCGCTTCGATGCCTAGGTCTAAACAATGTTTGGCAATCGCAGTGATTCGTCTGGCTTCATCACTGACTTCTCCGATCAAAAACGTCCGGTTGGTGTCCCCAAAGTAGCCGTCTAAAATACAAGTCACATCCACATTCAACAAATCCCCTTCCTTAATCACCGCCTCTGGCGATGGGATCCCATGGCACACCACTTCGTTCAGAGAGGTACAACAGCTTTTCGGGTAACCATGGTAGTTCAAGGTCGCGGGGATCGCCCCATTGTCTAGAGTGAACTCATGGACCCATCGGTTCACATCCTCGGTCGTCACACCCGCTTTGAGCCGTTTTTCTACCATTTCTAGGGTCTGTTTCGCTAGCAGACAAGAAGCCTTCATCCCGTTGATAAACTCTGGGCTTCTCTGGATCGGGGCGGGGTGGAATGGATTTCGGTTCACAGCGGTCTCTTGGCTTTTGTTGAGGTGGCACTTTTTAAATTTTTTCCCACTGCCACACCAGCAGGGGTCGTTACGGTTTGGTAATTGATCCGGTTTCACTTGATCACCAAGTTTAGAATTTTGTCTTGAATGTAAATCACCTTCACGAGGTTCTTTCCTTCCAAGTAGTTTTGCACCTTGCTGCTTTGTTTGGCCATCGCCAAGACCTCTTCTTGAGTCGCACCTGGGCTGATTTGTAAGGTTTCTCGGTGTTTTCCAAGGATCTGAACTGGCAAGTTGATGGTGCTAGCTACCAGTTTGCTTTCGTCAAAGCTAGGCCAGGTTTCAAAGACTAAGGTTTGCTCGTGCCCTAACTGGGACCAAAGTTCCTCACAAAGGTGGGGCGCAAAGGGCGATAACAACAACACGAGGCCTTCAATGATTTCTCTTGGCCGCTCGGTGACTCCGGTCAACTGGTTCACCAAGATCATCAACTGGCTGATTGCTGTGTTAAACCGCAACCCGTCCAAATCCTCGGTCACTTTCTTCACCGTTTCGTGGTAAAGTCGTTCCAAACCCTCTTCAATCGGCTGGCCAGAGACAGATTCCATCACCTGGTCTTGCTCGTCCATCACCAAGCGCCAAGCTCGGCTCAAGAACCGGTGAATCCCTTCTAAACCGGTGGTGCTCCATGGCTTCGCTTTTTCAATCGGCCCCATGAACATTTCGTAGAGCCGTAGGGAATCAGCGCCGTATTTTTCAACAATCACATCCGGGTTGATGACATTCCCCCGACTTTTTGACATTTTTTCGCCATTTTCCCCAAGGATCATCCCTTGGTTCACCAACTTTTCGAAAGGCTCCGGCGTCGAGACATGACCCAGGTCATAGAGAACCTTATGCCAGAACCGAGCGTATAACAGGTGCAAGACCGCATGTTCCGCACCGCCGACATATAAATCAACAGGCATCCAATACTTTTCGGCTTCGTCGCCCCAAGCTTTCTCATTGTTATCCGGGTCTAGATAGCGCAGATAGTACCAACAAGAACCGGCCCATTGAGGCATCGTGTTGCTGCTTCGACGTAGGGTTTCACCGCCATGGGTCGTCGTGATCCAATCTTCAATGTTCGCCAACGGAGATTCACCCATTTCGCTAGGTAAAAAGTTCTCTGTCCGAGGTAAAGTCAACGGCAAGTCTGCCTCGTCCATCGGGATCACCTCGCCCGACTCGCTTTCCATCAAAGGGAAGGGCTCCCCCCAATATCGCTGCCGAGAAAACAACCAGTCTCGTAACTTGTAATTGATCGCTTCTTTTCCTTTGCCTTCGGCTTCCAGCCAGCTGATCATCTTTTCTTTCGCCTGTGCCACTTTCAGGCCGTTTAACATTTCCGAGTTACACAACACACCGTCTTCGGTGTGTGCCGCTTCGGAAACATCGGCCCCTTCGATGATGCTTTTGATTTCAATTCCAAAGGCGTCTGCAAATTCCCAATCCCGTTGGTCATGGCCCGGCACCGCCATAATGGCCCCGGTGCCGTAGTTCATCAACACATAGTCGGCGATCCACAGAGGGATTTTCTTCCCTGTCACTGGGTTCAGTGCATAGCTACCTGTAAAGACCCCTGTCTTTTTCTTGGAGAGGTCGGTTCGGTCCAAATCACTTTTCGCCGCACAGGTTTCTTTGTAGGTGTTGATTTCTTCCCAGGTCTCTTCTGTACTGATCCGGTCAACCAGGGGGTGTTCAGGGGCGAGTACCGCGTAGGTCGCACCAAACAGGGTATCAGGCCGGGTGGTGAAGACCACGAACGAAAGATTTTCCTTACCTTCCACTTGGAAATGAACCTCCGCCCCTGTGGAACGTCCAATCCAATTTTTCTGCATTTCTTTGACCGAGGTTGGCCAATCCAAGTCGTCTAACCCTTCGAGTAATTTATCGGCGTATTCTGTAATTTTGAGCATCCACTGTTTCATCGGCCGACGAACCACTGGGTATCCACCTCGCTCCGACTTCCCATCAATCACTTCTTCGTTCGAAAGCACAGTCCTGAGCTCAGGGCACCAATTCACCGGGGCTTCGTGTTCATAGGCCAAGCCAGCCCCGTAGAGCTTCAGGAAGATCCACTGAGTCCACTTATAATATTTCGGGTCTGTGGTGTTGATTTCCCGGTCCCAGTCATATGAAAACCCCAGGGATTTAATCTGGCGGCGAAAATTATCCACGTTTTTTTGGGTGGTCACTTCCGGGTGGGTCCCGGTCTGGATGGCGTATTGTTCTGCCGGGAGCCCAAAAGCGTCCCAACCCATGGTATGCAAGACATTAAACCCCAACATCCTTTTATACCGACACACAATATCCGTCGCAGTGTAGCCTTCTGGGTGGCCTACGTGCAGCCCCTGGCCCGAAGGGTAAGGGAACATATCTAAGGCATAATATTTTGGTTTTTCCGGGACAATCTCGGTTTTAAAGGTCTTATGGGAGTCCCAATAGGCTTGCCACTTTGGCTCGATATTTTCTGGTTGGTAAGGCATGAACGGCTCGTTGGTGCTAGGGTGTGCCGCTGAAAAAAGGGAGCGGCTGCGAGCATTGTAAGAAAGAGACCCCGATTGGTCAATCCACCCTAGCAGATTCACCCCGTAGGCTCTCATACAAAGCAAAAACAGCGGCCCCAAAAAGACCAATCAACCAATGGTCACAACCGAGGAAAACGCTTCATTCATCAAGCGGTTGTCAAAAGCCAACAATTCATTCATCACCCAGCCTTTCACATGGACCAGCGCACTGGGCAAATCGTCGTTTCTTGGGGGATGGAGGGGGCTAGGTGATGCCTTTTTCTTGCAAATGTTTCACATAGTCCTGGTCACATTCGAGGATATGGTAGGTTGCCCACTCGGTCATCACTTCGTGAAGGTCCACAGCGATCAAAAACCCGCCGCCATCGGCCCACCGGTGGCAAATCTCCAAAATCTTATCCAAATAGGCCCGGTGCTGTTCTTGGTGGGCTGCAAAGCCAGGGAAGTCTGTTTTAAGCATCAAGTCTTCTTCGTAGGCAAAATGCCCTTGAGCAAAGGCGTACAAACGCTCGATAATGGATTCCACCTCAGGGCGGCTGTCCCCAAGGGACATCGCACTTTCCAGGTTATCGATCATTTCAAGCAGACGATCGTGCTGCTGATCGATCGACTCGATCCCTAAGGTATATTTATCTGACTCAAGCGGATTGTACATTGTTCCTTTGTTTAATACTTAGTCGCCGGTCAGAAAAAAGGAAAACTCCATTTTCTGACAAAGCTAGGTAACAGGTGAACCCCTCAGTTCATTCAGCAAACAGTTTCATATACCCTTGATACAGGTCTGAGTGGATCCGCCCGGCCTCGACTTCTTCCTTCACAAAACAATGAGGTTCCGAAAGGTGTTGGCAATCTGAGTGTTTGCAATGACCGCTGTATTGACGAATCAACGGAAAATAATCTCGGATATCTTCTTTGTCTAGATTCCAGAAACCAAATTCTCGTACCCCCGGGGTGTCGATAACAAACCCCGACTCAGCGACTTGGATCATTTGAGCATAGGTCGTCGTGTGGCTGCCTTTGCTCGTTTTTTCGTTCACTTCGCCGACCTTCAAATCCAAACCAGGAAACAACCGGTTAATCAAGCTAGATTTCCCGACCCCAGAGTGCCCCACAAACACAGAGGTGTTCTCCCCAATCAGGTCAACAAGTCGGTTGTCGTCGCTGCCCCGGACCTTGCTACTTTTTAGGATCTCCAAATCAATATCTTCAAAGGGACGTAACCAAGCGGGGTGTCGGTGATGAATCAAGTCCGTTTTGGTGAGCAACAAAACAGGCCGAACATTGCCCAAATTAGCGGCAACTAACATCCGCCAAATCAATCCTGGCCTTGGCTCCGGGTCCCGTGCGGCGATAGTAATGAACATCAAGTCTACGTTGGCGGCGATCACCTGCTCCGCCGCAATCCCCACCCGAACTCTCGACAAAAAACTTTTTCGAGGTTCGATCGAGTGGATCAGCCCAATCTTCTGGTCATCTTCCATCACCAAATTCACTTGGTCACCCACAGCAATTTGGTTATCATACCGGCTGTGTTGAAACAAAGACCCTTTGGCTTTGCATTCTATCTCTTGACCGCCCAGGGTTCGTAAATAATAGAACCCTTTGGTGCGACGAATAACGATTGCGGAAATTGGATCAGCCATAGAAAAACCGGAATAAGTTTAGGTCTTAAAGTATACAAAGTTTCAACAGAAGAGGCAAGGCACCCCTAGACTATCACAAACGGTAGCTTTAGCTAGATTTCCTGAATTTTTTACTATTTTCATCAGGCAACAAGTTCAGCACCCTTCCGGCCGAAGTTTCAGGTTCGGCTCTCTCGTTGTAAGTAGCCTGTTCATCCTACCCATTCCCAAGGGGTTCGGCCAGCCCTCGGGCGCAAAGAGCCTGGAGACCATAAAAATCCCGGTTGAAAAATCCTGGCTTTTTAGGCCCAATCCCTTGAGCTTTTTTGTCGACTCCGATAGGATTAGCCGATTATGTCCACACAACTTCGAATATTTTAAGGATAGCCTGATGAAAAAGACGATGTACCAAAAGATTTGGGATTCTCATTTGGTCGATGAGCAACCAGGGCAAACCCCCTTGTTGTACGTAGATCGCCACTTGATGCACGAAGTCACCAGCCCCCAAGCTTTTGAAGGGATTCGTCAGCGGAAGGTGGACATCCACCGACCCAAAGCGGTACTTGCCACAATGGACCACTGCATCCCGACCATCAACCGGGACCAGCCGATCAAAGACCCCATTGCAGCCAAACAAGTCCAGACCTTACAAGACAATTGTGATGCGAATAATCTCAACTTGTTTAACATGCACAACCGCAACAACGGCATCATTCACGTCGTTGCACCGGAAAACGGATTCACCCATCCAGGAATGATTGTGGTTTGTGGCGACTCCCACACCGCAACACACGGCGCCTTTGGGGCGTTGGCCTTCGGGATTGGGACCAGCGAAGTGGAGCACGTTTTAACCACTCAAACGCTCCCTCAGAAAAAAGCTAAAACCATGTTGATCCAAGTGGACGGGCAGCTCAGCGAGTGGGTCACCCCGAAAGACGTGACCATGGCGATCATCGGAAAAATCGGTACCGCTGGCGGCAACGGGCATGTTGTAGAGTACGCCGGTTCTACCATCGAGGCGATGAGCATGGAAGGCCGGATGACCTTATGCAACATGGCGATTGAAGCCGGTGCACGGGCTGGAATGGTCGCTCCCGATGAGAAGACCTTTGCTTACCTCAAAGGGAAAAAACAAGCGCCTGCTGAGGCCCACTGGGACAAAGCGGTTGAGTACTGGAAATCGATGGCTACAGATCAAGGGGCCGAGTTTGATACGGTGATCACCTTAAACGCCGAAGACATCCAACCACAGGTGACCTGGGGAACCAGTCCTGAGCAGGTGATTTCCATCAGCCAGAACGTCCCCACCGTTGAGTCCACCTCAGACGCCTCAAACCAATTGAGCATCAAAAATTCATTGGCTTATATGGGACTCAAAGGCGGTGAACCTTTAAGCGAACTCACCTTAAACTGGGTCTTTATTGGTTCTTGCACCAACAGCCGGATCGAAGACATGAGAGCCGCAGCGAAGGTCGCCAAAGGGCACCAAGTGAACCCTAGTGTTCGGGCCATTGTGGTCCCTGGCTCCTACCCGGTTAAAGAGCAGGCGGAAGCCGAAGGTCTTGATCAAGTTTTCAAAGACGCTGGGTTTGAATGGCGTGAGCCAGGATGCAGTATGTGCTTGGCGATGAACGGCGACGAACTCCAAGCCGGAGAGCGTTGTGCATCGACCAGCAACCGAAACTTTGAAGGACGACAAGGCAAAGGAGGCCGTACTCATTTGGTCTCCCCTGAAATGGCTGCTGCGGCGGCAATCAAGGGCCACTTTGTAGACATTCGTAGCTTTGCTCAGGAGAACTAAATGGAACCATTAAACACCTTAACAGGCGTCGCCGCTTTATTAAACCGAAACAACATCGACACTGACCAGATCATTGCCAAACAGTTTTTGAAGAAAACTGAGAAAACTGGCTACGGAAAACACCTGTTCCACGACTGGCGCTATTTAGCCGATGGCTCTGACAACCCAGAGTTTGAACTGAACCAGCCAGCTTTTCAGGGCGCTACAATCCTGATCACCGGGGACAACTTCGGTTGTGGTTCTTCAAGAGAGCACGCTCCTTGGGCGTTGGCTGGATTTGGATTCCGAGTGATTGTAGCGACCAGTTACGCTGATATTTTCTACAACAACTGTTTTAAAAACGGTATCTTGCCTTTGGTGTTCAGCCCAGAGCAACGAGACCAGCTGGCCGCCGAGATCGAAGCGAACCCTGGGGTGTCCTTTAGTTTGGATCTAGAAGCCCAACACCTCAGCACCGCTGCGGGTTTAAAGATCAATTTTGATCTCGACGAGTTCCGTAAAAAACGTTTGTTAGCCGGACTCGATGATATCGATTACAGCCTGACGTTGATGGACAAAATCACCGCATTTGAAGACAAACAAGCTGCAGAGCTTCCTTGGCTCTGGGCATAAAAAACCAATCACCATGGCTTTACCCACCACCATCGAAGTTTTAGACACAACCCTGCGCGACGGAGAGCAGACCCAAGGGGTCTCCTACTCCCCAGCGGAGAAAACCAATATTGCGAAGGCCTTATTGGAGGTGTTAAAAGTGGACCGGGTGGAGGTCGCCTCGGCACGGGTCTCCGAAGGGGAAAAAAACGCCGTTGCTGGGATCAACCAGTGGGCCAAGGAAAAAGGTTTTTTGCAGCAAGTCGAAGTCCTTGGCTTTGTCGACCACACCAAGTCGGTGGACTGGATCGTCCAAGCCGGGGGCAAGGTGATCAACCTGCTCACCAAAGGCAGCCTCAAACACTGCACTGACCAGCTGAGTAAGACCCCAGAGGCACACTGGGAAGACATCAAGAAAACCATCAGTTACGCAAAATCCCAAGGGCTTTTCGTCAATATTTACCTTGAGGACTGGTCCAACGGCTATGCCGACAGCCCAGAGTATGTCTTCTCCATGATGGACGCTCTCAAAGACCAGCCAATCGACCGCTTTATGCTGCCGGACACCTTAGGGGTGATGGGCCCAGAAGAGGTCTTTGCTGGGATGCAGACCATGGTGAGCAAATGGCCAGATAAAGCCTTTGATTTCCACCCTCACAATGACTATGGCCTCGCGACGGCCAATGTCTTGGCTGCGGTGCAAGCAGGCGTCAAGGCAGTTCACAGCACCATCAATTGTCTCGGTGAACGGGCTGGAAACGCCAGTTTAGCCGAAGTCTCAGTGAACCTACGAGACCGATTCGGATTGGAGTTGGGGATCGACGAACAGGAGTTGGTCACCTTAAGCCGGATGGTGGAAAACTTCAGCGGCAAACGAATCGCTGATAACGCCCCGGTGGTGGGCAACAACGTATTCACCCAAACCGCAGGCATCCACGCCGACGGCGACAGCAAAGGCGGGCTCTACCAATCCAAACTAAGCCCCGCGCGGTTTGGGCGCAAACACACCTACGCTTTAGGCAAGATGGCAGGAAAGGCCAGTTTGAGCCGCAACCTGGAAGAACTGGGTTTGCAACTTTCTGAGGAAAACCAAAAGCGAGTCCTCAAGCGGATCATTGAACTGGGAGACGCCAAGACCGAAATCACCCCGGAAGATTTGGAATTCGTGATCGCCGATGTGTTAGAATCCGAGGAAACCGAAAAGTACAAGCTGCTGAGCTGTACCTTGACCAGCGGTTTGGACCTAGAATCCACAGTGAGCATCAAGGTGCTGATCGATGGAGAAGCCCGGCTGGCCTCAGGGATCGGCAACGGAAGTTTTGATGCCTTTATCGGCGCTCTCAAAAAGGCGACCGGTTTCGAGGACAACTTCCCAGAACTGGCGGACTACGAAATTCGTATCCCCAAAGGCGGAAAGTCCTCAGCGCTGACCGAATGTATCATCACATGGAAAGGGCCACACCGGAACTTCAAAACCCGTGGGGTCCACCACAACCAGGTCTTTGCAGCCACCGCTGCGACGATGAAGATGTTGAACCTGATCAGCTGATCAGCGTTCGTCCCAATACCCCAAATGGCTAGCGCAGCTAGCCTGAGGGCCCACCGGAGGAGTCATGCAGAACAACCCCGTCCAGCCTTTTTACTGGTATTTCCTCAAAGAACTCCGCAGCCCTTGGGTGATCCTCAATTCCTGCTTGATTGGAGCGGCGATCAATTTTTTTAGCACCGAGCATTTGTTTTCCTCCCCGGTCGCTTTTGTGATTCCCTTCCTGGTCCAGAGCCTTTCGAGGTCTTCAATGGCCTTTAAAAATCGGCACCAATCACTCCTCGGACTGCTCCCTTTGGAGCGAACCGACCCGGCGTTCATCATGGACCTTGCAGGTAACATCTTGCTCAGTGGGGGACAAACCAAAGCCTTTTTTGAGCACCAAGGGTTCAGCAATATCAGTGAATTCATCGGCCCCCTCGCCGTCCAACAGATTGTAGACCACTTCAACTCCGGGTTAGACACCAAAAAAACAGCCCACGAATATTACGCTAATTCGACTTGCAAATGGTACTCTGTCCGGGTCAAACAAGTCAAAAACCCTCGAGGAAGCCAGTCAGTCCTGGTATGGATGGACGACGTCTCAGCGGTCAAGCAGCTCCACGAACGCATTTTTGCCATCTCTAACTATTCAGATCAAGTGATTCGTCACCTCGACGATCTCACCCAACGCCAAGACATCTTTACCCATCTCGCCCCTTTAATTCTGGGGATGGGGTTCCAAGGCGCCTTCATCACCTTGCAAGAACCCGACGGGGGATGGTTTGGGATGAGCGCAAAAACTGAGGGACCGGACCTCGTCTTTTCCGACTATATCCGGCTCGAGAAAGATACCGATGCTCCGGTTATGCTCTCTCGCCAAGAGTCTGGGCTGGTCGAAAAATTTGCTTGTGATTTTGAGAGCCAAGAAGCCTTTGAAACCGAGTTTAAGTTTTACCCTCGAATCAAACATTTCCTAGGTGCACCGGTGACCCATTTTGTGAACTTTCACGAAGGGGATTGTTCGGTCATTGCGTTTAATAAAAAAGGAGTCAGCCGCAGCGAAGATGCGCTCTTTGTTCACAGCATGGTCAACACCACCCGCTCTCTCTTTTACCTCGCCAACTTAGCGATCAAAAACGAGGAGCAATTTCTTCAAAAGGTCATGGGCCTTTGTGCGGCAGCAGAGTTCAGCGACGAGATCACCGGCAAGCACATCATCCGGGTGAACGATTACAGCGAGCTGTTAGCGAAACATTTAGGCATGTCCGACTGGTTTGTTCACGCTATTTCCCAGGTCGCAGCGCTCCACGACATTGGAAAAGTGGCCATCCCCGAGCTGATCAAGCTGGACCGAAAATACACAGATGAAGAACGGGCGGCCATGCAAGGGCACACCGTGTTTGGAGCCCAAATCATCGACACCATGCAAAGTTTTGGCACCACCACAGACACCAAGCTCGAAATGGCCCGCAACATTGCCCTACACCACCACCAATCGTGGAACGGACAGGGCTATCCGGGGCTGTATTCCGACTCAGGCGAGCTGCTCCCCCTCAGCCGGGATATGATGCAACATGCTTCCCGGACACCACTCAAAGGGGACCAAATCCCCATTGAAGCCTTGATCACCGGCCTCGCCGACAGCTACGACGCCCTGCGCTCCCCACGGCCCTACAAGCCAGAATTCTCCCATGAAAAAACCCTGGGGATTTTAAGCAAAGACGACCGGACCGGCATCACTGGAGCAGACCGGTTCAGCCCCAAGGTCTGGGCGGCCTTTTTAGAAGTCGCCGACAAAATGGCGGTCATTTACGACGAAAAGAGCTCGGTTTAGCGATCCGCAGGGAGCAGGTTTTTCCCCTCTATTTTGAACGATCCCACGGAGTGTACGCTGAGCCAGCTGCTCTGTGGGTTCTACCTGTCAAGCTACAAAACTCAAACCCAGGCCACTCGGCCCTAACAACCGACCACCCCGCCCTTTCGAAACAAACCGAAGGCGCTGAGAGGCACTCCCCGAAGCAAAGTATCAGCTGAGAACGCCGTAGCTCTCCTACAGAACACCGGAGTCAAAAAAATTAAGAGAAAAGAGGATTCCTATGCCCCCCAACGCTGCGGGCTTGCCGCAGGTTAGGGGTTCAAAACTTACTTAGGCTTTGGGCAAGCGAGGAGTTGCTCGACCACTTTGTCGCCAAAGGCGGCGGTGCTGATCAGGTTGTCACCCCCTCGTTTGAGGTCAGGGGTGGTGAAGCCTGCGGCGAAGACCGCTTTCATCGCATTCCAAAGATTCTTGGACTCTTCGGCCATACCAAAGCTCATATCCAACATCAAGGCCACAGAGCCAATCATTGAATAAGGGTTGGCGATGTTTTGCCCTGCAATGTCAGGAGCCGAACCGTGACTTGGCTCGTAATAGGCCTTGTCTGGTCCCATGCAAGCCGAAGGCATCAAGCCCAAACTGCCCAAGACACCACCGGCTTGGTCGCTCAAGATGTCGCCAAACATGTTTTCCATGACCATCACATCAAATTGACCGGGGTCAAGGCACAAGGCGGTCGCTGCGGCGTCAACCAAGGCATGTTTGACTTCAACATCCGGGTAGTCCACAGCAACTTCGTCTAAGATTTCGTTCCAGAGCACACTAGACATCAACACGTTAGACTTGTGGATGTTGTGAAGCACTTTCTTGCGCTTTTGTGCGGTTTCGAAGCCGACTTTTAGGATTTGTCGGATTTGATCTTCATCATATTCCAACACCTCGTTCACAAAGCGCTTGCCGTCTTTGACACCTCGCTCCTTGCGACCAAAGTACAAACCACCCACCAGTTCACGAATGATCATGATATCTAAGCCGTCGCCGATCACTTCAGGCCGTAGAGGAGAAAAGTGAGCCAATTCTTTGGGTAAATAAACAGGCCGGAAATTCGCAAAAGTGTTGAGCCGTTTGCGAAGAGGCAACAACGCCCCCCGCTCAGGCTGCTTGTCCACCGGGATTTTTTTACTGTCTTCGTGGTTCAGGCCAATGGTTCCTTTGAGGACCGCATCGGCTTCATCACAAGCTTGTTTGGTCGCTTCAGGGAAGGCGTCACCAGTTTCAAAATAGGCAACCGCACCAAAAGGCACTTCATTGAGCTCAAAAGAGACGTCATTACGCTGCTCGACCGCTTTCAAAACCTTGATGGCTTCCTTCATGATTTCAGGACCGATTCCATCACCGGCCAGCAGGGCAAGTTTATAAGTTTTCATGCTCACTTTTTTCGTTTAAGGGTGATAATTAAAGACCACCATATCGATGATCATAACGCCGTAGAGTAACAACAGGTAAATGTTTGAAAAAATAAAGTTCCGCCGGAACAGCTTGTCTGTCCCTTTGCCAATGTTTTGTACATTCATCCCAAAGAGGACTAAAACGAGTGCCACCGAACCAACCAGGTAAATCTGCTGCAGGTCGCTGTAGTGCCACAACGCAACCGAACAAACCAACATGGCCAACACATGGCTCAAAATCAGGTAAATGGTCTTGTTAGAGCCAATGAGTGGCGGCAACATCGGGATTCCCGCTGCTTGGTAGTCTTCTTTATAATAGGCATTGAGATTCCAGAAATGGACTGGATTCCAAAAGAAGGAAAGCAACGCCATGATCACACCGGGCATGGTGACCTGACCGGTGATCGCCGTGTCTCCAGCCAAAATGGCGAAGGGAGAGGACAGGCTGCCAATCGTCACGTTCCAAAGACTCCGGTGCTTAAAAATCAACGTATAAAGCACCACATAATTAAAAAAGCCCATGAACAGCCAAAAGGCAGAGACCCAGCCGAGCATCATCCAGCATAAACCAATACCGGAGCCAGAAAGCAGGGCACCAAACCCTAAACTCAGCTTGAGCATCAAGGGGTCCGAAGTCACCAAAAGCCGGTCCTTCGTCCGATCCATCAACTGGTCGGTGTTTCGTTCAAAGTAATGATTAAAGACCGCTCCGCCAGCACTCGCTAGCACAGTTGAGATGATCACAACCCAACTTGCCCACTGTCCGTAATGCAAAAAATCTTTTTGGAGCAACAAACCCACCCAAGCGGTTAAGGCGATTGCAGTAAATATCCTCGGCTTTGTCAGGGAAAAGAGACGAAGGACGCCGGGGCTTTGTGTTTGTGTTTGTTCGGTCATGCTGCGGATGGTTACCAGACGGGGGTAAAGGAACTTAAGTCCTTCAAATCTGCCAGTTTCCGGCCAAGGAAGCAACCCTAAACAGGCTTGTTCGTATGCGCACCCACAAATGATTACATCTTGAGGCTGGACAGCTTTAGTGTGGAGGTAAACACTAAGAGAGTTCAGGTCGATTTTTTTTTGACCTAAAAGAAACCTTACCTCTTTGCGTTTTTGGAGACTGTTCATGAGACCTCGAATTCCCTTTTTGCTCTTGATCACCCTGTTGGCTTTCACGTTGATCTTCACAGGCTGCGACTCAAAACCGTCTGGTTCAGGCATCAAGCTTTTGAACCCTAAAGCCAACCCAGCGCCTCCAGGGGCTCCAACTGGTGCGATCTATTTGGAAATCTCCAATCAAGGTGGCCAAGATGACCAGTTAATCAAGGTGACGAGCCCTGTATCCAGTACGGTCGAAATTCACCAAACCAAGATCGACGCCCAAGGGATGATGGAAATGCGGCACCAAAAGACCTTGACCGTCAAGGCCGGTGAAAGCGTCAAATTTGAGCCCGGTGGCTACCACCTGATGTTAGTTGGCTTAAAAGCGGCCCTTCCCCAGGGAAGTGAAACCTCAGTGGAGTTGACCTTTAAAAACGCTGGAAAAATCAGCCTTAAGGTTCCTGTAACCGGCCTGATGGTCCATGGACATGACATGCCGATGGATGGCATGCACCAAAACATGATGAATAAAAAGGGTGAAGGCCACCCGATGCCTAAGGGCGAAATGCCTCAAGACAGCATCCATCAAAAAGCGATGGGGAACATGCCTATGGGAGCCGGGCACCCGATGCCTAAGGGCGAAATGCCTCAAGACAGCATCCATCAAAAAGCGATGCCCAAAGACCACGGTCGTGTGAATTACATCGCAGAATAAGTCAAACTACTCAGAGATATGAACATGGTAACCTTTCCTATGCGACTCCTCAGTCTCAGCCTCGTCTTCGGTTTGTTGTTTGCGTCTGCCAGCTGCATAAAAAGCAACCGTGAAGGGGACGAACATGAACCCAAACATTTTGGGGAACTACAGCTACAGCGATTCAACGAAATCGGTGGCCCCTTCTCTTTGACAGACCAACAGGGCAAAAAATTCAATTTGGCGGACCAAAAAGGCAAGGCGGTGGTTTTGTTTTTTGGTTACCTCACTTGCCCTGATGTTTGCCCAACAACCTTGATGGATTTAGCCAAGGTCAACAAAGCCCTGGGTCCCGATGCAAAGAAAGTTGTTTTTGCCTTTGTCACCTTAGACCCGGAGCGAGATAGCTCTGAAAAACTCAGAGACTATCTGATCAACTTTGATGAGTCGTTTGTAGGGCTTGGTGGAACAGCGGAGCAAATCAAAGAAGTGACGAAAGTCTTCAAAGTCGGGTACAAACGACGTGAACAACCGAGCGCTCTTGGATACACCATTGATCACTCAAGTGGGACCTACCTGATTGATCCGAGCGGAAACCTCAGGTACATCTTTGCTTTCAAGTCAAAGTTAAAGTTTGTGACCGAAGGGATTCGTAAAGTTGCAAACCTACCGGTTGAGACCGCCGAGGCCCCAACTTCATAAATCCAGCGGTCCCTTCCTGGGGACCAACCCTCGGGCCTGGCAGAACACCACCCTCGCCGGAGATCAGGCCGTCCGCTTCAAAAAAGCGGACCGGCAATGAAGTCTTCTGAGTCCAAAGTTTACGATGAGGCGGGCGGGTCCTTTGGGGGCTCGCTGTCTTCTCCCGCCTTTGGGGTGCCACCAGGGGTATACATATCTACCTCAGCAGCTTCAATTTTGGGTCGACTAAAATACAACAGCCCGGCAAAAAAACCGATCGTTACCAGCGCCATCTGTAGGTCAGGGGTGAAGCCTTCTCCGTGCAACAGCCGGTAGGGGGTGAAAAAGGACAAATACCCGAAAGAAAACATCACCGGCACTGCCATCAGGATACGAATAAAAGGCTTTAAAACATCTAGCATACATTCCCTTGGTTTGCTTTTTTTCAGACTATGCTGGATCAAAAAACCGGTCAAGCAAGATTAAAAAAACACCCTGAGCCTCTCAATGGTGTCCTTTTCCTAGCATTTATCAAAATTTCCAAGTAGACTGAACGGTGAAGAGTTCTGATGCTTTGGAGTGTAGAATATGTATAAACGATACCCGATCCAAGTTCAAAAGACCCTAATCGCCTATGTCGTCGGCCTTGCCTTTGTATTTACGGTTGATGGACTGGTCGATTACTTAGCCTTCGACGCGACCCCTACCCTGATTCTTTCCCTCATGCCCGATGCCTACCACGAGGTGTTCATGAGGCTGCTGGTCGGTTTCGTGTCCGTCACTTTGGTCCTTAGTTTCTTTTGGTTCACCCAAAAAGAACGACGCTCCCGGAGGTATGAGGCCCATCTATACCATATCGCCCCTGTCGGCATTTTTCAAAGCGATTCCCAAGGACAACTCACCTACGTGAACAGCAAATGGTCCCAAATTGTGGGCCAACCGGACACCGAATCGATTGGTTCAGGGTGGCTTTCTTCAGTCTACCCTGATGACCAAGCCGAAGTCGGACGGTTATGGGAAACCGCCATGTCTCTGCAACGACCCTTTCGAGCCGAATTTCGGCTGCGCAAGCCAACCGGTTTACCCTACTGGGTCCGGTGCGAAGCGGAGCCCCACTTCGACGGGAAGGTTCAAGTTGGGTATTTAGGGTTTCTGTCGGATATCCATGAACTGAAGTCAAAAGAACAGAGCCTCGAAGTTACCACTGCAAAGCTTCAATCCGCCTTGACCGTAAAAAACGACTTTTTACAAATCATGGAGCACGAGTTCCACACTCCAATCAACGGAATCTTTGGGGCGGTTCAAATCCTCCAAACCATGGAAATCCCGGCAGAGCAGAAAGAGTTTTTTTCTATTTTAGAGCGATCCACCCTTTCTCTAAATAAAGTCTTTTCAGACATTATCTCCTACCAACGGTTAAGAGACAACCGAGTCCAACCCGAGTGGGAGGAGGTCCGCCCTGAAAGCATGGTCAACGACTTACTCAACGTCTACCAACCGATTGCAGAGCAAAAGCATGTCGCTTTGGAATTCGAACGCCCTTCGGATTTGCAACCGATTCAAACCGATTCTGTTTTACTTAATTTGGTTCTGACCAACCTCTTGTCAAATGCCGTCAAATTTACCGAACAAGGAAAAATCTTAGTCAAGATCTCTGACTGGGCTCAAAACAACCAGTTCTTCACAAGGTTCCAGGTCCAAGACACCGGGATTGGGATAGATCAATCCAAGGCAAAGGACATCACAGCCCCGTTTTATCAAGTTGATCAGAGCATCAGCCGCAGCTATGAAGGAATCGGTTTGGGGCTCTCGATTGTTGAGCACAGCTTAAAGTCTCTGGGGTCATCCTTGACCATCAGCGGCGCGGTCGGCAAAGGCACCCTTTGTTCCTTTGATATCCCCCATATGAAGCCAGCCGCCTAAGCGGATATCCTCATTTTTCGGCCAACTGACGAACAATCGGGGACCAGAAGGTCGACATTGGGGTGTCTGAGAAGTCATTGACGTTTAAAACCTGCCCCTCAAGCGCCCAATCCAAGGGCCAGACCAGGTTCCCATCTCCGCCGATCAGGCGACCTGTGGTGAGTTCGTTGGTGTGAAGGTTTAGGTCGATTTCTGCCGAAACACCCGCCGCCCCGAGCGACTGCCGGAACCCTTCGATGTATTCAAACTGGTTAAAACTTCCCAGACATTTTAGACCCAATAAGAACCGTAACACAAAAAAGCTGGTCCAGACCGCTGGGCAAACTTGGCGGTTTCTCAGCCCCCGAATCAGCGCAGGTTTATCCTGAATATCCAAACTCCCCTTCTCAGCACTCAACCCTTCGGCTCCCCAAAACGCTCGGCTAATTTTATAGGACTTTTTCCCTGGGTAGGACACTAAAAAATCGAAGGATTGTCCCTTCAAGTCACCGTCAAGGATGGCCTCGAATAAAGGGTCGGACTGTTCTAGTTTAGTGGCCACAAAATCGGCGACCAGAGCGCTCATATCCAAGACCATCACCTCACGACCAAACAACATCGTTTGGATCATCGAAGCGCTTTTTGCTGCCCAAAAAGACCAGGGTTGCCCTGGTTCAACGGGCCCGAGGGTTTTCCTCAAATCAGCGGTCCACTGCCCTTCAAGCTCCTTGAGGCCTTCAGGCTGCTGGGCGGCATACACCAAATGATCTCTCCACTTCGCCCCAATCAAGCTGAGCCGTGCGTCAAAGCTGCCATGATCTTGCCGTTCCGCCTGGGCCTGGGCGGCTTTACGGAAACTAGGGGTTTGTGGCTCAAGCAACCTTTCTAACCCCAGGTGTCCATAGCTCAAGGCGCCGGACCATGCGGAGTTCGAAAAGGGAACCCCGGAGGTGGCGAAAATCGGGTAAATCTGTAGTGTGGACAGCCCCGCTAAACTGATCAAGTCAATCGAGGTGAAGGTCGGCCCGTGGGTCGGGGTGATGTGGTGGCTGGTTTGGATCACCGGGGTCTGCTGGAGTTGTGCACACAACTGAACGGCTGCTTCGGCTGTGTAGCCCATCGACTCGGCTTGTTGCTTGACGAGCTGGAGAAAAAGCGGGTCTAGAGAGCGAGCCGGTTGGTCGAACAACCGGCTGGCGTAGCTCTGGAGGGGTTCCTCCCAATGAGCAGAAAACTCGCTCGCTAACCGAGGGTGGTTGGTGAGCAAGCCAGGGGTCACTTCCCTACCTTTTGATCAATCAACTGGGCGATGCTTCGCTGCAACCCTCCAAAGTCTCCTTGACTCATCACCACGACAATATCCCCAGGTTGGGCCAGTTCAGCGGCTTGGGAGGCGATTTGCGTAATGTCAGGGACGATTTCAGCGACTGTTCCTTTCGACTCCAATTCCTTAGTGATCAACTCCAAGTCTAACCGGTCAGCAGGCTTTAATCGCTCTGCTCGGAACAAGTCAGAAAAAGTCACATGATCAACAGACTCAAAGGCCCAAGCCATTCGTTCTTGGTGTACTTTACGAACCGATGTGTTTGATTTCGGTTCGTAAATGGCGTGAATCCGGGCTTTTGGCCATGCAGAGCGCAGGGCGGACAAGGTTTCATGGATCGCCGTTGGGTGGTGAGCGAAGTCGTCAAACACTTGAATTTCAGATTGAGTGCTCACCAACTGCAACCGCCGCTTGACATGCTTGTAGTCGCTCAAAGCCGCTTGAATTTCAGCCGGTTCAATACCCTCTTCTAGGGCCATCAAAATCACACCGGTGGCGTTTCTCACATTAAATTCCCCGAGCATGGGGATTTCAAAATACAACTCCTGACCAGCAAAGGAGAGCTCAAAATGCATCCCAATTTGGCCCGATTTGGGGGTGATCTTTGTGATCCGAGCGTCGTTATGCTCGCCAAACCCGAAGGTGATCACCCGAGAAAAGCCGTTTCTTGTCACTTCCACCACGTTCGGGTCATCCCCATTGGCGAGGATCAGGCCCTTGGCAGGGACTTGGCGCAACATCAAAGAAAAACTTTTTTTGATTTGTTCAATATCATCAAAGATATCGGCATGATCAAACTCAATATTATTGAGGATCACACAGTCAGGTAGGTAGTGAAAAAACTTGCTCCGCTTATCAAAAAAGCAGGTGTCGTACTCGTCCCCTTCCACCACAAAATAACCACCAGGCTCCACATCTTGAGAACTTGAGGCGAAGTTATTCGGCACACCACCGATCAGGAAACCGGTCGGTTTGCCTGCGTGGCTCAGCACATGAGAGGCGATGGTCGTGGTGGTGGTTTTCCCGTGAGTTCCGGTGATCACCATCGACTTGCGACCTCGAATGAACTCGTTTTTGAGTAACTCGGCCATCGAGAGGTAATGCAGATGTTCCTCTAGGGCGGTTTCTACTTCGACATTCCCCCGAGAAAGGGCATTCCCAAGGACCACATAATCTGGGTGAGGCTGCAAATTTTCTGCTTTGTACCCTTCGGTCACCAGCACGCCGTTTTCCTCCAGCAAGGTCGACATCGGAGGGTAGACGTTTTGGTCGGAGCCGGTGATCTTATGGCCTCGGTTCTTCAGCAAAACCGCCAAGGAGGCCATGGCCGTGCCGCAGATACCAGAAAAGTGAAAGTGTTTGGTTCCCATTGTTTTAGTACATCTCTCGATTGACCTTCGCGATCATGTCAATTTCCACCAAGCAACCGTATGGCAGCCGAGCGACTTCCACACAAGCTCTAGCGGGTTTATGATCTCCAAGAAAATGGGCATATATGGTGTTCATCGCGGCAAAATGGTCTAAGTTCTTCAAGTACACAGTCGCTTTAACCACTTCAGAAAAGCCCGAGCCAGCCGCCGCTAAGACGTTGCCCAAATTTAACATCACTTGCTCCACTTGCTCATGGATTTCGTCAGAGACCAACTCGTTGGTGTCCGGGTCCAAAGGAATTTGCCCGGCTGTAAACAGTAAGTCCCCGGCCAACATTGCTTGAGAGTAGGGACCGATCGCAACCGGTGCGCCTTGAGTTCGTATCGCTTTCATGTTTTCACCTGTGTTATGTTAGTGGGCATGGCCCCAATCTGGACCAACGCCCGCCTCCACTAATAGCGGCACCTGAAGTGAAGCCGCCGACTCCATTAACTCTTTAATTTTTGGCATTTCGGTTTGCTCCGACCCTGCCTTCACTTCGAATAAAAGTTCGTCATGAACCTGTAAAATCATTGCAGCCTCGAGACTTCCTTGTTCTATCGCTGATTGGGTATGAATCATCGCCCGTTTGATCAAATCTGCCGCCGACCCTTGGATCCGGCTGTTGATCGCTGCCCGTTCTGCACCGGTTCGAGCAAGATGGTTTTTTGAGTTAATCTCAAAGATTGGCCGTCTTCGCCCAAACATGGTTTCCACATAGCCCTTTTCTCGGGCGAATTCTAAGGTTTCATCCATGTAACTTTGGATTCCAGAAAACCGTTCGAAATAGGCTTCGATGAAGGCCTTAGCCTCCCGGTTACTCACCTTAATTTCCTTCGCAAGCCGGAAGGCCCCCATGCCGTAGATGATCCCAAAATTGATCGCTTTGGCCGCCCGACGTTGGTCACCTGTCACCTGCTCAGCAGTGATGTTAAAGATCGCTGCGGCGGTTTCTCGGTGAATGTCTTGGTTCGACAAAAAGACTTCGGTCAACGCCTTATCGCCCGAAAGATGGGCCAAAAACCGTAATTCCACCTGGGAATAGTCGGCGCTGATCATCACATTCCCCTCTTCAGGAATAAAGGCCGAGCGGATTCTTTTGCCGTCCTCCCCTTTGATAGGGATGTTTTGCAAATTCGGATTCTTCGAAGACAACCGGCCGGTCGCCGCCGTGGTTTGGGAGAGTTGGGTGTGGACCCGGTGGTCAAAAGGGTTGATCAGAGTCGGCAACGGATCAAGGTAGGTGTTGATCAACTTGGTTTTCCCTCGGTATTCCAACACCTGAGCGGCAATTTCGTAACTAGGGGCCAACCGTTCCAAAACCGAGGCGTCGGTCGAAAATCCGGTTTTGGTTTTCTTTTTTCCTTCTTCAATCCCTAGTTCTTCAAACAAGACTTGGCCCAGTTGCCTCGGGGAATTGATGTTAAAGGGATGTGTTGCCAGATCGTAGATTCGTTGTTCCAGCTCAACTAAGCTCAACTGAAGGCTGTCTCGAATTTCTAACAATCGCTCGGTGTTGATCTTCACGCCGATATGCTCCACTTTCGCCAAACAGCGAGCCAGGGGCATTTCCATGTCTTGGTACAAATCCCACAGCCCTTCGTCATGAAGCCGTTTTTCTAACTTCGCAAAAATCAACAACGCCGCTTCGGCGTCTTCAGCGCCGTAGTTCAACGCCTTATCTAAGGGGACCTGAGCAAAGGGAATTTGTGATTTCCCTTTACCGCAGAGGTCTTCAAAATGGATCATCTCGTGGTTCAGGTGCAACCGAGACAGCTCGTCCAAATTATGTCGGTGTGCGTCCACATCTAAGAGATAGCTGGCGATCATGCTGTCGTGCAGTGTCCCCTTGATCTCTATCTGGTAGTTTTTCAACACCATCAGTTCATACTTCACATTCTGGGCAACCCATTGTTTGTTTGGGTCCTCGAACAAGGGACTCAAAGCTTCTAACGCTGCGGGCACCTCAACTTGATTTGCCTCTGTTTGGTGGGCACAGGGAATATAGACCGGGTTTCCGCCAGCAAAGGCCAAGGAAATCCCCACGATCTTCGCTTGCTCAGCGGCTAAACTAGTGGTTTCGAAGTCCAGAGCGATTCGCTCGACCGGCTTGAGGGCCTCGACCAATAAGGTCAATTTTTCGAGACTATCTACCAATTGGTACCGGCTGTAGTCCCAGTCATCTGCAGGGGCGGCTTTTTCTTCTTTGTTCCCCTCAATCGCCGAGCCTAAGGCAAAAAAACCGTCAGACCGAAACCCCATTTCCTCGTAAAAGGATTTTAACGCTGGATAGTCTGGGGACTGACGAACAAAAGAATCCAAGTCCACATCTAAAGGAACATCCCGCTGAACCACAGTGAGCGCCAAACTCATGTCCACGGCTTCTTTTGAATTCGCTAGGTTTTCTTTTTGTTTGCCTTTTAAGGACTCTAGGTTTTGATAAATCCCCTTGATGTCCCCAAATTTTTCAAACAACGTCAACGCCGTTTTCGGGCCGATACCGGTCGCTCCGGGGATGTTGTCAGCACTGTCCCCCACCAAAGCCAAATACTCATGCATCATTTCCGGCAAAACACCCCACTTTTCCTTGACCCCTTCTTCGGTGTAGACGTGGTCTTTCATGCTGTCGTACATGGTCACCTGATCGGTCACCAACTGGGCTAAGTCTTTGTCTCCGGTCACCACAACCACCGGCATCTCCGGTGCAAACCGCTCGGCTAAGGTCGCAATCACGTCGTCCGCTTCAAAATCCTGGTGAGTCACAATCGGGATTTGTAGCTTTTCAACCAACTCAAAAATCGGATCAAATTGAGACTTCAGTTCGTCAGGAGGGCTGGAACGATTGGCTTTGTATTCTGGGTAGAGATGATTTCGAAAGCAGGGGCCCGGCGTGTCGAAGACCATCACCATGTGGCTAGGGTTATACTTCTTCAAGAGCCCCAACAGCATATTTTTGAACCCAAAAACCGCATTGGTCGGCATCCCGGTAGGGCTGGTGAGCCCGTGGCGGACCCCGTAAAAGGCCCGAAAAATATAGGCACTGCCGTCAATTAAGTATAATTTGGATTCCATCGCTGCATCAGGTAGGTTTAAAGTTCGTTGTACCCAAACCAGCGGAGTTGAGCAACGGAGAAAATATAGCCCTGTCCTTTGTAGGAATTATCAGGTAGCTTTATCCTAATTTCAGCAAGGTAATCCGGTGAGTTTTCGAATTTTCTTGGTCTTTCTTTTTTTTAGCCAACCCTTACTGGCTGCCCATCCAACAGGCCCCACGCAACCAGAGCGGTTACCGGTTAACCAGTTCCAAAGCCTGATTGATCTTTCTGGAAGGCTCGGCGCTGAAGATCTCGATTTAATCGATTTCAACAACAGACCCCCCGATTTATCTCCACCGCACCTCCCTGGGCATTCTGCCCAATATTGGCTCAAGTTTGATGTCACCTCGAAAAGCGAAGTGCCAACCCAATGGTTTGTGGTGTTTGACCAACCGATGGACCGTTCAGTCACTCTGTACCGGCTCAACAATTTGGGGGTCTTTTTGCAGACCACAAGTCTCGGGCAAACCCCTTTTGCTCCTGACAACAAACACCCCTTAAGGAGCCACCCCTTGGTCAGCTTCACCTTGGCCCCTCACCAAAGCCAAAGTTTACTGATCCAAACGGCCTTTGACCCCACCTACACCACCAACCCGCCCAACGTTTCCTTATTGAGCCCCAAGGCTTGGGCTGAGCAAGAAGAAACCGCACGGATCATCGATGGTGCCCTGTGGATCACCTGTTTTCTGCTCTTTGTTTTCAGTCTGTTCAGTTGGCTCACCTGGAGAGACCGAGGTTTTTTATATTACGGTTGGGCTGTACTCTGGGCGAGCCTGTCTTATCTCCTCTTTTCAGGTCGAGGGTTAGAATTTTCCCCCAACTGGGTTTGGCTAAAAGCCCACCCCTTGCTCTGGGGGCAAACCGCCTTTGTGATCGGCTTGGTCTTTTTTGGCCTCTTTTTATGGCGAGGTATTGGGCTCAAGTGGGTGTATAAAAACCGAGATCAAACCGGCTGGTTGTTAATGGTCGACTTGATCTTGTTGTTTGGGTTTGCCGGGGTGGAGTTGTTTTTGGACCCCGACCCAATGAGCTTAAAAGTTCTGGTCGCCGCCAGTTTCCTTGGGTTGTTTGGCCTGATGATCCGCTCCCAGCCGGGGCGTTTATACTTCTGGCCACTGGGACTCTGGGCCTTTGGTTGGGCCTTGGCCCCTACGGGCAAAAGTGAATTTATATGGGTGTTGCCTATCGCCCATTTTTGGGTGCTCGGGATCTACGGCTACCGGCTCCGGCAACGAAGAAACCAAGGCACTTTCGATAAAATCGGAGTCCTGGCGGGCGAAAGCCGGCTTCGTGAGGAATATGCAGCCCATCTGCAAAACCAATTGAACGACCGCACCGGTGAGTTGCTCCAATTTAAGCTCAAATACGAAGAAGCCAGCGCTCGCCAGACCCACTTGCTCAACCAGTTTGCCCAAACCTTGATCAACCCCACGGACCCAGGACAACAGGCCCACTTGTTTGAGGACGTGCTTGATCAAGCCACTTTTGGCAGACCGTTGCAACACACCGACCCCTTACCCTTCGAGCCCACCCTCAACCGCATCGCCCTACGGCTGGGGGCCCTGGACCTCACGTTGAGCAACCAGTCCAAGCGCACCTTTGACCTCCCCGGTTCAGGGACGATCAGCTTGGTGGTCCGGCTCTGCTATGAGGCATTGGAGCTTAACCGAGGGAACGCTCCACAGATTGAAGTCACCTGCCCCGAACCGGGGTCTCTGTGTATCGGAGCCTCAGTAAACCTCCCATTAGAAACGCTCCAAGGCTTGTTGTCGTCCAGCGCCGATTTATGCCAAAGGGGGTTAGGGCTTTTGGGGCGCCAATGTGAGGCCCTAGGCGGTGAGATCCAGGCGTGCCCAAGAGGAGAGCACTCCCGGCTGGATTGCTGGTTGCCGGTCAAGGAAACCAAAAATCCCCCGGCACGGGTGCCCGCTTCCAATCAACTGTGTTTGGTCAAATCTAGCAGTAGTCTGAGGCAAACGGTACTCATCCTTTGTCTGGAGTCTTTAGGTTTTAAAGCCCGAGGGGTTGAAGCCCTCACCGATCTTGACCCAAGCGCCTCATGGGTGGTGGTGGACCGGTTAGACCCCTGGAACAACCAGCCTGATTTAGACTCTTTTATTGACTCAAACCCGACGAGCTTGCTTTGTCTCCAAGAGTCGGCGGCCTTGTCTGCCTTTGAGTTTCACGCCCTCAAAGCCGCATTGACCGACCCGGAGGTCCCAGCGTTTCAGGCCCCGGAGAACGCCGCCCCCAAAGCCCAATTAGCCACCCGGTTTCCTCTAGAAATCTTGGTTGCCGAAGACGATTTTTCTTCTCGGTTCTATATCAAGACCTTGCTCAATTCACAGGGCTACCAGCCTCGGATTGTCAACAACGGGAAGCTATTGCTTGAGGCTCTCGAACAAGACCCAGCAGATGTCATTTTATTGGATTTGAGGATGCCGGTGCTGAATGGTCTTGACGCCGCTAAGGAAATCCACCGGCGGTTTCCCGGCTCCTCTCGCCCGCTTTTGGTCGCATTAACTTCCAATGCCCCCGAAGAGGATGAGGATCTCTTTTTATCAGTTGGCCTCGATGATTTCCTAACCAAGCCCTTGACCCCTGAGGTGTTCGCCAAACGGGCTGTCCAATGGTCAAGCCGTTTGAGTCCAAAGGATTAACCAACTCCCCCTTGCCTAGGGTGGCTAATTTGTCTATTTTAAGGGACCTTTAACTAACGAGGAAATTTCTATGCGTAACCCATTGTTTTTCGTAGCGCTAGCTTTCGTGCTAGCCGGGTGTTCTGAGCCGACAGTTTCTTTGTTAAACGTCCAACGGCCTGCAAAAATCACCGTCGACCCGAAGCTAACCAAACTTTTTTTAGACCCAGCCACACTGGGGACGACAGCCGATCACTTGAAGATCAGTTCTCGTTTGCTTTTAGAGTTAAAAACCAAGCTCGAATCCCAGGGCCGGTTCCAACTGATCCTGGGCCCTGTCAGCGGGGTAGACCCCAACCTTGAGCCGGTCGGTGTCATCCAAGGCAGCATCACCAGCCGCAAGGAAGAGGAAACCGGTCAACGAACCGAGATCGCCACCTGCCAAGGGGGGATCAGCGGGTTTGCTGCCGGAGTCAATGCAGCGCAAAATTCAAAGCAAGGGGTGACCTTTGGGAGGGGATTTCTACCCTGCCGCAGTGGCAGCGACATCGGCTCAAACGCCTTGGCCGCAGGGGTCGGGATGTTAACGAAGCTTGCCGGAAACGAACAAGCCGACCCCTTGATTCAGGTGGTCCGGGTTTACAAGTACAAAAATTTCACCTTCTTTGCCCAAGCGGACCTCACCTTGACCTACCTGGGACAGCAGCGAAAAACCTTGATCATCCGCTCCGACTCCGCAAATTTCAGCCGCCAACTGACCCAACCGGCGGTGAATGCGCACACCTCGATCCTCACTTGGGCGGAGGCAATGCCTTTGCTCATCTCCCCGGTGACCCCGGTGATGTTCCGCCGGATTGGCGTGGTCGATTCGAGCAACCCCGCCAGCCCAACCGGGGCTTGGTATAAAGACCGCACCCTTGTCCGAGAAGACATGAGTGCTGCCCAAAAACGAGAGGTCATCTCGGGGTTGATCAACAAAGCAGTGCAGCCGTTTGTGGAAAGCGTCTCTCCTTACACCGAAGAAATCGAAGCGGAAATCGCCCTGGGCGGCGACAGCGGCGCGGTGAGCCTGATGCAAAAAGGGCTATGGAAAAAGGCCCGGGCCAAACTACAGCGTATTTCAAACAAGTCAGGGTCCGATCTATATAACCTAGGGTTGACCTTTGAGGCCAAGGCCAGCAGCGACGGGGACTACGTTCAGGCAAAAACCTACTACCAACAAGCGTTGTCTCAAGAAGAAAACCTCATCTTCGCCCAAGGAATTGGCCGAATGGAACGCCGACTGGCAGAAGCGCGGTCTTTGAAGGAGCAAACAAAAGGATGAAACGAATCATAACGATGGCCCTGTTTGTGGGCCTCTTGGCGGGCTGTGCTCCCCAAGCGAGATTAACAGTCCAACGACCTGCCGAACTGGACACCACTGGGATCAGAAAAATAGCGGTCGGCCCCTTCGAAGTGATGATGGTCGAGGAACTGGTTCAGTCTGAACGAAACGGACAGTGGCAAAACCAACCGGTGGCTCTGTCCAAAGCCGAGAAACAAGCGTTAGCCAAGCAAATTCGGGCGCAAGTGATCGCTAAGTTAGCGGAAACGCCTTACTTTGAACTGGTGTATACCGACGAATTCGAAAAACTCGGCACCAGCGAACAAATGGAAAACGCTATCGCCGCTTCTGGTTATAAAAACCGAGAAGCCCAAGCGATCATTTCCGGTAAGTTGTGGGTCCAGTTGACCAAAACCAACGGAGCGAACCCAAAGAAGCAAGACCTTGAATTTGTTTCTGGGGGCCGTCGCAGCTTTGCGGTGTCCGTCGGTAAAGTCATTTGGTGGCCTTACAAATCCCTCAAAGGGACCTTGGCGGTTGAGCTCAAGTTGCTGCGCACCGTCCCCACCGAGGTGGTTGCGGTCAGCACCGAGACCCGAGAGTTTTCCCACCGAATTGGCGGAGAGCCTTTAGACATGATGAACGCTCTCACCTCCAGCGCCCAGAACTTCGCTGAAGGCAGCGACCAAGATAAAAAGAAGTCGATCGAAACCTCAGACGAGGTCTTGCCGAGCTTTGAGATGTTGCTTTCTGACCTTTCAGGCTCCGTGGCGTCGGACTTTATCCGTAAAGTATCGGTCACCACCACCCACCTGCCGCTGAGCATCGCCACCGGAGGAGACAAACGGTCTCAGATGTTGGTCCAAGCCGGGGCCTACCAGATGGCGATTGACCAGCTTCAAAAAATCACCGCCACTGAGCCGAACTCGGACGACCTCTACAACTTAGGTCTCAGTTTCGAAGCGGTCGGAGAATATGGCCTCGCGCGGCTCAATTATAAAGAAGCCTTTAATGCGAGCCCCGAAAATGCTCTTTATGCCCAAGGCTTAGGCCGGATAGAAAAAGTCACCCGTTCAAAAGCCGGGCTCCGTAGACAACTCCAGGATAAGGGGAACAAATGAACCCAAGATGGACCCTGTTGCTTCTCGTCGGCTTGTTCGTCTCTAGCTGCACCCCGGACGTAAAAATCTTTGCCACCAAAGCACCGGAGCTACCGGTTGATCAGGTAAAGACCTTGATTTTCGAACCCTTTGTAGACCAGATGGGCGCTCAGTTGGCGGTCCCTGGCCGTTCTGGCTCCCTCATTTCCAACCAAGGGGTCGCCCAATTGCTTCAAGCGGAAGTCCTCAAAGGCATTGCTGCCGGAGGCTCGTACCGGATTGTCCCAGGCACTCAGGTCCAAGGCAAACCCTTGGACCTCCGAACAACCGCTATTTTAAAAGCCAAAGTCCGGTATTTTGAGGTCAACCAACCAGGGGCCGACCAAGTCTTTTTTGTATTGCTTGCCAAGAAAAAGGGGCTTGAAGGCCTTGGTGACTTGGCCGTTATGGGCACAGCGGCGGCGATCGAACGAGCGGCCGAGTCCAGCGGGAAAGGATTTCGCCTCCCGGTTCCTTTTGTGGAAACCGCCGGCGCCCTGGAAGTCGATTTCGACTTGGTCCGTGCGTCAGACCAGAGCCAACTGATCCCGACCCAACGTGTCACGGCCTACTGGTATAACAAGTGGGGCGGCCATCCAGACCGGAGTACAATCAACGCTCAGATGGTCGAAGGGTTTAAGGCCAAGGGAACCGGTAAATTAGGTGTGCTGGACCAAGCGGATTTGATTTCAAAACGGCTCCAACTCAAGCGGGATGACCCCGATGCGTTTGAGGCCGCCGGGTACCACCTCAAACAAGACCCGATGGTTCCTTTGAACCCCTTAGCGATTCGTTCCCGGCTGGCCCAGCAGGTGTCCCAGAAGTTCACCAAGAAAATCGCTCGTCATGAAGTCGAGTTCCAACTCAACCTGGCTTCAGGGGACGGCGCTGCGGCCAACCTGATCCGAGGCGGAGCCTTTGAGGCGGCGATCAACCGGCTTGAGTCGCTACCAACTCCCCTCGAAAGCGGGGACTTATATAACCTTGGGGTCGCCTACGAAGCGATTGGCGAACGGACCCAAGCGAAACGTAAGTTCCAACAAGGCCAAAAACAAGACCCAGGCAATGGGCTGTTTAAGGACGGCCTGAAACGGCTGTAGGTTGTTCCAGATTCACCGCCCCCGTTGGGTGGTGAATTTTCGGATAAACCTTTCTCCCTCACCTCCCCGGCTTCGCAGCTCTCTTGCCCCCGGCCTAAAAACCAAGTAATCACAGCTTTTTCTGATTGACCAAATGGTTTTGTTCCCACATGATAGGCGACTATTGCTTTGGACATTCAGTCTGGAGCGCGACCCGAAACCTCTAGCCCCTCAGGTACCTCAATGAGTGCTACCCAACCTAGGTTTGACCACAATATCCAGTTTCTTGATGAAGAAATTGACTTTGACGCGCTCGTCGAAGCCAGTCTTGCCAATTTAAACGAAAATGAAATCGTCACCGGTGAAGTGACTCGATTAGGCAAAGACTTCATCACCGTTGACTTCGGCTACAAATCCGAAGGCCAAATCCCACGTGCAGAATTCTTCGACGAAGAAGGCGTCTTCCACGCAGAGATCGGCGACAAAGTCGAAATCTACGTTGAGAAATTTGAAGACGATGACGGCCAGGTGGTCGTTTCGAAGGAAAAAGCTGTCAAACTTCGTGTTTGGGAAGACGTCGGCGATGTCTTCGAAAACGAAGGAACCGTATCTGGTGTCATCACCGCACGGATCAAAGGTGGTTTGTCTGTGGACATCGGCATCAAAGCGTTCTTACCTGGTTCCCAAGTGGACCTTCGACCTGTCCGCAACTTGGACAAGTTGATCGGTGAGCGATTTGACTTCAAAATCCTCAAGTACAACCCAAAGCGTGGCAACATTGTCCTCAGTCGTCGAGCGATCCTCGAAGCAGACCGAGCCGAGCAACGCAAGAAAACCTTGCTTCAGCTTTCTGAAGGCAGCAAGATCAAAGGCCATGTCAAGAACATCACCGACTACGGTATCTTTGTTGACTTGGGCGGCGTAGACGGATTACTCCACATCACTGACATGACTTGGGGCCGAATTGTACACCCATCTGAGATGTACGCTATCGGTGACGAAATCGAAGTCTTGGTGCTTAAGTTTGACGAGAAGGAAGAGAAAGTTTCTCTTGGCCTCAAGCAAAAAAGCAAAAACCCATGGGACGAAGTTCAGCAGAAGTACCCAGAGGGAACTGAAGTTCTTGGTAAAGTTGTCAGCTTGACCAACTACGGTGCCTTCATCGAGATCGAAGAAGGTGTTGAAGGTCTGATCCACGTTTCTGAAATGTCTTGGACCAAAAAGATTCGCCAGCCTTCCAGCGTGGTGAACCTTGGTGAGCAAATCAGCGCGGTGATCAAAGAAGTAGATATCGAAAACCGACGAATCAGCTTGTCGATGAAAGAAGCGATGTCTAACCCTTGGCGTGAAGTTGCCAACGTGAAGCCTACAGGCAGCGTTGTCACCGGAACCATCCGAAACATCACTGACTTTGGTGTCTTTGTTGGCCTAGAAGAAGGAATCGACGGCTTAGTCCACGTTTCTGACATGTCTTGGAGCCAGCGACAGCAAAACCCACATGACCTTTACAAGAAAGGTGATGAGATTGATGTGAAGATCTTGAACATCGATGTAGAAAACCAGCGACTTTCTTTAGGCATCAAGCAGCTTGAAGAAGATCCTTGGGAGCACATTGAAGGCGAAGTTCACGAAGGTGACGAAGTGATCGGACAGGTTGTCCATGTTGCTGATTTCGGTGTATTCATCGAGATCCAGCCAGGGATCGAAGGCTTGGTTCATGTCAGCGAATTAGACAAAGAGCTAGCTAAGAAAAACTTGGAACGATTCTACCCAATCGGGAGCCACGTCCAGGCTCAAGTGATCAACATGAAAGCTTCTGAGCGACGCTTAGGTCTTTCTGTTGTTGGCTTGGTTGCTGACGATGGCACCTTGACTCCAATCGCTGAAGTTTTGGAAGCGGCTGAGAACGAGCCTGAAGTTGAAGAAGCTCCAGCAGTAGAAGCAGCTCCAGAAGCGGCAGCGGAAGTTGTCACCGAAGAGCCAGCCCCTGCGGCGGACGACTCTGCTGAAAAAGCTGAGTAAGCTCCGACCACAATTAAAAGGGGGCTTTCGGGCCCCCTTTTTTTTTCCAGAGTTTAAGATGGAGTCCAACGGACTAAAAGCATTCTTATTTTTCTCTCTGGCCCTTCATTTGGGGTTTCTAGCGATTTTCCCGCTACTCAAACCCAAAGCCGCACAACAACCTCCTGTTTTCGAAGTCACCTGGATCAAACCAGCGACTCGCCCGATTCTCCCAAAACACAGCCCAAGCAAGACATCGACCCGGACTCGGCCTATATCAGCCAAACCCGCACCGAAGCCAGCCCACAGCCCGCCTAAGCCAAGCTTTGCCATCCAAGCGGCACCGATCGGCCTGTTAGGCGGACAATTGGCCTTAGGAGAATCTCAGGCCTATGAAAGACCTCAAGCGAAACTGGCCTTAGGACTCAGCCCTGAACCGGCGAAGCAAACGGGGCAGGTCCCCAAGGTCACAGCTGGAGCCCCCAAGGGGCTTTCAAGCGACCAGGTGGTTTCTGCTCCCAAGGGGCCAAACCCCTCCAGCCAACCTTGGCAAAGCAAACTACAAACGCAGCAGAGCCCTACAACTCTCAACCGGCAAGCCAAACAGGCAGCGGGTACTCCGAACCAATGGATCGCAGGGGAGATTCAAGGCCGACCGGTGATTTTCACCCCACCTTTGCCTAGTCTCGACATTGAAAAAGATATTGAAGTGGCCTTGGAGTTTGTGGTCAATGCCGAAGGGGCGGTGGTTCAAATCATCCCGGTGAAGAAATCAAACCCTCAGCTAGAAGCGCTCGCAATCAAGCTCTTAGGAGAGTACCGGTTCAAACCTTTGCCTGGGTCGCCGAATCAAAGAGGAGTGATCCGTTTTGTTTTACGCCGCAGCGGGCGCTAGACTTTCTCCCTTTAGGGACGATCACAGTTTCACAGATATAAGCATCGCCCGACCATGGCAACCGACCTCCCAAGGGGCCTATCTGCTGAGCCAATAGATCAGGGAACTCAGATCAATTTTCTGTTGGTAGTGGCCCAAAAAACCAGTTCCCTGGAGAATCAGGCTCGTCACTTTGGTGAAATTCACGGACTGCTTGCTCAAATTCTCTACGGCTAATCATCCCATCCTCGTTGGTGTCAATCCGACGAAAGCCTGCCGATCCGTTGCGAGGTTCCACCCGAAAGCACACCATGATGTCAATATACTCGTTTTCTTCAAGCACACCGTTTCCGCTAGGGTCAAGCAGATCAAACACCCCCTGAACAATCTTGGTCACATAATGATCATACCAAGCATCGTCGCAGTTAACCGCCATTTCATCTTCAAACTGCAACCACTCGTCTAAGGTTGCAGTGAGTTTATTCGGGTCACTCAAAAACGGCGCCAGATTGTCCCAGACGGTTCCGATCGTAGCGATTAGTCCCTCATAAGGCATGGTCCCTTGCTCAAGCCCAACGACCGCTGCCAAATTTCTGCCGATTGCGAGCCAGTCTTCAGGAACCATATACCCATCTTTATTCCCATCTACTAAGTTGAAATAATGTGTTTGTTTCTGTTTTTGAAAAGTTGTTAACATTCTGCTCCAAATTTGTTCTTTCGTTCAAATATCGCCTTGTACCAGGTTGCCCCCCAAAAAAAACCTCAATGGCTTGACTCCCTTTAAAAAAGGAACCTCAAGGAGGATTGATCAGCCCTTCTTGCATTGCATAAATTACCAAGCCCGGCAAATTATCAATCTTAAGTTTCGACATAATATTAGCTCGATGAGCTTCAACGGTTCGTATGCTGACTTCTAATTGCTGTGCGATCATTTTATTCGATTTCCCCAAGCAAAGGAATTGCAAAGTTTCCAATTCTCGGGCTGAAAGAGGCCGTTCGCTCAAAGCAATGCTAGCCAATTTGTAACCAAAATAGCTTTCCCCTGACCGGACCACCTGAATCGCTAATACCAGTTCCTCAAAAGCCGATTCTTTGGTGACATAACCGTGGCAGCCAGCGTCCATACAACGTTTTACATAGTCCGCTTTTTTATGGGCTGATAACACGATGATCTTCACTGAGGGATGCTTGGAGAGCACATGTTCCATCACCTGAAACCCATCTACTTTTGGCATCATTAAGTCTAGCAGCAGAAGTTCTGGTGGGTTGTCATCCACCATTTCAATAGCCTGGGACCCATTGTAAGCGATGGAAAATTTCTCGTTAGAAAACTGCTTAGATAACAACTGAAAAATACCCATCCCAAAGAGCGCATGGTCGTCTGCGATAATCAAGGAGAACTCGTTTTCAGAGGGGCGCATGGGCTGGCTTTCAGGTTAAAATAACTCAGGAGCGTTTTATAGTTCGTTTCATCCTGCAACCGGGACCGAATAGGCCAACCAAACTTGACAGCAAAGATACATCACGACTTTTGCGATTCTACAGCGATCTCCTGAAAAAAGTTAATACGTAGTTCTACGGATAAACTCGGTAAAAGATACGAATAGTTCCTGTTGGAAAGATAATATATCTTTTTGCCAACAGGAGTCCATCCACATTGTACTCCATCAAACCCGGTAAAGCTGTCGTCTCACACAGGCCAGAAGGCCCTGTCCACCTCAACCTACGAGTTGTCTAGGCGAATTTCAAAGAATACCGGACTCAATTTTACAGGAGATGCGCCATGAGGGGTTTCACGGTACTTTTTTGCTACATCATTTTGTTCACTGGCTGTAAGTCGAAAGAAGATGCTACAACTGTTGCCTCGAACAATGCGCCGGTAATCACCGAGGGAGCCCTCACGGTAATATCCACCAGTTCAAATGACGTCACGCTCTCTTGGAAGGCTGCCCAAGATACCGAAACAAGTGCTGAATTGCTTGTCTACACCCCTTATTTTTCCACATCCGACAACATCGGCAACCTGACGGACACCCAAACCAATGGGAAGGCTGCCGCTGCCGGGCAAGCGAATAGCTTAACTGCGAACGTCTCTGGCTTATCCCCAGCTACGACCTACTATTTCAACGTTTTGGTGTCCGATGCCGATGGGCAGAAATCTGCGTATACCTCGGTGTCTAAGACAACCACTAACTCAGCGACAACTGGTAGTACAACGGCGACAACTGGAAGTACAACGGCGACAACTGGGAGCACGGCGACTACAACTGGAAGTACAACGACCACCACCGATAGCGCAGCTCCAACGAGCCCAGTGCTGAATTTAGCTGCAGGAGCAACCTCAACGACCAGTACAACTATCACTGCAGCTCTCTCTGCTACTGATGATACGGGGGTCACAGGCTACTATCTCTCCACTGACCCGACGAAGCCAAGTCCCAGCGCTAATGGCTGGACATCCTCTACGGAGGCTAAAAACTTCTCTAGTACCCAGAACATAACCTTCACCTCTTTAGGCAAAAAAACGTACTACGCTTGGTATAAGGATGCGCAAGGGAACATTTCTACTGTGGCTACCGACTCGGTCCTCATCACTTCAAGCTGGACCGCCCAGTTCGGTTCTGCCGCCTATGATAAGGCCTACAGCACCGGATTCGATTCTGCCGGAAACCTATTTGTTTCGGGCCAGAGCAGCGGGTCATTGTATACCGCAAGTTCCTCTGGCGGCAACGACGCCTTTGTCGCAAAATATGACACCGCAGGGAATCAACTTTGGGTGAAACAAACCGGAACAAGCAGCGGGGAATATGCGATTGGGATGGCTGTTGCTTCAGACGGCACAACCTACCTAACCGGCTACACCCAAGGGGTGTGGGGCGCTGGGTCATTTGGCGGAACCAACGACGTCTTCGTCGCTAAGATAGACAGTTCAGGGACACAGCAATGGGTCGAGCAGATCGGTACCTCAGGCGGTGATATTTCCTATGGAATCGCCGTCGATTCATCAGGAAACTACTATGTCGTCGGCCACACTGACGGTACCTTTGCAGGCCAAACTAACTACGGAGGAGCCGACGTCTTTATCGCCAAATATGATGCCTCCCGGACCCTTGTTTGGTTGACTCAATGGGGAACGGCCTTAACCGATGTAGCCCACACCGTTACTCTAGACGCCTCAAGAAATGTGTATATTGCAGGCTACTCTGGAACAAACGCTTTAGTCGCCAAATTCAACTCAACAGGAACCTTGGTTTGGTCGGCTACCCCAAGCAGCACGGGAACTGACGTCGCTAATGGGGTCGGGGTCGACAGCTCGGGTAACGTTTACGTTGCCGGATATGCAGGCGAATCGATGAACAGCCAGACCTATACTGGGGGCAATGACAGATTTTTAGTTAAGTATGATACTGCGGGCGCCCTGATCTGGACCCATCAATCCGGGACGGCAACTGATGACCGGTTCAAGGGGATCACTGTCAGTCAGGACGGAAAAATCTATCTCACCGGGACAACTGACAGCGCCTTATTAGGAAACACTGCGATTGGGGGAGTGGACTGGACGGTTTCTAAATTCGAATCGACCGGAACCCGAGTTTGGACCGTTCAACTTGGTACAGCCCAGGCCGAAGAGGCTATGGATATCGCCATTGACGCCGATGGGAACTTGGCGGTCAGTGGTTCAACTGCTGGCAACATGGCCAGCCCCCAGGTTGGTGCGGGAGACATTGTGTTGATCAAAAACCCAGGCGGGAAGCTACCATGAAAATGGAGACCCCCTGAAGGTCCATGAGGCCGGTCCCTTCGGCGGGACGGGGTCTGCCTCTTGAAGGTTTCACGATTTCGGTGATTGAGATGACGGACTTCACACAGAACGAGGTTCCAATGACTTGATACCGAAGGGGACCTCTGGTTACCTCTGAGGATCGAGACATCGATCGATAGCCTCCCCCGAAAGGTCCTCAAATGAACCAGGGGGGCAGTTAATCTTTTAGTGCCAATGGGTTGATAAATTTAATTGGATTAAGCGGAACCCCGTTGACCCTAATTTCGTAATACAGTTGGGGCCCGGAAGTCCGTTGGGTATTGTGGATTTCAGCAATTTTCTGGCCTCGCCGAACAATATCCCCTTCTTGAACAGAAATCGCTGAAATATACCCGTATTTGCTCTGCACCCCGTTGGTGTGGTCGATCACAATCACCTCGCCGTACACCTTGTCTGGCCCGGCATACCGAATCACCCCGTCGGCGGTGGTGTACAGAGGGCTGAAGGCACGGGTCGCAATCAAAATACCGTGCCGAGGCCGAAGTCGCCCGGTGAAGCTGTCTTGAAGCACCCCAAATTCGCTGATCATGTAGCCTTTAAGCGGGGTTCCTCGGGGGATTCGGGTCAAAGGGCTGCTGGTTTCCTTGAAAAAAGCTAGCAGCTGATCAAACCGACTGGCCTGCATTTTCTGGTCGCTGTCGATTTCAGAAATGTCCGAAGCGATCACCGACAAGATTCCTTGCTCTTGAGCAGTCTTTAATTTGGCTTGTTGTTGAGCGAGACTCTTTTCATCCAACCTCGATTGGCTCGATGCCGTCGACTGGGTCAACTGTTTCAACTTGTTATAAATCGAGTCCACATGTTTAAAGTGGACGTCGGTGCTGTCGCGCTGTTTGCGAAAGCTGTCGATTCGTTTTTGCTGGTTGGTATAGGTGCTTTGGTATTCTTTGAGGTTGATCAACCGGCTGCGGATGCTGAGATAGTCGTAGACCACATAGCTCCAGGCTGACGCCAAGCCCAGAAAAAGCACCAGCAAAAAGGATAAACTTTTGACCGAAAGCTTTGTTTTTTTGACCTTCCCTGTCCGCTTGGGGATGAAGATAAAGGTGATAAACTTACCAAACATAGATCAAGAAAAGCTTTGGGTGGCCAGTTTCATTAAGAGAATCAGCAAACCAGCGGCCCCTTCAACCAGAGCAAGCTTGCGGATATCCAAATTCGGGAAATAGTCATTGAGCCAAGACTCCACCTTCGCCAGGTTCATCAAGGTAAACAAGCTGTCGGCGAACATTAAAATGGCGATAAAGGTAGTCAACAAGTTCATCGGGCTATGCTAATGTATTTTGCTCAGCACGGCAACGGCTGAATCAAGGGGGGCTGTTGAGGCGGTCCACAAGAGGCACCTTCTAATCAACTCAAACCGGGAGTTACCCTCAGGATGAAAGGTAGCCCTAACCTAGCAGTCTTCACTACTGTTCTTACAAGGTGCTTTTTTTGAAGCGGCCCGTAGCCTTTGCATTAAACCATGACAGGCCGAGCCCTTTTGCGCGCTATCGAACCAACCCCGTCAATGTTCTTGGCAATCACAGCTTAGGAGACGGACTTCCCTGCTGCCAATCGAAGCTCCATTTTCTCGATCAGTTGCTTAAAATAGGCCCGGTTGCCGTTGAGGGCTTTGAGCCCTTCATCAAAGGCCTCGTCCGGTTCATCAAAATCACTGATCAACAAACCGCCAACCAATAGGGTGAGCACCCCTTCTTCATCTTTGAGCAACAACGCAAGCTGTTCTTTGATTTTGGTTTTGGAAATTTTATTCATCAAAAATTTTCGACGGTTTTTTATGCCTTTCAGCAGGTTATGAGGCCAAGTTTTCGGTTTGCAAGGCCAATTTTTTGGGTTACCATACCCACAAGTTGTAAGGAATAGCCTGAGACCACGACCTCAAATTCACAAGGTCAGCATCCCACATAAGCCTTGCAAAAGCGACCAAATCATACCCATAAACCGAACATTATATATCACCCAAGCTCAGGTATCCTTTCATGTCAATTGCAATTGATCTAGCGCTTATTGTCGTTTCTATTGCCTTGTTATGGAAAGGCTCCGACGTTTTGGTGGAGTCGGCGAGTAAGATCGCTGCCTCAATTGGGGTTTCAGATCTAGTGATCGGTTTAACCGTCGTAGCCATTGGCACCAGTGCCCCTGAATTTGCGGTGACCATCAATGCGGTCCTCAGCGGGAAAGCCGATATCTCGGTGAGTAACGTGGTGGGCAGTAACATCTTCAACCTCGGCTTTATCCTCGGGGGAACCGCTTGGATTCACGCTGTGGCGACCAACCCAAAATTGGTCTACCGAGACGGGCTCTTCCTGATTTTTGTCACCCTGTTGCTTTCATACTTCCTGTTCAATAACTCAACTGAAGGCCAAATCAGCTTAGACCGCTGGGAAGGGGCCATCATGCTGGGATTGTTAGTCGCCTACATGAGCTTCTTGTTCATCAAGAAAGAAACCCTCGAAGAAGACGAAATCTCTCACGACAAGGTCAGTTGGGTTGACGTCGCCCTGCTGGTTTTAGGGATTGGCGCTGTGGTTGGCGGAGGAGATTTATTAGTCGAATCCGCTTCAAACGTCGCTCGGACCTTTGGTTTAAGTGAGTGGGTGATTGGAGTTACCATTGTCGCCGCCGGAACCAGCGCCCCAGAAATGGCAACCAGCCTCACCGCTGCGGTGAAAGGCAAACATGGCATGGCAGTCGGTAACTTAATCGGCTCCGATCTCTTTAACTTGCTCGGTGTCTTAGGGCTCGCTGGGGTCTTAAAAGAAAGCCTGATCGTCTCACCAGCAGCAGAATCTTCGATGATCATGTTGGTGATCATGGTGATCGTTGTGGTCGGGTTCATGCGAACCGGCTGGAAAGTCAGCCGAGCTGAAGGCGCCTTCTTGGTCTTGGTGAACTTGGTTCGTTGGGTCTTCGACTTCAGCTCTAAGTCTTAACAACCTGCCATGGCTTTTCTCCTCGAATCACGGGTTTCTAAGAACAGGAAACTCTGGTTGCCCATCCTGGTATTTGTCGGGCTGTTATCGGCCCTATCGGTGATCGGTGTCACACAACAAAAAGACCAACTGGGCTTGCTGGAAATCCAAGGAGTCATCCTAGACTCCAAAACCGCTCTGTCCCAGATCCACAGTTTATCAAAAGACCCAAACATCAAAGGCGTGTTGGTACGGATCAATTCCCCAGGGGGAGCGGTTGCCCCCTCCCAGGAAATCTTTACCGCCCTAACCCAATTATCTAAGCACAAGCCGGTCTACGCCTCCATGGGTTCAATCGCCGCCTCAGGTGGCTTCTATATCTCCCTCGGAGCGAATCAGGTTTTTGCCAACCCAGGGACTCTCACAGGGAGCATCGGGGTGATCATCGAAAGCCCAAATGTCGCCGATTTAATGAAAAAATTAGGTGTATCAATTGAGGTAGTTAAGTCCGGAAAAAACAAAGATGCCGGGTCTGCCTTTCGGGAGATGAAGCCAGAGGAACGTAATTTGCTTAAAACAGTGATCATGGACACCTACGAGCAGTTCATCGAAGCGATCTTACAACGTCGTGACTTAGATGAAACCAAACTGCGAGAAGTGGCCGATGGACGAATTTTTACTGGCAGGCAAGCAAAGAAATTGGGGCTCGTTGACCAAATTGGTGGATTCAACGAAGCGCTCACTGCGTTAAAGAAAAAAGCAGGTCTGACCGGGGAGGTCGAGTTGATCACCCCGCCCAACCCAGACGCAGGTTTTTTAGCGCGCCTCAAAGCAGACGCAAAAAGCAGCATCACCAGCCTCCTGGCACCGACCGGGGGCGTAATGTACATGTCTCCCTTGGGTGGGAGGCCCTAGTAGGTTAAACATGGCAATAAAAAAACCATCCCAACTTCGAGTCCGGCTCTTAGGCTGCACCAAAGACCCAGTTGAGGTGATTTATTCTGCTTTTCGGATTTGTTACTCCAAAGACGACGCTGCCCAAACCTGGGAGAAGATGCGTGACGGAACCATCAAACGAGAAACCATGCTGGACTTTGTGGCGGAGAAACTCGGCACAGGACACACCAGCCCACTGCGACAAGTCAACTTTGTGTTTGTGGTCGACGGCCTTTCTCGGGCCTGCACCGCTCAGTTCAACCGGCACCATATCGGGGTTGAGCGAGAGGAAATGAGCCAGAGGTATGTCAACTTTCACAAAGGCATCGGCGCTTTCGTCACCCCACCGTCCTTTAAAGAGCACCCCCAGGTGTTAGAGCGATGGGAGACCTTACAAGAAGATATTCTCAGTTTTTACGACCTCTGCACCACTGCCGGAATCAAACAAGAGGACGCTCGGTTTGCGCTGCCTATGGGCACGGTGAGCCGGGAACAGTTCTCGATGGGGTTCCAGGCGATGCAGCAGTTTCTCGACGTCCGAATGTGCGAACGAGCCCAATGGGAAATCCGGGAAATGGCTTGGCAGATCTACAAGCTGATGAAAGACGAATTTCCTTCTCTGGCGAAGCGTCTAGGCATCAAATGTTGGGAAAACCGCAATCTGTATTGCGATGAAGATTATAACGCCTATAAAGAGTGTTCTTGGAGCCGGTCACGGCCCCACAAAGATGATTTGAGCAAAATTTGGAAGCAGGCCAAGAGGGATGGGCCGGTAGATTCTTAAACGACTTTATCTTCGGCCATGGATGGCCAGGAGTTAGAGTTCCCCTATAAAATCAAAGCACACCTCACAGGATTGGTCCGCCCAATGTTGCAGGGGTTCTTTTTGCCTAAAAACTAGGTCAAAAAAGCAGTTTTTTTAGAAAAATCTGCCTAGGGACAGGTGCGTCTTTTGTCCTACCACTTCGCATAGATTAATGATATCAGTTGATTAAAAGTTTGGCACGGTACTTGAAATATCTTACAACATAAGGTTAAACAAAACCTCGCCCAACCCGGGCCAACTGATTAAAAGACTACGGAGTATATCATGATTGAAAAGACACTAAAGCGAATCACCCGCCAGCTAGAATTATTCGCAAAAAACGGCGTTTCCTTGCTACGAGCCTTAGACTTGATGGAAGCCTCGACCCAAGACTTAGAAGAAATTGTTTGTTTGAACACCTTGCGGGAATCGTTGTCTGAAAAAGCAGAAGCGAAGCGAAGCACTCAAAAGAAAACCTTGGTCGCCACCGAACAAGCAAACGACTGGGCCACGATGGGACTGGCGTAAACGAGCTTTTATAATTTCCTCGTTTTTATTCATTCTATGATTTAGGAATACAATTTGAGAAAGACCCCCTTTATAACGGCGGTTTGAGGCATTGACGCTCTCAAATCGCCGTTTTTTTTGTTTTCCGGCAGATTACCCCATCCTACAGAAAATTCCCTGAAGAACGAGGCCGCTTGCCCTCGGCGTTTGAGTGCCAAAGACTCAAAAGGTTCACTCATCAACCGGCCCAATCCACAAAAAAGGATTATAGGCGAGTTCCCAAAGATAGCCGTCGGGGTCGCTAAAATACCCCGAGTACCCTCCCCAGGCAGTTTTTTGAGCCGCTCGGGTCACTTGGGCACCTGCAAAGACCGCTTGCGCCATCGCTTGGTCGACTTCTTCCTCCGAGCCCAGGTTATGGGCCAAGGCAAAGCCTGAAAACCCAAAACTTTTAGCCTCAACTCCGGCGTCTGCTGCCAAGGACTCTTTTGGGTAGAGCCCTAACCAACTTCCGTTCAAATTAAAAAAAGCGACCCCCGGCGGAGAGTCCAATAACGGCAGCCCTAACCCATGGTGATAAAAATTCGTTGACCCCTGAAGGTCGGACACCCCAAGGGTGACCATGCTGATTCTTGGCTTCATCTTTCTTTCCAAATCGTCGTTTGACAGCCCTTGGTAAAACCTCTGGGCCGCCTAAGAAACAAGGAACCTCAGGACTAGGTTTCTTCTCAACCAAGCTTGTTTCTCTAGAGAAAATATATTGACCTTTCTACCAGAAACCACCCCAAATTGCCTAGCTTTTGCATCTTGAACTATACCCATTAGACCTTCCGCACCCCTTGGGGTGGGGAGGTTTAGGATAAACGTTATTCTAATCAAACAGTTACCCATCCAAGTCTCCATGAAGGTTTTGTTACTCAGCCTGAGTTTTGTCGTCTTTTTTGCCTCCCTAGGGACCGCAAAAGACGAAGGTGCCTTGGAGCGACCTTTTTTGATCGGCCCCCACTACCCCCTAGCCTATCAATCAACCACCTTTGAGCCAGACCGGGCGTTTAACTTAAAATCCGGCCAAAGCTTTGTGCAGACTTCCTTCACCCGACTAAACACCTACGCGTTCAGCTCCACCAGCGACAAGGCGGGCAACCCAAGCGGTGACCCCTCAAAGTTTAACAGTACCCTCAACCAAGGGTATTCGGTCTATTTTGATGGCGAAATTGATCGACGGTTTTTCAGGTGGTACCAAGGGCTTTCCGACGGGACCGAGCTCCAAATCACCTACCGGGACCTCCGGTTTATCCCGGGAAAATTAGACAGCCAAATTGAGGGGTTCCACAAAACGCTAGGGATCGGCAACCAAGGTCGAGACCAAACAGACCGAGACCAATTACAGATTTACATCCACGACAACCAAACCGGGGAAAACATCGTGGCGATCACCAACGGGTCAGATAATTTCCAACGGGAATCCATGACCTTGGGGCTCAAGTTTAAGGTCCGGGAGACCGCCAACGAAGCCATTGCTTTGGTGATCAGCAGTAATTTTAATGACGGCTATGTACAAGGGGGCCTGAACGAAACAGGAACCCTCTCGAAATCGGCACCAAAAAACTTCAATGACACCAATTATGCCTTACTCTATTCCAGTAAGTTCAACAGCTGGGCCCTGCACGCCGGGTTCTCGCTGGCGCGAGTGAGCCAAAGTCTGTTGCCAAAGGCCCCTGACGAGATGTACTATTTTTTCCTTGGTGCCGATGTCACCTTAGGTGAACACAGCCATTTTTTAATGCAGGCCTTAGAATATACCAGCCCTTTCCCAGAGGACAACATCTCGACCATTTCGGCGGATGTGCGGGAAGTGAGCACCGGAATCCGGTGGATTTTTGGCCCCACCGCCTTGGAACTCGGGCTGATTGAAAACCAAAGCCAAGGACCGCAAAACATCGACATCGCCTACTTTTCCAACTTTATGTTGTCTTTTTGACCCCAATATTCAAAAACCCCCTGCACAACAAAAAACATCACATGGGCTTACTGGTACAAAAATATGGCGGGACTTCGATCGGCACTGCCGAACGATTGCTCAACGTCGCAAAAATTGTTGCATCTTTTTTAGATCAGGGCGAACGAGTTGCCGTGGTCCTCAGTGCCATGAGCAGCCAGGTGAAGCTGGAGGGGACCACCAGCCGTTTAGTCGCCGCATCCCAAGCCGCGATTGAGCATGGGGCCTACTATAAAATCATCGACCAATTAGAAGAGCGACACCTCGCCACCATCGACGAAGCGATCAACGACCGAGCGATCAGAGACCAAGTCAAAGAAGATGTGGACGCCAAGTTCCATAAGCTCAAATCTTTTTTAGACGCTATCGGCGTGATTGGAGAAATCAGCCCTCGTTCGATGGACGTGATCATTGGTATGGGGGAGAAGTTGTCTGCCCGAATATTCACCGCCGTGTTAAACGACCAAGGGATTGACGCCGTTTACTGCAATTTAGAAGACATCGTGGAGCCCGGTTACACCGAGGTGAACAACGAGTTTTGTGTTCATCTGCAAAAACGATTGGCCAAATTCGTCGAAGACGCAGGGTCCCAGGTCCCTGTTTTTACCGGCTTCATCGGCTCGGTCCCCGGCGGCATCCTCAAATCCATTGGCCGAGGGTACACCGACTTTACGGCGGCCCTCGTCGCCGCCGGTGCCGGGGCCAAAGAATTGCAAATCTGGAAGGAAGTGGACGGGATTTTTTCTACTGACCCCAGAAAAGTCAAGGCCGCCAAGGTGCTCTCAAGCATCACTCCAGAAGAAGCATTGGAGCTCACTTACTACGGTTCAGAAGTGATCCACCCCTTCACCATGGAGCAAGTCAGCCGGGCGGGAGTTCCGGTGCGGATCAAAAACACCTTTGCCCCCGAAGGCCAAGGGACCTTTATTGACCCCCGAGCCAAAGCCGACCCAAAACAAAACAAGCCGACCGCAGTGACGGTGAAACGTAATGTCACTGTGCTCAATGTGTACTCAAACCGGATGTTAATGGCCTATGGGTTTATGTCACGGGTGTTCGAGATTTTGGGCCGCTATGAGATTATCATCGATCTGATCGCCACCAGTGAAGTGAATATTTCCATGACGATCGACGACACCACTCGGCTCGACGAAGCAACCCAGGAATTAGAAAAATTGGGTCGAGTTTCGGTGAACCGGCAGATGGCAATTTTGTCTTTGGTCGGCCAAGGGATGCGCAACCAACACGGGGTTTCTGGTGAAATGTTCACTCGGCTGGCTCAAGCGGGGGTTAACATCGAACTGATCAGCCAAGGAGCCAGCGAGATCAACATCAGCTGCGCTATTGACGACGAGCATTCCGACAAGGCGCTCAAGGCAGTTCATGAGATGCTAGAATCCTAGGATGCTTGCACCCCGAACTCTAAGATTGTTGAACCCTCGATGAACAAGCTGAACCGTGAGGCTGTGTTCACCGCCTTGTCAGAGGCTCACCCGAACCCGGTGAGCGAGCTGACGTACAACAACCCTTTTGAATTGCTGGTCGCCGTGATCCTCAGCGCCCAGGCGACTGATATATCAGTCAACAAAGCAACGCCGGCCCTGTTTGCCGAGGCCCCGACCCCTCAAAAAATGGTGGAGCTCGGGGAAGCGGGTGTGCGGGATAAAATCAAGACCATCGGTTTGTTTAACAACAAGGCGAAGCACCTGATCAAGTGCTCCGAGCAGTTGATCGAACTCCACCAAGGGGAAGTCCCCCAAACCCGAAAAGCCTTAGAATCCTTAGCAGGAGTCGGCGTGAAAACCGCCGGTGTGGTGATGAACATCGCCTTCGGCGCCCCGACCATCGCCGTGGACACCCATGTGTTTCGAGTCAGTAATCGGCTCGGTCTGGTCCGCACCAAAAAGGCAGAAGAAACCGAGGCCAAGCTGATCAAAGTGGTCCCCAAATGGGCGCTTAACAAAGCCCACCACCTACTGATCCTCCATGGCCGCTACGTCTGCAAAGCCCGCAAACCCGAATGCGGCCAGTGCCCGCTGCCGGAGTATTGTAAGGAATTTAAGAAGCTACACCCTGAGGAAAACAAAGGTTAGCCCAACTCAGCGCAACACCCCCCCCTAAAACTGCCCGGCAAAGGACAGCAACGGGATCTCCACTTTGGAGTCTGAGCTGGTGTAGGTGGAGTTGTTTAAGATGGTGTAGGACACCATGATGTCCCACCAGGAGTGGATCGCAATGGCCGTCATCAGGTCTTCTTCGCCAGGGTTAGGCATATAGGCATAGCCTAGGTAGACCCCCGAGGCAAAGGCGATCGCTGGGGTGGCGGTGAAGCCAGCGCCGTTGTGGGCCACCGCAAAAACCGCCGAAGAGCCAACCACCGAAAGATGCCGAGCGCCACCAGCGCTGAAATGCATCCCGCCGGTCAGGCCGCTATACATCGACTGCATCACCGTGCCACGGAAGAACATTTCCTCACCGAAGCCGACCATGTAATATTGTTTCCAGCCGTCTTCTTTGAGTTGTTTTTCTTTAAGTCCGTTACCAAGGTGGTACCGAGAGATGTTCGTGTCTCCGTAGGTGGCGTTGTTCGCCGCTAAGACCGCTACAGGGAGCCAAAACATCCAGTTGTCGTAAAAGTGATCAAACCTCAGAGGTGAAAAGGACAGCTTCAAGGTTTCGTTGCTCGATTCGCAGTTGTTACGGTACAAATCGCCGAGGGAGATCATCCACAAGTTCCCTGACAAGCTGCCATAAAAACCCGCTTCATAGGTCGATTTGTTGAGGTACACATCGGTTTCTGCCTTGCCGGAAGGGCTCTTTTCGGCGTCGACGGTCACATAAATATCAGTCGACTTTTTCTGATAATCTGGCTCTTCAATCAATTTGTAATATTTCCGGTCCGCAGCCCAACGTCCGCCGCCAATCACCGCCATTTTGCCAAACTGCCCGCTGAGCCCAAATCCCAGCCCTGGGACGAAGGTTTCTCCAGCTGCGATCCCCCAACAGGAGCCTGTCCCCATCGCCAAACTGGTTGTTGGATGGACAAACTGAGCAAAACTCAGCAGAATGCCGGAAAAAACAATAACGAGGGTTCGTTGATTCAACGGAGCCATGACAGACCTGTGCAAGGGTTTGATTGCTCTTAGAAATACCAAACCTTCTGAAAACTGCCAAGACAAAGCCATCATCAACTCCCATGACCCCCGAGACTGAAACGCCCATCCGAGGCAACAACCCCTACACTCAATCGATCCACGAACACACCGACCTGATCTGGATGGACGGCGTTCCCCCCCAAGAGGAATTCGAAAGCTTTCGTGAAGGGGACCACCCCTTGGTCCTCGACCTCGGTTGTGGGGCGGGAAATTTTTTGAGAGATTCGGCGCTCAAATTCCCGGAAGAGCGATTTATTGGGTTTGAACTCCGGTACAAGCGATTGGTTTTAGGGGCTCGAAAAATGAAAAAATGGGGGATCTCTAATGTGAGGCTCTCCAAAATGCGGGCTGAAAACCTCGGGAAATGGATTGGCTTGGAGACCCTTGACCGAGTCCATGTCAATTTCCCTGACCCTTGGCCTAAAAAGCGGCACCGTAAACACCGGATGATCCAGGCTCCTTTTTTGGCGGACCTGCAAAAACTGCTCAAACAGACCGGGGTTTTTCAGTTTAAAACAGACCATAAAGAATACTTTGAATCTGTCGTTGAGCTGCTCAAGGAAACCTCTTACTTCGAAGTGGTCGAACTTTCATGGGACTTGCATCACTCTGAGTACAAGGACGAAAACATTTACACTGAGTTTGAAAGGCTGTTTCTTAACAAAGGGATGCCTGTTTATCATCTCAAAGCCCGACCTTGCCCTCTATAACAAGACGATCTAATGCGCCTGTTTTTTTTGCTGCTGTTGGTGTTTGGGTGGCTCAGTCCCAGTTTTGGGGCCCAACAAAACCTTTTTGTATTTGACCCCAGGAGGCCGATCATCGCCAAGGTGACGCCTTTGGGGCAATCCAGTTTGGTCGCACTCTTAGACTCCGAAACCATGGAGCCGATCAGCCAATTTGAAGTGGCGGGGGTGAGCGCACAAAATGTAGAATTTGGCCCCAACGAGCAATTATTGATCGGGTCCAAGGACCGGTTAGTCGCTTACGATATCAGCCTACCTCGGTCCCCTAAAAAAGTTTTTGAAGCCCAACCTTCGGCCGGTGAGCCGATCCATGAGCCCCATTTTGCCCCCGACTCAAACCAGGTCTATTGGGCGGAAGGGAACAAACTGTATGTCGGTGGCCCTCCGTTAAAAGAGCCCCAAGAGGTGAGTGAGGCCAAGCACAAGATCACTGATTTGACCCCCATGAAGGACCGACAGGTCGCCTTCAGCGAGGCGGGAAGCCCAAATGTCTGGATGGCATCAACCGGAGCCGATGAACCGGCCAAGGCTTTCGAGAGCCACCAAAGTGAAGTTGCCGGGGTGGAATCACCAGATGGGCGTAGTTTATATTCGCTCAGCAAAGATCAAAAATTGATCAAGTGGGACATCCTCCACCAGCAGCCGATCAAGACATTTGAGTTGAGCGGCCCACCGAACCCCAAGGGGTTGCAAAGCGATGACCTCAAACAAAAGCTTTATGTCATCCGCAACGCCGATGGATCAGAAGAAGTCTTTGGATACCGGTTGTTTGACCTCGACCGAGGCCAAACCAACGCAAAACCAGAGTCCTTGGTGCAAACCGACTCGGGTGCCTTTTACTCTGGGTTCGAGAGCCTTGGCCCAAAGGGCAACAAAACAAGCTCTTCCTTTGGGCAAAGCAAGTCTTCAAACTTCTCACGGGCACCGAGAGACCCTAACAGCCCCTATCAACTGGCAAAGATAGAGTCTGATAACGGAAACTACGACAGTTCTTTAAACTACATTCGCCAAGTTGAGTCCAAGGACCCTGAATTTCGGCAAAGCCGCGAACTCAGGAAAGAGGTGTTTCAGAAAATCGAAAATCGGCAAAACCTCAATGTCGCCAAAGAGCAATACCAGACCGGGAATTACAAAGCGGCCGAAATTCTCTTGGAAGGGGTCCTTGCAAAGGACCCAAAATATGCTCCTGCCAAACGGTACCTCAAGCTGACCCAATCGAAGCGATTCAACCAGAAGCTTGGCAATTTTCTATGGTTTTTGTTTTTTCTGTTACTCCTCGCTGGGATTGGCTACCTGATCTGGCGATGGAAACAGACCCACCAAAAAATTGACCCCAGCTTCCTGTTTAAAAAAATGGACGGGGATCAAAAACGTAAGCTCACTCATTTGATTCGCAAAACGGAACAGCTCTTAGCGTTGCGGCGAAAACAAGACAAAATGGGCTATTATCACAAAAAGTTGGCCGACATCGAGGAGGAACTTAACCAAGTGAAACGAGACCTTGGGGCCGACAAGGCGACCTTCAGCCAGCTGTTTGAACAAGTGAGCAGGCTGCACCAAGAGTTACTTTCCTTTGCCAAAGGGCGCAGCAAAGCTACAGGTTCCCAGGCCAAAGACTCGAAGGGGTCTGCCAAGCAAAAAGCCAGCACCCAGCGACAGGAGAAACCTCAAGGCGAGAAAAAAGAAAAAGGCCCCACAGAAGAGCCAAAAGACGAGCAAGAGAAACAAAAGGCCGAGCGCCCTGGCCAAGAGTCGGGTAAGCAAAAAGAGCAGGGTCCTGGGGACAAAAAACAGCAAGGCTCCCAACCTCCGCCACAAGACAAACAAAAAACAGAGACCCCCAATTGGTATGATCTCTTAGGCGTTTCTCCCCATGCAAGCACCCAGGAAATTAAAGAGAGTTACCGCAAAAAAATCAAAGAATACCACCCGGACAAACACAATTCCAGTGACTTTGAGTGGGTGAAAGAAGAAGCCGAGCGAATGACCCGGTTAGTTGGCGAGGCCTATGAGTGCCTACTCAACCCAAAAAGCCGCAAACAATACGACCAAGACCACCCCTAGAGAGAATCCCCCTTGAGGCGGGGTTCTCATAGCGATCATCAACAAAGGATTCAATGATCAAATCAATGACCGGCTACTGTAAAGTCGACGTAGAACACCAAGGAAAGACTTGCACCGTTGAAATGCGTTCGGTAAACCACCGGTTCCTCGACGCCCGTGTTTTTCTCCCCAAGTCGCTGTCGATGTTTGAAGAGCCGCTAAAAAAACAGCTGAAAGAGATGATCAACCGGGGAAAAGTGGACGTTTCGGTGACTTTAGGCGCAGACGACCAAGGAGAGGACCGGCTGAGTGTTGACCCTGCTGTCTTGGAGAACCTAAATAAAACCTTGAAGGACTTCCAGTCCAAATTCAAGCAACCGGTCTCCGTCGGGTTAGGCGACTTAATGCAGATCAAAGGGCTGATCAAATATGACGTCCCCGAAGAGGACGATTTTGACTATTCAGGCCTATTGAGCCAGGGCATCGCCAAGGGAGCTGAGGCCCTTTGCGCGATGCGAGAAACCGAAGGCCGGTTGCTCTACCCTGTGTTGAGCGGGCATTTAGCCCAGTTGGCAGACCTCTTATCCCAAGTCCCGCCATACGCTGAAGAAATCAAAGAAAACAGCCATCAGCGGCTCAGCCAATCGCTCACTAAGCTAGGGCTAACCTTGGACCCCGAAGACCCTAGGGTCATGCAAGAAATCGGGTTTCAGTTAGACCGGGCGGACATCACCGAAGAAATCGAGCGATTTGAAGCCCACCTGAGCCACTTCGACGAGATTTTAACCTCCGATGAACCGGTGGGCCGAAAGCTGGATTTTTTGTGTCAGGAACTGAACCGAGAAGCGAACACCCTCTGTTCAAAATCAGGGCACAGCAAGATCACAGAAATTGGGGTGAACTTAAAAACTGAGTTGGAAAAAGTGCGAGAGCAGATCCAAAATATCGAATAGAGCCCCTAGACATGAGGGCTCTTTGACCTCCCTGAGAACGCAAGCAAAAGCGCTCTAGGGGGGACTTACAAATTGCGAGGCAAGTTTTTATTTAAAGTCTGGCAATCGATCGCTTCAGCTAAGGCCAAAACCACCGACTCAGGAGGGTTCGCCAAAATATCGGGCAATGTTTCTTCTCCTGGTTGGCTAGGCGCAAAGGCCAAGGACTCGTTAGGGGGATCAAACTGAGCGTCAACCCCTGGTTTATTTCCCCGGGCATCCACTTTGACCCAACCCCAAGGCTCCAGGTAGATCGCATTGAAGCTGTGTAGGATCAGGTTACCCTCGTCATCTTGAAGCTTCTGGAAGCAAAGTCCTGCGGGGATTTCACGGGCTCGGAGCAACGCTGCCAACAAAAAGGACTTGGTGTAACAAAACCCATGTTCCTGTTCAAGAACCTCCGCAGCGTTTTGGGTCACTGTGGTGGCATTGATATCTAGGCTGTGTCCGATTTGGTCTCGAACGAACAAAAAAGCAGATCGAGCGATTTCAACCGGTGTCGAGCCGGAGAGCGCATGGGCATTTGCCAACACTTCGGCGGTATCCCAGTTGATTTGGGGGGTGCTGGCTAAAAATTCCTTTCCTGGTTCCATTTTCACCTCAGTTCTGTTGACGTTCAAATGGGCTCACGACAAGCCCATGAAGCCCCGTTACAGCGTCGGTAGCGCCGGCTTGATGTGTGTTTCGCCACCGTTCAAATAATCATGAAACACGTCTTTCGCGGTCAGTTGCTGGTAGATCCCGTCTGCCAACTCATTGGTTGTTTCTTTGAGCCTGTAGACCATGTGCCCGCAAGTCCATGTTCCATATGACTTCATGAAGGTACACAAGCAGGTTTTTCCTTTAACTTCTGGTTTTTCGGGGTTGATCGCAACGGCTGCATTGTACGCATCGATGTAACTACACTCGCCCTTAGAACCTAAGATAAAGCCAAGCTGCTCACAGTTAGGCCGCATGTTGGTGCTGATACAAGGGCTGTCGTTTAACATCCGCATCGGGTAACCTGTTGGTGAAACCAAGTTCACCACCACTTCTTCTTCTAAAGAACGGAAATATCGCTGCTGGGTTGAGGTCGGGAATCCACATTCTTCGGTGACAGTAAACCGGGTAGCGACCTGCACCGCCCCGGCGCCGAGTTGCATCATCTTGGTGGCGTCTGCACCGGTAAAGATACCGCCTGCTGGGATCACCGGGATGTTAAGGCCGATCGACCGAGTGTACTCAATCACTTCTTGGGTGATGGTCGCCAAGTCAAAATCTTGCCAGGTGTCAATTTTAAAACCCAAGTGTCCGCCAGCCAAGGGCCCTTCGACGACCACATAATCCAAAGGTCGGTTCAGCCGAGCGGTCTTTTTGACAAATAATTCTAAGGCCCGCTTTGACGAAACAATCAAACCCAAGTTGACGTCTCGAAACCGTGGGTGATCTTGGATCAAGCCCATGGTCCCCAAGTGAAGCCCTGCTGACATGGTGATCCCGTCGATCCCTGCGTCCATTGCCGCTTTGAGGCGAACTTGCATGGTCCCCTTAGGGTCCGCCATGGTCAGTTTTTCCATCATGTTGATGAACACCCCGCCTTGGCCTTTTTTTGCGTCCATCGTTGCTTGGACCACATTGTAACTCGCCTGATACAGTTCATCTAGGTTAAACTGGATGTGGTCTTTTAGAGGCAAATTCTTGGTGATATATTCCTTATACTTTTCTTTTCGGTCCTTCGTAAAACTTGTCCCATGCAGTTTGTCGGACACAGCGTTAATCAAAGCATCCGAGATATGGGCAATGCCGCCAATCTGAGCCGCTTCCAAAGCCAACTTGCTGGTTGAAATATCCATCCCCATCCCACCGATCATGATCGGGAGGTATTCGGTGTCTTTCAATTTAATCCGGTAATTGTCTAATTTGTCGTTCATAGGAAGTTTAAGGCACACGAACTTTGTCGCTGGTAGGCTAGGAACACAACCGACCCCACGTTTTTTGGGTCACTTGATGGGAAAAAACTGCTTGATTGTTCTTGAACAATCCCTCTAACTTAGGGACTTAAACGACAGCGAAAACCTTAGGTTTCTATAGGGGCTTTGCCAGTCAGTTTAAAACGAACAGAACATATCGTAGGTCATTTTAAAGACTGAGAGATACGACAATCTGGCGGAATTGTAAACCTTTTTTGGTTCGCTTCCCCCCAGGATATCTTGATTCTTCAAACACCGCTGGGCACCCCAATTACAAGCCTCAACAAAACCTTTTCAACAGCCTCTCATGTTACCATTAGATTCGACTGATCAACTTTGTTATAACACCGTCCGCCTCTTGGCTGTTGATGCGATCCACGCAGCAAATTCGGGGCACCCTGGGTTGCCCTTAGGTTTTGCTCCGGTCGCCTACCGAATCTTTGGTCAATATCTACGGCACAACCCAGCGAACCCAAACTGGATGGGTCGGGACCGATTTGTTCTTTCTGCGGGCCACGGCAGTGCGATGTTATACGCCTTGTTGCATCTAAACGGATATGACCTCAGCTTAGAAGATCTCAAACAATTTCGCCAGTTAGGCAGCAAAACTCCGGGGCACCCTGAGTTTGGACACACCGCTGGGGTTGAGGTCACCACAGGCCCATTGGGCCAGGGACTAGCCAACGGCGTGGGGATGGCTTTGGCGGCCAAGCACTTAGCAGCCCGATACAACAAACCAGGATTTGAACTGTTTGACACCAAGGTCTACGTCATCGCTGGTGACGGTTGTATGCAAGAAGGGGTTGCGGCTGAAGCGGCTTCCTTAGCGGGGCATTTGGGGCTAGATAACTTAGTGGTCTTTTACGATGACAACAAAATCACCATCGATGGGGACACTTCATTGAGCTTCACCGAAGATGTGGTGGCTCGTTATAATGCCTACGGATGGCACACCCAAGACCTAGGGGGTGACGGCACCGACCTGCAAGGGCTTGATCTGTGTGTTCAGTCTTGCGAGCAAGTTCATGGAAGACCTCACTTGATCAAGGTCACCTCGGTGATTGGCTTTGGTAGCCCCAAGGCGGGAACCTCAGGAGCCCACGGGAGCCCACTCAACGCTGAGGAAATCCAAGCGACCCAGAAAAATATTGGATGCAGTGCAGAGCCCTTTGAAGTTCCTGATGAAGCCACCCGCCGGTTTGCTCAGCAAACCACTCAAGGCGCTGCTGCCGAGGCAAAGTGGAACGAAACCTTCAAAGCCTACCAAGCAGAGTACCCTGAGTTAGCCCAAGAGCTGTTAGACGCCCAAGCCGGGAAGAACCCCGACGTCCAGTTCCCGGATTTTGAAGCAGGCACCTCGATTGCCACCAGAGCCGCCTCAGGTAAAGTGTTGGACGCCATCATGCCCGACTTACCCCTCTTTTTAGGGGGTTCTGCAGACCTCAGCCCTTCGAACAACACCCGGTTCAAAGGGGCGGTAGATTTCCAAAAAGACAGCCCTGAAGGCCGGTATATCCGTTTTGGGGTGAGGGAACACGCCATGGGAGCGATTTTAAACGGGATCAGCGTTTCAGGCCTCCTTCGAGCTTATGGCGCCACCTTCTTGACCTTTTCAGACTACCTGCTCCCCGCGATCCGGGTCGCTGCGTTATCGAACTACCGGAGTGTTTTTGTCTTCACCCATGATTCGATCGGTGTTGGGGAAGACGGACCGACCCACCAACCGGTTGAACAAGTGGCCTATCTGAGGGCACTTCCTGGCTTGGTTTCTTTCCGCCCAGCCGACGCCAACGAGACCCTTGAGGTGTGGAAATACACCTTGAGTGCCCAAGGCCCTGTGGCAATGAGCCTCACTCGGCAGGGTCTACCGGTTCTCGACCAGACGAAGTACGGCAGTGCCCAAGGGGTTGCCCAAGGGGGGTATGTCCTCGCCAAAGGAGACAACCCGAGCTTGGTGATTATTGCCACCGGTTCAGAAGTCTCCATCGCTTTAGAAGCCTATCACCAGCTCGCTGAGCAAGGGATTTCCACCCAGATCGTCAGTTTGCCAAGTGCGGAGTTGTTTGACACTCAATCTGAGGAATACAAAGAAGCAACAATCCCCACCGACCTGCCTCACATCGGTGTAGAAGCTGGTGTCAGAGCCGGTCTAGCTGCTTATTTAGGACCGAAGGACGGCTTTGTGGGGATGTCTGGCTTTGGCGCTTCTGGCCCTGCGGGACAGGTCTACCAGTCCTTTGGGATCACCACTCAGGCGATTGTGGATCAGGCCAACCGTATACTTAACAAAGCCTAAGCGACCATGAACGTCCTGATCAGTGCTCTGACTCTATTCAGCCTCTACCACTTCCGGGAGGAGTCAAAAAAACTCCACCGGAATGCTTGGTTGTTGATGCTGACCGGGACGTTGCTTCCTAGTTTAGACTATCTCTATTCAATCATCTTTAAATTGCCTGGGATTGTTTGGGGTCCTTTGTGGTTTCATAGCCCCTTTTATTTGGCCACTGGCCTATCGGTGATCGCCCTTTGGATATGGGTCTACACTCGGTCTTGGCAAAAGGCGGTACAAAGCTACTGGCCCCTTGCCGGGCAGTTGCTCTACCTCGCCCTGACATCCCTCAGTACCGAGCGGATTCCTTTCTTGCGGCCCTTCGACGAAGGCTCCTTTTCCGCCGATCTGGTCAATCAAGGCTACCTGTTTCCAGGTCTCCTGATTGTGTTGCTTTGGTTCACTAAACGGTGGAACGGGTTGAAGACCCGCAAGCTTTGCCTGATCAGCCTTGGCGTGATCCCTTTGTTTCTCCTCCTTAGTTTTGGAATCCGGGTTGTTGCGTTCACCCACCTACCCGAGCCAATGGAAAAGGCTGAGGTCCTCAGCGCCACACCGGCCAACATTTTGCAATCCAAATGGAATGTGGTCAGTCTCAAAGGTGGGAAATACCACTACGCCCAGTTCAACCTGTTTGCCGGTTGGTCAACCGAGCCTGCGGTGCTACAAAGTTCCAACGACAGCGACCTGGCCCAAGCGTTGCTGGAAGACCCTCACTTCAAGGGGCTTTATGTATACCAGTTCAAAAACCCGGTCATTTCAACCAAGCTCCTCAACGAGCAATTACGGATCGAAATTTCCGAGCTGGTGCCCTTGAAAGAGGTGATCTGGAACAAAGCTATGGTGGTCACAAAGAACTCTAGCGAACAAATTGTTGAAGTCACCTGGGAGCGAGGAACCCTCTTCTAGAGTCCAAGGCTTTCCTTTGTGCGAACAGAGGGCTATAGTCAAAGTCAATTCAACATTTCCCTTTTGGAGGCTGTTTGCGTTTTCTGCCGTTTTTACTCTTATTATCCATTATTTCAGCAGGCTGTAGCACTTCACCCCAGCCAAAACTGATGGATTTGAGCGATTGGCCCCAAGGCCCGATCGACTCAACGGTCCGAACGACCCCGAGCCCAGATTTTTCTTCGATTTTAGAACAAATCCAGGGACACCAAGCCCAGCAAGCCCTCAAGGCAACAGAAGAACAAATAGAGCTCCACCCCGAAGAGCCGAACCTCTATTTTCTGAAAGCAAAAATCCTCTTGTTGATGGACCGCAAACAAGAGGCCCTTGATTTTTTGAGTACTCAAATCGAGCAGCGACCCGATTTACCGGCCTTTCGAGAAATCCGAGGATTTGTCCTCAAGGAATTGGGTTACTTGGAATCGGCCAAAGCCGACTTACTCCACGCCGCCCAAGCGGACTTGCCCCATTTAGAGTTATATATTGCCCTATCCCAACTCTCGGCGGAAGAAAAAAACCTCCCCGCTAGCCTGAGTTTCTTAGAAAAGGCGGTGGTCCTTTCACCAAACTCAGACCATCTTTGGTTTCAAAAAGCCCAAATTGAGCTGCGAATCAAGCGGCTAGAGGCTTCCTTCGCTTCCGTGCAACAGGCGATCAAGATCGCCCCGGAGAAGTTAAAATACCAACAGTTTTACATCGATTTTCTGGGGTACACCGGCCAAAAGGGCAAACTAGGTAAGGAGCTAAACGCTTTATTTATCAAATTCCCCAAGTCCCCTTGGTTCGCCTTAAGGCTTTCGACCTACCACATCGAGGCCCGGGAGATCACCGAAGCGAAAGAGGTCTTGGAAACTTCGCTCAAGAGCAACCCGAGCAGCGAACTGCTGCACTTTCAAATCGGGGCGATCTTATCGGCTCTTAAAGAGTATAAACCCGCTGAATCCCATTTCAAAAAAGGCTTAGAACTTCGGCCAACAAATGACGTGGCCATGGTTCAACTGGCCAAGATCTATTTGATCCAAGGAAAAATCGCCCAAGCCCAAGCCCAACTCGAATCGGCGGTGTCCAACGGCAGCACTGACTTATTTGCCTTCCGTGCCTTGGCAAAGTTGTTTAACGACACAAGAGACAGCCACTTAGCTGAAAAATACATCACGAAAGGGTTGGAAGTTTCCAGCACTGACCCCCTCCTGCTCACCGAGTACGGGAAGTTGCTCGAACGGCGGCGCCAATACAAACAGGCGGTATATGCCTTCCAGGGAGCGTTAAAAGAGTCTCCGAACAAAGTCTATTTATTTGGGAAGCTAACCAGCCTGAACCGCAAGCTACATCAATACGACGAGGCGAAAAAATTCATCAAGTTAGCGATCCATGCGGCCCCCGATTCCGCCTGGATCAAGGTCCAACAAGTCGAACTCTATATTCAAATGGCTCAGTGGAAAGAGGCCCTGACCTTTGTTGACCAGATGATCAAGCTGACCCCAGACGACTATTGGCCTTATGCCAAAAAAGCGGTGATCCTCATTCAACTCGACCGGTTCTCAGAGGCCGAGCAATTCATCCAGCAGGCCTACCAAAAAAAGCCAGATGTCTACCGTCTCAAGGAGCTCGAAGGCCAGGTGTTAGCCCACCTCAAACGGTACACCGAGGCCGTAGCCGCCTACGAAGTGGCGCTAAAAGCCAACCCGGACAATGCCCTGATTTGGTCTAAACTCGCCTACGCCTACCTACCCTTGGATCCCGAAAAATCGCTGACCGCGGTCAGTCGGGCCCTAGAATTGGAAGATTTTGAACTTACAGGGCTCGAACTGTACCTCTTTTTAACCAAAAAAAGCAGCGACGTTTGGGGATTTTCGCCGACCAGTAAGGAAGCAAAGATTCACCAACAGATCATCAACGGCGACCATGTCGGGGCCACCAAAGCCTTGAAAAGGCTTAAAAGCCCTTACAAAGCCTACTTGAGTTTTTTCAACCAGATCTTCTTAAACGGGAAGAAAGCCAAGCTATCGGTAGCGCAAAAAGAGCCCTTGACTCAAGGCCCCGGTTGGTTTGCTTTCTACCAAGCCGCTCAAGGGCTTTTTGATAAAAATGAGCCGGTTGCCTTAGCGCACTTTGAAGCAGCCAACCGATTGAGCCCAGGCAACCCTTGGATCGAAGCCCGACTGGCATACAGCTACGAACTCAACAAAGAATTTGCCAAGGCCATCCCTTTGCTGGAGAGCCATTTAAAAAAACGGCCCCAAAGCCTGTGGGCGAAGTTGAGGTTAGCGCTCAACTACGATTTGGCAGGGATGAGTGAAGATTCGGAGGCCATGTACCTTGAGATCATCAAGGCCAAACCGAATGACCATGTGGCCTTGAACAACCTCGCCTGGTTGTACGCCACGGCGAAGACACCGAAAATGCGCAAGCTCGATGAGGCCCTGGCGCTGAGCGAAAAAGCGGTCACATTACGGGCTAGTTCGGCGAACCTCGATACCTTGGCAGAAATTTTTTACCTTAAAAAGCAATATAAAGGCGCTTTGAAGGTCATTGATCAAGCCTTAGAACAAGACAAAGAATCTCTTGATTATTTTAAGAAGCAAAAAAAGAAAATATTAAACGCATTAGAAAATCACAAACCTTAAGACTTCAACGCAACACGAGGACACATGGCTGAGGAAACACCAAACCAAACCAACCCAGGATCGGCAAAATCAACGACCACCCGAACCACCGAACAACCGGGCTTTGAGGCCCAGGTCGCCCATTTCATCGATGCCTTCACCAAGCGGATGAATCTTACCGTAGGTCGTGACCTCGCTTCAGCAAGCAAGCGGGAACAATTCACCGCATTGTCCTATACGGTCCGTGACGAAATGGTCGACAAGTGGATTAAAACTCAGTCCCAGTACTACGACGAGAACCCCAAGCGGGTTTATTACCTGTCCCTAGAATTCCTCATGGGGCGGACTATGGGCAACGCTCTGCTGAACTTAGGGCTGACCCATATTGTTCGAGCGGCCTTAAAAGAAATGGATTTAGACTTAGAAATCCTTGAGGAGCTAGAGCGAGATGCTGGGCTAGGTAACGGCGGTTTAGGCCGACTAGCGGCCTGTTTCCTAGACAGCATGGCGACCTTACAACTGCCCGCTTATGGCTATGGCATTCGGTATGAATACGGGATGTTTAACCAAACCATCGAAGGACTCCAGCAACGAGAGTCTCCAGATAACTGGTTGCATGAAGGCAACCCCTGGGAAATTGCTCGGACAGAAGAGTCTTACGAAGTTCATTTTGGCGGCCAAGTCACCGGGATCCGCAACATCAGCGACCAGCACCGAGACATTTGGGAAGAGCGGGAGCGGGTCAACGCGGTGGCCTATGACGTCCCCATCCCTGGTTTCGGCAACCAGACGGTCAATACACTCAAACTATGGAGTGCCTACTCCACCGAGTCCTTCAATTTGGCGACCTTCAACGAAGGTAACTACATCGATGCGATTGTGGACAAACACCAATCAGAAGTCATTTCTAAGGTGTTGTACCCTAATGACAAAAGCTACCAAGGGAAAGAACTGCGTTTAAAACAGCAGTACTTTATGGTGTCCGCTAGTTTGCAGGACATCATCAAACGGTTAGAAAAGTGTGGAGACGACATCCATGACTTGCCAAACAAAGTTTCTATCCAGCTCAATGACACCCATCCCTCGATTGCGATTGCAGAGATGATGCGGATTTTGCTGGATCACTATTCCTTTTCTTGGGACGATGCTTGGGAGATCACCACCAACACCTTCGCTTACACCAACCACACCGTGTTACCCGAGGCGCTTGAGACTTGGCCCGTCAGCTTGGTGGCCCAAATTTTACCTCGGCACATCCAAATCATTTTTGAAATCAACCAGCGATTTTTAGACCAAGTCGCTGCATATTTCCCTGGCGACTTTGACCGAAGAGCGAGGATGTCGATCATCGGCGAAGGGGACGGACAATTTGTCCGAATGGCCCACTTGGCGATTGTGGGGAGTTACTCGGTCAACGGCGTTGCCGAGTTGCATTCCAAGCTGTTAACCACCGGGATCTTCAAAGACTTCTTTGAGCTGTACCCAGGGAAGTTTAACAACAAAACCAACGGGATCACCCCTCGCAGGTGGCTAAAACACTGTAACCCCTTACTATCAGAACTGATCACTGAGAAAATCGGTTCGAAGTGGGTCACTGACTTAGATGAACTACACAAACTCGAGCCCTTCGCAGAGGATCCTGAGTTCCAAACCCAGTGGCGCAAAGTCAAACGAAACAACAAAGACCAACTGGCCGATATTATCGACGAGTTGTGTCACGTCCAAGTGGCCACTGACAGCATCTTTGATGTTCAAGTCAAACGAATCCACGAGTACAAGCGTCAGCTGCTGAACATCTTACATGTCATCGCGCTGTACAACAAAATCAAGGAAGGCAAGACCGAAGACTTCACTCCACGGACCGTTATTTTTGGGGGCAAAGCCGCCCCAGGGTACCAACGTGCGAAAGAAGTGATTCACTTGATCAACGCTGTGGGCAACCTGGTGAACCGTGATCGCCGGGTGGGCACGCTGCTAAAAGTCGTCTATATGCCAAACTATGGTGTTTCCATGGCCGAGCGTATCTTCCCTGGTTCGGACTTATCAGAGCAAATCTCAACTGCCGGGATGGAAGCCAGCGGTACCGGCAACATGAAGTTTGCCCTCAACGGTGCCTTGACCATCGGCACCTTAGACGGGGCCAACATCGAGATTAAAGAAGAAGTGGGGGATGAGAACATCTTCATTTGCGGGATGACTGAAGAAGAAATCACCCAAAAACGAGCCGAAGGATACAACCCTCAAGACTACATCCATAATGACCCCGAGTTGGCCCAAGTGCTCCAACAAATCCGAGATGGCTACTTCAGCCCCAACAAACCCGATCAGTTCATGGGGATATACAACGGCTTGGTCCACGAGGGAGACAACTTCATGGTCTTAGCAGACTACCGAAGTTACGCAGAAACCCAAGATCAAGTGGCGAAGGCCTACCAAGACCAGCAAAACTGGACCAAAATGTCGATCCTCAACGTGGCTCGAATCGGGAAGTTCAGTTCAGACCGAGTGATCGACCAATACGCCAAAGAAATTTGGGGGGTTGCGCCCCTGCCGATCCCTGAAAACGGGAACGGTAAGTGAAATCAGAGGGGTTTTCTTTTTCTGGGTGGTTCAAATCTGCCCGGCTTCAGTTTGACCAAAGCCTCATTGAGCGGAGTGTCCAAGCGGTCCCCATGACCCTAGGCCGCTTCGCTATCCAGCTGGTTCTAACCCTGGGCAGGGTCGGTTTTTTGTGTGGTGAAGCGGTGGCTGCGATCTTCAAGCCCCCCTTTCGCCCCAAGTTGTTCACGAAACAACTCGAGTTTATCGGAAACAAATCGCTGGTCGTGATCCTCCTCACCGGCTTTGCGGTGGGGGCTATTTTAAGCCTACAACTCAGTAAAACCCTCAGCACATTCAGCTCTGAGACCATGGTCGGTGGGTTGGTTGCCTTGATTTTAGCAAGGGAAATGGGGCCGTTGATGGCTGCCTTGATGATCAACGGCCGAGTGGCCTCGGCGATTGCCGCTGAAATAGGCACCATGAGGGTCACCGAGCAAATCGATGCCCTCGAGTCGATGTCCGTTGACCCGGTCCAATATTTAATCTCTCCTCGGCTCTTTGCGGGCTTTTTTATCCTGCCTTTTATGACCATGGTCTTTAACATGGTCGCCATGTTTGCCTCCTACTTGGTGGCCGTCTCTTTGCTTTCCTTAGACTCAGGGATTTTTTTCGCAAAAATTGCGGCCTTTGTCACAATCAGCGAAATCCTCAAAGGGTTAGTCAAGTCTGCCATTTTTGGCTTCATTCTGGCATTTATCGGCAGCTATAAAGGCTACTACACCAAAGGAGGTGCTGAAGGGGTTGGAATCGCGACCACTCAGGCAGTGGTGGTCGGCAGTGTGGTGATCTTAGTCACCGACTATTTTATTGGCGCTTTTTTGCTCTAAATCCATGATTCGTTTTGATAATGTCAGCAAAACCTTCGGAGACTTTACGGTCTTAAACGGTGTGAATCTGAGTTTCCCCAAGGGAAAAATCAGTGTGGTGATCGGTCGCTCCGGGGCAGGAAAATCTGTGATTTTGAAACACATCATGGGTTTTTTGCAGCCTGACCACGGCTCTGTATGGATCGACGGTGAAGACACCTCGAACTGGAATACCCAAAGATGGCGCAAAAACCGTAAAAAATTTGGGATGTTGTTCCAAGACTCTGCTTTGTTCGACAGCATGAGTGTCTGGGAAAATGTTGCCTTTCCTTTGTTGGAGCATACCGACAAAAGCCGAGACGAAATTGATGAGATTGTCCGCAAAAAGCTACGAATGGTCGGTTTGGTCAATGCCGAAGACAAAAACCCCTCGGACCTCTCCGGCGGGATGAGAAAGCGGGTGGGCCTCGCTCGGGCGATTGCGCTAGACCCTGAAGTCGTTTTGTTTGATGAGCCAAGCTCGGGGTTGGACCCCATTGTCACGACAGTGATCGACGGGTTGGTGTTAGAAACCCAAAAAGAAACGGGCTGCACCTATGTGGTGATCAGCCATGACATGGCGTCGGTGTACCGAATCGCCGACAAAATTGCGATGATTTATGACGGCAAGGTGGTGATAGACGGAACCTCGGCAGAGGTCCAATCTTCCACCGACCCTTTGGTCCACCAGTTCACCAACGGTGCACTGGAAGGCCCCTTTAACATTTATTATTAAGGCAGGCAGTTGCTGATTCCTTGGTTCAAAAAAATTGCAGGTTTAAAAACCGAAATGAATGTCGGCTTGCTGCTGCTTGCCGGGCTTTTGTTCCTCGGAGTTGCGTCTATCAAGGTCACCCAATACGACCCTGACTTAGGCGGGACCTACAGCCTTAAAGTTGAATTTGAAAACGTCAGCGGTTTGGCGGTGGGGACCTCGGTGAAAATTGCAGGGATTCATGTCGGCCAAGTCACCTCGATCGAACTGGTCGAGGGCTCAGCAGAAGTCACCATCTCTTTATTTGAAAAATACCGACTCCGCTCCAACTCCAAAGCGGCCATCAAATCCATCGGGATTTTAGGGGACAAATACATCGAAGTCACCCTTGGGACCAGCAACCAACAGGCCCTACACGACGGAGACCGGATCCAGTTGATCGAACCGGCCTCAGATTTGGACTCCTTGGTCGAAGACCTTTCGTATATCCTTTCAGACATCCGCAGTGTCACCAATTCGGTCAACACTGCGATTGGAGGGGAAAAGGGCTCGCAGCAGTTGCAACAGATCGTCTCGAATGTCGAATCCTTGACAACCTCCTTGGACCAAACCTTAAGCAAAACCAACGAAAAAATCGGTGGTATATTGGCCAACTTAGATTCGTTTTCAGGGGACCTCAAGGGGATCACTTCGGAAAACCGAGGGGAATTTAAACACCTGCTCGCTAATTTGCGTGATTTTTCTGAGTCCTTGAACCGGTTTATCGACACCAACGAGAAAGATTTAAACCACACCATCGAGAACCTCGACACTTTGATCGCAAGCCTGACCGAGGACGGCCCAGAAATCACCGGCGACCTCAAGGGCATCCTCAAAGAGAACCGGGACAACCTCAAGCAGACCATGGGAGAAATTCGCTCCGCCTCAGCGAACCTGAACTCCACCATGGGGAATTTAGACCATATCACCTATACCGTAGATTCGGGCCAAGGAACCTTGGGCCGGCTGATCAACGACGAGCAGACCGTAAACTCCATCCAATCCGCTTTAGACGGCGTTAATGAGCTGGTAGACCCACTAAACAAGCTGCGGATCGAAGTGGGCTTCCAAACCGAGCAGTTGATTGATCAGGGAGAATATAAATCTTACGTGAACGTGAACCTGAGGCCCGTTCGGGACCATTATTATATCTTAAAATTAGTGACCAACCCCAACGGCAAGGTGGTCAGCTCAAGGACCCAGACCCGAGACACCAGCTCCGATGTGGTGCTCACCGATGTCAACGAATACAAAACCTACGACACTTGGGCGCTGACCCTGATGGTCGCCCAACGGTACTTTGACACCGAACTACAATTTGGCCTGAACGAAGGAACCGCCGGGTTGGGGCTACACCAATACTTTGGCCGAAACGACCAGTACCGAATGAACCTAGATCTCTTTGACTTCTCAAGGGACAACTTGCCGGTCCACATGAGAGCTGGGGGATACTGGAAGTTCAGCCAAAACCTCTATATGGTCGCCGGGGTAGACGACGCCTTGAACACCAAAAACACAACTTCAGGCAAACCGATGAAAAACCCCTACGCCGGGGTCGGGATCAGCTTCACAGAAGACTACGTGAAGTCGCTCTTAGGCACCGCCGGGTCGGCGCTGAACGCTGGGCCTTAAGGGGCAATCCCTCACAGGATACCCACCGGAAAAGCAACTCAGCCAAGCTTCAAATGTCTTCTTGTGCTATGGAGTCTCTAAAATCGGGCGGCAGTCGCTGCATGGTAAGAATAGAGCTTGGAGTCTGGGGGGTAGACCCCTTTCGGCAGGCAGAGATTAGGAAGCACCCAGGAATTGCGGCCCAAAAGAACCAACGGGCTGATCACCGAGTTGCACCCTGTTTCCGTGCCTTCACCTAAAATCGCTCCAAACTTTGACAAGCCTGTCGCCAAGATTTCCCCTTGAAAGGGCAGGAACAATTCGGGAAAGATTTCTTGTTGTTTTTCTTCGAAGCTGCGGAATTCCAAATTCGACACCTTGGTCCCAGCCCCCAGGTTCGAGTTGGCCCCAATCAAGCTGTCCCCGACATAAGTAAAGTGTCCGGCCTCCACGTGATTAAAAAACACCGTGTTTTTCACTTCAGTGGTGTGACCGATCACCGAGCCTTGACCGGCGTAAAAATCCCCACGGATATAGGCGCCTTGCCGGATTTGGCAACCGGACTCAACTACGCTGTAAGGCTTGATTGTCGCCCCGGCTTCGACCAAGGTGCCCTGGCCGATGAAGATGTTTAACTGGTGATCAATAAAATCTTCTTCTAATTGTTGGGTGTACTCTTGCTGAAAGCCCCGTTCCGGGCTGTCGGAGCGACGAGCCGCTCTCAGGCTACCTTGGGAATGCTTCCCAGAAAAAAACTGTTCTAGCCCTGGCCTGATTCGCTTCACCCCATCCATGGGGCGTTCTAGCCCCTCAAGAAGGTCATGAAAAAACTGGCTGTCAGGGACTTGTTGGAAATAGTTTTGTGTTGCCCAGGGTGAGGACATCAGGCCCCTTCGGTGTCAAGTTGGGCGCAGACCAACTGCAATAGGTTGTATAACGTCGCGCAAACCGGCACCGACATTTCCTTGCGCTTTGCTTTGCGGATGACGATGCCTAACATGGGCTCTAACTCAGGCCTCCGGTGGGCCTCAAGGTCTTGTAACATCGCTGGTTTGACATGAGAATACTTGCTCTGTTCTCGGTTGAGTTCCTCCAAGGCGGACAAGGCCACATTGACCCCTTCATTGGCAGCTAGCCGGATCATCTCTCGCATCATCTTTTCCACGGTGTTGTATGCCGCTTGATGCTCGATGATTTCACGAACCGTACTGTTGGTCATCGCAGCCACCGAGTTGAAGGCGCTGTTCCAGATAAAATGTTCCCAGATTTTCTGGTTGATGCTGTGGCTAACCACATGGTCGATATCGGCTTTCGAGAAAATCTCAGATAACCATTCTTCTCGTTCGCTAGGTTGGTGGTCCATTTCGCCGAAAATCACCTGAGCCGGAGAGACCTGTACCGAGCGGTACTCTTCTTCAAGTTGTCCATGAAACAGCAGAACCGAACCCATCACGAGGTTTTGCCCCAGCAACTCAGCGAGAATGGTTTCATTTTCCAGTCCATTTTGAAAGCTCAGGACTGCCGTAGACGGTTTAAGGACCGGCAACAGGTTCAAAGCGTTCTCATAGGTGTGGATAGCTTTCACACAAATTAAGATAAAATCTTGGGGTTCAACAGTGCTTAAATCAGAAACAACCTCACTTTCAATCGTGAAGTCCCCATCCATCCCTCGGACTTCTAGACCCGTTTCGTTGAGTAATTCTGCCCGTTCTTCTCGGTCAGCGAAAGTGACCGCAAATCCCGCTTTAGCGAGCAAGCCACCAAAGAAAATCCCAACCGTTCCTGTTCCGTAAATTAAAATCTTTGCGTTTTCCATAATTATTGGCCAAAAAGCCGAAATCCGTCTTGGATCGAAATATAAAGGATTAATACCAATAGGGCCGAAAAGCCAAATTGTTGAATCTTCGCCCTCACCGAGGCTTTCAGTGGGCGCCCCATCAAAGCCTCGATCACCAAGAACAGGATGTGTCCGCCGTCTAAGGCCGGCAATGGGAAAAGATTAAAAACGCCCAATTGTAGACTGATAAAGGCCATCAAGGCAAGAAGTTCGCTCGAAGAATTTTTTGCTGCCTTGCCCACCATCTGAGCGATCATGATCGGGCCCCCCAGAGAGTCTTTACTGCCGTTGCCTGAGACCAGCTGTCCGACAAAGCTCAAGGTCATTTTAGTCATCGAAACCGCTCGGTTGTAGCCTTTGTCCCATGACTCAACAAACCCAAACTGGACCAAGGTACTGTATTGGCCCATGCCGATTAAATACCGTTTTGCCGTTTCATTATACTTTGGGGTCACCTGAAAATTCACCAATCGACCTTCGCGGAGGATTTGGAATTCCACCGGCTTTCCATCAGAGAGTTGAATCTCATCGGGCACCTGGCTCCATTCGGTGATTTTTCTCTCCCCAATCCGCACAAAACGGTCGCCGGTCTGTATGCCTGCCAACTCCGCAGGAGACCCAGGAGAAATCGCACCAGCGAGGGGGTCAACCCATGGGCGTACCCCCAACCCAGCAGGGTTAAATTTATCCCCTTTGAGTTCCACTCGGAGTCGTTGCCCAGTGCGTAACACTTGGAGCTGGATGGTTTCCCCTTGGGATTCCAGCCGTTTGTTCACGTCCCCCCAGCTTGGGGTATTTAAACCATCCACCCTCAAAATCACATCTTTAGACTGCAATCCGGCCACCGCAGCGGGGCTATTTTCAACCACCGAAACAATCTTTGCAGGGCTGTCCAAGTACAGAGGTCGGTTGACCCCGTTCATGTACATCAAGCTAAAAAACACCCAAGCGAACAGCAGGTTCATGATCGGGCCAGCAACCAGGATAAAAAACCGTTGCATTTTGGTCTTCCCAGCATAATTCCCCGGTTGTTCCGGGTTTTCATCGGTGGTGTCTTGCCCTAACAGGCGAACAAAGCCGCCAATCGGGACCCAGCCCATCATGTATTCGGTTTCTCCAATTTTTTTGCCAAACGCCTTGGGTGGAAAGCCCAAAGAGAATTCCAACACCTTCACACCAACCGCCCGAGCGGCAAGGTAGTGACCCAGCTCGTGAACAAACACCAAGATACTGAGAACAATAAAAAAACTAATGATGGTGACCATGAACTATAACTCTGTGATGAAGCTTCGGCCCCAAGCATCGGCTGCCAATGCGTCTTCTAAAGAAGACATCTCGGTTAAATACCGAGCCAATTGGCCGCTTGTTTGTTGTGCCCGAAATTGAAGGATTAATTGATCTAGTCGTTGACTGATTTGTGTAAAATGAATTTTTTCTTCTAGGTACATGCCAACCAACTCTTCGTTGGCCCCATTCAGCGCCGCTGGCGCTCCGCTGCCGAGTTCGAGGGCCTCAAAGGCAAGTCTCAAACAACCAAAACGCTCGAGGTCTGGCTCAAAAAAGCTCAAATTCCCCTTACTCGCTAAGTCCAGGGGGCCAACCCCTGAGTGTAACCGCCCGGTTTGACCGAGGCAGTAAGCAATCGGAACTCTCATATCCGGCTCCCCCAATTGGGCGATGCTGCTGCCGTCCTTGTAGGTGACCATCGAATGGATGATCGACTCCGGGTGAACCACCACTTTGATTTGAGAGGCTTCCAGCCCAAAGAGCCACTTGGCTTCGATCACTTCTAAGCCCTTGTTCATCATGGTCGCTGAGTCGATGGTGATCTTTCTTCCCATCGACCAGTTCGGGTGATTCAAGGCGTCTTTTAACGTGATCGAGGCAAACTGTTCTTTTGACCAGGTACGAAAGGGGCCCCCCGACGCGGTCAGCGTGATGTGGCTGAGGTCACTGCGCTGGCTTCCTGCTAAGGATTGCGCGATGGCGTTATGCTCCGAGTCAACCGGCAAAATCTCAACCCCGGCGGCCTTTGCCGTTTTCATGATCAGTTCACCGGCCAAAACGATGGTTTCTTTGTTCGCCAAAGCAATGCGTTTTTTGGCCTCGATCCCCGCCAACACGGGTTTGATCCCAGCGGCCCCAACCATAGCGGCCACCAAGGTGTCACCAGTCTTCCAGGAGGCAAGTTTCACTTGCCCTTGAGGCCCTTCCAAAATCTCAGGGAGATATCCTGCGCCCAATCGTTCCTTGAGTTCCTGACCTCTTCCTGGGCCAACACAAACAACTTGCGGGCGAAACTCTGCGATTTGTTGAGACAATTCTTCTAAGCTCGAGTGGCACCCTAGCCCAACCACATGAAGCAGTTCAGGGTTTTCTCGGACCACGCTCAAGGTCGAGCGACCGATCGAACCTGTTGAACCTAAAATCAATAATCCGCTCGAGTTCACCATCGCTGAGCGAACCCCATAAAATAAAGCATCAGGCCAAAGACAGGCAGGGCAAACAACATGGCGTCAAACCGGTCTAACACCCCGCCGTGTCCAGGCAAGATTTTCCCAGAGTCCTTGACCCCAAACTTTCGTTTGAACACCGACTCCGCCAAGTCTCCTGCTTGGGAAACCGGTACAATCACCACGATGATCACCAACAATTCCCAGGGCTGGGCAAAACCAAACAACCAGGGCTGGGCGGCGAACCCGGCGATCAAACCACCAAGCAACCCAAACAGGCTGCCTTCTCGAGTCTTCTTGGGGCTGATTTTTGGCGCCAGAGGCGTCTTACCAAACCGTCTCCCGCCGAAATAGGCGGTCACATCGTTCATAGCGACAACCAAAGCCATCCACAAAATCAACTTCGGGCCCACCGGCATTTCAGGGGTGGTCCGCAGATAAACCAACATAAAAATAGGGGCGACAAACCAAAACAAGGGGGTCAGCAAAATTTGTAGCTGCCTGAGTTTATCAGGGGCTCGTAGTAAGCTGTAAACCACGGGATTAGCGAAGGTAAACATCAACGCCATGTGTCCGCTTTGAGTCACCCCATCATTGTAAAAATACAAAGAGGTGAACCCCATCAGCCCGGTGCCAAATAAGATGACCCCTCGGACTTCAATGTCTTTGGATTTAATGATTTGCCGGTATTCAGCAAGGCAGAGCAACAACAAAGCCACCGCGATCCCGATAAATAGGTTTTCGGAGACTCTGAACAACCAGACCACTGAAAAAAGGCCCAATCCAATGGCGGTGACAATGCGGGTCTGGGTTTCGTTAAGCGTCATGCACGGCCCCGATTCGGCGGTTGCGTTGGGAATAGGCGGCGAAGGCTTCCTTCAATGCGGCTTCGTTAAACTCAGGCCACAGGAGGTCAGTGTAGTAAAACTCTGCGTAGGCAGCCTGCCACAAAAGGAAGTTGGATAATCGCTGTTCCCCTGAGGTCCGAATCACGAGGTCTAGGTCAGGGAACCCTGAGGTGTCTAGGTGATCAGAGATCAGGTCTTCTGTGATTTGGCTCGGCTCCAGTTTGCCTTGAGCCGCCTGTTGAGCCAATTTCTGAGCCATCCGGGTGATCTCGTCTCGTGCGCCGTAATCCACCGCCAAACAAAGGACCATCCCGGTGTTGTTTTTGGTGGTTTCGATGGACGAGGATAATAAATCGGTGACTCGTGTAGGCAACCGGCCTTCCCCACCGATGGTGGTCAGCCGGATGTTGTTTTTGATCAGTCGAGGTAATTCTTCATGCAGGTAGACCACAAACAATTCCATCAACGCCTCCACCTCAGGGGCCGGGCGTTTCCAGTTTTCGGTGGAAAAGGCAAAGAGAGTCAAGACCTCGACCCCTAAACTGGCCGAGCCTTCAACCGCCGCACGGACCGCTTGGGTGGCGTGGTTGTGGCCATAAATACGAGGTTGGTCTTGTTGTTTTGCCCAACGCCCGTTTCCGTCCATGATGATCCCCACATGGCGAGGCATTGGGTCAAAAGCAGTCTGATTCAACAAGGTCCTTCTGGTTCAAAGAGTCGTTTTTTTAAGCTCTAACCCTAGCAAATCAACCCCGTTTTGGCAAGGGAACCCTTATTCCTCGGTGACTTGGTAACCAATCGAACGTTGTTCGTCTAAAATCTCCACTAAAAATTCGCTTTTGGTGAGCAAGTTAGTCAACACAGCTCGCAACACCACAATTTCCCCAGGGTAGGGGGTGGACTCTAGCCGGGTCCGGCTCACAAAACTTACCCCTCGTTCTCGTTGGCGTTTTTGAAGCTCCACGTTGATTTCGTTAAGTTGTTCGTTCAGTTCATTGGTTTTGTCATGATCCGAAGAGGCCATCGCAGAGGCCAACGCTTCCTTGAGGTTTTTCGGCACAAACCGGTAGGTCAAAATGCAAATTTCGGGGTCCGAACAGCGCTCAAAATCCGGGTCTTTGTCCAGCAAAGCCGCTAACAAATCAGTGAGATGTAAGGATTGTTTCAGCAACAGATGATAGCCCTCACGGCCCAACATTTTCAAGGAGAACCACAGTTTTAGCGAGTTAAACCGCCTTGAGCCTTCAAAACTGGTTTGCCCAATATCCACCGAGCCTTTTCGAAGGATATACTTGGCGTTGTGCCGCCACAAGTTCAGGCTGCTTTCTTCTTTAAAGAGCACCATCGAGTGGTTGATCGGCAAATAAAACAACTTGTGACCATCAAGAACCACCGAATCAGCCTGTTCGATCCCTGCGAGTTTTTTGCCCAGTTCTTTAGACAGCAACAACGCCCCGCCCCAAGCGGCGTCCACATGGTACCACACCTTCTCAGCCCGGCACACCGCCCCGATTTCCGCCAAGGGGTCTACGTTGCCGGTTTCTGTGGTTCCTGCGATGCCCACCACGGCGAGAACCAAGGTCCCCTGGGCTTTAAGTTCTTGAATCCGTTGTTTGAGCCCATCGACTTTCAGCCGGTTGTTGGAGTCCACCGGTAAGGTTTCAACCGCTTCTTCCCCGAGGCCCAAAATCGCCGCCGACTTGGCGACCGAATAATGAACCCGCCGAGAAGCCAAAATCTTCACATCTTTATAGCCCGACTCGGCAAAAACCGGAAAAAACCCCCGTTGCCGAATCCCAGGCAACTGGGCCTCCCGGGCGACCGCCAAGGCGGTGAGGTTGCCTAAAGTCCCGCCAGAGGTCATGTTACCTAAGGTGACACCCCGTTCTTGGATCACTTGATCATAATAAGCTTTTGGCTTTTTAAAGACCAAGGAATGCAACCAAGCGAGGGTCTGGCGCTCCACAAAGCTAGAGGCTAAAGCGGTCTCAATCTTGACTTGGTTTTGGTTGATCGCCGAAATCAGGATATCCACCACCACCATAAACCACGGGGTCACCGTGGTCATGTGGCCAATGTACCGGGGGTTATTGATCCGAACCGAGTTGTCTAAGATGTCGGTTTTGCACTCTTGAAACACCTCGTTGATTTCCATGCCCTGCAAGGGCAGCTCGGTTTCCGAGAAGATTTTCGAGAGTTCTTTTAAGCCAATGTCTGCATGAATCTTTCGTTGCTCAGGGTTTTTCAGCCAATCTAGGGCCAACTCCATCGCCTGTTCACCCCATTTTTTAAAGGTGTCATCATCCCCAGGGCCGACAAAAAACTTCCTCGACAGTCGGTCTATGCCTGCTCGGACTTCTGGTTCAACTCGATCGTTCATGCTGTTCATTATAACTCTAGGCCCGGTTAATCGGCGATGCCCAAATAGGCTTTTTGAATGTTCGGGTCGCCCAGTAAGGTCTGGGCTTCTCCGGCTAAGGTGATGTTACCGCTTTCTAAGACGTAAGCTTGGTGAGCGGTTTGTAAGGCTAAATTAGCGTTTTGTTCAACCAAAAAGATGGTGGTCTGGTTTTCTTGGTTGATCTTTTGGATCATCTCGAAAATCTGGCGGATCATCAGAGGGGCGAGCCCCAAACTAGGCTCGTCAAGCAACAACAACTTGGGCCTCGCCATCAAGGCCCGACTGATCGCCAACATTTGCTGTTCGCCTCCCGACAAGGTACCGGCCCGCTGTTTTTCCCGTTGTTTTAAAATCGGGAACATCTCAAAGCACCGGGCTTTATCAAGGGCGATTTCAATTTTGTCGTGCCTCAGGAATGCGCCCATTTCGATGTTTTCGGCAACAGAAAAATCAGCAAAGATTCGGCGCCCTTCAGGTACGTGCGAAATCCCCAACTTCACAATCTCGTGGGCCTCAAGTTTTGAAATCCGCTGGCCCTGGTATTCAATGGTGCCCGAGACCGGTTTGATCAACCCGCTGATGGTCTTTAACACCGTGCTTTTTCCCGCTCCGTTGGCGCCGATCAAGGCGACAATCTGCCCGGTTTTGATTTCCAAACTCACCCCGTGCAGGGCCTCAATCTTCCCGTAACCTGAAACCACCTGATCCAGTTTCAGCACCTTACACCTCCTGGCCCAAATAGGCACCAATCACCGCCGGGTTGTTTTGAATCTCTTCGGGGCTGCCGAACGCAATCTTAGCCCCCTGGTCCATCACCAAGATTTGTTCGCTTAAGTTCATCACCAACCTCATGTCATGCTCGATCAGCAAAATCGAAATCTTCGCCTGCTCTTTGATCGACAAAATCAACTGGTCCAACTCTGCGGTCTCGGTGTGGTTCATCCCCGCTGCCGGTTCATCCAACATCAGCACCTTGGGCTCGGAAGCCAAAGCACGGGCGATCTCAAGCCGCCGTTGGTCGGCGTAAGCCAACTCGTTGGCCAGCCGGTTTTCTTGCCCCTCTAGGCCCACCGATTTGAGCAATTCATAAGACCGCTCGAGGGTTTCTTTTTCCTCGGCGACCATGGACTTGGTTTTAAACAAGGTGGAGATCAACCCTTGGCGAGTCACGCCGTGCCGGCCAACCATCACATTTTCGATCACCCGCATTTTTCCAAAGAGCCGGATGTTCTGGAAGGTCCTCGCCAACCCCAACCGGTTGATCTGGTCTGGACGTTTGCCTACCAACTCTTGAGGTGGGTCCTCCCCCAAACGGACTGAGCCTTCCTCAGCCCGGTAAATCCCGGTCATACAATTAAAAAAGGTGGTCTTCCCGGCACCATTGGGGCCAATCAACCCGACAATTTGACCAGGAAAAATTTCCAAATCCACCGATTTCAAGGCCCGAATCCCCCCGAAAGTCTTACTCAACCCCGAGACAGACAACACCGGCTTTTTCATCGGTCCTCCTTCTTCGGGCGGCTGTAAAAAGGCCGTGGGTTTTTGATCAAGCCATCGGGCCTAAAGATCATCATCAAGACCATCACCGCCCCGAACATCAGCATCCGGTACTCCTGTAAAAACCGCAGGTACTCAGGCAGCAAGATCAACAACCCTGCCGCAATCACCACCCCGGCAATCGAGCCCATACCGCCGAGCACCACGATGGAGAGAATGATCGCCGATTCATGAAAGGTAAAACTGGCCGGGTTAATAAAACTCGACTTGGCGGCGAAAAAGACCCCAACCACACCGGCCCAAAAGGCCCCGAGGCCAAAGGCGGTCAACTTGGTTTGGGTCAGGTCAATGCCCATCGCCTGGGCGGCAATTTCGTCTTCTCGCAGCGCCAACCAAGACCGGCCCAACCGGCTTGATTGCAACCGGTGGTTCACCCAGATCGCCACCAGGGCCAGAAGCAAAATCAAATAATACAAAAACTGGTTTTGCTGTTGGAAATCCATGACCACCCCAGGGATGGCTGGTTTTTTAATCCCCGAAATCCCGCTTGGGCCACCGGTGACCTCACCCCAGTTTTCGAGCACCAACCGGATGATCTCCCCAAAACCGAGGGTAACAATCGCCAAATAATCCCCCCGAAGCCGAAGTACCGGAATCCCTAGCAACACGCCCAGCAAGGCAGCCAACACCCCGGCAACCGGCAAGACCACCCAAAAACCCAGGTCATATTGCTGGCTCAACAAGCCATAGGCATAGGCCCCAACGGCGTAAAAAGCGACATAACCCAGGTCCAACAACCCGGCCACACCAACCACAATGTTCAGCCCGAGCCCCAAGACAATATAGGTCAACGCGGTGATCAAAATCCCGGTTTGGTAGCCGGACGTCACCAAAGGCAACACTAAAGCCAAAGAAAGCAAGGTCAATAACACCGGCTTGGAGTTGAGCCGTTGGCCCCAACCACCCACGCCGCCATAAGAGGCAAACAAAGCCGTTTCCACGGGCTGCCGCCGTGCATACCAAGACCACCCAAAGGCAAACAAACTGGTGACCCCAAAAACCGCCACCAAGGGCCAAGGACGAAAGTGGAGGGTTTTCTCCAAAAAATCCGTACGGAAGCCCACCAAGGGTAAGGTCAAAAAGGCAAACCACAAACCAATCAGCAGGCTACGGGTCCAGGGAGTTTTCATACCTTCTCCGTATGGTTTTTCCCAAGCAGCCCCGAGGGCTTAAACACCAAGATCAACACCAGCACCAAGAAGGCAAAAACGTCCTCATAATCCGACGAGAGATACCCAGCGGCAAACGCCTCGGTCAGCCCCAAGACCAAGCCACCCAAAGCGGCCCCGCCAATAGAACCAATCCCGCCCAAGACGGCGGCGGTGAAGGCTTTGATGCCCACGATAAACCCGATGTTGTAGTTGATCTGCCCCATCTGGGTGCTGATCAACACCGCCCCAATCGCCGCCAAAGCGGAGCCTACAATAAAAGTCATCGAAATCACTCGATCCGAATCCACCCCGAGCAGCATCGCCATTTCCCGGTCTTGGGCAATCGCCCGCATCGCCCGACCTGTTTTGGTGAACCGGATCAGATAAAAGAGCCCTGCTAAGGCGACCAACACTGTGGAGATGATCACCGCTTCTGAGGGCTGCAAGAAGTCCCCAAAGGCTCCAAAATCGGGCAGGGTTTCAAAGAGCGCCGGGAAGGCCCGAAAGTCAGAAGACTGGGCCAAGATGACATATTCCCGCAAGAAGATGGACATCCCGATGGCGCTGATCAAGGGGGCGAGCCGAGGGGCATTTCGTAGCGGTTTGTAGGCCACTTGCTCGATAGTGTAGCCATAGGCGCCCGACCAGAGCATCGCCGCCAAGAGAGCGAGCACAAAAATCGACCACACCGGCCAGCCTAAGATCGAAAAGATACTAGCGAAGATCAGCCCCACAAAGGCGCCGATCATGTAGACCTCGCCATGGGCGAAGTTAATCAACCCCAAAATTCCATAGACCATGGTGTAGCCCAGGGCGATCAGGGCGTAGATGCTCCCCCGGGTCAGCCCAGAAAAGAAAATCTCAGTAAAATAATAAACCCATTCGGGCATAGCCGGTTACTTTTGCTGGAAGTGAAGGTCCACAAAGTGGTGGTTTTGTACCTGATACACCGAGAACCCCGGCCCGACGACATCGCCTTTTTCATCAAAACCAATCTTGCCCAAGGTGCTCTCTACCTGTTGGGTTTGTAACTGATGACGAATCTTTTGTGGGTCCGTGGACTGGGCGGTCTCGATCGCTTTCACCAAGGCGGAAAAAGCGGCGTGAGCTTGGAGTCCAAAGTTCCCCGGTTGTTGGTTTCGTTTTGCCAAATCCTTTGTCACCTGTTGAGTCAACGCATTTTTCCCCAAATCTCGGGGGCTGGTGGCGTAGTAGCCTTCGACATAATGGCGGCCAATCTTCAAAAAGGAAGGGTCTTTGATCCCGTCCCCAGAAATAAAAGCGGCATGGATGCGCCGTTTTCTAGCTTGCGCCACGATCTTGGTCGCTTCAGGGTGGTAGCCTCCGTAGGCAACCACGTCGGGCTTGGCCCGGCGGATTTTTCGGATCAATGCTGAGTAGTCCACGGCGCCAGGTGTGATCCCTTCGACCATCACCACCTTGATCCCCCGCCTCTTGAGCTCTTCAGCGACCAACAACGCCAAGCCTTTGCCATAGTCCCCTTTGTCGTGGACCACCGCAACGGTCTTCGCCTTGAGGACAGTTTGAATAAACTGCGCCTGGACCATCGCTTGGGTGGCGTCGTGGGGGATGGTGCGGAAAAACAGCGGGTACTTGCCTGATAAGGTCAACTCTGGGCTGGTTGCAGAGGGGCTGATCACCGGCAAGGAAGCGGCTTGGTAGATCGGCATCGCTGCCTTGGTCGCCCCAGAACACACATGACCAATCACCGCCACCACATGAGAGGCCACCAGCTTGTTGGCCCCGTTAGTCGCCATTTCCGGCTTGCAGGCATCGTCCACCGCCACAATTTCCACTTGCTTGCCTAACAGCCCGCCTTGTTTATTCATCTGCTCCGCCGCCAAGACCACCGCATTTTTCGGCGGAATCCCGTAGGGGGCTAAGTCCCCCGAAAGCGGGCCAGCGACCCCGATTTTGATGGTTTCGGCTGCCTGTAGGCTCGAAAACGCCAGGGTCAAAAAGAAAACCAAAGAGACATAAAAGGGGACTTTAAACATCACGAACCATTACTGAAGTGAGGCAAACTGTTGGGCTAGATAAACCTGGGCAGAGCCCTTGTTTATCTAGCTTTCTTTCGGTTCACTTGTCAATCAAACCCCGGGGATTTTTGGGGGCTTTGGGGCTGTGATTTTTGGCAGTTTGCCCCCAAGGGGGTCAGACGCTCGCTGGTTCTGCCGGTTCCCCGAGGGCGTCAAGGTAGGCATCGAAGACCAATTCGGGCTCAATGGTGTGCAGACACCGGTAATGCCCATAGGGGCAAACCCGTTTATAACAAGGAGCACAGTCGAGGTGCAAACTCACCACTCGGGCCTTGGGGTTGACCGGGCTGGTCCAGAGCGTCGAGGTGGAGCCAAAGACCGCCACTTGAGGCCGCCGCAACGCCGCCATGATATGCATCGCCCCCGAATCGTTACTCACCAACACCTTCGCCCGAGAAAGCAGAGCGATCAACTCCAACAAATTGGTTTGCCCGGTGAGGTTCAGCGCCTGGGTGTCTTCATAAGGAAAATCCCCTTCTTGGCCCAAAACAACCACCCGCTCCCCTGCTTGATGGAGCCGTTGGATGAGCCCCAAGTAATGTTCATAAGGCCAACGTTTCGCCGGTCCGTACACCGCCCCTGGCGCAATGGCCACAAAGCCCTTTTCTAGGTCCAAGGACCCGTTGAGCAGTCTGTCGCTCCATCCTTTGGGTAGCGCCAGTCCAGGCCGTTTTGGTTCGGTCTCCCCGGTCGGGTCGATCATCAAGTGGTACTCTTTCGAGAGGTGCTGCGCCCGCTCCCCAAGGACTTGCTTGGGCACTAAATTCAAAAACAACGACCGGCCCCATTGCCCTTTGAGCCCGATCCTAGTTTTGATCCCCGCCAAAAAGAACATCAACGCCGAGGAGTAACTCGGGGTGAGCAAATAGCCCCGGCTATAATACCGCCCTTGCAGCACCTTCGCCATTCCTCGGACCCCTAGTTCCGGGTCCAAGGGGATCACCTCCCCCCGGTGGGGCAGCGGGATCGACTCAAACCCCTTTTTGACCAACAGATCAATCTGGGCGTCAGGGAACTGTTTGAGCAACGCCCGCATAAAGGCGGTGGACATCATCAAATCACCAAGCCAGTTCGGAGTACGAACCAAAATCTTTTCAGGCTGAGTCATAGGGGCTAACGCTCAAAGAGGAAAACAACAAACAAAAAACAAGCCAACCCTTTGGTTGGCGACTCAGCCCAAAGGTAGCGATTCCAACCCACCCCGGCAAGTCCCTTGGGTTTTTGAGCTCTTTGAGGGCCTCTCGCCCTGCGACTCGCGGCCCGGCCCGTTCGGTGCCTTGGTTTATCTGGACTGAACGTTTTGGACAGCGAGGTCGCTGGGCTAGGTGCGGGGGAAAGGCAAAAAACAAATTAACCCCCAAACTCGTCCCCGCTAAGCTCCGGCCAACCCTTTCCCTATGGAGAACCGATGTTTGAAGTCATCCCTGACGCAATGATTTACAATAGATTCTCAAAGAACCTCAACAAAGCCAAAGAAAAAACCCTTCCCCCCTATGATGGGGAAAAATACCTCAAGCTAGCGATGGGCGACAACCTGAAAGCCTGTAAACTATTCCGAGACGAAGCCGACGTGATGCTCAACCTGCTCAACGAAGACATGGCCAAGATGTTCCCCCAGGTGTCTTTTCTGGCAACAACCCGAGAACCTCAGTTCGTCCCCCCAGATAAATACAGGGTTGCTGTGGGGGTCGACATGGTCCGCTTACACAAACCGCTCAGCGACTCTGAGATTGACCAAGCAGAGAAAAAGGGACACCCCACGGTGTGTAAGGGCGGCGAGACACACCTCCTGGTCCCTGGCGACACTCTCTGGGACTTAGCAAAGACCTATTACGGCGCCGGAAGCCTCTACCCCTTGATCGCCCAGGCGAACCCAACCCGAGTCAAAAACCCAGACCAAATCTACGCCGGGGACACCTTGACCATCCCCTACAAAAAACTGCTCTGCCAACAAACCAACCCCATACGGGACAATCTCGTGGTTCAGCCGGAACCAATCGCCCATTGCAAGGCCAAGCCGGTCGCCATGCCGGGTTTAGGGGGGCAAGCGAGTGCGCCGAGTATTGTCCCTTTCAGTTTGAAAGCAGGACCTGGAAAGATCACAGGCCAACTCAAAATCACCGGTTCCATCAAGTCGGGGAGCAAAGAGTGCATCAAAAACACCCACAACCTCAAAGCAGTCCTCAACCCCAAGGGGCTGCAACTTGTGTGGTCCGAAACGATCATGGGTTTTAACGTTGTGGTCGCCTCGGAATTCCCGCCTAAAATCGCCATCAAGCACAAACTCTTTGCTTCAGAAAGCTTTGACATTTCCTGGGAGATCAGTTCGTTGACCCAACTCAAGGGAAGTGTTAAGGCTAAACAGCTAATTTATGAAAACAATGATGGTTTTTACCTTAAAGAATTGGATATTGAAGTGGACGCCCTTTACACCCCTGACAAAGAAGAGCCCCTGTCTCTTCGCACGGACCGCCGGAAATACATCATCCCGATTCTTGCTGGCTTCGGTGTCATCGGACTCCTCAGTTGGCTTTCCAGGCGGCCTGAACCCTATTTAGTCTACACTAATTGGCTCGCAAGTCAGGGCTGGATTGCCTGGGATCAAGTGCCTGACGATCACCCGATGCAACAGGGGTTATCTGAAATATGACTTTATACGACTGGGTTCAACAGAAAAATCTGTGGGTGATCAGCTGGCTTTTGCCGGTTTATTCGTTTTTGATTGCCCTTGAGCTCGTCCTAATGCTCATTGGCTTCCGCAATAGCCCGATCACCTTGGCCTGGATCAATCACCATTTATTGGCCAACTGCTTGATCAACATTTGTTTGTACCCAGCCCTTGCGTTTGCTATCCGTGTGCGGAACCAATGGGTTTCGGCGATCTTACCCTATTTTTTACCAAAAATTCGGAGCCGTATTCCCCCTCGATTTCTCGCCATCACGCGCTCACTTTGAAGGCTGGTTAAGGATTCTAGAGGTTGGAGCCTGGGTGAAGGTTATTCTCTTCTTCCTTATTTATATGAACACTATCTTTTATGTGGCCTGGTTGCTCCGAAAATTCAAGAGACCGAAGAATCAAAAGGATAATGTTGAGGAAGAAATCGATACACCAGAGAACTCCGGCTGATCATTTTTTAAAGGTCGATCATCTGGGCGAAAGGAACCCACAGAGGGTTCCCTTCGCCCAACCTAAAACCTATGCTAAAAAACTGTATTTAAATTATCAAGTGATCATCATGGTTTCAACAAATAACCCCACGTTGACTGGCGCCCACTGCCTCGCCAGCCAGGGATGGACTGCCTGGGAACAAGTCCCCGGAGACCACCCGATGAAGCAGGGGTTGACGAATCAATGAGTATACTCTGGATATACCGAAAAAATCTTCAGCTTATTTTTTGGTTTTTACTTCTATTTTCCCTTTTCGGAGCACTGGAAGTCATTTTAATGCTAATCGGATATCACAATGACCCGGCTAGCTTGCAGTGGATATACGAACACATACTGCCTAGTTTTTTAATTGACATTTGTTTGTACCCGGCCCTTGCATTTGGCATTCGTGCAGGAAATCGGTGGGTCTCAGCGATCTTACCCTATTTTATGTACCAAACCTGGGGAAGTATTTTAATTACGTTTTCCGACACTCGTACTCCATACATGGAGGGATGGTTGAAAATTCTAGAAATCGGTGGTTGGGTAAAAATTACCCTGTTCTTCCTCATTTGTTTAAATACCATGTTTTACATCACAGGGCTCATACAGCGATACATTAAACCCAGGATTCGAGCCATATTCCGCAAAAAACATGCTGAAACAGGGGTTAACGGATCAATGATTATACTCTGGATATACCGAAAAAATCTTTGGCTTATTTCCTGGTTTTTGCTTCTTTTTTCCGTTTTTCTAGCACTAGAAGTCATTCTAATGCTCGTTGGCTACCGCAATCACATGGGCACCTTGCTATGGATAAATGAGGAATTACTACCTTACGTCTTAATTGATATTTGCTTGTACACAGCTCTTGCCTTCGGGATTCGAGCTGGAAACACCTGGGTTTCTGCGATTTTACCCTACTTTATGTACCAGAACCTCGGCGTTTTAAGCATTTTTTCGGGTTCTCACACGATCGAAGTCGAGGGATGGTTTTGGATTCTCTCAATTGGGGGGCGGGTGAAGGTCGTTCTGTTCTTCCTCATTTATATAAATACCATGTTATACATCGCAGGGCTCTTACAGCCATACATTAAACCCAGGATTCAAGCCATATTCCGCAAAAAACAAGCTGAGGACTTGAAGAGCCCCGGCTAATGTCTTATTTCATGCCCCAAGGTTGCAATCCAAGAAACCCTGTCGCTCTTTGAGCAGGATATGAAAAACTGTATATAAATTATTAAGTGATCCTCATGATTTTAAGAAACAACCCCAAGTTGACTTGCGCCCACTGCCTCGCCAGCCAGGGATGGACTGCCTGGGAGCAAGTCCCTGAAGACCATCCAATGAAGCAGGGGTTAACGGATCAATGATTATACTCTGGATATACCGAAAAAACCTTCAGCTTATTTTTTGGTTTTTACTTCTATTTTCCCTTTTCCGAGCGCTAGAAGTTATTCTAATGCTCATTAGTTCCCACAATTATCCGTCTGTCATGTTGTGGGTACACGAAGAAATACTGCCAGGCTTCTTAATTAATTTTTGCCTGTACCCGGCACTTGCCTTTGGAATCCGGGCCAGGACCACCTGGGTTTCTGCGATCTTACCCTACTTTTTGTACCAGAACAGCACAGTTGTACTTCCCCTCGAATATGCCCCTTCACCGGTTAATTTTGAAGGATGGTTCCGGGTTTTCGAAATCGGGGGTTGGGTGACGGTCGTTCTGTTCTTCCTCATTTGTTTAAATACCATGTTTTACATCACAGGGCTCTTACAGCGATACATTGAACCCAGGTTTCGAGCCATATTCCGCAAAAAACATACTGAAACAGGGGTTAACGGATCAATGATTATACTCTGGATTCGACGAAAAAACCTCCAACTGATCAGCTGGCTTTTGCCGGTCTATTCATTTTTGATTGCCCTTGATCTCGTCATAATGCTCGTTGGCTCGCACAATGACCCAATCAGTCTGGCCTGGATCAATCACCATTTATTGGCCAGCTGCTTGATCGACATTTGTTTGTACCCGGCCCTTGCGTTTGCTATCCGTGCGCGGAACCAATGGGTTTCGGCGATCTTACCCTATTTTTTGTACCAAAAATTCAATGCTGTATTCCCCCTCGATTTCTCGCCATCACGCGCTCACTTTGAAGGCTGGTTAAGGATTCTAGAGGTTGGAGGCTGGGTGAAGGTTATTCTCTTCTTCCTTATTTATATGAACACTATCTTTTATCTGGCATGGTTGCTCCAAAAATTCAAGAGACCGAAGAATCAAAAGGATAATGCTGAGGAAGAAATCGGTACACCAGAGAACTCCGGCTGATCATTTTTTAAAGGTCGATATTTTCTGATCCAAAACTACAGTGGTGTTTTCCCGTTTGAGGGAACACCTTCAATCTTCGACTGGAAATGGGGAATACAGGTTCTCGACGTTGGGGTTTGGGTGAAAATCACCTTATTTTTCCTCATTTACCTGAACACACTCTTTTACCTCGTGGGACTCTTAAAAAAAGTGGTTCGGCTCCAGAAAAGGGCGGCGAAGGGTGAGAAAAACGCCGAAGAACCAGGAGCCCCCACCTAGGGGCACCAAAAAAAGAAAAAACCTCCTTCCCTCTAGGTTGGTGGTGGTTGCCCCAGGGTTGGCTTCTTTGTTCGTCCCCCTTCAAGCACCCCGAGTTCATCAAACCTCGGCTCGACCCCAAAGTTTGGCAAAGAAATCGCATATAAACCGAGGATAAAACATTTACCTAACTCGAACTTAGCCTCTGATGAAAACGCTCCACTTAGTCTTGATCCCTGCGGGGATGCTGTTGCTCACCGGCTGCATGACCGCCAAACCCAGCCAATCGGATTTTTATACCCCGACGAATTGGGACCAGCCGATTGAATCCCAGGCGAAACAAGAGCCAGGGTTCTTCCCAAGAAAGCAAAACTACGGCAACAGCCCGAAAGTGAGCCCGATGGCTCCGATGCAGGCTCAAGAGAGCTTCACCCCAGACTTCAAATCTTCTGCAAAGCCAGAAATGGCGGAGAGCACCGACTTTGAACCGGCCTTCAGTCCGAGCGCTTCAAAAGCCGCAGTGGCGTCTTCAAACGAGCAGATGGAAGGACGTGGTTCGTGGTATGGCCCTGGATTTCATGGCAAGCAAACTGCCAACGGTGAGCGATATAACCAACGAGGGATGACCGCTGCCCACAAGATTTTACCGATGGGGACTTGGGTCCGGGTGACCAACCAAGACAACGGAAAATCGGTTGTGGTTCGGATCAATGACCGAGGGCCATACAAGAAAGACCGGATCATCGACCTGACGAAAACAGCGGCCCAGCGTTTGGATTACGCCAAAAAGGGCACTGCGCCGGTCAAACTTGAGGTGGTACGTTTCCCAGACAATTACGACCCGTCCAAGGGATTAACCCCTTACAAGCAGGTGGTCATCCAGGTCGCGGTGTTCAGCACAGAAAACAAAGCGAGCCAGTACAAACAACGGCTCAAATCACGGTATAACTCGATCCCGTTTATGGTAGACCGAAACAATGGGAATTTCTATGTCGTTGCAGGCCCCTATGACGCAAGGGATTCGGCGGGGAGCATTTCGAGGGAATTGAAACAAGAAGGACTCAATAACTTTGTCCGTTCCTTTAGGAAGTAACGAACAAAGCAGTAGTTTAGTGGACCAAAGGGCTCTGTGGCTCTAGGTCCACGATCTCAGCCGGAGGGCTGACTTCCTCTTCTTCTAAGGTCGGCTCTTTTTGGTAGAGGTCCTGCTGGTCTGCCGGGTCGTACATTGCGTCTCCAAACAAATAGGTCGATTCCTCATCGGCCCCTTTGAAGAGCTTATAGCCCAAGTACATAGCCGCCCCGAAGGACGCCACGAAAACCAATCCAGAAAAAATCTTTACAATCCACTTCATCTTACCTGCCGGTAGCTTAAAACTTGTAACAAAACGGCGATTTAGTTATGCTCCATCGTAGCTGGTTTTTTTACCGATGCCAAGTTTTAGCTGTTAAAGGAGTGTAAAATTGTTGCGATCTTTCCTTGGGATTTCCCTAGCCCTGGCCCTATTATTGGGAAACCCTCTCCACGCCGATGGCCTATACCCTCAGTCGATTAAGGCCTATAAAAAGCGGGTAAAATCGATTGATTATGGTCGCTTTTTTTCTGAGGAACAAAATTTTTATTTTGCTCGCCCGAAGCTCATTGAGACCATCTTTTTTGGGTTGGTTGACTTAAAAGGGAACCCGAAAGTCGCCCGATATCACATCAAAGCTAAAGTTCTCGGTTGCCCGGAGAACGAGCAACTGGTCACAAAATGCATCATCAACCGGTACTACCACGAAAAGCGGACCCTAAAAATCCCCAACCGCTTTGATTTTGGTGTCAACTTCACCCGGATCAACCGCAAACGAACCCCCGGAAAGACCGACCGTTTGGCACTGTCCTGGCGGCAACAAACCTTTGAAACCCCAGTGATCGGGGTGGACGACTTTTTCGACATGGTCGGAGCGGCCAAAGAATCTAAGTATTATAAGATCAAGCCACAGGTGAAGCAAATTGTGTTTAATGTGCAGCTTGAAAACCACTTTGAAGTGATTTTACCTGACCGATTGATGCGAGATCTGGTATCCTTATACACACCGATTCCGCAAGACGGCAAAGACCGGATTTATTATAAAATCATCGGTTCCGACCTGAGCCTGGAGGAAAACCTTGCCTCAGCGAATTTGCGATTAAAGGCGGAAAAAGTCTTGATCAACCACCGGTTGATCAACGCAACCGAAGACCCCATCCGGGCAACGAAGTGAGGCAACAAAAGCCTTTGTAAATAAAGGGGACCAGGGCGTAGGCTCTGGTAACGAACTGCACACAGGAGAAGCGATGTTAAAACCTTGGCTGAATCAATATCAACCTGAAGTCCCCCACGAAATCGACACGGAAGCTTACCCTTCCTTGGTGACGATGCTCGAAGAGTCGTTTCGCAAATACAAGGACGCCCCGGCCTTTCACAACATGGGCAAAACCCTCAGCTACCAAGAAATCGACCAACTCAGCCAAGCCTTTGGGTGTTATTTAGTCCACGAATTGGGGCTCAACAAAGGCGACCGGGTCGCCATTATGCTCCCAAACCTACTCCAGTACCCTGTGGTCTTATACGGGATTTTGCGAGCGGGGCTGATCGCGGTCAACGTGAATCCCTTATACACCCCCCGTGAGCTCGAACACCAACTCAAGGATTCTGGGGCCAAGGCGATCATCATCCTCGCCAACTTCGCCCGCACCTTAGAACAAGTCCTAGGGCAAACCGAGGTCGAGCACATCGTCTTGACCGAAATCGGAGACCTCCTTGGGGGCCTGAAAAAAAGCCTGGTGAACTTTGTGGTCAAACGGGTCAAACGGATGGTTCCTTCCTTTCACCTGCCCGAGGCGGTGCCCTTAATTACAGCACTCAAAAAGGGAGATGGACGGCTCATCCCTCGGATTGACATCACCCCCGACGACATCGCCTTTTTACAGTACACCGGCGGGACCACCGGCGTCTCGAAGGGCGCAATTTTGACCCACGGAAACATGGTGTCCAATGTGGTCCAGGCGTCCTGTTGGATCGGCCATGAGTTTATTGAAGGCAAAGAAATTGTGATCACCCCCTTGCCTCTATACCATATTTTCTCGCTGACGGCGAACTGCCTGTTCATGGGGAAAATCGGCGGGTTGAACGTCCTGATCACTAACCCCCGTGACTTCCCGGCGTTTATTAAAGAACTCCAACAATGGAAGTTCACCTTCATCACCGGGGTGAATACCTTGTACCTCGCTTTGATGAACCAAGAAGGGTTCGACCAAATCGACTTCAAGCCGCTCAAGATCGCTTTAGGGGGCGGAATGGCCGTCACCCGTGCGGTAGCGACCGAGTGGCAGGAGCGCACCGGCCACGTCCTCCTAGAGGCTTACGGCCTCACCGAGACAAGCCCGGCGGCTTGTATCAATCCAATCGACTTGAAGGAATTCAACGGCGCCATCGGCCTGCCGATCAGCTCCACCTTGGTCCAACTGATCGACGATAACGGCAAACCTGCCAAAACAGGGGAAGCAGGAGAACTTTGCATCAAAGGCCCTCAGGTCACTCAAGGGTATTGGGAAAAGCCAGAAGAAACGGCCAACCTCTTCACCCCTGACGGCTGGCTAAAGACCGGCGACATCGCCGAAATGAACGAGGAGGGCTACGTCCGGCTGGTGGACCGAAAAAAGGATATGATTTTGGTGTCCGGCTTTAACGTCTACCCCAACGAAATCGAAGATGTGGTCAGCCTGCATGAAGGCATCTTAGAAGTCGCCGCCGTGGGTTTGGCCGACGAAAAGTCTGGGGAAGTGGTGAAGATCTTTGTGGTCAAAAAAGACCCGAAACTCACTGCTGGCGACGTGATGGACTACTGCCGAAAAAACCTCACCGGCTACAAACGGCCCAAAAGTATCGAATTTATGGATGAGCTCCCCAAAACCAACGTCGGCAAAATCTTACGCCGAGCGCTGCGGGAAGCCTAAACAAAACTTGTCAGTTTTTTGTCCGGTTGGTTTTTGTTGATCCAAACTCCGGTTTGGTGATACAAAGAAGCTAAATTTATTTTATTTATTTTAATCTTTGATAACTAGGAATTATGGA